>Ga0316576_10002625_pt1 | contig 10269 bp, 3 predicted proteins | sample S0NA_FD_203075 | JGI IMG/M metagenome (GOLD analysis project Ga0316576, IMG submission 203075) | Rhizosphere microbial communities from salt marsh grasses in Alabama, United States - S0-2_050615r3r5 | ecosystem: Host-associated > Plants > Roots > Rhizosphere | place: USA: Alabama | collected... | reverse complement strand
GAGGGGTTCGTGCAGAAGAGCGGCGTGGACAGCCTGGCCATCTCCATCGGCACGAGCCACGGCGCCTACAAGTTCAAGGTCAAGCCCGGCGAGCAGCCGCCGCCCCTGCGCTTCGACATCCTCGAGGAGGTCGAGCGCCGCGTCCCCGGCTTCCCCATCGTGCTCCACGGCGCCTCGTCGGTGATGCCGGAGTACGTGGAGATGATCAACGCCTTCGGCGGCGAGCTGAAGGACACGGCGGGCGTCCGCGAGGACCAGCTGCGCCGCGCCGCCTCCTCGGCGGTGTGCAAGGTCAACATCGACTCCGACGGCCGCCTGGCCGTGACCGGGGTGATCCGCAAGAGCCTGGCCGAGGACCCCAAGAACTTCGACCCCCGCAAGTACCTGGGCGCGGCCCGCGAGGCGCTCAAGAAGCTGATCATCTACAAGAACGAGAAGGTCCTGGGCAGCGCGGGAAGAGCCTGAGCGCCCTTGATTTTCTGGCGGCAGCTGCCACAACCCTCTGGGTAGGTCCCCGGCGCGCCCGAGCCGAGGCTTTCCGATGACCGAGCCGCACGTCGAACGCAGGGCCTTCCGCCGGGCCCCTTTCTCTGGCATCACGCTGGTCCACACGCCAGGCCGCGAGATCCACTGTGTCGCCGGCAACCTGAGCGCGTCGGGGATGCTGCTCTATCCCCAGCGGCCACAGTCGCGCCAGACGGTCCGTGGCCTCGAGGCTCCGGGGCCGGAGCCGATGCGGGTGACCTTCACCCTGCCCACCACCCCGCGCTGGATCGAGCTCTCGGCCGCGGTGGTCCGCGAGCAGCGCGACGTCCGGCCGGCCTGGGGCGTCCGGTTCGAGCGTGTCTCCAAGGAAGTCGGGGACCTGCTCGATGGCTACGTCGCCTCGGTGGCGCGCCAGCGACGAGCGCGGGTGGTCACCCCGCCGCCCCTGGTCCCGCCCGCGGCGCCGACCCCGGACCGGGCGCTCCCGCCCCCCCTGCCCGACGACGTTGACGAGGAGACCGCGCCCGGCTCGCCCTTCGAGGAGACCACCAGCCGCCTGCCGGCCGACGAGGCCGCCCTGCTCGCCTCGACCCTGACCCCCGGACAGGAGCCGCCGACCCGCCGGACACCGGCCGACGAGATCGCCCCGCTCAAGGACCGCTGCCGCAACCCGTAGGACCGCTTACGTTGTTGTCGGATTCAGCACCCAGCTGGTATTGTTTGGGTATTGCCGTCCGATGAGCTGAAAGACCTCCCGCCAGGCGAGCGGCGCCAGTTCGGCCGCTACACCCTCCTGCACCGGTTTGCATCCGGGGGGATGGCCGACATCTTCCTCGGCCGGCTCGTGGGCAGCGACGGGTTCCAGAAGATCGTGGCGATCAAGCTCGTCCGCCGGGACCTCGGCGCCAACCCCGAGTTCATCAAGATGCTCGTCGACGAGGCCCGGCTCGTCTCGCGGATCTCCCACCCCAACGTGGTGAACGTCTACGAGCTCGGGCGCGTGGAGGGGACCCACTTCATCGCCATGGAGTACGTGGAGGGGGAGAGCGTCGGGTCCCTGCTCCGGCGCGTACGCCCCCCCCTGACCTACGTGGCCCGCGTGGTGGCGGACGCCGCCGCCGGCCTCCACGCCGCGCACGAGCTGCGGGGACGGGATGGCCAGCTCTTCAACGTGATCCACCGCGACGTCTCGCCGGGGAACATCCTGATCAGCTACCAGGGAGCGACAAAGGTCTCGGACTTCGGCATCGCCCGGGCGCGGGGCCGGCTGCAGGAGACCAACGCCGGCATGTTCAAGGGCAAGTTCTCCTACACCGCCCCCGAGGTGATCCTCGAGAAGCCCGTGGATCGCCGGGCGGATGTGTTCTCGCTCGGGATCGTGCTCTACGAGATGGCGACCCGGAAGCGGCTGTTCAAGGCGAAGAACCCGGCGGAGACGGTGCGCAGGGTGCTCAGCGGGTCCATCGCCCCGCCCTCCACCCTGCTCCCCGACTTCCCCAAGCCGCTGGAGGAGATCATCCTCCACTGCCTGAAGCGCGAGCCCGCCAGCCGGTTCCAGACCGCCCAGGAGCTCCAGCTCGGCCTGGAGCGCTTCATCCACGACAACGGCGGCCCCGTGCTGCCCTCGGACATCGGGCAGATGATGTCGTCGGTCTTCGCCGACCGGATCCAGCAGAAGCACAACCTGCTCGAGCAGTGCAGCGAGCTCGGGGGGGAGGAGCCGGTGCAGGACGTGGAGGTGCTGACCAGCGCCTCCTTCTCCTCCCGGCTGAGCACCTTCACGCCGCGGCGCCGCTTGATGCTCGGCGCCATCGCCTCCGCGGTGGTGGCCGTGGCCGCGCTCGTGCTGGTGCTGGTGACCTGGGGCGAGGACAGGTCCGTGGCCCGCAAGCCGGCGTCGCCGGCGGACCAGGGCGCCCCCCGGGCGACCCCGGATGCCCGTGTCGCGCGCACACCGGACAGCTCGGCCCGCGACCAGCTGACCTGGATCAACATCGTGGTCAGCGTGAGCCCCGCCTCCGCCGCGCTGACCCTCGACGGCAAGCCGGTGGACAACCCGCTCGTGCTCAGGCAGCCCGCGGCGGAGGGCGAGGCGGCGCTCGTCGCCCGCGCCCGGGGCTACACGTCCCAGACCGTCCAGGTCCCGCTCGGTCGGGGCGGGACCTGGCGGATCAAGCTGCAGAGGGCCGCGGCCCCTGCCGGACCTGGGCAGAAAGCCAGGCCCAAGGGGCTCGACACGAAGAGCGTGTTGGACAACCCGTACTGACCCACAGGAGTGAGCATGACTCGCCAGCTGTGTTTGGTGCTCGTCGGCCTCGTCGTTCTCGGTGCGCTCGAGTCGGACGGGGACGCCCGGAGGAGGAGAGGCCGGGGACGAAAGGCGCGCCCGGCGAAGAGAAAGCCCCCTGTCGATCCGTCGGAGCAGATCCTGATCGAGAAGGCGCGCAAGGCCTACCGGGAGGGGACCGAGCTCTACACCCAGACCAAGTACGTCGCCGCCATCGAGGCCTTCGAGAAGGCCTACCAGCTCAAGGCGAACTACCGCGTCCACTGCAGCATCGCGATGTGCTACCAGAGCATGGGCCAGCCGGTGGAGGCCGCCGAGCGCTACCAGCGCTGCCTCGCCGAGGGCGGGGCCAAGTCCAGCGCCGCCAAGGACATCCAGGCCTCGCTGCGCCAGGTGGAGGGGATGATCACCCACGTCGACGTCTCCAGCCCGGGCGAGGGGGGGACGGTCTACCTCGACGGCGAGGCCCGTGGGCCGGCGCCCCAGCGCCTTTCGGTGAACCCGGGCAGCCACGTGGTCGAGGTGCGTCGGGAGGACGCCATCCCGGCGAAGGAGACGTTCAAGACGGTGGGCGGCGAGGAGAAGGTGCTCTCGCTGGTCCCCACGCCGCGGCCGGAGGTCGCGGTGAAGGTCACCGAGCCCCTGAAAGAAGAGCCGCCCTCGCGCCGGCGGCTGCGCTCCTACTGGTTCTGGGCCAGCGCCGGCCTGAGCCTGGCCCTGGCCACCACCGCCGCGGTGCTCGGGGCCCAGACCTGGGGCCTGCGCGAGGACTACCTCGACGAGAAGACCGAGGCGGCCTACAACCGCTTCCTCGACCGCCGGCTGATGACCAACATCTTCGCCTTCTCCGCCGTCGCCGCGGCGGGCGGCGCCACGGTGCTCTTCTTCTACACCGACTTCGGCGGGAAGTCGAAGGAGCGCCCCGTTGACCAGCGCGAGGCGATGTTCGGCGTCGGACTGCAGGGAACCTTCTAGCCGATGGGGCTGACCATGATGACGGCAAACAGGACCCGGAGCTGGACACTGGTCGCGAGCCTCTGCGCCCTGCTCGGCGGCTGCTTCATCAGCGCACCGGAGGGGCTGTGGCGCGAGGACGCCGCGACGGACGGCACCGGCACGACCGAGGCCTCGACCGACGGCACCGACATGCTGCTGCCCGACGGACCGGTCCCCTGCTCGACGGCCGCGGACTGCGCCTCGCTCACGCCGCCCAGCTCCTGCGTCGGCTCGTGGGGCTGCGTGCAGAGCGTCTGCGCCTGGACCTGCGCGGCGTGCACCGACGGTGACAACGACCAGTACGGCGTGGGCCCCGGCTGCCTCGGCCCGGACTGCGACGACACCCGGGCCGACGTGCACCCCGGTGCCGGAGAGGCCTGCGACGGCGTGGACAACGACTGCAACGGCGTCATCGACGACGGGCTGGGCCAGGTGGGCTGCGGCATGGGCGTCTGCCTCTCCCTGGTCGAGCTGTGCAGCGGCGGGGCGAGCCAGACCTGTACGCCGGGCGCGGCGGGGGCCGAGGTCTGCGGCAACGGCCTCGACGACGACTGCGACGGCATCGTGGAGGAGCTCTGCGCCTGCACCGACGGCCAGAGCCAGCCCTGCTGGAGCGGACCGGCCTCGGCCCGGAACGTGGGCGAGTGCCTGGACGGGAGCCAGAGCTGCTCGGGCGGCCTGTGGGGCGCCTGCACCGGAGAGGTGGGCCCGAGCACCGAGCTGTGCGACGGCCTGGACAACGACTGCGACGGACAGACCGACGAGGACCTCTCCCCGCCGGCCTGCGACAAGGTCCAGGGCGTCTGCGCCGGGAGCTTCGCCACCTGCGCCGGCGCCTCCGGCTGGACCACCTGCACCGCCCAGGACTACGGCGCGACCTACGAGGACACCGAGTCGCTCTGCGACGACCTGGACAACGACTGCGACGGCGGCGTGGACGAGGGCTGCGCCTGCACCACCGACGACGCCACCAGGCCCTGCGGCACGGGCGTCGGCGCCTGCGCGGCCGGGACCCAGACCTGCACCGGCGGCGCCTGGTCCGAGTGCGCTGGCGCCACCGGCCCGGCCACCGAGGTCTGCGACGGCGAGGACAACGACTGCGACGGCATCATCGACGAGGGCTTCGACGGCGACGGCGACGGCTACACGAGCTGCGGGACCAGGCCGGGGGGCGGCACCGATCCCGCGCTCAAGGACTGCGACGACCAGTCGATGCAGGCCTTCCCCGGCGGCAGCGAGGTCTGCGACGGCATCGACAACGACTGCGACAGCCTGGTCGACGAGGCGCCGAAGTCCGCGGCCTCCGGCGACGGCGGGACCGCCGCTGACGCCTCCGCCGCCGACGGCGGCGCGGGGGCCGAGGTGGCCTACGCCGCCTGCGAGTGCGGAAACGGGCTCGACGACGACGGCGACGGCCAGACCGACTTCCCGAACGACCCGGGCTGTTCCGCCCTCGGCGACAACCAGGAGGCGGGGACCGGCGCCTGCGCCGACGGCGCCGACAACGACGGCGACGGAAAGACCGACTACCCGGCCGACCCGGGCTGCAACGGCCCCAACGACGGCAGCGAGAAGGGGACCGGGGCCTGCGACGACGGCGCCGACAACGACGCCGACGGAACGATCGACTTCAAGGCCGACGGGACCGGGGACCCGGGCTGCGCCGATCCGGCCGACACCAGCGAGAGCGGCACCGGGGCCTGCGACGACGGCACCGACAACGACGCCGACGGGAAGATCGACTTCAAGACCGACGGGAGCGGCGACCCGGGCTGCTCCGACCTCGGCGACGCGAGCGAGAACGGCAGCGGGGCCTGCGACGACGGCACCGACAACGACGGCGACGGAAAGACCGACTTCAAGGCCGACGGGAGCGGCGACCCGGGCTGCGCCGACGTCGCCGACACGGACGAGAAGGGGACCACCGCCTGCGACGACGGCGCCGACAACGACTCCGACGGCAAGATCGACTACAAGGCCGACGGCAGCGGCGACCCCGAGTGCTCCGGACCCGACGACGCCACGGAGCAGAGCACCATCGAGTGCCAGAACGGCGTGGACGACGACGGCGACGGGCTCACCGACTACCCGTCCGACCCGGGCTGCAGCGGGGCCACCGACACGAGCGAGAAGGGCACCTCGGTCTGCGACGACGGCACCGACAACGACGGCGACGGCAAGACCGACTACAAGTCCAACGGCACCGGGGACCCGGGCTGCAGCGGCCCCACCGACACGAGCGAGAAGGGGACCGACGTCTGCGACGACGGCACCGACAACGACTCCGACGGGCAGATCGACTACCCGTCGGACCCGGGCTGCAGCGCCCCCTCGGACACAAGCGAGAAGGGGATCGGGGCCTGCGACGACGGCACCGACAACGACTCCGACGGGACCACGGACTACCAGGCCGACGGGAGCGGAGACCCGGGCTGCACCGGCCCCGGGGACGCGAGCGAGAAGGGCACCGCGGAGTGCGACGACGGCGTGGACAACGACGCCGACGGCAAGACCGACGCGCCGGACGACCCGGGCTGCTCTGGACCCGCGGACGCGAGCGAGAAGGGCACCGAGGCCTGCGACGACGGCACCGACAACGACGGCGACGGGCTCACGGACTACAGCACCGGCGCCGGCGGCGACCCGGGCTGCACCGGCCCCGGGGACACGAGCGAGAAGGGGACCATCGCCTGCGACGACGGCACCGACAACGACAACGACGGGACCATCGACTACAGCACCGGCACGACCGGCGACCCGGGCTGCAGCGGCCCGACCGACACGACCGAGAAGGGGACCATCGTCTGCGATGACGGCATCGACAACGACGGCGACGGCTTCACCGACTTCAACACCGACCCGGCGCTCACCGACCCGGGCTGCACCGACCCCACCGACACCAACGAGACCGACCCGCTGATCAAGGAGTGCTCGGACGGCAAGGACAACGACGGCGACGGCTTCATCGACACCGCCGACCCGGGCTGCAAGAACGCCGGCGACACGAGCGAGAAGGGCACCGACATCTGCGACGACGGCATCGACAACGACGGCGACGGCACCAAGGACTACCAGGTGGGAACCGGCGGGGACCCGGGCTGCACCAGCGCCACCGACACGAGCGAGAAGGGCACCGCGGCCTGCGACGACTCCACGGACAACGACGGCGACGGCACCATCGACTTCAAGACCGACGGGAGCGGGGACCTCGGCTGCAGCGGCCCCGGGGACACCAGCGAGAAGGGCGCCGGGATCTGCGATGACGGGATCGACAACGACTCCGACGGGACCACCGACTACAAGACCAACGGCACGGGCGATCCGGGCTGCAGCGGGCCGACGGACACCAGCGAGAAGGGGACCGATGTCTGCGACGACGGCCTGGACAACGACGGCGATGGCGCCATCGACTACAACACCGGCGGCGCCGGCGACCCGGGCTGCGCCAGCCTCTCCGACACGGGCGAGAAGGGCAACGACGTCTGCGACGACGGCCTGGACAACGACGGCGACGGGGAGACCGACTACCAGACCTCCGGCGGGGACCCCGGCTGCTCCGGTCCGGCGGACACGAGCGAGAAGGGGACCATCGCCTGCGACGACGGCAACGACAACGACACGGACGGCCTGATCGACATGGCGGACCCGGGCTGCAGCGGCCCGGCCGACACCAGCGAGACCGGGAGCGCGGTCTGCGACGACGGCACGGACAACGACGGCGACGGGACCATCGACTACAAGACCAACGGCACGGGCGACCCCGGCTGCAGCAGCACCTCCGACTCGAGCGAGAAGGGGAGCGCGGTCTGCGACGACGGCGCCGACAACGACGCCGACGGGAAGATCGACTTCCAGAGCGACAGCAGCGGGGACCCGGGCTGCTCCAGCCCGTCGGACCCGAGCGAGCTCGGCACCGCGCAGTGCGACGACGGCATCGACAACGACGGCGACGGCAAGGCCGACTACCTCGCCGACCTGTCCGGGGATCCGGGGTGCAGCGGGCCGGCCGACGCGAGCGAGAAGGGGAGCGCGGCCTGCGACGACGGGAGCGACAACGACGGCGACGGGACCATCGACTTCCAGAGCGACGGGAGCGGAGACCTCGGCTGCAGCGGCCCGGCCGACGCGAGCGAGAAGGGCACCGACGTCTGCGACGACGGCGTGGACAACGACACCGACGGCAAGACCGACTACAGCACCAACGCCTCCGTCTCGGACCCGGGTTGCAGCGGCCCCACCGACACGAGCGAGAAGGGCGCCGACGTCTGCGACGACGGCGTGGACAACGACACCGATGGCCGCGCGGACTACAACGTGAGCGCCGCGCTCTCCGACCCGGGCTGCTCCGGACCGGCGGACACGAGCGAGAAGGGCACCATCGCCTGCGACGACGGCAACGACAACGACTCCGACGGGAAGACCGACTACCGGACCGACGGGAACGGGGACCCGGGCTGCTCCGGACCGGCGGACACGAGCGAGAAGGGCACGACAGCCTGCGACGACGGCAACGACAACGACAAGGACGGCAAGACCGACTTCAGCACGAACAGCGCGCTGACCGATCCGGGCTGCAGCGGCCCGTCGGACACCAGCGAAAACGGCGCGGACATCTGCGACGACGGCTCCGACAACGACGGCGACGGAAAGACCGACTACCGGACCGACGCCACCGGGGATCCGGGGTGTGACAGCCCCGTGGACACCAGCGAGCTCGGCGCGGCGGCCTGCGACGACGGCATCGACAACGACGGCGACGGCGCGGCGGACTACCTCGCCGACCTCTCCGGCGACCCGGGCTGCACCGGCCCCTCGGACAGCAGCGAGCAGGGGACCGCCGCCTGCGACGACGGCACGGACAACGACAGCGACGGGAAGACCGACTACAAGAGCGACGGGAGCGGCGACCCGGGCTGCACCGGTCCGGCGGACACCGACGAGGGCGGCGCCGCGGCCTGCGACGACGGCGTGGACAACGACGGCGACGGGAAGACCGACTACAAGACCAGCGGCGGCGACCCGGGCTGCGCCAGCGCCTCGGACACCAGCGAGAAGGGCGCCGACATCTGCGACGACGGCGCGGACAACGACGGCGACGGAAAGACCGACTACAACACGAACAGCGCGCTGACCGATCCCGGCTGCACGGGACCCACCGACTCCAGCGAGCTTGGGGGCGGCGCCTGCGACGACGGCTCCGACAACGACGGCGACGGGAAGATCGACTACAAGAAGGACGGCAGCGGCGACCCCGGCTGCACCAGCCCGTCGGACCCCAGCGAGAACGACATCGACATCTGCGACGACGGCATCGACAACGACGGCGACGGCCTCACCGACTACAAGACCAGCGGCGGGGACCCGGGCTGCTCCAGCCCCACCGACACCAGCGAGCGTGGCACCGCCGTCTGCGACGACGGCACCGACAACGACGGCGACGGAAAGACCGACTACAACGTCAACCCATCGCTCGGCGACCCGGGCTGCGCGAGCGTGTCCGACACCAGCGAGAAGGGGAGCACGGCCTGCGACGACAGCAGCGACAACGACGGCGACGGAAAGACCGACTACAAGAGCGACGGCAGCGGTGACCCGGGCTGCAGCGGCCCGGGCGACACGAGCGAGAAGGGAACGATCGCCTGCGACGACAACACCGACAACGACGGCGACGGCCTCACCGACTACCAGACCTCGGGCGGAGACCCGGGCTGCGCGGGCCCGGCCGACGGCAGCGAGAAGGGCGGCGACGTCTGCGACGACGGCATCGACAACGACTCGGACGGGACCACCGACTACCAGACCTCGGGGGGCGACCCGGGCTGCGCCAACCCCACCGACGGGAGCGAGAAGGGCGCCTCGAGCGTGATCTGCGACAACGGCATCGACGACGACGGCGACGGAAAGACCGACTACCGCACCGACGGGAACGGAGACCCGGGCTGCTCCGGCCTGACCGACACCAGCGAGAAGGGGAACACCGCCTGCGACAACGGCTCCGACGACGACAGCGACGGAAAGACCGACTACCTGGCCAGCGGCAGCGGAGACCCCGGCTGCACCGGCCCGGGGGACCCGAGCGAGAAGGGCTCCATCGCCTGCGACAACGGCCTGGACGACGACGGCGACGGGACCACGGACTACAGGACAAGCGGCGGCGACCCGGGCTGCTCGAGCCCCACCGACACGAGCGAGAAGGGGACCGCCGCCTGCGACAACGGCGCGGACGACGACGGCGACGGGGCGATCGACTACATCAAGGCCGGCGGCGGGGACCCGGGCTGCAGCGGCCCCACCGACACCAACGAGCGCGGGACCGTCGCCTGCGACAACGGCTCCGACGACGACTGCGACGGGCTCGCGGACTACAAGTCAAACGGGACCGGGGACCCGGGCTGCACCGGCCCCTCCGACACCAGCGAAAAGGGCACGACCCCGGGCTGCGACGACGGCGTGGACAACGACGGCGACGGGTGCGTGGACTACAAGGCTCCGGGCTGCTC
>Ga0316576_10002624_pt1 | contig 10270 bp, 6 predicted proteins | sample S0NA_FD_203075 | JGI IMG/M metagenome (GOLD analysis project Ga0316576, IMG submission 203075) | Rhizosphere microbial communities from salt marsh grasses in Alabama, United States - S0-2_050615r3r5 | ecosystem: Host-associated > Plants > Roots > Rhizosphere | place: USA: Alabama | collected... | reverse complement strand
CCTGCCGCTCAAGCGCCCCCAGCCGCGGGACGATCTCGCCCTCGATCCGCCGCCACACCACCTCGAGCGGCGCAGCGGCCGGTGGGTCGTGGGGCTCCGCGGCCTCGAACAGGTAGCCCTCCACCACCCGGGTCCGCGCGCCCGCGGGGTCGACGCGCTCGATCAGGCTGGCGTGGGCCGGCGAGAGCGGCTCCGGGTTGTGCTCCCGATCCCAGCGCCAGCCGGCTGGCGGGTCTCTACCGGGCTCCACCGCGAGGGGCATGCGCACACCGCGGGCCTGGACCAGCCACAGCCCCGGACCGCCGGGCGCGTCGGCCTCCGCCACCCACTCCACCTCCACCGCGCCGCCCCAGGCCGCCTCGGCGACGAGCACGGCCTCGCGCAGCGCCCCCAGCTGGTCGGCGGTGAGGGGCAGAGGCCCGACCGACAGCGGCCCCTCGCGGGGCACCGTGACCGAGGCCGGATCGGCGCCTCCGCTGGCCAGGGCCTCCCCCGCGCCCTCCACCGCCTCGACGAGCAGCGGGGCGCCCGAGAGCGCGAGGCCTGAGCAGCACGCGCGGACCCGCCGCTGCAACACGACGCCCATCGCCTCCGCAGCGGGCGAGCGGCCATGCCGACGAAGCACGAGCCACGCCGCCACGGTCCAGAGCGAGGACCAGCAGCGCCGAATCGCCTCCGCGAGCTGCACCTCGTCCGAGACGTCGGTCACCGTCTCGAACAGCCCCGGAGCGGCGACCTCCCGGTCCTCGCAGCTCGCCGACGAGCGCACCACGAGGGGCCAGCCGATCCGGTGGACCAGCTCCCGCAGCGCGGCCCCGAGCGCCGGATCCGGCCTCCAGCGGGAGAGCGCCTCGCGCACCGGCCGGCAGAGGGGCTCGATGGCGTGCGGCGCCTGCCCGGCGTCCCGGGGCAGATCGGGCGGGAGGGCCCGGCGATAGACCTCGAGCGGCAGGCACGCCCCGGGGGGCACGGACAGACCGGCCTCGAGCAGGCGGCGCAGGCCGTCCGCCTTGCCGCCGCACCGCTCCGCCCGCGCCTGCTCCAGCGGGATCAGCATCGGTCGTCGAGATCGCGCCTTTTCGAGGAGCTCAGTCGTTCTCGTTGGCGATGAGCTCGACCTCGCTCTCCTTGGCCGCCTTGGCGCCGGCCTCGGGGGACTGACGCAGGACGATGCCTGGGGGGCGGTCCTCGTCATAGGTGTAGGTCACCTTGACCTTGAAGCCGGCCTCCTCGAGCTCCTTCTTCGCCTTCCACACGCCCTGCATCACCACCTTGGGCACCTCCACCCCGGCCGGCCCGTCCGAGAGGATCAGGGTGATGGCCGACCCCTTGGCCGCCTGCGCGCCGCTCGCCGGCGTGCTGCTGACGATCTGGTCCTTCTGCACCTTGTCGTCCGGCTGGCGCGTGACCGGCCCGACCTTGAGCCCGGCCGAGGCCAGGACCTGCGTCGCCGCGGCCACGGTCAGGTTGGCGAGGGGGGGCACCGGGACCTGGGAGCTGCCCTTGGAGACCACCACGCGCACCTCGGCGCCCGGCTTGACCTTGGAGCCCTCCATCGGCACCTGGGAGGCGATGAGCCCCTCGGCGACCTTGGGGTCCTCGCGCTGCTCCGTGACCATCAGCATCAGCCCCTTGGCCTCGAGCAGCTTGCGCGCCTGCACCGTGCGCAGCCCGGTGAGCGGGGGCACCACGACGCCCTCCTCGTTGACCACGAGGGCGCGCAGCGTGAAGAAGGTCCCGGTGCTGACGATGATCGACGTGATCGCGGTGATCAGGATGACCTTGCCCGTTCCCATGGTGTCTCTCCTCGCCGGGCAGCGTACCACAGGAGGCCACGCAATGTGGACGGCCAGCTCAGCGCGAGGGGTTCCAGTAGCTCGCCGTCACGAGCACGCCCGGGGACAGGACGCGGGCCTGACAGGCGATCCGCTCGTCGGGGCCCCCCCCGATCCGGGCGAGCAGCTCGCGCTCGGTGGTCTCGACAGGCGATAGCTCCGCGGCCCCCTCCAGCACACGCAGGCGGCACCAGCCGCAGATCCCCTGGCCGTCGCAGGAGGAGCCGATGGGCAGCCCGGCGCGCCGCGTCGCCTCGAGCAGGGTGGTGCCGGCGGGGACGTCGACCTCGCGTTCCGAGGGGTGGAAGCGCACCGTGGTCATCGCAGGCCTCTTTTACCCGCGGTGCGTCGCCGGGACAAGCTCGGTCAGAAGGTCCCCGAGAGCCCCACCCCGCCGCCGCCGGGGAGCGGCGCCACCGAGACCTGGATCGACAGGTCCGGGTCCTCGCGGTAGAGCCGCAGCATGCGCTCCATCGGCGTCTCGATGTAGCGCATCGAGACGCCGAGGCCGACGATGCCGAGGCCCGCCAGGCCGACGGAGACCGGCAGCACGTAGCTCACCTTGCTGCGCACGCCGGAGTCCGCCATGGCTGCGCCCAGGCTGGCGGCCATGGCGACGTAGAGCCCGCCGCCCACGTAGGCGATGATCTCCGCCGCGCGCCGCCGCCGCCGCTCCCGGGCGGCCAGGGCGTGCAGGTGCGCCTCGGTGCGCGCGATGACGCTCTCGGCGCTCGCGCCGGGCCGGGCCAGCTCGGCCTCGAAGGCGGCCCAGGCCTTCTCCCCCTCGGAGCGGACCAGCAGCTTGTAGATCCCGCCCGCGGCCAGGCCCGCGCCGGCGCCGAGCAGGACGTAGGCCGCGAAGGGCGCCTCCTCGCGCACCTCGGGGTAGATCGAGGCGCCCATGCCGGCGAGCAGCACGCCGCCGCCGACGAGCGTCCCGCCCTGGAGCAGCCGGTCTTGGCGGTCGCCCCGCGCCATGTTGCTCAGGTAGTGCCGCATCCGCCCCTCGTCCTGGGCCGAGATGCCGAACACCGGGTCCGGCGCGTCGGCGCGCTCGGTGCAGTATTCCCGGTAGACCTCGATGCCGTAGGGCTCGGAAAAGAACGTCTCGAAGATCTCGTCCTGCCCCCGGGCCGTGGCCGGGACCGGCTCGGGGCTCAGCGCCGCGAGGAGCACCGGTCCCCGCTGCCCGGTCGGCTCCTCGGCGGCGGCCACCGGGTACTGGCGCAGGGTCGGGCGCCCCTTCTCGCTCGCGCGCTCCTGGACGTAGAACGGGCGGTCCGCCCCGATGGGCACCACCAGCTCCAGGTCCGCCCCCTTCGCCTGGTGCAGGTCGATGAGCCGGTTTCCCTCGGCGTCCCGGACCCAGAGCCGCCGCTCACCCCGGCCCAGCTTGACCCGGCGGCCCCGGGCGTGGCGCAGCGTGAGCAGTCGCGCCGCGCCCTTGTTCCACGGGCCGCGGACGAAGACCTTGGGCCGAAAGCCCTCGTTCTTGATCCCCCGGTTGGCCACGGCGATGAAGGCCTCGATCTCGTCGTAGCTCACCCTGCCGTCGCGGTTCACGTCGGCGGCGCCGGAGAGCCCCGAGCGCACCTCGTGGCTGAAGATACCGGACTGGATCTCGGACCACTCGTAGACCTCGCCGGCCGAGCTCGTCGAGAGCACGACCCCGACGTTGGGGTAGCGCCTGGAGAAGCCGATGGTCATGTCCCAGGGCGTGGCCCAGCGCTTGCCGCCCGGCTTGCGCGGGTTGATGACGAAGAAGGAGTTGCAGCTGTCGAGCACCAGGTGCACGACGTCGGCCTTGACCTTGCCGAGGACGCGCCGCTCGATGTCGTCGGGGCCGAGCCGCCCGTCCTCGAGCTCGAGGTAGCCCTTGCCCCGCTTCACCTCGCCGTGGCCGGCGAAGACGAAGTAGAACAGCGTGCGCTTCCCCGCCCGGCGGGCCGCGGCGACCCGCTTGCCGATGTCGGCGAGGGCCCGGTCCACCTCACGCCGCGTCGGGGCGGCGACCCTGGCCGCCATCTCGGGGAAGAGCCGGCGGCTGGCCGCATCGAAGCGGGTCAGCAAGGTCACGTTCTCGACCGGCGCCACGGTCCGGAACAGGGCCTGGTAGCGCGCCCCGTCGTCGTCGGCGTACTGCAGGTCGGGGCGCCTGCGGCCGAGGCTGCGGTTGTTGGTGACCACCAGGGCGAAGAGCTCTTCCTTGGCGGCGAGGGCCTGGCCCTCGAGCAGCACCAGCGCGACCAGCATGGCTCTAGCGCACATCGTTGCCCTCCATCTGGACTGGCCACTCCTCGGTCGCCGCGCCCGGAAACAACGGCGCCACCGGCCGGCCCGGGTCGTGCCCGGCGAGGCGCCGCTCGGCCTGCTTGACCGAGACCCGCCGCCGGCCGACCACGGTGACCACGCGGAGCGGACCGGGCGGCACACCCTCGGGCTGGGTCACCTCGGGCAGCAGCCGCCCGCGCACGTTGGCGACGAGGGGCACGCCGCGGGGGTCGGACTCGGCCGAGAGGTAGGCCGGGTAGAACCAGTGCACCTCGCCCTCGCGGTCCAGGGCGAAGGCCAGCAGGTAGAGCGGCTCCCGGGCCAGGTTGTCGTAGCGGAAGGCCAGGCCATCGCCCGGCGACAGCCGCACGCCGGCGCGCAGGGGCTCGAAGGCCTTGCCGTGCACCCGCAGGGGCTCGAGGCCGACGAGCGCCTCGAGCCGGGACGGGGCGGCTCCGCTGCTCCCTCGCGCGGTGAATCTGCCGGCGGGCTCCTGCAGCTGCCGTAGCCCGAGATAGCTCGCGGGCAGGACGAGGAGCACGATTGCAGCGGCCGCGACCAGCCGCCAGGGCACCGCGCGCCGCGGGGCCCGACTCAGGCGGTCCACCACCCCGGCGACAAAGCGGGCTTCGTCCCGGTCCAGCCCTGGCAGCGGCCCGGCCAGCCCGGCCACGAGCGTGGCGGTCCGCTCCCTCCGCTGGGCACAGGCGGCGCAGGCCTCGAGGTGCCGCTCCAGGTCCCGGGCCTCGGCCAGGGGCAGGTCCTCGGCGATCAGCCGGGCGAGGGTCTCGGCCGGGGGACAGCTCATGGGCAGAGCTCCTTCTGCAGGCGCCGCAGGCCGTGGAACACGCGGCTGCGCACCGTGGCCTGGGGCGCGTGCACGATCTCGGCGATGTCGGCGTAGCCCATGCCCTCGCCGAAGCGCAGCAGCACGGCCTCGCGCAGCTTTGGCGGGAGCTGGGCGACGCGCTGGCTCACCCGGCGGGCGCGCTCCTGCTCCAGCATCCGGTCGAGCTGGTCGGCGGGATCCCCGAGCCCGGGCGGCAGCGGCTCGAGGCTCGGGCTGCGGAACCAGCTGCGGCGGGCGTTGCGACAGCGGTTGCGGACGATGGTGAACAAATAGAGCGGAAACTGCCCGCGAGGCTGGTAGCGGCCACGCGCCCGCCAGAGCTGGAGGAACACCTCCTGGGCCAGATCCTCACCGCGCTCGGCGTCCCAGCGGCGGCAGAAGGAGCGGACCCGCGCCTGGTAGCGCCGGGTCAGCTCGGCGAAGGCCTCCTTCACCTCGGCGGCGGCGAGCTCCATCAGCTCGTCGTCGCTGCGGGCCTCCAGGTCGCGGCGGGGCCGGGCCTGGCTGATCGGGATGACCTTGCTCTTCACGCTTGTGCCTCAAGGGGCTGGAACACCGCTCGCAGCAGGGTGTTTAACCCCGCGGGCGATTTTCCGCCAGGCCGGGAGGCCGCTGCAGGTGTTCAGAATCTTTCGAAGAGCAGGAGGGGGGTGACCCGTCGGTGACGACGGGTCACCCGGGAAAGCGGCTAGAACGTGCCCGCTGTTGGGCCCTTCCAGTAAGACATCCCATGGCCGAGCTCGGGATTCACCACCAGGTCCTTCTTCTTGGGCAGGTCGACCCCCGGGCCCGGCAGCAGCAGGGCCTCGGTGTCCACCGTGGCGCCGCCGCGGTTGCCCGCGCCACGGTCGCCGTTGGTCACCAGCATCACACCCATCTCGTCCGAGGTGCCCGGCACCGGCGCGAAGGTGTAGACCCCCATGGTCTCCTTCTGGCCCGGGGCCACATCCTGCGGGATGGCGTAGAACTGCTCGCCGAGCGGCGTGATGCTCTTGCCCCATGCGTAGTCGCTCGGGCTGCCGAAGTAGAAGTCCGCGGCCTCGGCGACGATGCCGACCGGGGTGCTGAGCATGTCGGTGCCGGTCAGGCCCACCTGCTCGCCGCAGATGTAGAGCACGGTGTTGCCGGTGCTGGTGGCGTGCTCGGTGTAGAACCAGGCGTCGGCGTAGCCCGTGTTGGCGTCCATGGCCCAGGTCAGCTGGCGGCCGTCGTAGGAGTTGGTGAACACGCCGGGATCGGCGTTGAACACGTAGTAGTCGACCCATCCGTCCTGGTTCGTGTCGAGCCAGATCCAGTAGATCACGGGGAACAGGTGGGTCTGGCGCTCCCAGGAGTTGATGGCGAAGGCCCAGACGAAGGACTCCTGGTCCGAGCAGTAACCGGCGGGGACCGGGAAGGTCTGCACGCCCACCGCGCGCAGGTCGGGGAGCGGCATCATCTCGCCCGGACCGCCCTCGGGACGGTTGGCACTGTAGTACACCAGGGAGTAGGCGTCGTTCTGCGCCATGCCCACGCCGTTGTTCTTCAGCCCGACGCTCTCGTAGCCCACGCCGGGGTACGGCGAGGGGCCGGGGTTGAGCTTGAGCTTGTCCGGCTTGACGTCGGCCGCCCGGCGCGGCACCACGTGCCACGGCAGGTGGATCGGGTTCGCGCCGTCGTCGAGGGTGAGGTAGCCGTCGTACTCGGCCTTGGTCAGCGCGGCCGGGTCCGCGCCGCCGCTGCCCGAGCTCATGTAGTTGCCGTCGAGCTTGGTGCCGTCGATCTTCATCTGGACCACGACGGTCTTGTCCGAGGAGGGCTGCACCTTGACCGAGGAGGGGGCCACGATGGTCACCGCGCCGTTGTTGTCCTCGGCGAAGCGGTAGGCGGACGAGATGTTGTAGGTCACCGCCTTGTCCGAGTAGTTGCGCAGGCGCACCATCTTGAGCAGCGTGGTGGTGCTCTGGGCGATCTCCTGGAAGCCGAAGGAGAGGGCCGAGGTGCCCTCGTTGTCGACCCAGGCCGCCACCGGCGAGTCCGAGGCGAGGTTGACCCGCACCTCGCCGCCGCCGATGCGGCTCACCGGGGCGAGGGCCGGGTTCGGCGCATTGTTGACGATGTTGGTGTCGCCGGTGGTCATCAGCAGCGCCTTGACCTCGAGCGGGCTGAGCTCTGCGCGCTGGTGCAGCAGCAGGGCGGCCGAGCCGGCCACCATCGGGGTCGCGCCGGAGGTCCCACCAAAGGCGGCGGTCCCGGATCCGCTGCCGGACACGGCCGAGACCGAGGCGCCGGGGGCGCCGATCTCCGGCTTGACCAGCATGTCGTCGAAGCGCGGGCCGCGGGCGGACGAGCCGACCATGGCGTGGTTGAGGGAAGCGCCGGTGCTCGGGTCGAACTTCACCACCGCGTTGTTCGCCCGCAGGATGTCGCCGGTAGCCTGGTCGATCATGTACGCCGGGATGGTGATCGGGCCGTCACCGCCGTCGCCGCCCGCGAACGCCTCGCCCGGGGTGACCAGGGAGATGATGCCGAGGACGCCGCCCGCGTTCTGGATGTTGAGGATCTTGAGCGTGAAGTTGCAGGCGCCGCGGTCGACGACCACGATCTTGCCGGTCAGGTCCTCGGTGAAGGGCAGGCAGCCGTCGCTGTTGGCCGCCGGGTAGTACACCTCGCCCTGGATCGCGGCCGGGGCGGCGGACCAGTCCTGGTGGATCGCCGGGTAGTTGCCCGCGGACTCGGCGGGGCTAAGCACCTCCATGTAGGGCAAAAACGCCGAGGGGACGTTGGTCTGGGCGACGGAGATGGCCGAGCGCGCGGCCGCCGGGGTGCTGGAGATGAAGGGCCGGTCGCCGTCGTTGCCGGCGGCGGCCACGGTGAGCACGCCCAAACGGGAGGCGTTCTCCACCGCCAGGGTCAGATCGTCGTCGTAGGCCTGGCCGTAGAGCGAGCCGAGGGACATGTTCACCACGTCCATGTGGTCCGCGGGGTCGCCGTCGCCGTCCGGGTCGGCGACGTACTCCATCGCCATCATCAGCGCGATGCCGCTGCACCAGTTGCTGACCGAGGAGCAGACCTTGACCGCGTAGAGGTCCACGCCAGGGGCCACGCCGTTCGCGCCGCCGATGATGTCCGCGACGTGGGTCCCGTGACCGCGACCGACGCCGTCATCCAGGGGGTCGGGATCGGGGATCTCCGGGCAGCTCCAGGTGCCGTCCGCCGCACAGGCACACATGGGATGGGGCTGCGGGTCTGCGCCGCAGAAGCCGACGCCGGGCCAGTAGCCGCCGACGAGGTCCACGCCGCCGACCACCTTCTGGGTCGGGAAGGTCCCCGGCTCGACGAACGTGCCATCGTTGTTCCAGAAGTCGTCGGGGTTGCCGGAGCCGCCGAGGTTGATGTGGTGGTAGTCGATGCCGCTGTCCACCACGGCCACCTTGACGCCGGTGCCGTCGTAGCCGTTGCCCTGGACCGCAGACGCGCCGATGTAGGGCACGGTCTCGGACAGGGCGAGGCGGTAGTCGGTGACCTGGTTCAGCTTGGTCACCGCGGCGTCAGAGGCGATCGCCGCGAGCGCCGCCTGGTCCGCGTTGAAAAGCACCGCGTTGAGCACCATCTGCGTCGTGCCCAGCACCTCGGCGTAGCCAGCCGTCTGGACCTTGGAGATGAGCTTGGCTTGAGCCGACTTGAGCTGGGCGATGTAGCTCTGTCGGGCGGCGACGGAGGCAAAGGTCCCCACGGCGGCCGGCGCGTCGCTCAGCTGGGCGATGACCTTGAACAACCCGCTGCCCGCGGTGCGCAGGCTCAGGCCCTTGTTGTTCTTGAGCGTGACCTTGTTGGCGAGCTTCAGCTGGCCAACGGTGGCGGGCAGCGCGCGTGACGCGACTTGTTGCCGCACGTTCTGGGCGCTCGAGGCCGACCCCGTCTTGGTGTCGTCCGATGGCCCACACGCGACCACCAGAGACGCCGTGAACACCAAGCACAGCTTCCTCATCATCTCACCTCCCTAAATTCCAGCTGGTTGGACCTGTCCCGCGACGCGGGAACCGAAAGCACGTGTTGTGGAGTAATGTCCCCCTCATCAAGGACAATGTCTGGTAGCAGAAACCGGGTACGACATCTACCACTTTTTTTTACATTGGCACCTAAGTATCAATAAGTGCGATGGTTATTTTTCCCATTAAAATATAAACCGTTACGTGAATGCAAACCTTCTTGCCCCTACAGTGTTGTATTCGGCGCCACTCCAAATTCCCCGATCTGGGGCGTCCGACCCCACCTGGATGGCCTACAGCCCAGGGATCTCGAAGGGATACAGCCACCTCAACTGGTACTACGTTTGCTTACACGTCAGGGTATGAGGATCGTCTCACTCTGGGCAGGGGCAGCGGTGGCCGTGCTCCTGGGCTGCCAGGGCGGCTCCATCAACAGCAGCCTTGGATCCGGATCCGCCGCCACACCAGGTGATGGCTGGTACGCCGACGGGGGGTCCGGGGGCATCGACCCCAGCAAGCCGCCGGAAAAGTGCGGCAACGGGCTGGACGACGACGGGGACGGGGACGTGGACGAGAGCTGCGCCTGTGCGGCGGGCGCGAGCCAGGCCTGTTTCCCCGGCACCGCGGCCCAGAAGGGCCAGGGGATCTGCAAGGCCGGCACGCAGAAGTGCGTCGGCTCGGGGGAGTTTTTCATGTGGGGCGCCTGCGAGGGCGCGGTCAAGCCGCAGCCCGAGCTGTGCGGCGACGGCATCGACCAGGACTGTGACGGCAAGGACGACGCCTGCCCGTCGAAGAAGAGCTGCGAGACCTTCACCGTGGGCGTGCACTCCCGCGCGGTGGACATCATCTGGGCCATCGACCAGTCGGGCTCCATGGCCGGTGAGATCGCCATGGTCCGTCAGAACATGAACGCCTTCGCCGCCTACATCAGCGGGCAGAAGGTGGACTACCACGTGGTGCTCCTCGCCCGGCGGTTCGGGGGAAACAACGACATCTGCATCCCCCAGCCCCTGGCCGGGCCGAGCTGCAGCGACGGGCCGCGCTTCCGCCAGGTGGACGAGTACGTCGGCAGCCACGACTCGCTCCAGAAGCTGATGACCAACATCACCAAGATCGAGGCCTTCCTGCGGCCGGGGAGCCTGCGGCACTTCGTCGAGGTCACCGACGACGAGAGCAACGTGACCGCCGCCGTGTTCGACGGCTTCCTCAAGGCGCGGCCGGGCTACACGGACTACATCTTCCACAGCGTGGTCGGGCTGGTGGACCAGGGCTGCGTCGCCGACGACGGCCAGCAGTACATCACGCTGTCCAACCAGACCAAGGGGCTCAAGTTCCACATCTGC
>Ga0316576_10002623_pt1 | contig 10280 bp, 9 predicted proteins | sample S0NA_FD_203075 | JGI IMG/M metagenome (GOLD analysis project Ga0316576, IMG submission 203075) | Rhizosphere microbial communities from salt marsh grasses in Alabama, United States - S0-2_050615r3r5 | ecosystem: Host-associated > Plants > Roots > Rhizosphere | place: USA: Alabama | collected... | reverse complement strand
CGGGCTTTAGGCCACCCCGCCGCCCGTTGTCGAAGCGCCGGCACCGACGAAGGATACCGCGGCAAGAATAAAAAATAACCGTCACGCGCACTAAACGCCGATGACAGGCAATGGAATCACCCGGGCCGAAGCGGCAGAGTCTACCGCTCCGGCCGCGGGACCGATGCGAGCGCGGGCGAAGCCATCATGCGCCGGGATGTACGAATAACTCATAGAGCGTCAGCAGGATCTCCACGACGATCAGAATGACGATGTACCATTCAACGCGCAGCGAGTGTTTGGCCTGCAGCAACTGCAGCTGGGTTTCCACGGTGCGGGAAATCAATTCCAGTTTGCGCTCGAGCGCCAGCTTGCGCTCGCGGATTTCGAATTCCCGTTCCAGCCGCACATAAAGCGGTTCCAGCTCGGGATGATCCCAGAGAATTTCCGGCTTCTCACCCACTTCGACACGCCCTACCATGCGATGCAGGCTGAGCAGGGTGTCACCCATGTCCCGCCTCAGTTTGCCGGCGGTCCAGTTGGTGGTGCCGTGGTGTTTCATTTCCTCCGCCAGCGGTTCCACGCGGTCGAAGGTCGTGGCGATGGTTTCCTCGTATTCCGCCAGCACCATGCTCTGCGCCATGACCTCGGCGATCGTCTGGAGGCGGTCCGTCGAGGCTTCATGCATCTGCAGGATTCCGCCGCTGAATCCTTCCTCCATACCCGGGGCGATGCGGACATCGAGATCCTCAGTCTCCATGATCGCCACGCCCTCAATGACCAGCGGACTCAGCGAGCCGAGCAGCACCGCCTCTTCCTCTACCGGGACATCAAACAACACCACTGCGCCGTAGCGAAACAGCACAGCCAATCCCCTGCCGCCGGAAGACAGGGTCAGGGGATGAACGGCAACCCGTTTCGCCTGGCCCAGACTTCTGAGGTCGAGCTGTTTGCCGATCAGCCGCCCTCTCGCCTTGATGGTTTGCATCGTTGTTTCCTGGTTGCACTCTGGGACGGAAAGAACGGAAAAATCACTGCCGCCACGGCTGATTCTGTGACGAATACCGGCCGCCGGCAAGACCGGTCTTCACGGGTTTATTTTCTTGCCGCATCAAAACCCCGGGGCATCGTCAGCGCTTCGGGCTCCGACCCGCTCGCGGGTGCCCGGCCCGGGCGGCCGACACGGGCCGCGCCTTTCCGGTCACGGTTGTTTTACCGCCCGAGACATGCGCGGCCTTGTCCCGACGTTTCAGAATCAGGACGGCCTGCTGCCCGGCCTTCCCGTAACGCGCCATGCGTTCGAAATCCTTTTTCAGGATCGGCATATTGATGCAGTCCGTGGCGGTCTTGCCCGACTCGGAGTCCACGTAGGGATCATGCACGTAGATGTATTTCTCATCGAATCCTGTCACCACGACCCAGTGAGGAAACTTCTCGCGGTAGATCCGGTAGGAGCTGATCAGCACGATGGGAATGCCGCCCGACTCGAATTTCTTCTGAATCTGATTGACTCTCAGGGCCCGGTGGCTCAGCTTGACCGGCAGCTTCTCCAACTCGCCGATGAAATCCTCCTGTACCAGTCGCATGACTTCCTTCTTCTCCTCACTGCGCACGGAATCCACGAACAGCACGCCCGGCTGCTTGACATAGACCTCGACATCGAAGCCGCGGTGATAAGCCGACAGTGCCATTCCGTAGGGGCCGCAGCCACCGTGACCGGAGGTCATGAAAATGGTGGTCGACTCCCTCCACAGGCGCAGCTCCAGCACACGACTGAGTTCAAGATCGGGATCCAGCACCTTCATGGCCATCAAAAGGGCCGATGGGCCACAGGTGAAATCCAGTGTCTGTTCGTAGTACGGCACCCGGACCATGTCGGGTTCCAGGTGCGGCGCCAGCAGCTTTTCATAGCGCCGCGCCTCCATGTGGTCTTCATAGTAATCCGGCAGCAAGCCGATCTGCCGATAGCCGAGTTTCTCGTAGAGGCGTATTGCCGTCGCATTGTTCCGGCGCACCTCCAGGCGAAGGTAAATGCAATCATGTCCGACGGCGGACGCCTCTGCGGCGGCGATCAGCTCGCTGCCGATGCCCTTGCCCCTCAACACCGGGTCGACGGCCAGAGAATAGAGCCTGGCAAGCGACGTACCGGTGTTGAACAAGAGCATGGCATAGGCAAGCACCCGACCCTGCTCCTCGTAGGCCAGCGTCTCGGCATTGGCCTTGGTCAGCAGATAACGGAAACTGCGCCGGCTGAAACGATCAACATCGAATGAGCGGTTCTCTATGGCTACCAGGGCGTCCAGATCCTGCAACCCGGCTTGACGAATCATAACTGGCCTTTTCATCGCAACAGACAGGAAACACACTTCTGCCTATCAAGTGTGCATCTGATTTTCGTTCCGGAAATTGACCGCAACGCGCAGCACAGTCGCGCCGTTTACGGCCGCAAGGAGTGTACCGTGGAAGCCGCCCGTTTCGATACCTGTTACCGCTACGAAGACTCACCCGCGGGGTTCAACGGGGTAAGATTCGAATGATCGTGTCCTTCAGCCAGCCATTGACTTTACCAGAAATAAATCAAGTCTGACCCTAGTGGCGACCACGCCATATAGAAAGCAGCACCCACACACCCCCCAGGGCCGCCAGTGAAAAACCGAAACCCGCGAGTATCGACATCGCCAGATATTCGGTATCCCCGGTCACCGACATCATGATGGAGGTGCCAATGATGAAGGCCGCGGTGATCATCCCGATGGTGAGACGACTCGCGGCGTTGTCCAGCCGCTCGCCGAAATGTTCCAGTTCCTCGATGTCGATGTGCACCCGCAAGGCGCCGTGCCGGGCCGCGCGCAGAAGACGGCGCAAATCCCTGGGCAGCCCGGTGAGCAGGTCGATCATACCGGACAGGCCGTGCCAGCCGCGCTTCGCCACTTCTCCCGGCGTGTAACGCATGATCATCGCATGGCGCACGAACGGTCTTGCCTCGGCGATCAGATCGAAATCGGGATTGAGCTGGCGGCAGAAACCGTCGAGGGTGAGAAAGACCTTGAACATCATCGACAGGTCCGATGGCAGGACCAGGTGGTTTTCCCGCAACATGGCCATCATGTCCCGCACCATCACAGGGAAATTGACCTGTCCCAGCGACAGGCCATGGTACTGGTCGAGGAACGCACAGATATCGGCAACCAGCCGTTCCGACGGTGCACACGTATTATTTGACCATTCAAGCAAGACCTCGCAAACCCGCGAGGTATCTCTTTCCACCATGCCTTGCAGCAACTCGATCACCTGGAAGCGACGCTCCTCGGTCAGGTGTCCGGTCATGCCGAAATCGATCAGGGCTATGCGGTTGTCCTGCAGGAAGAATATGTTTCCCGGGTGTGGATCGGCATGGAAAAAGCCGTCCACCAGCACCATCCTGAGAATGGCGCTGGCGCCGCGGTTCGCAATCAGCCGCCGATCCAGCCCGGCCGACTCGAATGCGGCCATGTCACGGCCGGGAATGCCGTCGATGTATTCCTGAACATTGACGCGCTCACTGGTCCATTGCCAGTAGACTTTCGGCACCACGATATGTTCGTGTTCGGCCAGGCTCTCTGCCACCCGCACGGCATTGCGGCATTCATGGGCCAGGTCCAGTTCGCGCCGCAGTGCGAGACTGAACTGATGCACGACCTCTTCAGGGCAGAAGCGCTGGGTCTCTGGATTGTCACGGGTAGCCACCTGGGCCAGCCGCTTCATGAGGCGCAGATCCGCTTCCACGATCCGTTTGATGCCCGGCCGGCGGATCTTGACGATAACCCGGGTGCCGTCCCTGAGGCGCGCGCGGTGAACCTGCGCGATGGAAGCGGCGGCCAGCGGCTCGGTATCAAATTCCGCGAAAATCTCCTCAGGTGCACCGCCCAGATCCTCCTCCAGCTGGGCACGCAGATCCTCGAAGTCGAGCGGTGGTGCCGCGTCCTGCAGCAATTCGAATTCGGTGATCCACTCCGGCGGGAACAGGTCGACGCGTGTAGCAAGCACCTGCCCCAGCTTGACGAAAGTGGGTCCGAGTTTCTCCAGTGCATGCCGGGCACGCTGGTGCGGCTGCAGGGCGGCAGTCTCCTCGGCGTATTTCCAGTGCAGTTTCTTGCCGGCCTGCTCCAGGGCGTGCCCCAGCCCCAGGCGGCGCACCACACCTCCGAAACCGCAGCGCACCAGAATCGAGGCAATTTCGTGGGCGCGGCCGAGATCCTTACCGGCGCTGATCGCTTCCAGCAGCATCAGCTCTCTCCCGGTGTGTCTGCGTCAGCTTCCTGCGACGATTTCCGCTCGGGTTCCTGCAGACCGCTGGCAATCCCTGCAAACAATCCGCCGGCCAGCCTGCCAAACTGTTCCGCAGCCTTGCCGGCCGTATCCACACCCGCCTGCAGACCCTCCCGCGCCGCCGGCGGAATCAATTCCTGCAGTCCCCTCGCATTGTCCTCCAGCATCGCCCCGAGGGCGCCGCCGCTGTCCCGGATATGCCTTTGGATATCCATGAACGTGGCGGCAGCGGTTTTCGAACCGGCCTTCGCCACGTCACCGATAACGTTCAGGAAAAGTTCCTGCAACGTGGCCAGTTCATCCACCGCACGCCGAAGATCGGTCTTCGAGAATTCCTCCACGTGCCCGGCAGCTTCCTCTATGGCAAGGTGAGAGACGCCGGCCGTCTTCAGCATGGCGTCCTCGACCCCCGCGACCGATTTCCTGATCACCTCGGCTGACCCGGCGCCCCCGTTTTGCACTCCTTCCCCTATCCCCTCGAGCGCCGCCCGGGTAACCCCACGAAGGTGCGCGAGATCGGTTCGTGTAGTGGCCGTGGACAACGCCGAGAACACCAGTTCACTGACATGGGACTGCAGATCGCGGCCGGAGGCCACCGTCTGGCGCACCGCCTCTTTCAACTGCTGCAGACCTGAATCCGGTTCTGATTCTTCAGACATGCTCCGCCCCCCTCACGGCGCCTGCCCGTCGGCCACAAGGGGCCGGCGCTATGGCCAGACGCTCTATTGTTTTTGTGAATCGCCCTGCTGCGGCAGGATAGTGAACCCCGACCACCATCCTGTATAGAGAGCATAACCACTATCGCCGCGGGTGTGAATGGGCTTTGATAACGAGCCACTGAACCCCGGCTGCGCATCAAGATGACGGCAGCCGGCTTTTCCTGGCGTAAATCGTGTCCATCCATAGCGCAATGAGCCTGCCGCAAAGGTACCGGGCGTGAAAAAGAGTTCTCCAACGAAAACAGACAAATGACGTCAGGTTTCCGGCGCTTTCAGGCGATCTCTTTGGCTATGGATGAACACCGGGACACTAACTGCCTGAAATTTCTCCTCCGACCCGTGAGGCGTAAAAAGAAGCGACGTATCCCCTCACCTCAGGCCGTACTTGAGAAACCGGATCTGGTTCGTCCTCCGGACAGAAACGTGAATCTCTTGTCAGTGAGACCTATTCCTTGTCGTCGCGGTTGACCGCCTTGATATCCTTGCAGGGGACGAACAGACCACAGCCGAAATAGCGATAGAAACCCAGTCCGTGTTGCTGCAGGCGGAGTGATTCTGCCGAAGAGAGATCGGCTAGCATCAGGCTGCGCGTGATGAGCGGACCGTCCGGTGTGCCAATTGCAGCGGATTTACCGGCCAGCATCTTGCGCACCAGGACACCCAGCCCCTCCAGCAACCCGACCGCCGTGCGCAGAAAAACGTCCTCGTCATCCACGCCCAGCGCCACGTTGCGCGCATAGAGGGTGGCACTCGGTTGCAGTGGCCTGACTGCGGGCTCACCGGTGATCGCGAGCTTCTGTCCGCGCACATCGAGCTGCTGCCCGACCAGCGCATGCGCATCCTCCATGCGGTGGCGCGGCACCCGGATCACCAGGCGGGTACGTTTTGAAAGATGCAGCATATCATCGGCGCCGGCGGGTCGCTCCCAGCCATGCGCGGAAATCGCCACCTGGATCGGATGCACCCCGGCGCCGTCTTCATCCGGCAACCAGGGCAGCACCTGCACGACCGCCTGCCCCAGGGCGTGGTTGTGATCGACCGGCAGACAGTTGCAGGCGATCGGGTAGACCAGATCGATCACGTCAGCCGGTCGTGAAACCGGCGATTCCTTGTTGCGTTCTTCCCAGTACATTATCATCCCTGCTTCAGGACACGCCTGTGTGCGTGGCAGACCTCTCAAGACCGGATACGGGATTGCTTTCGACCCTCACTATACGCATCGCGAAGGCGTCCATGAACAACACCCCCGGTATTACGCGTATTATCGGCTGTCACTCAAAGGGAAAAATCAACTGACACCCCCGGATTATCTGAACTGGCGCCATCAACGTTCACTGTCGAAAACAGAAACGGGAACATCTGGTTAGCGCCAAATGAAATCTGACAACGCAGAAATAACCGCAGCGGAAAACCCGATTATCCCCCATCGACAGGAGATCCCGGCATTTTGCTGGCCAACTTTACATTCGTGCCGGTTTCCTCAGGGATTTCAGGGGTACAAGCCGCCGCCTGAAAAGCATCATCTGTCAAAACAAACATCCTGGTCTATAGTTTTTCTGTAATTTGCGTATGGAGAAAATCACGATGATGCGCTGCCCTCACTGTGAACAACCCGGCATCTCGCCCCTGCGCAAGGCGATTATGAGTCCCGGTCTTTCCGCCATCTGCAGGGTCTGCAAAAAACCATCGGGCATCGACTACCCGTCCTGGCTGGCGGCAATGATTCCCGGCTCGGTTCTCATGATTGCGGCCCTGTTTGTCGAGTCTGAACGGCTCGTATGGGTCCTGAATTCTGTCGGCTTTTTCCTGATGATCGTGATCCCGTTGCTCTATACCCCGTTGCGCAAGCAGCAGTAACGTATACCAGGATCAGGCAACCGCAGTCATCCCGTGCCATCCCGCAGATCGGACGACAGGTGTTACAGTACCTTCGTCTTCGTTGCCCCGCAGCGACTGCAGCGGTATACGGTAACCAGCCGTCCCTGCCTGACGTCGAATTGCTTGTCATTGAAAACGACCCAGCGATGGAAGCCCTCCCTGCACAGCGTTTTACCACGCGCCTGCTCCGCCGCTTTTGGCTTTTTAAAGCGGATGACTTCACCCATGTGCAGGACTGCCTTGAGACAGGTTCACCACATACGACCCTTTTCCCCGGGCTATGCCCGGGATGACCTGCAACGCAGGTCTCAACCAGCCTGCCGGCAGCCGTTTCATCGCTGCCAGAACGGCCGGGTTAAAATCACCAGCAGGGTATAGAATTCCAGTCGCCCGGCAATCATGCACAGGCTGAGTATCCACTTGGCTGCATCAGGAAGCGGTGCGTAGGTGTTCATCGGCCCGACACCGCCCAGACCGGGGCCGACATTGAAGACACAGGCGACGACTGCGCTCAACGCCGTCAGAATGTCCACCCCCAGTGCTGTCAACAGCAACCATGCGAAAATGATCACCAGCCAGGACAGGTACACCAGGTTGAGCAGCCCGTTCACGGCCGGCTCCGGCGTGGTCTCGCCGCCGAGGCGTATGGTGAACACGCCCTGCGGTTCGGCCATACGGCGGAACTCCCGGTCAACGACCTGGCTGAGAAACATGACCCGCGACACCTTGATCCCGCCCGACGTGGAGCCGGTACAACCGCCCACGAACATCAGCAGCAGCAGCGTGAGCTGGCAGAGCGGATACCAGCTGGAATAATCATCGGTCACGAAGCCGGTGGTCGTGATGATCGAGGCAACCTGGAACAGCGCGGCGCGTAACGCTCCCTCACCCCCCATGTGATTCTTCCAGAGCAGTACCGAGGTGATGATAGCGGTCGCGCCGAGCGTCAGCAGGAGGTAGCTGCGCAGTTCATAGTCAGACCAGAAACTGCGCGGCTGGCGTTCGATCAAAAGCCGGTAGTGCTGAATGAAACTCATGCCGCTCAGCAACATGAAAACGATAATAATATATTCAATCAGCGGACTGTCGAACCCGGCAATGCTCGCCGTGCGAGTGGAAAATCCGCCGGTGCCCAGGGTGGAAAATGACTGACACACAGCCTCGAAACCGTCCATGCCTGCCAGCCAGAGGGAAATAATCTCCAGCAGCGTCAGCAAAATATAGATCTTCCACAACGCCTTGGTGGTCTCGAGCACGCGCGGCGTGAGCCGCTGGGATTTGGCACCGGAGAATTCGGCGCGATAGAGGTACATACCGCCCTGCCCGACCAGGGGAAGGATCGCCAGCCCGAGCAGCACGATACCCATGCCCCCCAGCCAGTGGGAAAAGCAGCGCCACAGCTGGATCGGATGTGACAGCACCTCCACCCGCTCGAGCACCGTGGCCCCCGTGGTCGTGAAGCCGGAAGCGGACTCGAAGAACGCATCGGTCAAATCAGGGAACCAGGGCGAGAAGTAGAATGGCAGCGCGCCGAAGAAGCAGATGCCCATCCAGATCAGAACGACCACGAGGATGCCCTCGCGCTGCTTGATTTCCCGCTGAGGCCGCCGGTGCGACAGCGCCATGAGAAATCCTCCGGCGACCGCGGTAATCACGATGGACAGCGTCAGCGCGCGCAGTCCACCGCCGCCGGTGAGCACCCCATAGCCCAGGGGTATCAGCATGACGGCAGCAAGGGCGGCAATAAACTGCCCGAGTAACCAGCCGACGATACGCGGCTCAACCACGGGATACTGCATCACGCCTCTTCGGCCGTGGCCAGAAAGCCGGATTCAAGCTGCGCTACGCAGCTCTCCGCGGCAAAGAACACCACCCGGTCACCGGCTGCAATGACCGCATTACCGCGCGGAATGATCACCTCCCCGTAGGGACGCACGATGGCACCGACGATGGCGCCGCGCGGGAAATTCAGATCACGCAGCGCCCGCCCCACGTACTTGGAGGAGGCATGGGCGATGAGTTCGATCGCCTCCGCCTCCTCTTCCCGGAAGGTTCTCACCGACAGCACCTTGCCCTTGCGCACCAGTTCGAGAATGGCATCGACGGCTTTCACCCGCCGGCTGACCGTGGCGTTGATGCCGAGACGCTGGGCCAGAATGAGATTATGTACCCGGTTGACCAGCGCCACGACCTTGCGTGCGCCCAGCTGGCGAGCCAGCAGGGAAACGATGAGATTGGTGTCATCGTCTGCAGTAAGTGCCAGAAAGGCGTCCACCCCCTCGACATTTTCCCGCAGCAGGGTTTCCTGGTCGCTGCCGTCGCCGTGAATCACGACGCTCTTCTTGAGGATGCCGGCGGCATATTCACACCGCGCGGCATCCCGCTCGAAGATCTTCACCGCCACCCCCTGCGATTCCAGCAGCTCGGCGACGACGATGCCACCCTCGCCGCCACCGACGACGAAGGCACGCTGGACAGCGGCCTGTTTCTCGATGCCCATGAAACGCAGGGTGGCATCGAAATTCTGCCGCGTCGTCACGACGTAGATGTGATCCCAGGGCCGCAGGACCTCGTCACCGTGAGGAATGATGAATTCCTTGCCGCGGAAAATCATCGCAACCATGGTGTTCTGGGGCGGACCGACACGGACCAGATCGCCTAGGCACTTGCCGGCCAGCCAGCTGTCGTGCTCCACGTTCATTCCGAAGACCTTGACCTCACCGCCGGCGAAATCACGGATGTCCGACACGCCGGGAACGGCGAGTACATTGTAGATACGTCCCACGATGTCGGTCTCCGGGTGTATGACCCGGTCGATGCGCACACCCCTGGCCGTGAGCATCTTTTCCCAGTCGGTGAATTCGCGGGTGCGTAAGCGTACGGCCTTGACGGCTGACGGTGCCTCGGCATCGGCGATCAGACAGGTCAGCACATTGGTTTCATCGCTGTCGGTCACCGCGATCACCATGTCCGCGGTGCCGATTCCGGCACGCCGCCAGGCGGTAAGACTGCCCGCGCTCCCCTGGACGATCCTGGCATCGAGGTGTGATTCGAGATATTTGCAGCGTGTCCCGTCCAGTTCCATGATCACCAGCTCATTGCCTTCCCTGATCAGGCGCTTGGCGATGGTTTCGGCGCTTTGTCCGCCGCCGGCGACGAAGATGCGCATCAGTGCACGTCTCTCATGACCGGTGACCAGGACTGGCGTGGGAGCGGTGAAACATGGATATTCCCTTGAATTACACAGGTTCAGTATCTAACGGGAGTGCCGCCGACACGGCGCTGCCGGCAACAAGGTGTGCAACTATACCAAAGTCCCGCGCGGACGAGTCATCAACATCAGCTCGCACTTCCCTGCCTCCATCCGGACAGGAAGTACGCCGGGGAGCGGCGGCA
>Ga0316576_10002622_pt1 | contig 10287 bp, 9 predicted proteins | sample S0NA_FD_203075 | JGI IMG/M metagenome (GOLD analysis project Ga0316576, IMG submission 203075) | Rhizosphere microbial communities from salt marsh grasses in Alabama, United States - S0-2_050615r3r5 | ecosystem: Host-associated > Plants > Roots > Rhizosphere | place: USA: Alabama | collected... | reverse complement strand
ACCGTTTCGGAGACCGTGGCACTACACTGGCATGGCGAGACGTTCACGCTACCCGACGGCGCCGAGCTTCTGGCCTCCAGTGAAGCCTGTCGGCACCAAGCGTTCCGATTCGAGCGCGCGCTAGCCCTCCAGTTTCATCTGGAGATGGATCCCCCAGCGGTCGAGGCGATCGTTCGACATTGTGGGGCGGAGATCGGCGAGGGAGCGTACCAGCAGCACGCTCCGGACATTGTGCGCGAAGCCGCCGCGTATGCCGACAGCGGAGCACGACTCTTCTCCATGCTCGACCGCATCTACGGCTGAGCCGGACGGCGTACCCGTGCCGTCAGCACCCCAGGGAGCATTTGGAACCGGGCGACGTGAGCTCTTCCTCCCGGGGAAGAAGCCCCATCGTCGGGTCAGTTCTCCGCGAGGATCACTTCGTCGTACTCGACCTCGAAGCGAAGCTTGTGCTTCGCTTCCTCTTGCGCCAGAGCCAGAAAGAGCTCCTGGAGCTCCGGCTCTTCGACGCTAGCGGAGAGATCCGTGTACAGGCGGAACGACGCCTTCTCTCGTTTCATCGCCAGGATCAGAGCGTCTTGCAGTTCCATGTTGGGTGACTCTTCGACGTCAACCACGTACTCTGCGATCTTCAGATCCTGTACCTTCTTGCTCGACCCGGCGGACAAGCGACCCGCCTTGACACCCTCGAGCTTGCGCTTGTGGCCCAGCTCCTCGCCCGCGAAATGGCTGAAGAGCTCCTTCATCCCCGGCCTCGTCACCCGGTTGGCCAGGGCCAGGTAGAAATCGTGGGCCTCCTGTTCCCTCCCGATGGCGTAGTCGAGAATGTCGTCCGATTCCTTCATCGTGCTCTCCGCTGTGCGAGTGTGGACTGCCCGTCATTGCTGCTTCGGGCCGTGGCGCTTCATACTGCGGCGCGAGCGTCGCCGCAATCCCGGGAGCCGGGACCAGCCGGGCCCCCGGGAACCACGCTCAACCCGCTGGTGCCAGATCAGCCCAGTTCGCGCGCAGCGGCTAGGACCTCAGGCACGTGTCCGGCGACGTTCACCGAGCGCCAGACCTTCTTGACGGTCCCGTCCTGACCGACCAGGAACGTGCTGCGGTCGATGCCCATGTACTCGCGGCCGTAGTTGGTCTTCTTCACCCACGCTCCGCAGGCTTCGGCCAGCTCGCGGTTCATGTCGGCGAGCAGGGTGAAGTTGAGCCCGTGCTTCTCGCGGAATCCAGCGTGGCTGGCGGGGGAGTCGGGACTCACCCCGATCACCCGAACCGAGGCATCGTTGAACTGACTCGATTCGTCACGGAAGTCGCAAGCTTCGCGGGTGCATCCCGGCGTGTTGTCCTTCGGGTAGAAGTAGACCACGAACGGTTCGCCGAGAAGCTGGTCCAACGACACCGTGGAGCCCGTTTCGTCCGGCAGTGCGAAGCTCGGGAAGGGCTTGTCCAACGCCGGATCCGAGGGCTCCGGAGGCGGCTTCGGCTTCTGCACCGGAGGCTTCCGTTCCGGGACCTTGGTCAGCACTAGCCGGGTCGACGGCCGCTTGATGATCGCGTCCTGCGGCTGTGCGGGAGCTGCTTCTGCCGCGACCGCTCTGACAGCCGTGGCCTGGGTCGACGGTTTCTTGGCCTTGACTGGCTTCGGCGCGGGCTTCTTGGCGGGCGCCGGCTTGGTCTTGGCCGGCCTGCGCGCGGCCTTCTTCGGAGGTGCCTTCCTGGCCTTGGCCGGCCTGCGCACGGCCTTCTTGGCGGGTGCCTTCTTGGCTTTGGCCGGCTTGCGCGCGGGTTTCTTGGCGGGTGCCTTCTTGGCCTTGGCCGGCCTGCGCGCGGCCTTCTTGGCGGGTGCCTTCTTGGCCTTGGCCGGCCTGCGCGCGGGCTTCTTGGCAAGCGCCTTCTTGACCTTGGCCTTCTTGGCCTTGGCCGGTTTGCGCGCGGCCTTCTTGGCAGGCGCCTTCTTGACCTTGGCCTTCTTGGCCTTGGCCGGTTTGCGCGCGGCCTTCTTGGCAGGCGCCTTCTTGGCCTTCTTGGCCTTGGCCGGCTTGCGCGCGGCCTTCCGGGCCTTGGTTGGCTTGCGCGCTGCCTTCTTGGCAGGTGCTTTCTTGACCTTGGCCTTCTTGGACTTCCTCGATGCCTGCTTGCTCTTCTTTCGTCCCGTTGTGGTCTTCTTGCTTGGGGACTTCTTCTTTGCAGACCGCGACCTACGAACCGCCATGTAGACTCCTCCACGTGTGTGAGAGATTCGCTGACGGTAGCTCCCCTTGGCCTCGGCGACAACTCATCACTGCGAGGCGGTGGCGTAGAGTCCGACACGATGGAGCAGACTGACCGCGTGCAGCTTCTCCTGCTGAGCCAGCTCCAACAGCAGCTGGCGTGACTCGGGCGACTCGGCCCGTTCGGCGAGGTTCTTGTATAGGTCGTGGGCGCGGTACTCCAATTCGAGGGCCAGCTCGAGCAGCGCCACACATCCGTCACGGCCGACTTGCTGGAAACGGAGCACCAAGCTGCCCCAAGACTCGCCACTTTCTAGCAGGTTGCCAGGGAGGGAGTCGAAGAGCATTTCGAACGGCGGGACCGGCTTTCGGCTGCTGGAGGTCAGAGCCTCATGGAGCGCTTGACCGTGGGCGATTTCCGCCGCTTCGAGCTCGCGTAGCGTCGTGTCGAGCTCCGTGCCCACGAAGTGGGGGATGAGCGCAGCGTACAGCTGACGGACGCCCTTTTCCAGGTCGATGGCCCGGGTGAGGATCTCGGGGAGTCCCGCTTGCGGTTCGATGAGCCGTAGTGGCGGCAGCCCGGTCAGCGCCGATCCTCTCCAGGCATTCAGCCCGCCGCGCAGGCTGTACGATCGATCGAGTCCAAGACCGTCCGCGGCCAGGCGAGCGGCGAGGCGAGAGCGCGAGCCACCATGGCAGTAGAACACGACCGCCCGATCCCGCCGGCGCCAGACCTCCTCGAGCCGATCCTCGAATTCGGCGAGGGGAAGCAGCACGGCCCCCGGTAGATGCCCGGCTCGGTACTCTTCCGGCTGGCGTACGTCGATCAGTACGTAGTCGGCTTCCCGATCGGAACCCACCAGCCGTCTCAGATCTTCCGGGTTCATCTCCGTTGCCTTGGTGGGCACTGAGATCGAGATCACCGGCTGCCTCTGGAGGGACGCGGTCGTGGACGGAGACGGGCAAGCCGCATCGCAATTTTCCGATGTGCGGCGGGCATGGCCAGTCCTTCTAACTCGTCTGGCCGCCTCCAGGCTACCGCTGCGACGTCAATGGGCGTGGCGCGACCGGTGCAATTGGGGCAGGCCCGCACCTCGAGCGCCACGCGGAATCGCGTGACCTGGTATTCGAGCTGCATGACCGGAGATCCGGAGGACCCCGTGAGGCCCACGGCACGGAGGGCTCGCTGCAGGGTCGCACTGGGCGCTTCGCGGGCGCGAGCCTCCGCGTACGGGAAGACCCAAAGGCCCGTCCAGCGTCGCTCGTCTGGGGCACGCTGCGCCAGCAGCCAACGCCCGTGACGTCGAACCAGGCCGGCAACCTCGTGCGTGCGCGTCGAGCTCGGTCGTTCCACCGGGCGAGGGATTTCCGCCGTCAGTCCCAGCCCTGCAGCCTGACAGCACCGTCTCACCGGACAGCGGGAGCAGAGGGGGGCCCGAGGCGTGCAGACCGTGGCGCCCAGATCCATGATACTCTGATTGAGCTCGGAAGCCCGCCCGTCCGCGACCAGTCGTCGGGCAAGCTCCCAGACATGACTCTTGGTCGGTGGCCGCGCTGGGCTACCGGTCCAGGCACGAAGGCGGCAGAGCACGCGACTCACGTTTCCGTCCACTGCCGGCACCGGAAGTCCGTACGCGATGCTGGCGATGGCTCCGGCCGAGTACGGACCGATCCCTGGAAGTCGCTGCAGCTCGGCAACGTCTGCGGGAAGCCGTCCGGCATGCTCGAGGACGATGCGTGCAGCCGACTCTTTCAGCGCTCTGGCCCGTGAGTAGTAGCCGAGCCCCTCCCAGGCGAGGATCACCTCCTGCTCGGAAGCGGCGGCCAGGGCCTTCACGTCGGGAAAGCGCCGCATCCAGCGCTCGAAGTAGGGGACCATCGTCTTCAGCTGGGTCTGTTGGAGCATGATTTCGCTCACCCAGACGGCGTAGGGATCTCGACTGCGACGCCACGGCAGGTCCCGACCGCATCGGCGGTACCAGCTGAGCAGGCTCCGCCGCACTCTGCGGATCCAGTCTCGGCTCACCGGGCGCAGCGCATCCCCACCCAGGGAGGCTGGGGGACGACGAGCATCTGCCATCACGGCTTTCGGGAGCGGTAGTCCCGGGCGCCGCCCAGGCCCAGCTTCTTCATGCGGCTCCTCAGCGTATTGGGATTGACACCGAGCAGATCGGCCGAGCCGCCGGGTCCGTAGAGCTTCCCGTCCGTGGCAGTGAGCGCACGCAGAATGTGCTCGCGCTCCATTTCCTCCAGCGTGATCAGGTCCCCCCTCGCCGTGGACGCAGGTGGGCGAGAGCTGTCGTGGAATCGAGCCGGCCCGTCGGTATCGTCTCCAATGGTCAGGGTGGTGCCGTCGCTGATGATGGTCGCGCGCTCCAACGCGTTGACCAACTCTCGGACGTTGCCCTTCCAAGGCTGCGACTCGAGCCACCGCAAGGACGCTGGGGTCAGTTGCCACGGGCCGTGGCCCGTTCGCTGCGAGAGCCTTTCCAAGAACCCCTCGGCAATCACCTCGACGTCCTCTGGGCGTTCACGGAGCGGTGGCAGGTGCACCGGGAACACGGCTAGCCGATAGTAGAGGTCTTCCCGGAAGCGGCGTTCCTCTACTGCCTTGCCAAGGTCCAAGTTGGTGGCAGCGATGATGCGGACGTCGACTCGAATCGTTCGATCACTGCCCACGGGCTCGAAGCAGCCTTCCTGCAGGGCGCGCAGGAGCTTGGCCTGGAGTGGTGGGGGCAGCTCCCCAATCTCATCCAGAAAGAGCGTTCCCCCATTTGCGACCTGGAAACGCCCCATCCGGTTGGTCGTCGCTCCGCTGAAGGCGCCCTTCACGTGACCGAACAACTCGCTTTCCACCAGGCCTTCCGGCAGTACCGCGCAGTTGAGGCTGACCAGTGGACGCCCTGACCGACGGCTCCACCCGTGGATGGCGTTTGCCAGAACCTCTTTGCCGGTGCCGGTCTCGCCCGAGATCAGCACCGGCGTATCAGTCGGTGCCACCTGCCGGGCAACCCGAACGACCTGGCTCATGGCGGGACTGCGGCTCGCGGCGAGCAGCCGGCCTGCCTCGACCTCGCCCGTGAGTTTCTCGCTCAGAAGGCGACTGTGCTCGCCGAGTTGATCGCGCATCCGCGCCAAGAGGCTCGATTGAGCCCCGTAGCTCATGGCCACACCCAAGAGCTTGCCAAAAACGTCCGCCAGCTGGACCACGCTGTCCGAGTACTGTCCGCAGACCTGCCGGTCGAAGGTCATGATCCCCAGGGGCTCCCCCCGTACGCGCAGCGGAACCACCATGCACGAATGGCCGTGCGGGAGATCCAACACTCCATCGAAGGGGTCCCCATCCCCGTCGCTGTGGTCGTGCTCGGTGAAGGCACGCGTGCTGCCGGTTTCGAGCAGGTCCCGCACCGACGGAAACCGGTCCAGGGACAGCTGGTGTTGCTCGACCTTGGGACCCGCTAGCGTTCCTCGGGCAACCCGCACCCGGAGGGAGTCGTCGCGCAGCTCCATGACGGTCGCCAAGTCGAAAGGAACCAACTCACCGAGGGCGTCGATGGACTCTCCCAGGAGCCGGTCCACCAGCTCGACGCTGGCGCCCAGGCGAGCCGCGGCTTCAAGGTCCTGCGTGAGGTCGACGATGGTCTTGCGATTGGGAGGCATGGCGCTCCGAGGCTCCCGTGCGACGACCCACTCTCGAACGGGTATCGCGATATTTCAAGATACTTGTTTGGTGGGTGTCGCCAGATCCATGGTTGCGCTGCTTCCGGAGCATCAGCCGGCATCGTCGAGCAGGGCCACGCGGGGCGCCACGGTCGCTGCTGCGAGCGCAAGGCAGCGTCAGACTGGGCCGTTGGGCCAATGTCGAGCAAGGGGGGTCGCGTGCTCGCAAAACCGCACTAGATTGCCACCGTTTCCGACCCACGGAGAGGAGAGAGGTTCATGGCCACCCAAAGACTGCAGGTCTACAAGTGCGAAAAGTGCGGCAACATGGTCGAGGTCGTGCACGCGTCCGGCGGCACCCTGACGTGCTGCGGGCAAGCGATGACGCTGCTGGCGGAGAACAGCACCGACGCGGCGGGAGAGAAGCACGTTCCCGTCGTCGAGAAGGTGGACGGCGGAGTCAAGGTGAGGGTCGGCGAGGTGCCGCACCCGATGCTCGAACAGCACTTCATCGAATGGGTGCAGGTGATATCGGGCGGCAAGTCGTATCGACAGTTCTTGGAACCGGGCGCGACGCCCGAAGCGGTGTTCCCGATCGAGGGCGACGACGTGGTGGCCCGAGAGTTCTGCAACCTACACGGGCTCTGGAAGAGCTGACCGCGAGAATCAGTCGGGCTACCGTCCTACAACAGCGCCTTGAGACCGTGCCGGACGGCCATGGCGATGAGCAGCACCGCCGAGAGCACGTCAGACACGCGGCGGTAGCGCCGAGCGAACTGCGATGCGACCGTTCCCAGCAGCAGCAGCGCCGGGGCAGTGCCGAGTCCAAATGCGAGCACCAACGCGGCGCCCGACAGGGCTCCGCCCGCCGGCAGGGCCCGCGCGAACGCAGCGTACGACAGGCCGCACGGCAACAAGCCCATCATGAGCCCGAGCACCAGGACGGCACCGCGGCTTTGGCCTTGCGCCGCACTTCGTAGCACTCTTCCGAGGACCGGCAGCTTGTGCACCCCGGCTCCGGTGAGCCAACGCGGCTCGGCCAGAATGCCGAGCCGCATCAGCCCGAACGCCAGCAGGAACAGTGCGACCATCAGGTTCAGTCCCAGCTGGATCTTCTGGACGGCAACGGGGCCGGCTTCGCCGCTCGCCGACAGGTGAGCCATGCCCTGTCCGAGTGCTCCGAACACGCCTCCGATCAGCGCGTAGGTGGTGACGCGACCGGCATGGTAGAGCAGGTGGGGCACCACCTTCCCCGTGGCCGTGGGGATGGCCAGCACCAGGGGGCCACACATGCCCACGCAGTGACCACTGCCGATCAACCCGAGCAAGAGCATCGCCCCTAGATCCGCGGTTTGCACACCGGCCGGCTATCACGGTGGGCGCGAGGCAACCACGGTCTCGGCATTCGTTCCCAGAGTTGGGCCGTTTGTGCTTGGCCACCCGGTTGACTGGCACCCACCGGGGCTCCATGAACGGGGCGTCCCGGGAGTCACGACTTCACATGGAGTATCCGAGACTTGTGCGCGGTGGCAGGGGTAGACGGCCACGCCCGTCGGCCGCAATCTCGGCATCCGAGACTGCGGCCCGTGCAGGTGCGCTGCTGCTGGGCTTCCGCGCGGGTCGCTGCATTGGTAGTCCTAGCGCAGAGCGGGTCCGCGTTGCTCACCGCGCATGTGTCGTGAGACCGCGCCGAGAGCATGCGTGCCCCGACCAACCGCGAACGGGAGCAAGATGACACTATGGAGCGTGTAGAAACGTTCCGCTACGACGATGCCATTGTTCGGAAGTTCGTCTTGGCCACCATCTTCTGGGGCCTCGTCGGAATGTCCGCGGGTGTGTACATTGCCCTGGAGCTCGCCTTCTGGCCAGCCAACCTCGGTGCGCCGGAGATCACTTTCGGCCGTCTTCGACCGGTTCACACCAATGCGATGATTTTCGCGTTCGTGGGCAACGCGATCTTTGCGGGCGTGTACCATTCGTCACAGCGTGTCCTCCGGACCCGGCTGTTCAGCGACACGCTGAGCAAGCTGCACTTCTGGGGCTGGCAGCTGATCATCGCCTTCGGTGCCCTGTCGTTGATGCGCGGATTCACGCAGGCCAAGGAGTACGCGGAGCTCGAATGGCCACTCGACATCGCCCTCGCGGTGGTGTGGGTGATCTTCGCGGTCAACTTCTTCGGCACCATAGCGCGCCGCCGCGAGCGTCACCTGTACGTGGCCCTGTGGTTCTACGGCGCCTCCATCATCACGGTGGCGCTGCTCCACATCTTCAACTCGCTGGCATTGCCGCTGTCGTTCACCAAGAGCTACTCGGTCTATGCGGGCGTTCAGGATGCGCTCATGCAGTGGTGGTACGGTCACAACGCCGTCGCGTTCGTGCTGACCACACCGTACCTCGGGTTGATGTACTACTACCTGGTCAAGGCAGCGAATCGCCCAGTCTACTCGTATCGATTGAGCATCCTGCACTTCTGGTCGCTGGTCTTCATCTACATCTGGGCTGGACCCCACCATCTGCACTACACCGCGCTTCCGGGTTGGGCGTCCACGCTCGGCATGGTCTTCTCCCTGATGCTGCTGGCGCCATCGTGGGGCGGCATGGTCAATGGATTGCTCACGCTCCGCGGTGCTTGGCACAAGGTGCGCGAGGACCCGGTGCTCAAGTACTTCGCCGTGGGGGTGACCTTCTACGGGATGGCCACCTTCGAGGGGCCCGTGCTCGCGATCAAGACCGTCAACTCGCTGTCGCACTACACGGACTGGACGGTGGGGCACGTCCACGCTGGCACGTTGGGGTGGAACGCCTTCATGACCTTCGGGATGCTGTACTGGTTGGTGCCGCGCCTGTGGCGGACGGAGCTCTTCAGCCGCAAGCTCGCTACCGCCGCCTTCTGGATCGGAAGTCTGGGTATCGTCGGCTATCTCATCTCGATGTGGGCTGCGGGGATCACGCAGGGCCTGATGTGGCGCGCATTCGACGAGTCCGGTCGGCTGCTCTACCCCGACTTCGTCGAGACCGTGATCAAGGTCGTGCCCTTCTACTGGGTCCGGTTCGCGTCGGGAGCGCTGTTCCTGACGGGCTACCTCATGCTCATCTACAACGTCGTCCGGACGATTTTGAGCGCGCCCAAGGACCTGGAGGACGAGGAGCGACAGGCTCCCCCCTTGGCCCCGTGGGGCAGGGAGCTCGCCGCCGCGGTGCCGGCTGGAGTTGCTCCCCGGACCTACGATCACCTGCTCCACCGCGTCTCGGCGGCCATCAAGTCGGGGCTGCACCATGCGCTGGAAGCGATGCCCGTGACTCTGACCGTGCTGACCGTACTGGCCATTGCCGTGGGCTCGCTGGTCGAGCTCCTGCCCACGCTGCTGGTGCGAAGCAACGTGCCGACGTTGGCCTCGGTGCGACCGCTGAGCGCCCTGGAGCTCGAGGGTCGAGACGTGTACCTGGCCGAGGGGTGCTACACCTGCCACTCGCAGATGATTCGGCCCTTCCGGGCGGAGACGGAGCGCTATGGCGACTACTCCAAGCCCGGGGAGAGCGTCTTCAACCACCCCTTCCAGTGGGGCTCGCGGCGGATCGGACCCGACCTGGCACGGGTGGGACAGAAGTACCCGGATCTGTGGCATGTCCGCCACATGCAGGACCCGCGCTCCACGTCGCCCGGGTCCATCATGCCGTCCTATCCCTGGCTGCTCACCGAGCCGCTCGATCTCGACGAGACGCAGGACAAGCTCGAGCTGATGGCCTCGTTGGGCGTGCCCTACTCGGCGTCGGACGTGTACCACGGGCGGGAGCACGCCGGGACTCAGGCGCAGACCGTGGCGCGAGCCGTCGAGGAGCAGGGCGGTCCGCCCAGGCTCAAAGACAAGAAGATCGTGGCGCTGATTGCGTATCTGCAGCGACTGGGAACGGACATTTCCACCGCGCCGGAACACACGCTGCCCCTGGTGGCGGAGAAGTGAGGGAGGGCAGTCGGTCATGTTGCGAGACGTGATGCAAGCATCCGGGCTTTCCGTTTTTGCCGAAGTGGGCCTGGTCATCTTCCTGGTGACGTTCCTCGTGGTGGTCTGGCGAGTCGTGTCGCGGCAGCGAGGGCACTACGACGCGGTGTCCCGTTTGCCGCTCGAGGACGAGGGCGCCGAGGCGCCTGCGACGCTGCGCCCGGGTGTTCCCGAATCCAGCGGACGAGGTGCGCGATGACGCAGAAGCAGTCCGAGCGCCACCGGGACGTCCTGATGGATCACGAGTACGACGGGATACAGGAGTACGACAATCCGGTACCGGCGTGGCTGGCCTACATGTTCTACGTGACCATCGCGTTTTCAGCCGTGTACACGCTCTACTACGGATTCAACCAGGGGCCGTCCATTCAGAGCGCGTATCTGGAGGAGAGCCGCCAGCTCGAAGCCCAGTGGGCCGA
>Ga0316576_10002621_pt1 | contig 10287 bp, 3 predicted proteins | sample S0NA_FD_203075 | JGI IMG/M metagenome (GOLD analysis project Ga0316576, IMG submission 203075) | Rhizosphere microbial communities from salt marsh grasses in Alabama, United States - S0-2_050615r3r5 | ecosystem: Host-associated > Plants > Roots > Rhizosphere | place: USA: Alabama | collected... | reverse complement strand
CTCGAAGAAGTCGGTGCTGCTCACGCCGAGACCCGGCGCCCGGCCCAGCACCGACCACGCCTTGCCCTGGGCCTTGTAGGTCTCCGTTTCGATGTTGGCGATCCGGCCGTTGACGTAGGCCGTGGCCGCCACGCCCTGCTCGTGGACGCCGTCGAGGGCGGTGGCCAGGGCCTCCCGACCTCCCAGCTCGGGAATCGGAACGTAGTCGGGGTAGTAGGTGTCGTGCCCGTCGTACATCCAGCCGGCGACCAGGAACGTCACTCCGTGGGGCGCCTCGCGCACCTGCCGCGCCAGCGTCACCATGGACTCGTAGGGGTGGGAGACCTCGCCGCTCGGCTTCTTGATGAGAATCTCCCCGAGACCTCCAATCATCTCCCGCACCGCGAGGGGGACCTCGGGCTCTCGGGTCCAGGACTCGAGCCAGGTGCGGTACCGGTCCGCGCCCCAGTGCCAGTCTCCCGCGTGAATCCCCAGCGCGAGGTCCGGCGACGTCCAGGAGGCGCCGGAGGGGGCGAACGGGTACTTGACGATCCACATTGAGGCCTGGGGTCCCCCGCCCGCCCGCCCGAAGCACATCCGCGTGTAGTCGAGCGTCTCGTCGTAGGAGGCCATGTACAGGCCGGCGCCCGGCGAGTCGTACTCGAACCACTGCATCGAGCCCCGCCCGGGATACTCCAGGCCGATCACCGGGATGTCGTCGGAGAGCCTGCTCACCGGGTCGCGGACCTTCTGTCCGGACTCGTTCGGCATGATCAAGCTGTCGAGCTCGTTCAGGCCCGAGACGAGGGGGAAGTGGGCCTCCCTCACCGTGCCCAGGTCCCGGTTCTCGAGGGCGAGTCGCCACCGCGTCTCCTCGTCCCGGTTGCGCACCTCGACGGTGTAGTGGACCGAGACGTCGAGCGTCCTCCGCTCCAGGCGCAGGCGGTCGTAGCTCACCTGCAGCCGGATGCCCCCGGGTGTCTTCTCGAGCCGCGTGGCGGTCACCTTCTGGAGCGCGCCCTTCACCGGGGTGCCTTCGGTGGCGCTCCACGGGTCGTCGGCCGGAGACCCGTGGAACCGCTCGGTCGAGTAGATCAGCCTGAACACATCGAAGGGGCCCTCGCCGACGAGCTCCGTGCCCGTTCTCCGGTTCAGCAGCCCGGTGATCACTCCGCTCCTCCGGTCGAGCCGGACCTCGACCTTCGAGTTGCCGACCACCAGTGCGTCGCCGACCTCCGCGAAGTAGCAGTCGCTCTGGGCGGCGGCGGGGCCGGCTACCCCGATCAGTCCCACGGTGAGGACGAACCACTTCGCTCTTGGCATCACTTCTCCCTGGATCGTGGGCCCCGCTGCTCGCCGCGGGTACGAGATTCTAGCGCCCGGATGGCGACAACGGGCCCAGTCCCCCCGGCGACCTCGCGGTATCCCGGACGAGCCTCTTCGGAGAGCGGCCCGTCGAGCGGGGCGAGCTCATGCTGGTGGAGGACTTCCGTTGAGCGACAATCAGTCGCCGGGCGGGACGGGCCGGCTCCCGGGCGAGTCCAGCCAGGCCCCGAGCAGCGCGTCGTCCCCGAGGGCGTCCTTCCAGTAGGCCCGGAAGTCGGCCGTCCCCGCCTTCCGCCCCCGGATCGTCTCGTAGAAGCCGCGAAACGCCCGCGAGAACGCCTCGTCGCCGAGGTGCTGGCGGAAGGCCTCGAGCATGAGCGCGCCCTTGTCGTACCGGATGGTGTACCCGTGCCCACTGTTGTCGGGAGGGACCTCCGCGATCGCGGGTGCGTCGTCGGGCAGGGCCCCCACCGTCTTCCTCTTCTCCGCGAGATCGGCGCGGAACGGCTCCTCTCCTTGCGCGTCCCGCAGGGCGAGGAGGGCGAAGTACTCGGCGAAGGCCTCGTTGATCCAGTCCCCCTGGCCGAATCCGTCCCGCCACCAGAAGAACGCGTCGCCGGAAGGGAGCGTTCGAACGTGGTGTCGTGAGAAGGCGCGCCTTCCCGCTCAGCCCACCTCCAGCCCCAGACGTGCGAGAAGGGCGTGGAAGCGAGGGTCGTCGCGGAAGGCGTCGAAGCTCGGGAGTCCCGCGAAAGCCAGAATGGGTTGGCGCTCCTTCTCTGCCCGCTCCAGGACTTCCCAGGCCGCCTCCGTCTCGCCCAGCGCGGCCAGAAGCCAGGCCTCGGGGACGATGGTCGGCGCGGGCGCGGGGCGGCTTCTGATCATCTCGAGGACGACGCGCGCTTCGTCGATTCGATTGGCGGCGGCGAGGGCAAAGCCCAGCGCTCCGTGGATGAACGCGGCACGATGGGAGGGTGTGCAGGCCTGCTCCAGGCTCGCCACGCCCTCGTCGAGTCGCCCGAGGGCCACCTGCCCGAGCCCCGCTCCCCACAGAGCCAGCGTGTTCCCGCTCTCGAACGCCAGGGCCTGCTCGAAGTAGGGGAGCGATTCGTCCGCCCGGCCCGCCGCGAGCAGGCAGACGCCGGTCATGGCGTACGGATACGGTGCGAGGGGATCGAGATCTCGCGCACGGCGTAGCCCCGGCGACGCCTCGTCCGCCCGGCCGAGTGTGATGAGGGCGAAGCCGCGCCAGCAGAGGGCGCGCACGTGATGGGGATCGAGCTCGAGGGCCTGCGAGAGCGCCTGCTCCGAGTCGTTCCAGTCCCACTCTGCGAAAGCCACCATGCCTTCGACGTACAGCCGGTCGGCAGTCTCCCCCTCGAGTCGCGTCGCGGTCCCGAGCGCCTCTCGGGCGGCCTCGGACGCCTCGCGCGCGGGCAGCAGGTTGTAGACGGAGGCGAGGGCTTTCACCTCGGCCAGGCCGACCCACGAGGGGGCGTGGGCGGGGTCGAGCTGGACCGCCTCCTCGAACTCCCGCAGCGCGTTGCCGTGGTCGTTCTTGGTGTACCGAAGATGGCGACCCTTCAGGTAGCGCCGGTACGCTTCCAGGCTCTTCACCTGCGCCCGAGCGGGAACCGCGTGGTCCCCTGACGAGAGACGGGCCTTCACTGCGTCCACGACCCCCGCCGCGATCTCGTCCTGGACCGCGAAGACGTCTTCCGCTCCCCGATCGTAGCGCTCCGACCACACCTGGTAGCCGGTCGCGACGTCGTTGAGCTGGGCCGTGACCCGCATCCGGCCTCGCGCCGTCCGCACGCTGCCCTCGAGGACCTGGTCCACGGAGAGCGCCCTCCCGATCGCGGCGAGGTCCCTCTGGACCTGACTCGCGCGGAATGCCGACGTCCGCGAGGCGACGCGGATCCCCTTCACGCGGACGAGGGCGTTCATGATCTCCTCGGCCATCCCCTCGCAGAGGTACTCCTGGTCCTTGCCCGGGCTCATGTCGGAGAACGGCAGCACGGCGATCGCCACCGCCGCGGAGTCTCGGGCGGGCCCGACGGATCGCTCGGCCGACGCTCGTTCGCTGTCGTCGCGGGCTCCCGGTGCCGTCGCTTCGGCCGGCGGCGGGATCTCCAGCCCCGCCTTGCGGAGGCCGTCGAGCGTCTGCTCGAGAAGCTCGCCCGGGCCGAGCCACTTCGCCCACTCCTGACGGGCGATCTCGGAGAAGTCCGGCTTCTGGGCCAGGAGCTCTCGCAGCGCCCCTTGCGCCGCCTCGCGCTCGCCGAGCTGCCCGTAGATGCTCGCAATGGTGGCGTGCGTGTAGAAGTAGCTCGGCATGTTGATCTTCAGGGCGATGTCCAGCGCCGCGCGGTAGTCCTTCTTGCGGCACGCGTTGAAGCACGAGCTGAACCGGTACCAGCCGGGGTGGTGGGGGTTCAGCTCCATGGCCCTCTCCGCCAGCGCGCAGCCGTGGTCCCAGTCGCCCGCGTAGGCCATCAGGATGCCCATGAACGCGGTGGTGCACCCGTCCATGGGGTTGAGCGCGACCGCCCGGTCCGCCGCGGTGCGGAACGCCTGGAGCTCCCGCCGGAAGAAGAGCGCCTGGGCCAGCATGTGGTAGGCGAGGCTGTTCGAGGGCGCGGCCGCGACTGCTCGCCGGGCCGCTTCGAGGGCGCGCCCCAGGGGATCGGACCCCACGTTGAAGCCGTGCTTGTGCTCCTCGGCGTACAGCATCGACAGGAGCGCCCAGCCGTCCGCGTGATCGGGCGCCTCGCGCACGGCACGCTCCAGCACGTCCCGCACCACGGCGTGCTCCTCCGCGTCGATGCGCTCGTAGTACCCGAAGCCGCGGAGGAGGGCCTCGTAGGGGGTGAGCGTCTGCGGGGCGCGGCTGCGGAGCGCCTCGCTCATCGTGTGGGGCAGGATCCCGTTCAGGTCGGCGACGGTGGAGACGATGCGGGGGACGACCTCGTCCTGCAGCTCGAAGATCTGGTCTGGTTCAAACGGACGGTTGTAGGTCTCCGCCCACAGGTGGGCGCCGGTCGAGGCGTCGACGAGATGCACGGCGATCCGCAGCACGGAGCCGGCCTGGCGGAGGGAGCCCTCGATGACGTACCGGGCCCCGACCTCGCGTCCGAAGGAGCGGACGTCGACCGCCTCGCCCGCGTGCTTCAGCGACGAGCTGCGAGACGTGACCTGGAGGTAGGAGAAGCGCGCGAGGCCCGTGACGACGTCCTCGGACATACCCTCGGCCAGGGCCTCGACGGCGGGGTCGGAGCCACGGTGCGTGAAGGGCAGGACGGCCACCCAGAACCCCTCTTCCCTTCTTCGGGCCCCGGTCGACGGGGTGCTCGCGGTTGCCTCCGGTTGGACCAGTGTCAGCGTTGGGGTGATCGCCGAGGGCCCGCTGCGTAGCTCTCGCAGCGCCTCGACGGCCTCCTGCACCGTCGGGAAGCGGTCGGCCGGCTCCTTCTGGAGACAGCGGGCGATGATGCCGCGCAGGCCGTCCGGAAGGTCCGGGCGCGCCGCCTCGAGGGCCGGCGGCGCGTCGCGGAGGATGGCCGACGCCAGCTCGGCCGAGGAGCGTCCCTGGAAGGGGCGCCGCCCCGTGGACATCTCGTAGAGAAGGATTCCCAGGGAGAAGATGTCGGTACGGTGGTCGATCTTCAGGCCCGAGACCTGCTCCGGGGACATGTAGGGGACCGTCCCCATCACCACCCCTTCGCGGGTCTGGACGTCGGTGGGCATCTCCGAGTCGGCCGAGGCCGTGTGCTCCGGGCCCGTGATCTTGGCGAGACCGAAGTCCAGCACCTTGACCCGCCCGCCCGCCGTCACCATCACGTTGGCGGGCTTGAGGTCACGGTGGACGATGCCCTTCTCGTGGGCGGCAGCCAGGGCGTCGGCGAGAGCGGTGGCGACCTCGAGGATCTGGCCTCCGGGCAGCCCGCCCTCGGGCACCACGCGGTCGAGGGGCTGGCCCTCCACGAGCTGCATCGTCAGGAAGTGGACTCCGTTCGCCTCCTCGACGGAATGGACGGTGACGATCCCGGGGTGATCGAGCGCGGCCAGGGCCTTGGCCTCCCGCTGGAAGCGCTCGAGCCTCTCCGGGCTCGCGGCCATCTCGGCGGGCAGGACCTTGAGCGCCACGTCGCGCCCGAGCTTCGTGTCGTTGGCCCGGTACACCTCGCCCATCCCGCCGGCGCCGAGGACGGCGGTGATGCGGTAGTGGGCGAGGGTCTGCCCGATCAAGATCGACCGTCTCCCGGCCGTCCCGCCATCGCCAGAACGTCCGCTGCCGTCAGCGTGGCGGCCCGGGTCACGAGCCCTTCCAGCGTGCCCCTGGGGATCGAAGCCTTGAGCGCCGCGATCCGGTCGGCCACGCCGGGATCCATGGGGTGCGCCACCACGGTGCCCGCGCGGGCCAGGAAGGCCTCGGCCGCGGCGGCGATCGCGACGGCGGGCTCGGAGCGTCCTTCGGCGGCCTCGGCCGCGGCCAGCCCGAGCAGCGCCTGGCCGGTTCCGCGCTCGCTGCCGACGCCTTCGTAGGCGTGCACGGCACGGCGGAACGACTCTGTCGCCGCGCGAGGATCGGATGCGGCGAGCGCCGTCCATCCCATCTCGCAGTGCACGCGAGCGACCTCGGGATGGTCGCCCACGGCTTCGAGCATCGCGAGCGCCTCGCCATAGAGCGTAGACGCCCTCCCGGGGTCGCCCAGGGCGAACGTCATCTGGGCGAGGAAGCTCAGGGCAACCCCGCCCCCTTCGTGGTCGCCGATGCGCTCCTGGATCCGTCGCGCGTCCTGAACCAGCGCCACCCCGGCCTCACGCTCGCCCGTCGCGAAGAGCAGCATGCCCTTCACGCTCATCGCCAGCGCCTGCATGAAGGCGTCGACCGGTGTGGCCCGTGCGATCGCGTCGTCCAGCGCCGCGGCCGCGGCTTCGATACGCTCGAGGCTCAGGTTGCAGTAGCCCATGCCCATCCGGCCCTCGGCCGCGATCCTCGCGTCGCCCAGGGCGTCGCCGTCCTCGAAGCCGCGGGTCCACTCGCCGAGCGAGCGCTCCCACTCTTCGGTCGTGGTCGAGACCATGCCGGCTCCGAGCCACGAGAGCGCGCGGCCCCGGCTCGGGGCCCGATCGGCGGCGAGCGTCAGCAGGTCTTCATACCTGGCACGTGCGGTCACGTGCTGGCCGCTCATGTGCCAGAACCAGTCCTGGTGGCCGCACAGCAGGAGCGCCTGCTCGAGCGCCTCCGCGTCGCCGGTGTGGGCGCACGTGGTGAGCCAGGCGATCGCCGCGTGCGCGTTGGCGTCGTCGCGGCGGGCGCGCCGCATGGACTCGATCTGGTCCGGCGTGCGGAGGTCGAACGCGACTCGCTCCGCGAACGCGACGAAGTACTCCGCGTGGGCGTGCCGCACGGCGTCCACCTCCCCGCTGGCATGGAGCTGCTCGGCGGCGAACGCGCGGATCGTCTCGAGGAGCGCGTAGCGCCCGGACGCGTCCACCACGCGCACGAGACCCTTCTCGACCAGCGAGTCGAGCTCGTCCAGCGCCCGGTGGCGCTCGTCGTCCGTGTAGCAGACCTGCTCCATCGCCTCGAGGGCCCAGCCCTCGTGGAAGCAGGAGAGCCGGCGTAGCAGCCGCTGCTCCTGCGGGTCGAGAAGCGAGTAGCTCCAGCTGATGGTCGTGCGGAGTGTCCGCTGGCGGAGCGGCAGGTCGCGATCGCCCGAGGTGAGGAGGTCCAGGGCGTGGTCGAGCCGCTGGAGCAGGGCCGCGGGCTCGAGGATGCGCACGCGCGCCGCGGCGAGCTCCAGAGCGAGGGGCAAGCCGTCGAGGCGACGGCAGATCTCGGCGATCGGCGCGGAGTTCGCCGGGGTCAGAGCGAAGCCGTGCTTGACCTTCGCGGCACGCTGCACGAAGAGGGTGACCGACGGGCACCGCCCGAGCGCGTCGAGTCCGCTGGAGCCGGCCACGGGCAGCTCGAGAGGCGGCAGGCTGAACTCGGTCTCGGCCCCGACCTTGAGGGGCGCGCGGCTCGTGGCGATCACCCGCAGCTCTGGGCAACGCGCGACGAGCGCGGCAACGTCCTCCGCCGCATCCAGCACCTGCTCGAGATTGTCGAGCACGAGCAGCACGCTGCGGCTCCCGATCACCGTCGAGAGCGCCTCGAGAGCCGACCGGCCCGGGGCCTCGGGAATCGCCAGCGCGGTCGCGACCGTCGGCAGCACCTCGGCGGTGGCGGTCACCGAGGCAAGCGAGACGAAGGCGGCGCCGCCCTCGTGGTCGTTCGCGTGCCGGTGGAACAGCTCGATCGCGAAGCGTGTCTTGCCGGTGCCGCCGTAGCCGGTGACGGTGAGAAGACGCGCCCCCCCGCTCAGACACTCCGCGGCCGCCGCGAGCGTCTCCTCCCGGCCCAGCAACGGCGTGGATGGAGCGGGCGGCGGGCGGCGCATCCTGGAGACGTCGTCGACTGGCTCTCGGCCCGTGGGGCGGAGCTCGGCGGCGAGATCGCGCGCGGTCTGGATCCGCTGGCCCGGGTCCTTCTCCAGGCAGCGCCGGATGGTGCGCGCGAGCGCGTCCGGCAGGTCGGCCCGCGCCTCGGTCACCGGCGGCACGACGTCGCGCAGGATCGCGGCGAGGAGGTCCGCCGACGACCGGCCCTCGAACGGACGGCGGCCGGTGGCCATCTCGTGCAGGATCACCCCCAGCGAGAAGATGTCGGTCCGGTGGTCCAGCGGGCCGCCCTGCACCTGCTCGGGCGACATGTAGGGCATCGTCCCCATCACGACGCCCTCGCGGGTCCTCATCTGCGTCGACAGCTCCGAGCTCTCGTGGGCTCCGTCGGTGGAGGGCGTGACCTTGGCCAGGCCGAAGTCCAGGACCTTGACGCGGCCGTCGGTCGCGACCATCACATTGCCGGGCTTGAGGTCGCGGTGGACGATGCCCTTGTCGTGGGCGGCGGCGAGGGCTTCGGCCAGCGCCGTGGCGATCTCGACGATCCGCTCGACCGGCATCCCCCCCTCGGGGATGAGGCGGTCGAGGGGCCGGCCCTCGACGAGCTGCATGGTCAGGAAGTGGACGCCGTCGGCCTCCTCGACGGAGTAGACGGTGACGATGCCCGGGTGGTCGAGGGTGGCGAGCGCCTTCGCCTCGCGCTGGAAGCGCTCGAGGCGCTCCGGGCTCGCGGCCATCTCGGCGGGGAGCACCTTGAGGGCCACCTCGCGCCCCAGCTTCGTGTCGGTGGCGCGGTAGACCTCACCCATCCCGCCGGCACCGATCGCGGCGGTGATGTGGTAGTGGGCCAGGGTCTGGCCGATCACAGCGGCACCTCTCCAGAGCGAGTCACCCTCCGTCCTCGAAGCCCAGCTTCTTCATGAGTGCGGCGAAGCGCGGGTCGGAGCGGAGCGGATCGAACATCCGGTCGCGCCCGAGCCACCCCAGCCACTCCGAGTCCGACGCGTAGGCCTGCTCCAGGTAGCTGACTGCGCGCCCGTGGTCGCCCTGGCCGAGGGCGACGAGGGCGAGGTTGAACGGGGTGACCGAACCGCGCGGCGACAGCTTCTTCAGGTCCTCGAGCTCTGCGCGCGCCCGGGCGTGATCGCCGGACGCTCCATAGGCATAGGCGAGAAAGGCGCTGACGAACGGCGGTGATCCCATGGCCTCGGCCTTCTGGAGGTGGGGAATGGCGTCTTCGACCTTCCCGGCCTGAATGTCAATCCAGCCGTACGCCTGCAAAGGAAAGAAGTAGGTGGGATCGAGCTCCGCGGATCTCCTGGCCTGCTCCCTTGCCGCCGCGAAGTCACCCTGCCAGGCCGGAGCGAAGATGGCGTCGATCGGGATCTGCGGGTTGAGCGGGTCCAGCTCCGCCGCGCGCCGGCTCTCGGCGATCGACTCGTCGAACCGTCCCTGGAAGGCCAGCCCCAGGGCAAACTGATCGGGGGCGTAGGCGTAGTGCGGGTTGAGCTCGATCGCCCGGCGAAACTCGACCTCGGAGCCTTCCCAGTCGTACTCGTAGAAGAGCTTGAACACGGCGAGGGAGGTGTGGGCCTCGGCCGACTGGTCGTCCAGCCGCACGGCTTCGAGGGCAGCAGCCTTCGCCCTGGGCCTCGCCTCCGAGGCGGTCAGGAACCCCTCGTTGTAGCCGGCCCAGAGGTAGGCGTCCGACAGCCCCGAGTGAGCCGGGGCGAAGCCAGGGCTGATCCCGATCGCCTCCTCGAAGCGCGCGATCGCCTTCTGCACGTTCTCGTCGCTCGGGCGGTTGAAGAAGTAGCGGCCCTTCAGGTAGGCGTCGTAGGCCTCGGGGTCCACGCTGGACGCGCTTCCCAGCCGCGACCGCTCGGCCGGGGTCAGCTGGACGTGGATCTCCCGCGCGATCGCCGACGCCAGCTCGGCCTGGAGCGCGAGGACGTCCTTCGACTGGCGTTCGAAGCTCTCGGCCCAGAGGTGCCGGTCGGCCCGCGCGTCGATCAGCTGCGCCGTGATCCGGACCTTGTCGCCGGATCGAAGCACGGACCCTTCGACGACCGCGTCGACGCCCAGGATTCTCGCGATCTCGGGGGTCGGGGGCCGCTGCTCGCCCTTGAACTGCATCGCCGAGCCGCGCGAGATCACGCGCAGCTGGCTGATGCGGGCGAGGTCGGCGGTCAGCTCGTCGGTCATCCCCTCGGCAAAGTAGTCCTGGCTGGCGTCGCCCGAGTAGTTGTCGAGCGGAAGCACGGCGATGGCTCGGATCCGAGGCTCGACGGCGGCCCCCGGCGCCGACCCGCCCGGGCGGAGGATCCCGGAGCGCGCCACCAGGTAGGCCCCACCGAGCAGGACCGCCAGGCCGGCCGCGATCCCGAGCGCGCGCCAGCGCCGCCGCGTCCCGCGGCCTGAGCTGGCCCGAGGGTCACTTGTGCCCGCGGACACGGTCGACAGCGCGCCGTGAACGTCCCGCATGCTCTGGAAGCGGGCGGCCGGGTCCTTCTCGAGGCAGCGGTTGATGAG
>Ga0316576_10002620_pt1 | contig 10287 bp, 8 predicted proteins | sample S0NA_FD_203075 | JGI IMG/M metagenome (GOLD analysis project Ga0316576, IMG submission 203075) | Rhizosphere microbial communities from salt marsh grasses in Alabama, United States - S0-2_050615r3r5 | ecosystem: Host-associated > Plants > Roots > Rhizosphere | place: USA: Alabama | collected... | reverse complement strand
CTGCGACCCGGTCGACTCGAAGGTGACGTCGAAGTCGGAGAGCGTGAAGGAGAAGGGCGGCAGCGCACCGGTGGCCAGCCGACCGGGGGAGAACGTGTCGTACTGGGTCAGCGTGTTGGCGAACCCGGTGCCCTCGCGCACGATGACCGTGCCCTTCCACCCGAGCAGCGCACCGAGCGCGACACCCACGAGGATCAGGACGAGCGCGATGTGGAACACCAGGTTGCCGGTCTCCCGGGCGAACCCCCGCTCCGCGGCCAGCGAGCCGGTCGCGTCGCCGGTCTGAGGTCCGGGCGTGACGCGCCAGCGCTCGGAGCGCAGCGCGGTGGCCGCAGCCGCCAGGACCCCGGGGTCCGCGGTGGTCCACGTGCGGGCGTGCGGGAGCCGGTCGAGGCGCCGCGGCGCCGGTGGGGTGGGCGCGCGCATGGCCCGCCAGTGGGCGGCGACCCGGGGCAGGACGCATCCGATCAGCGAGACGAACAGCAGCAGGTAGATCGCCGAGAACCACGGCGAGGCGAACACGTCGAACATGCCGAGCCGGTCCAGCGTCGCCGCGGAGCCCGGGTGGGCATCGATCCAGGCGGTGACGGCAAGCGGATCGGTGGCGCGCTGCGGCAGAACGCTGCCGGGGATCGCCGCCACCGCGAGCAGGAACAGCAGGACGAGGGCGGTGCGCATGCTGGTCAGCTGCCGCCACCCCCAGCGCAGCCACCCGATCATGCCGAGCCGGGGACCGGTCGCGCGGCGGCGGCGCGCGCCGCCCCAGTCGGCGCCGAGCGCCGCGGCCTCGTCGTCGACGTCCTCGGGCGGGTCGGTGACCGGACCGGCACCGCGGGCGAGGGTCACAGCGGCACCGCCCACCCTGAGATCCAGCCGCGCAGGGCGATCATCAGCGACCCCCACAGCCCGGTGACCATCACCAGGCCCAGCACGATCAGGCTCACCCCGCCGACGACCTGGATCCCGCGGGCGTGCCGCCGGGCCCAGGCCAGGGCCCCGAGCCCGCGCTCCAGCGCGAGTCCGACGAGCAGGAACGGCAGCCCCAGCCCGACGCAGTAGGCCAGCGACAGCAGCGCCCCTCGGCCGGCCGAGGCCTGGGTGAAGGCCAGGGTCTGCACCGCCGCCAGCGTCGGCCCGATGCACGGGGTCCACCCCAGGCCGAACAGCGCCCCGAGCAGGGGCGCGCCCCACAGTCCGCGGGCGGGCCGCCGGTGCACGCGGGCCTCGCGCTGCAGGGCCGGGATGGCGCCCAGGAAGCCCAGGCCCAGCACGATCACGACCGCCCCGAGGATCCGGGTGACCACGTCCTGGTGCTCCAGCAGGGTCGCCCCGAGCCCGCCGAACGCCGCGCCGTAGGAGACGAACACGACGCTGAAGCCCAGCACGAACCCCAAAGTGCCCAACACGACCCTGGGACGGACCCGGGCCGCCGGACGGGTGTCCACGGTCACGGGCTGCCCGGCCGGCGCGCTCGGGCCCGCCGGCGGCTGCGGGCCACCGACGATGCCCACCCCGGTCAGCCCCGTGACATAGGACAGGTACCCGGGCACCAGCGGAAGGACGCAGGGGCTGGCGAAGCTGACCAGGCCAGCCAGGACCGCCAGCGGGATCGCGACCAGAAGGGGACCGGAGACCACGGTCTCCCCGACCCCGGACCCAAGGGCCACCGCCCCGACCGAGGCGGCGACGAGGGCGGCCGGGACGGTCACGAACCGCCCCCGGACCCCCCCGACCCGCCCCCGGACCCACCCGAGCCGCCGGAGCCAGCCGAGTCCCCGCCGGTGCTGTCGTTGCCGGTGGCGTCGCTGCCCGACTCGTCGCCGCCGGTGTCGCCCATCGGCCCGCGGTCCCGGCCGTCGTCGGGCAGCAGTGGCTCGATGAGTCCGAGCAGGGTGGAGCGATCGACCGCGCCGATGGCTCGGGCCGCGACCCGGCCCTGGGTGTCGATGAGCAGGGTCGAGGGGATCGCAGCGGGGGGGAGGCTCTCGGAGAACAGCAGCTGCAGTGACCCGTCGGCGTCCACCACGTTGGGGTAGGTCAGCCCGAACCGGTCGACGAAGGCCAGCGCAGCCTCGGTCGAGTCGCGGGTGTTGAGCCCGACGAACTGGACGGCGCCGGTCGGCTCGAGCTCGGCGGAGACCTCCTGCAGCTCAGGCGCCTCGGCTCGGCACGGCGCGCACCACGATGCCCAGACGTTGAGCACGACCACGGTGCCGCGCAGGGCGGCCAGGTCGAGCTCCCCGCCGTCCAGCGTGGTGCCGACCAGCGCCGGTGCGGGCACCCGGTCGGCCTCGGCGATGATCGTGGTGCTGCCGTCCCCGGACACGTAGCCCTGCTCGGAGACCCCGCCGGCGTCGGAGACCCGGTCACCGGCCGAGGAGTCCTGGGCCGTGCACCCGGCCAGCAGGCCACCGGCGGCCAGCAGGCCGGCGACCAGGCGCAGCGGGGCGCGCCGAGGCATCAGGCCCCCTTGGCCTTCGAGGCTCGCGCGGCCAGGTCGGCGGCCGGCTCCGTGTAGGACACCGCGACGAACGTGTTGCCCACGAACGTGAACGAGGTCAGGGACGCCAGCCCGCACTGCCGCTTGCGCGGATCGTGCACGAAGGAGCGGTCCTCGGCGTCCAGCCGGGTGATCCAGATCGGGAGCTGGTGGCTGACCAGCACCACCTCGTGGCCCCGGGCCTCGTCGCGGGCCCGGCGCACGGCCTGGCGCATCCGCGCCGCGATCTGCGTGTACGGCTCGCCCCACGACGGGGTGAACGGGTTCCACAGGTACCGCCAGGAGCGAGGGTCGCGCAGGACGCCGTCACCGACCCCCACCCGCTGGCCCTCGAAGACGTTGTCGGCCTCGATCACGTCCGGCTCCGTGCCGACCGGCAACCCGAACCTGGCAGCGATCGGCGCGGCCGTCTCCTGGGCCCGGTCCAGCGGGGACGCCTTCACCACCGCGACATCCCGGCCGGCCAGCGCCTCGGCAGCCCGGTCGGCCATCTGCCGGCCCAGGTCGGAGAGGTGGAAGTCCGGCAGCCGCCCGTAGAGCACGCCGGTCGGGTTGTGGACCTCGCCGTGCCGCAGCAGGTGGATGGTCGTGCGCTCGGTCATGGCTGCTCCTGTTGCCTCGTTGGGCCCATTGTCCGGCATGTCGGGCGGGGACGGTGGCGCCCGGCCCGGCAGCCCGGGCGCCGTCCGGACCACCTCATCGGTCGGCCTCGGGGCCCTGCGCCCGGGCGGCGGCGCGCGCCGCGGCCGGCAGCACGTCCACGACACGGTCCAGGGCGGCGTCGTCGTGCGCGGCGGAGACGAACCACGCCTCGAACGCCGAGGGCGGCAGGTACACCCCGGCATCCAGCATGGCGTGGAAGAACGCACGGTAGCGCCAGGCCTCTTGCCGGGCGGCCGCCGCGTAGTCGCGCACCGGCGCGTCGGTGAAGAACACGCTGAACAGGGAGCCGGCGGCCTGGACCGTGTGGGCGACGCCCTCCGCGGACAGGGCATCCGAGACCTGCGCGACGAGCCGGCCGGCGGCGGCGTCGAGCCGTGCGTAGACGGCCTCGTCGCAGGCGCGCAGGGTGGCCAGCCCGCAGGTCGCCGCGATCGGGTTCCCGGCGAGCGTCCCGGCCTGGTACACGGGGCCGGCAGGGGCCAGCATCGCCATCACGTCGGCGCGACCGCCGAACGCTGCCGCGGGCAGCCCGCCGCCCATGACCTTGCCGAAGGTGAACAGGTCCGGCGCCCAGCCCTCGGCGGCCCCGGTGAGCCCCCAGTGCCCGGCCGGCCCCACCCGGAAGCCGGTCATGACCTCGTCGTAGATGAGCAGGGCGCCGTGCTCGGCGCACAGCGCGGCCAGCGCCGCGTTGAAGCCCGGCTCGGGCGGCACCACGCCCATGTTCGCCGCCGCGGCCTCCGTGATCACCGCGGCGACCTCACCACCCCGCTCGGCGAACAGCGCCTGCAGGGCGGGGAGGTCGTTGTAGGGCAGGACGAGGGTCTCGCCCGCCTGGGCGGCGGTGACTCCCGGGGAGTCGGGCAGCCCGAGGGTGGCCACGCCGGAGCCGGCGGCGACCAGCAGCGCGTCGACGTGCCCGTGGTAGCAGCCGGCGAACTTCACGACCAGGCTCCGTCCGGTGAACCCGCGGGCCAGGCGCAGCGCGGACATGGTGGCCTCGGTGCCCGAGGAGACCAGCCGCACCAGCTCGACGGGGGCGACCCGCCGGACGATCTCCTCGGCGAGCTCCACCTCGGCCGGCCCCGGGGTCCCGAACGACAGGCCGCGCGACACCGCCGCGGTGACCGCGGCGACCACGTCGGGGTGGGCGTGGCCCAGGATCATCGGGCCCCACGAGCAGACCAGGTCCACGTAGCTGCGCCCGTCCACGTCGGTCAGGTACGCACCCGACCCGGAGGCCATGAAGCGCGGGGTGCCCCCGACCGCCCGGAACGCACGCACCGGCGAGTTCACCCCGCCTGGGGCGACGGCACGGGCCCGCTCGAACCAGGCCCGGGAGGCCGCCGGCTCGTCGGCGGAGGTCATGATCCCCCCTGCCCGGAATCGGGCCGGTGCGCTGGCCCGGGCCTCCGGTGGCCGCGCAGCGCCCCGGCCCGGCCGGTGGCCAGCCACCCGGCGAGCGCGACGGCCCAGTACGTCAGGACGATGTCGGCCCCGGCCCGGCGGATGGCGGTGACGGTCTCCACGACCGCGCGCTCCCGATCGATCCAGCCCCGCGCCGCAGCCGCCTCGACCATGGCGTACTCGCCGGAGACCTGGTAGGCGGCCACGGGGACGTCGACGGCCGCGGCCACGTCGGCGATGACGTCGAGGCTGGTCCCGGCCGGCTTGACCATCACGATGTCGGCCCCTTCGGCGATGTCGAGGCCGACCTCGCGCAGCGACTCGCGCCGGTTGGCCGGGTCCTGCTGGTAGGTGCGCCGATCGCCCGTCAGGGCGGAGTCAACCGCCTCGCGGAACGGCCCGTACAGCGCCGAGGCGTACTTGGCGGCGTAGGCCAGCACCGCCGTGTCGAGGTGGCCTGCCCGGTCCAGCGCCGCGCGGACGGCGCCCACCTGGCCGTCCATCATCCCGGAGGTGCCGACCACGTGCGCGCCGGCGCAGGCCAGCGCCCGGGCCATGTCGGCGTAGCGCAGGAGGGTCGCGTCGTTGTCGACCGTCACCCCCGCGGGGTCGAGCACGCCGCAGTGCCCGTGCGAGGTGAACTCGTCCAGGCACAGGTCGGCCATGACCACGAGGTCGGTGCCGACCTCGTGGACGACGTCGGCCACGGCGACGTTGAGGATCCCGTCCGGGTCCGTGGCGCCGCTCCCGAGCGGATCGCGCACGGCCGGCACGCCGAAGAGCATGATCCCGCCCACCCCGGCCCGCGCAGCGTCGGCGGCGGCGCCGCGCAGGGTGTCGCGGGTGTGGTTGACCACGCCGGGCATCGAGCTGATCTCGACGGGCCGGTCGATCCCCTCGCGCACGAACAGCGGCAGGACCAGGTCCGCCGGGTCGATGCGGGTCTCGGCGACGAGCCTGCGCAGCGCGGGGGTCCCGCGCAGGCGGCGCGGCCGGGTGTCGGGGAAGCCCACTCAGGTCGCCCGTCGCCGGGAGGACCCCCGGCGGCGGCCGGGCCGCCACGCGGTCTCGCCATGCTCGAGGGCATGCCGTCGCAGCGCCTCGCCGTGCTCGGCCAGCGCGTCCGCGAGCGCCGCGACGCTCGGGGTCTCCGGCAGCACGTCGACGCGCAGCCCGTTCTCCTCGGCCGTCTTGGCCGTCTGCGGGCCGATGCACGCCACCACGGTCGACGAGTGCGGCTTGCCGGCGATGCCGACCAGGTTGCGCACGGTGCTCGACGACGTGAACAGCACCGCGTCGAACCCGCCGCCCTTGATCGCCTCGCGGATCTCCGCCGGCGGGGGCGCCGCGCGCACCGTCCGGTAGGCCGTGACGTCGTCGACCTCCCAGCCGAGCTCGACGAGGCCGGCGGCCAGGGTCTCGGTGGCGATGTCCGCGCGGGGCAGGAACACCCGGTTGATCGGGTCAAGAGCGGGGTCGTAGTGCGGCCACTCCTCCAGCAGGCCCGCCGTCGACTGCTCCCCGGTGGGGACGAGGTCGGGAACGATCCCGAAGGAGCGCAGCAGGGCCGCGGTCTGCTCGCCCACGGCGGCGACCCGCAGCCCGGCGAAGGATCGCGAGTCCAGACCGTACTGGTCGAAGCGCTCCTTGACCGCGCGCACCGCGTTGGCCGAGGTGAACGCGACCCACTGGTAACGCCCCGACACCAGGCCCTGCACGGCCCGTTCCATCTGCTGCGGGGTGCGCGGGGGCTCCACCGAGATGGTGGGCACCTCGACCGGCACGGCCCCGAACTGGCGCAGCTGCTCGGACAGCGCGCCGGCCTGCTCCTTGGTGCGGGGGACGAGGACCCGCCAGCCGAACAGGGGCTTGTTCTCGAACCAAGCCAGCTCCGCGCACTGGTCGACGACCTCGCCGACGACCAGGACGCCCGCCCCGACCTCGCCCTTGGCGGCCTTCAGCGCCGCCGACACCTCCCCCAGGGTGCTGACGATCGAGCGCTGGTCCACGGTGGTGCTGTTGCCGGTGATCGCCACGGGGGTGCGGGGGTCCCGCCCGGAGATGGTCAGGATCCGGCAGATGTCCAGGGCCCGCTCCGCCCCGTCGAGTACGACCACGGTGGCGTGCGGGTCGGCCAGGCTGGGCCAGTCGACGTCCGGGTCGTGGGCGTCGACGACGCGCACCTCCCGGGCCAGGCCGCCGGTGAGCGCGAACCCGGCGTAGGCCGCCGAGCCGGTCACCGTGGACACGCCCGGGGCGACGTCGTAGTGGATGCCCGCGTGGGCCAGGGCGGCGGCCTCGAGGGCCAGCGAGCCGTCGAGGACGGGGTCGCCGGCCATCAGCCGGACCACGCTGCGACCGGACTCGGCCGGGTCGATCACCAGGCGGACCCGCTCGGCGTGGTCGGCGACCTGGCCGTTCTCGTCGACGGCGACCAGGACCTCGGCGTCGGCACGCGCGTGCGTGCGTGCGATCGCCTCGCACTCGGCATCGGTCACCACCACGTCGGCGCTGTTGAGCAGCCCGACCGCACAGACGGTCAGCAGCCCGGGGTCCCCCGGTCCGGCAGCCACGAGTGAGACCTGTGCCGTCGTCGATGCGAGCTTCATCCGGTGGGACTCCCTAGTTCGGGGGCCGGTTCGCCGGCCCGGAGGCGGACCGCGGGGTGGGCCAGCAGGCGGCCGGCCAGTCGCCGACCCACCTCCTCGGCCCGCCCCGCCGGTCCTGACGTGGACATGTGCACGATCGAGCCGTCCGGCGCGGCCATGGCGGCGCTCAGGTGCACGGTTGGCTCGCCGCCCTCGGCGCTGACCCGTCCCAGCGCCCCGACGGGCGCCGAGCAGCCAGCCTCGAGGGCGGCGAGGAGGGCACGCTCCGCGGCCACGGCGGCCCGCGTGGGCGGGTCGTCGAGATCGCGTAGCGCGTCGATCAGGTCCGCGGCGGAGGGGTCCGCCGCTAGGTCGGCGCGGACCTCGACGGCCAGCGCCCCCTGGCCCGGCGCCGGGACGACCAGCGCCGGGTCGAGATACTCGCTGATGCGGTCGGTCCGGGCCAGGCGGGCCAGGCCCGCGACCGCCAGCACGACCGCGTCGAGGGCGGGAGGCGAGCCGGGCACGTCGGCGCCCGGGGCCTGCGGTGCGCCCTCCGCGACCCGGGACAGGCGGGTGTCGACGTTGCCGCGCAGGTCGACGATCTCCAGGTCCGGCCGGGCGCTGCGCAGCAGCGCGGCCCGGCGCGGCGACCCGGTGCCGACCCGGGCACCGCCGGGAAGGCCGGCCAGGCCGGTCCCGGTGCGGGTGACCAGCGCGTCGCGGGGATCCTCGCGCGATGGGACGGCGGCCAGCGCCAGGCGGGCGTCAGCGGCGGTGGGAAGGTCCTTCAGGGAGTGCACCGCGAGGTCGGCCTCCCCGCGGGCGACCGCCTCCCGGACGGCAGCCACGAACACGCCGGTCCCGCCGATCCGGGCCAGCGGCGCGGGATCGAGATCGCCGGTCGTGACCACCTCGACGAACTCCAGCCGACGGCCGGTGATCGCGCAGAGACGCTCGCCGACGGCACGCGACTGGGCCAGCGCGAGCGCCGAGCGCCGCGTGGCCAGGCGAAGGGCGGGCCCGGGCTGGGCGGGGTGCGGGCGCTCGGCGCGGGCACGCAGGGCGCCACCCGCGTGTGCTCCGATCATCGGCGCCCTCCCCGGTCGAGCTCGCCGGACGGATCCACCACGGAGGCCGGCAGGGAGGGGTCGAGGTCGAACAGCGCCGACAGCGCCTCGGCGTAGCGGTTCCCGCCAGGCTGGGACGCCAGCTGCTTCATGCGCACCGTCGGGTTGTGCAGCAGGGCGGCCATCGCCCGGCGCATGGCGCGCTCCACCTCGGTGAGAGTCGCCTCGTCGAGCCCGCCGAGGCGCAGCCGCAGCCGGGACATCTCGGCGTCCAGCACGCTGCCGGCATGGGCCCGCAGCGACACGAGCGTGGGTTCGACCTGCTGGGCCGCGACGTCGGCCAGGAAGGTCTCGACCTCGTCGGCGACGATGCCCCGGGCCGCGTGCACGTCGATCTCTGAGGCGGTCGTTGCGGGCAGCGCGGCGAGGCGGGACAGGTCGATCCGGGTCACCCCGGGCAGCTCGGCGATGGCGGGATCGGTGTCGTGGGGCAGGGCGAGGTCGAGCACGACGAGGGGCTGCGCGGACTTCGGGGACCGGGCGGTGGCGATCAGTTGGCGGTCGGCGACGGTGTCCTGGGCCCCGGTGCAGAACACCGCGACGTCGGCGTCGCCCAGCAGCGCGGCGAGGTCGGCCAAGCCCGCTGCCCGCGCCGCCGGCAGCCCGGCGGCGATCCGCTCGGCCGCGTCCAGCGAGCGGTTGGCGATCGTCAGGTCGCGCACGCCGCGCCCGGTGACGGTGCTCGCGGCCAGGGCTCCCATGGATCCGGCACCGACGATCAGCACGCGGCGCCCGGAGAGGTCGCCGAGGAGCCCTTCCGCGGCGTCGAGGGCGACGGAGACGATCGAGGCCCCGCGGCCGTCGATCCCGGTCTCGGCGTGCACCCGCTTGCCCACCCGCAGCGCCCGCTGTACCGCACCGTTGAGCTCCCGACCCGCGGTGCCGGCCTCCTGGGCGCGGACCAGGCCCGATCGCACCTGGCCGAGGATCTGCGCCTCCCCGACGACCATGGAGTCCAGCCCGGCGGTGACCGCGAACAGGTGGGCGACCGCCGCCGAGTCGAAGTGCACATAGCTGTGCTCGATGAGCGGTCCGCGATCGGTCCCGGTCGCCTTGGCCAGCAGGTCGATCACCGCGGCCACCGCGGGGTGGAACCGCGTCACGTCGGCGTAGACCTCCACACGGTTGCAGGTGGCCAGGACGAGCGCCTCGGTGACGACCTCGGATGCCGTCAGCTCCGCGGCCAGCTCGTCGGCCTGGTCCTGGTCGAGCGCCACCGTGTCCAAGACGCGAAGGGGCGCGCTGCGATGGCTGATGCCCAGTGCGAGCAGCGTCATGCCCTCGCCCCCCGCGGGCAGGCGCAGCGGCCGCGCCGGGCCGCCGCGCCTTCGGCCCCGGAGGGCGCAGGGGCGGCGGGTGAGGACACGGTGCTCCCGAAGGGAAGGGCCTGTGGTATGGGCCAATGGGAAGGTCCCTGCAGGCTAAGTCGGCCCCTCACGGCGCGCCAACTCCGATCTCGAAACAGTCCACATGGTGGACACCTCGGATCTCACGAAACGGACCGGTCGGCGCCGGACCGGCCGGGGCGACCGCGTCCTGGCTGCGCTCCGGTCCGCCGGGGCCTCGGCCGCTTGCAGGGGTGCCCAGCCGCCCCCGCCTTGGCGTCGACCGCGCGCACCCACGCCCGTGCGCCGCCCCGCCCTGCAACGGCGCCGCCCGTGCGCCCCGCCCTGCAACGGCGCCCCCTCCACGTCAATCTGGTGCCGAGATGCCGATAGAAGGGCACGCCGGCACCAGATTCGTCCGAGTCGCGCCGCGACCCAGGAGCGGACGGCGGCGGACCACCATCTCTCGGCGGTCCCGCTCGCCCAGGTGCTGTCGAATCCGCTCGCTCTCCGGCCGGAATCGACAGCACTCCCCGATGGGCGGGGACCCGAAGGTGCTCCGGCTGCTCACGGGCGGCGCCCGCATGGGGCACACTGGGCCCATGACGATCCGGGTGTTCCTGCTCGACGACCACGAGGTGGTCCGTCGGGGAATCGCCGACCTGCTCAGCCTC
>Ga0316576_10002619_pt1 | contig 10287 bp, 12 predicted proteins | sample S0NA_FD_203075 | JGI IMG/M metagenome (GOLD analysis project Ga0316576, IMG submission 203075) | Rhizosphere microbial communities from salt marsh grasses in Alabama, United States - S0-2_050615r3r5 | ecosystem: Host-associated > Plants > Roots > Rhizosphere | place: USA: Alabama | collected... | reverse complement strand
GATTCGGGATCTCGACCTCGAGCAGGCGTTCGGCCTAAGCTCCGGAAGCGACTTTTCGGGCGTCGCGCGTTAGGATTTCTCTCCGTGCGATAGGCTACAATCGTGCAACCCACTGAGGCCCGCCGAACGCCGCCGCTCCGAGGCTGTCTCGGCGATCAGGCCCGAGCCACAAAGGTTGATCCATGGACCCGAAGCGCGTCCCTCGAGGCGACAATATACCGAACGAGATCAACGTGATCATTGAGATCCCGTCGCACGCGGAGCCGGTCAAGTACGAGATGGACAAGACGACCGGCGCCATGTTCGTGGACCGTTTCATGTCCACCGCTATGCACTATCCATGCAACTACGGCTATGTGCCCAACACCCTGTCGTCCGACGGCGACCCGGTCGACGTCGTGGTGATCACGCCCTACCCCCTGATCTCGGGATCGGTCATCAAATGCCGTCCGATCGGCGTCCTGAAGATGACCGATGAGTCCGGCGATGATGCCAAGATCCTTGCCCTTCCGATCGATAAGCTGTTCAAGGGCTATCGCTCCGTCGAAAGCTTCCGCGATATGCCCACGCATCTCCTTGATCAGATCGCGCATTTTTTCGAGCACTACAAGGACTTGGACGAGGGCAAGTGGGTGCGTGTCGAGGGCTGGGGCGGCCGCGAAGAGGCCCGTCAGGAGATCATGGACAGCGTGCGGATGTTCGAAGAGGCGCCGGAGAAACCCGCGTTCTAGGAGCCTGTCTGATGCCGTTGGTCACCCCGGCCCGTCAGGCCTCGTCGCACGGCTTCGGGTGCCGGCGGGTCGGAACCCCCACCCTTTGCTCGCATCCCGATGCTCCGAACGCCGATGGCCCTCACACACTTCGACCGGAACGGGTCGGCCCACATGGTGGACGTGGGCCACAAGACCGTGACCCCACGTCGCGCGGTCGCCGAGGGTCTCATTCGCATGCAGTCCGCGACCCTGGCGTTGATCGCCGGCGGCGCGCACTGCAAAGGCGACGTGCTCGGGGTGGCGCGGATCGCCGGGATCATGGGGGCGAAACGCACAAGTGATCTCGTGCCGCTCTGCCATCCGCTCAGTCTGACCAGCGTGGCCATCGACCTCGAGCCCCGGGCCGAGCCCGCGGCCGTCTATTGTCGCGCGACCGTGGAGACGCGGAGCCCCACGGGGGTCGAGATGGAGGCGCTCTGCGCGGTTCAGGTCAGCCTCTTGACGGTCTATGACATGTGCAAGGCCGTGGACCGTGAGATGACCATTCAGGGGGTCCGCCTCCTCGAGAAAGAGGGGGGGCGATCCGGGCATTGGCGTAGGCGGATCGATCTCGAAGACGAGCGCTGAAGCCGCATTCGGTTCGGCTGACTCGTGGTGTCGGGGCGGGAGAGCTCAGATGACGGCGGAGGGCATGATGGACAGCTGCGTGGAGTGGTCGACGGCGCTCAGCGTCGGCATCGATGAGATCGACGCCCAGCATCAGGCGCTGATCGACCTGATCAACGAGATGCAGGCTGCCCTCGCCCAAGACCTGCCGCGGGACCGGCAGCTCGTGACCCTCAACAGGCTCGCCGAATACACGAAGATCCACTTCGCGGTTGAAGAGAGCCTCATGCGCATCCTCGGCTACCCGGACTACGAGCACCATAAGTCCCAGCATGAGGGATTGATCCGAAGCATGCTGGATCTGCAGCGACGGCTCGACGCGGGTGATGCGTCGGTCGATGCAGGCCTGATGCGTCACCTCAGGCATTGGCTGCTCGACCATATCCTGCAGAGTGATCAGGACTACAGTCGGTTCTTCCTGGCCGCGGGTGTCCTGCCGAGACACCGGAGCCCGTCCTGGGCGACACGGCTCTGGGACCACCTCCATTTCTGCAGCTCCAAGTGTTGGAGCTAGCTCGGCTCGCATCCCAGCCCGATGAGGCCGCTGTATCAAGGCGCGCGCTTTCTGACCGCTGCGGCGCGCATCGATCAAGCACCCTCCGACAGCGGGCGTGAGGTGGCCTTTGCCGGACGTTCCAATGCCGGTAAATCCAATGCCATCAATGCGGTATGTCACCAGAGGGCGCTGGCCAGGACCAGCAAGACGCCCGGCCGCACTCAGCAGCTCGTCTTCTTTTCACTGGACGACGCCCGGCGTCTGGTCGATCTGCCCGGATATGGGTACGCCAAGGTCCCTGAGGCCGTCAAGCGGCAGTGGCAGCGCGAGATGGCCGCCTATCTGGAGCAGCGCCGCTCGCTGGCCGGCCTCGTCATCGTCATGGACATCCGACGCCCGTTGGGCGACCTGGATCGCCGGATGTTGGATTGGGGCCTGCGCGGTGGGTTGCCGGTCCTGTTACTGCTGACCAAGGCTGACAAGCTCAAGAAAGGAGCGGCTCGTGCGACTCAGCTCGCGGTGGAGCGGGCGGTGGCCAACCTGAGCGGCCGGATTCACGTCCTGTGCTTCTCCGCGCCTCAGCGGCAGGGGGTTGCTGCCGTGCAGGGGCTGCTCGACCGCTGGCTGGAGGTGGACCTCGGGGCCGTGTCGGGGACCTCGCCGGAACCCGCCCGATCCGCATGACGTCGATCCGACCGGTTCGCCGCCAATGGCGAGCCGACCGATTCGACAGACCCAGGCCATTGGTGCCGGATCCGGACGGCCCGATACAGCGGGCCGCGCCCGGCGCGAATGCACCGGGTGCGAGCGCGAGCCGACCGGTTGGCTCGGACTCAGTCGGCGGGGCCCTGAGGTTGCGGCGGCCCTTGCTCAGGCGCCGGCGCCCCGTACGGCGGCATCATGGGTGCCTGTCCCATCGCGCCAGGCTCGCCAGAGGGAGCCCCCATGCCGGGATAGCCTCCCTGCGGGCCGTACCCGTATGCACGCGGCGGCATACCTGGTGGTGCCTGCATGGGCGGTACGCCGCCAAACATGGCGCGGGCCGCTTCGATCTCCTCCTCGCTCATCTGCTCGATGGTCTTGCGGTACTTCTCAAACTGCTCCTCCATCTCCTTGCGGCGCTGCTCGGCCTCGGCCCAAGGCGGCGTCTCGGGCATCTCGATCCCGCGCTCGGCGGCATCGGCCCGCATCTTCTCCCAGTATGCGTCGCGCATTGCGCGGCGCTCCTCCGGGGTCATGGAGCGCATCTTCTCGAACATCTCCTGGCGTTTCTGACGCATCGCCGCGAAGTCCTCGGGCGACATGCCGCGCGGTCCGGCCATCGAAGGCGGTCCGGCCATTGCGGGCGGTCCGGCCATTGCGGGCGGCTCGGGCATCGCCGGCTCGGCGGTCTTCCAAGGCGGCGTATCCGGAAGCTTCAGTCCAATCGCGGCGGCGTTCGCGCGCAGCTCCTCATAGCGCTTCTCCCGCTCAGCCATCGCGGCAGCGGTCTGGGCCGGCGCCGCCGGCGCTGAGGCCGCGCCGGACGTCTCCGGAGCCGGGCTGGCGAGGGCGCCCTGGCCAATCACGAGTGCGAGTGTTGCCGCCGAGGCGAGAGGAATCATGCGAGACTTGTCGGGCATGGATGGTGCTCCTCAATATTGGTGAAATCGTCGGGAAAAGCTCGGCGCATCCCTCGCCGCCCGCTCGATGGAGATCGACCCGGGGGAAGGTGTGTTTGAAACCACACCCCGTATCCTATACCGGTCAGGCCGCCTGGGCCACCTGAGGATATCGCAAAACGACAGCCGCCATCTCGGCCCGTTGGCGCAGGTGCCCTATACTAGCGCTTCGCTTCCGCCAGCGTAACCGATCCCGGCTCACCAGGGAGATGCTGATTCGTGGCCATCCGGTTCATCATCAGCGCGCCTTCCGAGCGGCGTCGGCATCCGCGGCCGACGCGATCGGTGAAATGGAGTCCGAACCCACCCGTGACGGTCGCGGCGCCATCCCGCGAACGACGAGGGCCGCTTACGGATTGGAGGCTTGATACGAGGAGAGGCGATGCAGATCGGCGACTTGATGAAGCGGAGCGGGGTCCAGTTCGGCACCAGTGGCGCCCGGGGGTTGGTCGAGGCCATGACTGACCAAGTGTGCCATGCGTACACGACGGCCTTCCTCGGCTATTTGCAGAAGGCCGACATGATCGAGCCGGGTGCCGAGGTCGGGATCGCCGGGGATCTGCGATCCAGCACGCCCAGGATCATGATCGCATGCGCGCGCGCGGTGCGCGATGTTGGCTGCCGCCCCTGCTATCTCGGGCGCATCCCCAGCCCCGCCACCGCCGCTTGGGGGATGGCCCGCGGCGCACCGAGCCTGATGGTCACCGGGAGCCATATTCCGGATGACCGCAACGGTATCAAGTTCAACCTGCCGACCGGCGAGATCCTCAAGCGGGACGAGGAGGCGATCCGGGTGCAGCCGCTGAGGATTGCGGAGGAGCTGTTCGACCGCTCCGGCAGCTTCGTTCGGGATGAGTCCGCGATGCTTCCCGACGAAGATCCGACCGCCTATCGCGATTACTTGGATCGCTATCTCCGTTTTTTCCCGCCCGGGTGTCTGACCGGCCTGCGTGTCGCCGTCTACGAGCACTCCAGTGTGGCACGTGCCGCCTATGTCGATGTGCTGGAGGGACTTGGTGCCAGGGTGACGCGGTTGGGTCACTCGGACGTCTTCGTGCCGGTTGATACCGAGGCGATCCGGCCCGAAGACATCGCCTTGGCCTTGGACTGGGCTCGCACCTCCCGCTTCGATGCCTTGATCTCCGCCGATGGGGACGGCGACCGCCCGCTGATCGGCGACGAGACGGGCCGGTGGATGCGTGGGGATATCGCGGGGATCCTCTGCGCCCGTGAGCTTGGCGCCCGCGCGGTGGTGACACCGGTGAGCAGCAACACAGCGGTGGAGCGCTGCGGCTGGTTCGAGACCGTGCTGCGTACCCGCATCGGCTCGCCCTACGTGATCGAAGGGATGCAACAGCTGGTCGACGGGGGGCTGAGCGAGGTGGTCGGCTATGAGGCCAACGGCGGGTTTCTGCTGGCCACGGACATCGAACGTGAGGGGCGGGCTCTCGCCGCCTTGCCGACCCGGGATGCGGTCGTGGTCGCGATCGCGATCCTGCGCGCCGCGGTCGGGCAGAAGAGACCGATCTCGGCCCTGGCCGCGAGCCTGCCGCGGCGATTCACCCACAGCGATCGCCTCAAGGATTTCCCGACCGAAGTCGCCCGGGCGCGCCTCGCCGAGCTCCATAGCGGAGATCCCCCGCGGGACAAGGCGGCCATCGAGGCCGTCTTTGGGCCCAGGTTCGGCCACGTCGCCGCACTGGATGTGACGGATGGTCTCAGGATCACCTTCGCCAGCGGCGACATCGCACACCTCAGACCATCGGGCAACGCCCCGGAGCTGCGCGCCTATGCAGAGGCGGACTCGCCGGAGCGAGCAGCCGCCTTGAGTCGGGACTGCATGGAGATCCTGGAACGCTGGCGAAGCTAGGAGCCTGTCGGCCCTAGGCTGCATTCAACGCGTCGATCAAGGCCCCCGGATCCATCTCGTCCAGCCGGGCGAAGAGCTGTGCGGATCGCCGTTTCAACTCGAGTGTGTCGGCCTGTAGGACCACCTCCTTCACATCCAGCAGCGCGCCTGGCTGCATGCTGAACTCGCGCAGTCCGACGCCCAGCAGAAGCCGCGTGAAGCGTGGGTCGCCCGCCATCTCGCCACACATGCTGACCGGACGGTTCAAGGCGCGAGCCGCTTCGATGGTCATGCGGATCAGGCGCAGGATGGCCGGGTGGGTTGGGTCGAAGAGATGATTGACGCTTTCATCGAGGCGGTCGATCGCCAGCGTGTACTGGATCAGGTCGTTCGTTCCGATGGACAGAAAGTCCAGTCGACGTGCCAGGGCGCGCGCCGCCAGCGCGGCGGCCGGCACCTCGATCATTGCCCCCACGGGTAGGGCCGGGTCATAGGCGACCCCTTCCCGCTCGAGCTGCCGCTTGATCTGCTCGATCAGGGACAGGACGGTGTCGACTTCCTGGACGGTCGAGACCAGCGGCAGCATCAGGCGGACCGGACCGAGCGCGGATGCTCGTAGGATGGCCCGCAGTTGCGGCCGGAACAGATCGGGCTCTTTCAGACAGAGTCGAATCGCGCGCAGCCCCAGCGCCGGATTCGAGACGCCGGCGCCGAGATCGCTCGCGGAATCCACCCGCTTGTCGACCCCGAGGTCGAGTGTCCGGATGGTGACGGGGAGGCCATCGAGCCCTTGCAGTATCTCCGCGTAGTTGGCCAGATGCTCCTCCTCGTTCGGCAGATCCTGCCGATTCATGTAGAGGAACTCAGTGCGGTAGAGCCCCACGCCGCTGGCCGCGTTGGCCTTCGCCAGCTCCACATCCTCCGGCAGCTCCAGGTTCGCGAGGAGGCTGATCTCAACGCCGTCGCGCGTGAGCGACGGGCGCCCGACCAACCTGCGCAACCGAAGCTGCCGCGCCTCGATCGCGCGCAGCCGCCGGCGGAAATAGGCCAGGGTTCGCGCGTCCGCGTCCGCCAGAACGGTTCCGGTCTCGCCGTCGACCAGGAGGAGCTCGTCCTGGCGAAGGTAGTGCGTGATGTTGTGGATGCCCATCGCTGCGGGCACCCCGAGACTTCGGGCGAGGATCGCAGTATGGGACATTGGGCCGCCGAGCTCTGTCACGAACGCCACCGCGCCGCGATGACGTAACAGGATGGCCTCCGCGGGGGTCAGATCGCGCGCGACCACGACGCGTCCGTCCAGGTCCTGGAGCGATCGTTCCGATGGCGGTGTATCGCCCCGCAGGAAGGTCTGAATCTGCTGCACGACGTGCTCGACGTCATCCCGACGGGTGCGCAGGTAGGGGTCGTCCATCTCGTCGAAGACCCTCACCAGGCTGTCGCGCTGCACTTGCAGCGCCCACTCCGCGTTGCAGAGCTGATCAGCGACGATCCGCCGCACTTCGCCCACCAAGGCGGCGTCCTCGAGCATCAGGAGGTGGGTGTCGATGAAGTCGGCGATGTTGATGGGGGTGTGGCGGGGAATCTGATCGCGCACGGCCCTCAATGCCTGACGCGCCGCGACGACCGCCTGATCGAGCCGGTCGATCTCGGCGACGACCTGATCGGCCGTGATCAGGGTGGGGGAGGCGCCGCGGTGGCCTCGTCCGTCCACGAAGGCCGGTCCGAGCGCCACGGAGGGACGGGTCGAGACCCCGATCCCGTGAAAGGCGGTGGTCATTCCGACTCTCCGAAGCGCGCGAGGATCAGCGCCTCGATTGCCGCCATCGCGGCCTCCTCGTCTTCGCCCGCGGCCTCGACCGTAACCCGTGTTCCCCGACTTGCAGCCAGCATCATCACGCCCATGATGCTCTTGCCATTGACGCTCTGACCCCGTCGCTCGATCTCGATCCGGCACCTGAAACGGCTGGCACATTGCACCAGCTTGGCCGCGGCGCGCGCATGCAGGCCAAGTTTGTTGATGATCTCGATCTCTCTGCGAATCATGCGGGGTCATCCCGCCGCGGGCAGGCCAGAACCCCGTCGCGACCACCCTGCAGGGCCTTCTCGGTGACGGCGTCCAGCTCCAGAGACGCGTAGTTCAGGGCACGCAGCAGCATCGGCAGATTCAGTCCTGCGATGACCCGCACCCGATCATGCATCGAGAGGAGGGCGACCGCAACATTGGCCGGCGTCGACCCATAGAGGTCGGTCAAGATCAGGACGCCGTCACCCGCGTCCAAGCGCGGCAGGCGGCGCCGGGCATCCTCGATCAGCACCTCGCGGGATACGTCGTTGCTCACCTCCATCGCCTCGATACCGGGCGGACGTCCGCCGAGGATCTCGGTCGCGATTCGCAGCAGATCGGCGCCGAGCGGCTTGTGCGTGATCAATAGGACCCCGACGCTCACGGCAGCTCCCGATGGCGAACCATGACCATGTGGCCGCCAGCCTCGAAGTGATGCCGGAGGGATTCGGTCATGTGGACCGAGCGGTGCTGTCCCCCTGTGCAGCCCAGCGCGATCGTGAGGTAGCTGCGCCCATCTGTCTCGAAGCGCGGGATCCAGCGATCGAAAAACGCCTGGATATCGCCACGCATCCGGCCAAATTCCTCGCTCGCCTCGAGAAAGTCGATCACGGGCTGGTCGCGTCCGGTCAACGGCTTCAGCTCGGTCTGCCAGTGGGGGTTGGGGAGGCAGCGCAGGTCGAAGACGAAGTCGACATCTTGCGGTACGCCATGCTTGAAGCCGAAGGATTGAAGCAGAATCGAGGCCTTCGGGGACGGGGAGCCGCTGCCGACCAGGCGGCTGCGCACCAGATCGCGCAGCTCGTGAACATTGGTCTGGGTGGTGTCGATGCAGAGATCCGCACGGCTTCGGATCGGCTCGAGGAGCCGGCGCTCGAGTTGAATCGCCTCCGCGAGTGAGCGGTCGGCGCGTGTCAAGGGGTGCTTGCGCCGGGTCTCGCTGAAGCGTTTGATCAGGGTGTCCGTGTGGGCTTCGAGGAAGAGCACCTGGCAGCTGAGGCCACGGTCCCGGGCGGCGTGCACCAGCTCGGGAAGTTGGCGGAGCTCGTCCGGGCTGGTGCGGGCATCGACCCCCACCGCGGTGCTCATCAATGCCTCATCCAGTCCGTCGTGGAGGCCGAGAGCCAGATCCTTGAGCAAAAACAGTGGCAGATTGTCGATGCAATAGAACCCGAGGTCCTCGAGCGTATGGAGCGCGATGCTCTTGCCGGAGCCTGAGAGGCCACTCAGGACCACAAGTCTCATCGGCTTGCCGACAACATCCGGTGGTCCGGCCGCTTCGTCGTCTGAACCGCGGCTGGTCATGTCGGCGATAGCGGCGGATCGGGTCGATCGATGCTGATCGCACGCGCCTGGCGGTCGATGAAGTCGACGCCTGCGTCATACCCCCGGATGCGCAGGATCTGATGTCTGACACCCGCTTCGACCAGGATCGCCAGGTTGCGACCAGGGGCAACCGGCATGGTGATCTTGGGCACGGCAACCCCCAGGATGTTGCGTACCGAGAGGCTGCCGCTGAGCCGATCGATGCATTCGAGCTGCCGTTGGTCCAGGGGCTGCAGATCGATAATCAGATTCAAGGTCTTGCTTCGCACGACGGCACCTTCGCCGAACATCGCCCGGATGTTGAGGATCCCCAGGCCGCGGACCTCGAGAAAATCGCGCAGCGCCTCCGGGCAGGTCCCCTCCAGGGTCTCGGGGGCGATGCGTGCGAAACGCGGCGCGTCATCCGCGACCAGACGATGGCCGCGCGCGATGAGGTCCAGCGCGAGCTCGCTCTTGCCGACGGCCGGGTCTCCGACCAACAACACCCCCATGCCCAAGACCTCGATGAAGACCCCGTGCAACGTTTTCCGCTCAGCCAACGCATGTGTAAGGAAATAGCGCAGATGGTTGATGAGCTCCTCGTCACTCAGCGAGGAGCCCAGCAGCGGGGTGTGGGTCTGCTCGGCCGCCTTCTGAAAGGCCTCTTCCGGTTGGATGCCGTCGGAAAAGATCACCGCGGTCGGTCGGTCGGAGAAGAGCTTGTCGATCGTCTCTGCATAAGCGGTTCGACCCAGTCCCGCGAGGTAGAGGAGCTCGGCATGGCCGATGACCTGCAGGCGATTGGGATGGATACAGTTCAATGAGCCGATCAGGGACTGCCGGGAGGTTCCCGGATCCTCGCCCCGCAGGAGGCGCGGGCTGCGTGGCTCGGGTGTGAGCCAGCGCAGCTTGAGCCGGGACCCGGTCTGGCCGATCAAGGATTGCAGGCTCTCGATCATCGCGGGGGCCTCTGGGCCCTCTAAGGGACCTTCAAGAGCTCCAGGATGGCCGCGGACGAACGCGCCTCGCGCAGACGCGTGCGCGTCGCGGGCTCGCTGAAACGACTTGCCAGATGCGCAAGCAGGTGGAGGTGCTCCTCGGTCGCGCTCTCCGGGACCAGGAGCGCGAACGCAAGGTCGACGGGCTCGCCGTCTGCTGCGTCGTAATCCACGCCGTGAACGGTCTGCACGAAGGCCCCCAGGACCTGAGTGACCTCCTTGACCCGCGCGTGCGGCAGGGCGACCCCATGGCCGAGTCCGGTGCTGCCGAGACGTTCGCGCTCCAACAACCGCTCGAAAACCGCCTCCGTGCTCAAGCGCGGATGGTCATTGGCAAGCAGCTCGGCGAGCGTCTCGAGCAAACGCTTCTTGCTGGAGATCTCCAGGCCATGTCCGATCCTGGCTTCGTTGATCAGGTCGGGGCTGAGCATGGGTATGGGCTCCCACCCCTGTTGGGCGCAGTCTGCCGTGATCGGGATTCGCGTCGACACCCGCGTCGACTTGGCGAGTAACGGTTTCTGGTCATGGCTCCAGAGA
>Ga0316576_10002618_pt1 | contig 10290 bp, 10 predicted proteins | sample S0NA_FD_203075 | JGI IMG/M metagenome (GOLD analysis project Ga0316576, IMG submission 203075) | Rhizosphere microbial communities from salt marsh grasses in Alabama, United States - S0-2_050615r3r5 | ecosystem: Host-associated > Plants > Roots > Rhizosphere | place: USA: Alabama | collected... | reverse complement strand
GCCACCCTGCGCGACCGGGCGACCAACAAGTTCGTGAAGATCCTCTACGGGATGGGCGCCATGGGCTGGCGGGGCTCGGCCCGGCACTGGAACAACTACGAGACGGCCTACCTGATCCTGGCCGGCCTGTCGACCCCGCTGGTCGTGTCGGTCCACACCGTGGTGAGCTTCGACTTCGCGGTGGGCCAGGTCCCGGGCTGGCACGCCACCATCTTCCCGCCCTACTTCGTGGCCGGCGCCATCTACGCTGGCTTCGCCATGGTGCTCACCCTGGCGATTCCGCTGAGGAAGTTCTTCGGTCTCGAGGACTTCATCACCGGGAAGCACCTGGAGAACATGGGCAAGGTCCTCCTCGCCACCAGCCTCATCGTGGTCTACGGCTACACGATGGAGGCCTTCATGGCCTGGTACAGCGGCTCGACCTTCGAGCGCTTCATGATCTGGAACCGCATGTTCGGGCCCTACGGCTGGACCTACTGGGTGCTGCTCTTCTGCAACCTGATCACGCCCCAGCTCATGTGGTTCAAGCGGTTCCGCACCAGCGTGGGCTGGCTGTTCGCGGTGGCCATGGTGGTCAACGTGGGGATGTGGCTCGAGCGCTTCGTGATCGTGGTCACGAGCCTCCACCGTGACTTTCTGCCGTCCTCCTGGGGCATGTACGCGCCCACCTTCTGGGACTGGGCCACCTTCCTGGGGACGATCGGGCTGTTCCTGACGCTGTTCTTCCTGTTCATCCGCTTCCTGCCCACGATCTCGATCTTCGAGATGCGCACCATCCTCCCCGGGGCGAAGATCGAGGAGGAGAAGGCATGAGCCCGCCCCTCTACGGCCTGCTGGCCGAGTTCCGCTCGCCGGGGGACCTCGTCAAGGCGGCCCACGCGGTCCACGCCGCGGGGTACACGAAGCTCGACGCCTACACCCCGTACCCCATGGAGGAGGTCATCGAGGCGCTGCACCTGGGCCACTCCCACGTCCCGAAGCTCGTCCTCGCCGGGGGGCTCGCGGGGCTGGCCGGGGGCTGGGGCCTGCAGTACTGGACCTCGGTCATCGACTACCCGATGAACATCGGCGGCCGGGCCTTCAACGCCTGGCCCGCCTTCGTGGTGCCAGCCTTCGAGACGACGGTCCTGGTCGCGGCCCTGGCCGCGGTCCTGGGCATGCTGGCGCTGAACGGATTGCCCCAGCCCTACCACCCGGTCTTCAACGCCCCCGGCTTCGCCACCGCCAGCCGGGACCGGTTCTTCCTCTGTATCGAGGCGGCCGACCCGAAGTTCGACCGGGGGGCGACGCAGGCCTTCCTCGAAGGCCTCGGCGCCGAGGTCACGGAGGCGCCCGCATGAGCGCCCGCCTTGCCGTTCTCGTCGCTCTCCTCGCCGTCGCCGGGACGGGCTGCCGGCAGGACATGCACGACCAGCCCAAGTACAAGCCGTACCGGCAGAGCGAGTTCTTCGCCGACGGCCGGGCCATGCGGCCCTTCGTGGCCGGCACGGTGGCCCGCGGGACCCTCCGCGACGCGACCCCGTTCAACACCGGGAAGTCCGGAGACGACTTCGTGACCGAGATCCCGGTGGCGGTCACCGCCGAGCTGCTCGAGCGGGGCCGTGGCGAGTTCCAGGTCTTCTGCTCCCCCTGCCACGGCCGCACCGGGATGGGGGACGGGGTGATCGTCCAGCGCGGCTTCAAGCGGCCCACCTCCTACCACGTGGACCGGCTGCGCCAGATGCCCATCGGGTACCTCTTCGACGTGATCACCAACGGCTACGGCGCCATGGCGGACTACGCGGCCCAGGTGCCCATCGAGGACCGGTGGGCGATCGTCGCCTACGTGCGCACCCTGCAGCTCAGCCAGTACGCCCCGGAGACCGACGTCCCCGCGGACCGCCGGGCGGAGCTCGAGGCGAGCCTCCAGACCGGGGGCGAGGACGAGGAGTCGGGGGAGCACCACTGATGAGCACCCCGACCCTGCCCATGCCCGCGGCCCTCGGTCGCCTCCAGCGCAACGGCCTCGCCCTCGGGGGGGTCTTCCTGCTGGCCCTCGTCGGCGGCTTCCTCCTCGACCGGGACCAGTTCTTCCGGTCCTACCTCTTCGGGTGGCTCTTCTGGCTCGGGATCGCCGTCGGGTGTCTCGGGCTGGCCATGCTGAACCAGCTCACCGGCGGGCTCTGGGGCCTCGTGCCCCGGCGCTTCCACGAGGCGGCGGCCCGGACCCTCCCCGCGATGGCGGTTCTGTTCGTCCCCGTTCTCCTCGGCCTGAGCTCGCTCTACGTCTGGGCCCGCCCCGAGGTGGTGGCGGCGGACGAGCTCATCCAGAGCAAGACAGCCTTCCTCAACGTGCCCTTCTTCGTGGCCCGCGCCGCCCTCTACTTCGTGGTCTGGTCCGGACTCGCCCTCCTGGTGAGCCGCTGGTCCACCCAGCAGGACGCCCAGGCCGACCCCGGGCGGGCGGGGCGGCTCCGCGGCGTGTCCGGGGTGGGCCTCGTGGCCCTGTCCGGGACCACGACCTTCGCCGCCATCGACTGGGGCATGTCCCTGGCCCCCCACTGGTTCTCCACGATGTACGGGGTCCTGTTCATCGTGGGCTGGACGCTGTCCGCCCTTTCCTTCACCATCGTCCTGATGGCCCGCCTGTCCCGGGAGTCTCCGGTGAGCGAGGCGCTGCAGCCGGGGACGGTCCACGACCTGGGCAAGCTGCTCCTGGCCTTCACCATGCTCTGGGCCTACGTGAACTTCTCCCAGTTCCTCATCGTGTGGTCGGGCAACACCAGCGAGGAGACGCCCTTCTACGTCCAGCGCCTGCACGGGGGCTGGGGGGTGATCGCGGTCGTGCTTCTCCTGTTCCACTTCGCCCTGCCCTTCGCGCTGCTGCTCTCCCGGCCCCTCAAGCGCAACGCAGGGAGCCTCGCGGTGGTGGCCGGGCTGATGCTGGTGATGCAGCTCGTGGACCTCTACTGGCTGATCGGACCGGACCTGCTGACCCAGGGCCACGGGCACGCCCCTCTCCGGTTCCACTGGATGGACCTGGCGGCGACTCTCGGGATCGGCGGCCTGTGGCTGTTCCTCTTCGCGCGGCAGGTCCGGACGCGCCCGGTCCTGCCCCTGGGAGAGCCCGCGGTGCGGGTGCTCGTCGAGCGACGAGCCGAGGCGATGAGCTCATGAGCGATCACGACGGCGAGAACCACGACGTTCGCTACGAAGAGGAGGACATCAACGAGCGGTCCACCTTCTGGTTCGGGTTCTGGATCCTCGCGGTCATGGTGGGCGTGTCCTTCCTGGTGAAGCCGCTCTACAACCTCCTCGTCGCCCGGGGGGTCGAGACCCAGGCGCCGGCCGCCTACGCGGCCGACGCCGACCCCGAGGCCCTCAGGCCGCCGCTCCCCCGCCTCCAGACCCTGCCCGAGGTCGACCTGGCCGAGTTCCGGGCCCAGGAGGACGCCATCCTCGGCTCCTACGCCTGGGTCGAGAAGGACCGGGGGGTCGTCCGCATCCCCGTCGAAGAGGCCATGCGCATCGTGGCCGAGAGGGGATTGCCCACGTTCTCGACTCCCTCCGACGACGCCGAGTCGGAGGAGGAGGCCCCATGAGCCGCTCTCTGTTCATCGCCCTCACGCTCCTGGCGCTCCCCGCCCTGGCCTCGGCCCAGCTCGGGCCCAAGCCCCCGCCCATGGCCGTGGGCCAGCCGGAAATCCTCCAGGAGATCGGCTGGGACCAGAACCTGGGAGAGAAGATCCCCCTCGACCTCGCCTTCAAGGACGAGGAGGGCCACGACGTGGTCCTCGCCGACTACTTCGGGGACAAGCCCGTCGTCCTGAGCCTGGTCTACTACGAGTGCCCCATGCTGTGCACCATCAGCCTGAACGGGCTGGCTCGGGCCCTCGAGGTCCTCTCCTTCGTCCCCGGACAGGAGTTCGAGGTCCTCACCGTGAGCTTCGACGCGAACGAGGGGACTCAGCTCGCGGCGGCGAAGAAGCGCGCCTACATGGCCTCCTACGAGAAGAGCGAGGAGGGCGCCCAGGGCTGGCACTTCCTGACCGGCGACGAGGAGTCCGTGAACCGGCTGACCCGGGCGGTCGGCTTCCGCTTCGCCTGGGACGAGGAGACGAAACAGTTCGCCCATCCCGCCGGCATCCTCGTGGCCGCCCCCGACGGGACCATCACCCACTACCTGTTCGGGGTCGAGTACTCCCCGAAGGACCTGCGCCTGGCCCTCGTGGCGGCCGGACAGGGCGAGGTCGGCAACGCCGTCGACCAGGTCCTGCTCTACTGCTTCCAGTACGACCCGAAGACGGGTCGCTACAGCGCCGCCATCCTCAACATCGTGCGGATCGCGGGGGTCGTCACCCTCCTCGCCATGGCCGGCCTCCTCCTCACCATCACCAGACGGCGTCGCCAGGACCCGCCGGCGCCTGCCACCTCGAGCCACTGAAGCGATGAACCAGGCCTTCCCCCTTCTCCCCGAGCAAGCCTCCGCCCAGGCCGGCGAGGTGGACGCGCTCTTCTTCTTCATCGTCGCGGTCACGATCTTCTTCACGATCGGGATCTCGCTGGTCATCCTGTTCTTCGCGGTCAAGTACCGCCGTCGATCGGACGAGGACCGGCCGAAGGAGATTCACGGATCGCTCCTGCTCGAGATGGTGTGGACGATCATCCCCCTGGGGATCGTGATCCTGATGTTCGCCTGGGGGTCGAAGATCTACTTCCAGATGAACCGGCCCCCCGACGACGCCATGAACGTGAGCGTCGTCGGCAAGCGGTGGATGTGGAAGCTGCAGCACCCCACCGGCCAACGCGAGATCAACGAGCTCCACGTCCCGGTAGGCCGGGCGGTGAAGCTGACCATCACGTCGGAGGACGTGATCCACAGCTTCTTCGTCCCCGCCTTCCGCCTCAAGAAGGACGCGGTTCCCGGCCGCTACAACGTGGGCTGGTTCCGCGCCACGAAGGTGGGCAGCTACCACCTCTTCTGCGCCGAGTACTGCGGGACCGAGCACTCCAAGATGATCGGCAAGATCGTGGTCATGGAGCCCGAGGACTACCAGACCTGGCTCGCGGGAGGCCCGCCGCCCGAGTCCCCGGTGGTGCAGGGGGAGCAGCTCTTTACCGAGCTCAACTGCATCACCTGCCACCGACCCGACTCCGCCGGCCGCGGCCCGGTCCTCAACGGTATCTTCGGGCGCGGAATCCGGCTGGCCAGCGGCGACACCGTCGTGGCCGACGAGGCCTACGTGCGCGAGTCGATCCTCAACCCCGCCACCAAGGTGGTGGCCGGCTACCAGCCGGTGATGCCCACCTACCAGGGACTCGTCAGCGAGGAGCAGCTCATCGCCCTCATCGCCTACATCAAGTCGCTGCAGATCCCATCCGGGGAGACCGTGCCCGTCCCCGAGGAGGCCGAGTGAACCAGGGCACCGAAGCGAAGCCGATGACGCCCGAGGTCAACACGCTCCCGAAGGAGCACTACCTGAACGCCGGGTACGACTGGAAGTCCTGGCTTCTGACCACCGATCACAAGCGGATCGCGATCCTCTACCTGATCTCGATCTCGGTCATGTTCATCCTCGGTGGGCTGTACGCGGTCCTCATCCGCTGGAACCTCCTGGTCCCGGACGGAAGCCACATGAGCGCGGAGACCTACAACCGGGTCTTCACCGCCCACGGCGTGATCATGGTCTTCTTCTTCCTGATCCCGTCGATCCCCGCCACCCTCGGCAACTTCCTGATTCCCCTGATGATCGGGGCTCGCGACCTCGCCTTCCCGCGGATCAACCTCCTGAGCTGGTACGTCTACGTCATCGGGGCGGCCTTCACGCTCTTCTCGCTCTTCTCGGGCGGGCTCGACACCGGGTGGACCTTCTACACGCCCTACTCCACGGTCTTCGCCCAGAGCAACGTGGCCTTCGCCGCGATCGGCATCTTCATCGCCGGCTTCTCCTCCATCCTCACCGGGCTCAACTTCATCGTGACCGTCCACACCATGCGCGCCCCGGGCATGACCTGGTTCCGGATGCCGCTCTTCGTCTGGGCCCACTACGCCACCGCCATCATCCAGATCCTGGGCACTCCGGTGGTCGCGATCACCATCCTGCTGGTGGCCCTCGAGCGGCTCTTCCACTTCGGCTTCTTCGACCCGGCCCGCGGCGGCGACCCGATCCTCTTCCAGCACCTCTTCTGGTTCTACTCGCACCCCGCCGTCTACATCATGATCCTGCCCTCGATGGGGGTCGTCTCCGAGCTCATCACCTGCTTCTCGCGGAAGAGGATCTTCGGGTACAGCTTCATCGCCATGTCCTCCATGGCCATTGCCGTCATCGGCTTCCTGGTCTGGGCCCACCACATGTTCGTGAGCGGGATGTCCGTCTACTCGGCGATGATCTTCTCCGCGCTCACGTACCTGGTGGCCATCCCGTCCGCGATCAAGGTCTTCAACTGGACGGCCACGATGTTCCGGGGGTCGATCTCCTGGGAGACCCCGATGATGTACGTCTTCGGCTTCATCGGTCTCTTCCTCATCGGGGGACTGACCGGGCTCTTCCTCGGGAACCTCGGGACCGACGTCCACCTGACCGACACCTACTTCATCGTGGCCCACTTCCACTACATCATGGTGGGCGGCGCCATCATGGGCTACCTCGGGGGCATCCACTTCTGGTGGCCGAAGATCTTCGGACGAAAGTACTCCGAATGGTGGGGGCGCATCTCCGCGGTGCTCATCTTCGTCGGCTTCAACATGACCTTCCTGCCCCAGTTCCTCCTCGGCTACCTGGGGATGCCGCGGCGGTACCACGCCTACCCCGAGGAGTTCCAGGTGCTGAACGTGCTGTCCAGCGCGGGGGCGTTGATTCTCGGAATCGGGTATCTCTTCCCGTCCCTCTACCTGGCTCACTCGATGGTCAAGGGCGAGCCGGCGGGCAACAACCCCTGGGGCGCCCGGGGTCTGGAGTGGGAGACCACCTCGCCTCCCCCCGCCCACAACTTCGACCAGACCCCGGTCGTGGAGGACGAGGCCTACGCCTACGACAAGGCACCGAAGGAGGCCGTCGTTGCCTGAAGCGTCGGCACCCCCTGCCCAGGGACCGCTCGCCCACCACTTCGCCAACCTCAAGCAGCAGAAGCACGCGGCGGTGCTGGGGATGTGGGTCTTCATCGCCCAGGAGGTGCTCTTCTTCGGGGGGCTCTTCGCGACCTACGCGGTCTACGCGATGAAGTACAAGGAGGCCTTCGAGGCGGGCAGCGGGCACCTCAACTGGAAGATCGGATTCTTCAACACCCTGGTGCTCATCGCCTCGAGCCTGACCATGGCCATGGGTGTCCACTCCGCCGCGCTCGGGAGGTCCAGGCGGATCGTGGGCTGGCTGCTCGCCACCGTCTTCCTGGGCACGGTGTTCCTCGGCGTGAAGTACTTCGAGTACGGGGAGAAGATCGCCCCGTGCTTCGGGATGGGGGCGGGACCCGGCTGCCTGGTCCCGGGCCAGCTCTTCGACGCCTCGGTTCTCCACGTGGCCGCCGACGTGGCGCCCGAGACCCAGATCTTCTACTCGCTCTACTTCGCCATGACCGGACTGCACGCCCTGCACATGATCGTGGGGATTCCCATCATCCTGTGGATCGCCCACGCCGCGTGGAAGGGGCGTTACAGCCCGGCCTGGCACACTCCGGTGGAGATCGTGGGCCTGTACTGGCACTTCGTGGACATCATCTGGATCTTCCTCTTCCCCCTGCTCTACCTCATGGGGAGGCACTGACCATGTCCGACCACATCGTCTCCTGGAAGGTCTACGTCGGCGTCTTCCTCGCCCTCGTCGCCCTGACCGTGACCACGGTCGTGGCCGCCAGCTACGACTTCGGTCCCCTGAACGTGATCGTGGCCCTCGGGATCGCGATCACCAAGGCGACGCTGGTGGTCCTCTTCTTCATGCACGCGCGCTACGCCGGGGGGCTGACCCGCCTCGTGGTCCTGTCGGGCGTGGCCTTCTTCTTCATCCTGGTCTTCCTGACCATGAGCGACTACGTCACCCGCTCCTGGTCGCTGACCGGCGCGAGCTGACCGGGGCCGGCGCCCCGCCGCCGGTCGATCGTCAAGGCATCCGGCCGAAGGCCGGTTCGGTCCCGCCCAGGACACGATCGCCATGGCGGAGTCGTGTCCTGAGCCAGGGCATCCGGCCGAAGGCCGGTTCGGTCCTCAGATCTGGGTGATCGGGCGGGGCTTGCCGAAGAAGAAGCCCTGGGCGTGGGTGAAGCCGAGCCGCATGCACACGTCCGCTTCCTCGGCGGTCTCCACCCCCTCGGCGACGGTGTAGACCAGGAGATCGCGGGCCACCGACACCAGCGACGTGAGGAGCCTCTGGCGCGAGAGGGGCGCCGAGTCGATGTCGCGAATGAAGCCCATGTCGAACTTCAGGTAGTGAGGGGGGACCTCGGCCAGCTCGAGCAGTCGCGCCTGGCCGGCCCCGAAGTCGTCGTAGGCGAGCCCGACCCCGGAGCGGGTGAGCTGGGTGCGGAGCCGATCGACCGTCTCGAGGTCGGCGAGGGCACCCTCCTGGATCTCGAGAGTGAGCCGGAGCTGGGGCACCTGCTGGTGCACCTCGAGGACGAAGTCGACCAGGTCCGAATGGCCCAGCTCCCGGTGGTGGATGTTCACGAACAGGGCGGGAATGTGGGGACGCGTTCTCGCCAGCTCGAGGGCCTTCTCCCGGAAGAGCGCGCTCAGCTCGGCCTCGGCGCCGTCCGCGCCGACCACCGAGGCGATCTGCAGGAGCTCCAGCGGCGCCTCGGGCAGGTTGGGGTGCAGTCCCCTCCCGAGGGCCTCGTAGCCGGCGAGTGCCCCGCTGGGGAGGCTCACGAGCGGCTGGAACACGGTGGTCACCTGCCGCTCGCGGAGCAGGTCCGGCAGCTCCCGGACGCCGTCGATGAAGTTCTGGGGCAGCGGGGAGCTCCCGAGGGCCTGGGTGGGGGGCTCACGCGACCCGGTCCCCACCTCCTCGATCTCCTGGCGTCCCAGGCGGAACTCGACCTGGGCCACGTGGAGGATGTCCCCCTCGCGCAGCGGCGTCTCGGTGATCCGCTCACAGTTCACGAAGGTGCCGTTCTTGCTCCCCAGGTCGCGCACCCGAAGCGTGCCGTCCTTGACGAACAGCTCGGCGTGCTCCTTCGACACGGACTCTGCGGTCAGCGAGAGGCTGAGGCCTCTAAGACGTCCCACACGGTAGGGAAGCGGGTAGACGGTGGTGCGCCGGAGCTGACGCCCTCCTTCGACGAGGCTCTCCAGATACCAGCGAGAAACCCGGCCGGTCTCTTCTCCCGCAGCCTGATCGCTCATCACACCAGCGTGGGCACCTCGTCCCCGGGTGCGTCCAAAGCCAGCACACCACCCGGGCAGAGGTTATCATTCTTTTCGAACACGACCCGACGCATTGCCATGACACGCATGACAGACCCGCCCCGTGCGGGCCGGCGGAGCGGTGCACCACGCCCGGATCGGCGCGCGCCGGTGAGGCGTCCCGGGGATCCCGGCGGGTCCGCGTCCCGGAGGGCCCGGGCCGCGCTGCTGGCCGTGCTCCTGGTGCTCGTCCTGCCCGCGGCGGCGAGCCCACCTGCCTCGGAGCCCGAGGCCCTGGCCTGGTCCCTGCGAGGCCTGTACCCGAACACCATCGAGCCCTGGGAGCGGTGGCGCGGCCGTCCCATGGCCCGGATGCCCGATGGCCGTGAGGTGCCCCGCGAGACGGCCTTCCGAGACGACCCGGCGTTCGCGGCCGCGGCGGAGCATCTGCTGGCGAGCGGCAAGGGAGACGACGCCCCGCTCGGAGCCTGGCTCCTGGGCACGGTCCCCGCCACGCGGCTCGCCGAGGTCGAGCCCGTCCTCCTCGGCGTCCTGTCCCACTCCGACCGCCGTGCGGCCTTCGAGGCGGCGATGGCGCTGGCCGAGGTGGGGGGAGCGAAGTGCCGAGACGCCCTGGCCCGGGCCGCGCGGACCGCGGGCTCGGCCGAGGTGCGGGCGGCCGCGGCGTGGTCGGCGCAAGAAGTGGGTCGTCGCCTCGGCGAGGCGGAGACCGTGCCGCTCTCCCCGGTGCCGGCCGATGGCGTCGTGCCCCTCGCCCCCGCCTTCCGGCGAGGAGTCTCCTGGTGGCTGAGCGAGGGCCGGGGTGACGACGGACGGTCCTCGTTCCGCGGCCTCGCCGCTCTCGGGGTCACCTGGGTGTCCATCCACACCTGGGACCCGCTGCAGAACGGGCTCTACGACCCGGTCCTGTCCCCCCGCTCCCGCCGCTTCGGGGTGCGCAACCTCCAGGCCCTGGT
>Ga0316576_10002617_pt1 | contig 10291 bp, 9 predicted proteins | sample S0NA_FD_203075 | JGI IMG/M metagenome (GOLD analysis project Ga0316576, IMG submission 203075) | Rhizosphere microbial communities from salt marsh grasses in Alabama, United States - S0-2_050615r3r5 | ecosystem: Host-associated > Plants > Roots > Rhizosphere | place: USA: Alabama | collected... | reverse complement strand
CATGGACATCCGCCATCCTCTCGGCGAGCTGGACCGCCAGATGATCGACTGGGGCGCCGGGGGCGGCCTGCCGCTGCTGCTGTTGCTGACCAAGGCCGACAAGCTCAAGCGCGGGGCCGTGCAGAGCGCCGTCGCCAGCGTCCGCCGGGCCGTTGCCGGCAGTGCCGTGTCCATCGATGTCCTGGCATTTTCGGCCACCAGCCGCAGCGGCCTCGAAGCGGCACAGGCGCAGCTGTCGGAATGGCTTCAGCTGCCGGCGGCCTGAGAGCCCGAACGGAATCCAGCGGCCTGCCGTGGATGTCTGCGCGCGCGAGCGAAGGCACCCTGGCGACGCGGCGGGCGATCGTTCACGAGCACTGCGCCGCCGCCTGCGGCCGTACCAGCTTCCATCCACGTCCACTGCCCGAGGAGGCCCAATGACATTGACCTGCGCCGAGATCTGCGAGCGGTTGGGGATCGCGCCGCCCACTCTGCCCTCGACCGCCGTGACCGGCGTCGCCACGCTGGCCGATGCCGGTGCCGGCGATCTTTGTTTCGCCGAATCGGCGGCCCAGTTCGGGGCCGTCGCCGCATCGGGTGCGGCGGCGGTGCTGGTGCCGCTGGATTATCCCGACCCGGCGCCGGCCAACGTGATCCGTGTGACGGACCCGCGGCAGGCCTTCTTCGTCATCGCCGAGACCTTCCTGCCGCCGCCGGACTATACCGGCGTCCATCCCGACGCCAGCATCGATCCCAGTGTCGTGCTGGGCGGCGGCGTGACGGTCGCGCCGGGCGCCGTGCTGGCGGCCGGTGTGCGCGTCGGCGAGCGCAGCTTCATCGGCGCCAATGTCTACCTGGGGCCGGAGGTGGTGGTGGGCCGCGAGTGCCGGCTCCATGCCAATGTCAGCGTCCAGCGCGGCTCCCGGATCGGCGACCGCTGCGTCATCCATGCCGGTACCAGCATCGGCGGCGATGGATTCGGCTACCGGTGGGACGGTGAGCGCCATCGCAAGGTGCCGCAGCTCGGCGTCGTCGTCATCGAGGACGACTGCGAGCTGGGCTGCAACGTCTGCGTGGACCGGGCAACCCTGGGGACCACCGTCGTCGGCCGCGGCAGCAAGATCGACAACCTGGTGCAGATCGCCCACAACGTCCGTCTCGGCGAGCATGTGATCATGGTCGCTCAGAGCGGCATCGCCGGCAGCACGCGCATCGGCAGCGGCTGCGTCGTGGCCGGCCAGGCGGCAATCTCCGACCATCTGGACATCGGTGCCGGTGCCCGCATCGGCGGCCAGGCCGGCGTCACCAACGACGTGGCGCCGGGCTCCGCCATCAGCGGCACGCCCGCCAGGCCGGTCAAGCGTTATCTGCGCGAGCAGGCGGCGCTGGGCAGGCTGCCCGAGCTGGTCAGGCAGATGGGGCGCCAGCAGCAGCTCATCGAGGCGCTGGAGGTCAGGCTGGCGCAACTGGAGAAGGCTGCTGCGGGAGACTGACCGGCCCCAAGGGCGGTGCGGCTGCAGTCCTGAATGAGCCGCCCGACTGCGGGCGTGCTGCATGCGCCTCAATAGGCGTCAGCCGAAACCTGCTCCATCGGGATGGTCCGGGGCGGGATGCTCTGCGGCTTTCCGTCCACCCACATCAGCCCGCGGCGGTAGTCGCGGCGCACCCGCGAACGGCCGGCATAGGGGTTGTGGACACTGACGTCGTCGGAGAGCAGCACGATGTCGCCCCGGTCCTCATCCCAGCCCAGGCGCAGCCGCACCGCCTTGGTGCTGAAACGGCGATGTACCCAGGCGACCTCGATGATGCCCGGCTCAGGAATGTCGAGGTCGAAGATGGCCGATTCGGTGACGCCGCTCAATGTGCCCGTGCAGGTGGCGCAAGGCAGGATGCCGGGCACCAGGGGCCCCGCGCGCCAACCGCTGTCCGGGTCCTGGAACAGCACGAACAGGGCGCGGGAGCCTTGCTGCCAGCGCGGGTCCTCCGGGGCGTCGGCGGGGCGCTCCAGCACCACAACCATGTCGTCCAGCGCGTCGCCGTCGACCCGCCCGGTGACGATATCGATGGGCTGCCACCAGGTCTGGGGCAGCCAGTCGTCGAGCACCGGGGGCGCCGGCGGGGCCGCAGGGGCGTCTACGGCCGCCGGTGGCGGTCCGGCGGCGGCCGCGGACGCCAGCAGGCAGCCGGTGACCAGCCAGGCCGACAGCCGCGTCATGGTCCGCGCTCCCGGCTTGGACTCTCTGGAACCGGCGCTCATCGCGTCCTGCCGGGACCGCTGCCGGCCAGCGCGAGCCGCAGCCCGGCGAGCCTGGCCGCGGCCGTTTCGGTGGCGGCACCGGCCGCACTCAGGCGTTCCATCAGCGCGTCGGCGCTGGCGGCGATCTGTGCCAGTTGCGCCGCATCGAACAGCTCGCAGGCCGCTGCGGCCTCGGCCTCGCTCGCCGACAATAGTGCCGGCACCAGCTCCTGCGGGCCGATGGGGCTCTCCGGATGCAGCAGGTCTGCGATCAGGGGCTGCTCCAGCAGGCGGAAGTGGATGGCCCGAGCGGCCTCTTCGTCGTCCAACTCCTGCCGTGCCAAGGGATCAGCGCCGGCCTGGCGCCGGATGGCCTTCATCGTCAGGTCGATCAGGCGCTTCAGTGCGGCGCGTTCCTCGGCGTGGTCCTCCGGCAGCCCGAAGGTCTGCTCATAGCCGCGCTCCAGCGCCTCCTTGAGCCCAAGCACCTCGTCGCTGCCGGCGTCCGGCGGCAGATCGACGGCGCGCTGGATCAGTGCCCGAAAGTGGTCGCGGAACGCGACCATGTCGTCATGATCCGCCTTCTGCGCCGCCAGCAGGGCCTGCGGCTCTACCTCCCGCGGCGGCCAGCCGAACAGCGGGTTCTCATGCAGCCGCCGCAGATGCCGCTCGCGGCGGCCGGGCTTATGGGTGAAGGGTAGGTCCATTGGTGTCGCTCGGCTGTGTGACGGCGCGGTCTCGGCCGCTCAGCTCAGTGTGCGGTGTGAACGAAGTGCGAAGTGCTTGGTGCGGCGCGGGGTTCCGCATTCTGCACTCCGCACTTTCCTTACCGTCCTTCAACCAGGCTCTCGTACAGCGCCGAATAATCCCAGTCGCCATGGCCGTTGCCGAGGGAACGCGCCAGCGCGGCCTCCAGTGCCAACAGCGGAGCCGTGTCCATGCGGGTTTGCTCGGCAACACGCCGGAACAGGTTCATGTCCTTCAGCAGGTGCTTGACCGGAAAGTTGGCGCTGCTGTAGTCGTGAGACAGGTAATTGTCCAGCTTCTTGTCGAAGGTCGGCGCGTACAGGGCGCTGCCGCGCAGCAGTTCCATGAACTGCGGCACGTCGATGCCTTCCTCGCGCACCAGGCCCAGGCTGTAGGAGAAGCTGGCCGTGAGGCCGGCGATGAGCTGATTCATGGCCAGCTTCATGGCCGCTCCCTGGCCCACTTCGCCGACGCGCTGGGGCCGCTCGCACAGGGCCTCGAAGACGGGCAGGCAGCGCTCGTACAGGGCGAGGTCGCCGCCGGCCATGACGATCAGCCGGCCGCCGCGGGCCTCGGGCAGGCTGCCCAGGACGGGCGCCTCCAGGTATTCGCCGTTGGCCTGCTGAACGCTGCGAGCGATGGCGCGGCTCTCGTTAGGGGCGATGGTGGCCATCTGGACGATGATGCGGCCGTTCAGCGCCGCTCCGGCATCTTCCGAGAACAGGGTCGTGCGGATCGCCTCCGCGTCGGCCAGCAGCAGTAGCACGGCGTCGGCGCCGGCGATGGCTGCCGCGGCACTGTCCGCGGCCGGGATGCCGACCGTCGCCAGGGCGCTGGCCTTGTCCGCGGTGCGGTTCCAGGCGGTGATGTCGAAGTGGCGATCCTTGAGCCGGATCGCGATCTCACTGCCGAGCAGGCCGGTTCCGAGTACTGCGAGTTTCATGCTGCCTCCGGACGTTGTTTCAGTGGCTGCAGCGGACTATGGGGGCGCCGCGGCTGTTTCTACGGGCGGCGAGCGTCTGCGGCGGTCGGTGGGCGGCGCCGACGCCGCCTCGCCGGGTCAGCCGCCACGCAGCATGGCGATGACGGGGGCGGTGTCCGGGCGAATGCCGCGCCACAGCCGGAACGATTCCGCGGCCTGCTCCACCAGCATGCCGAGCCCGTCCAGCACCTTGCCGGCGCCATGGCCATGGCCCCAGCGGCAGAATGGCGTCGGCGCGTCGCCGTAGAGCATGTCGTAGACCCAGCCTCCGTTGGCCAGGCAGTCGTCCGGGATCGCCGGCACCCGATCGTCGAGACCGCTGGACGTCGCATTGATGATCAGGTCGAACGGGCCTTCGGTAGCGCACAGGCCGGCCAGCTCGTCGAGGCCGCAGCCCCGCGCCGCGCCGCCGCTGCCGGCGGCCAGGTCCAGCGCGCGGGCGGCGGTGCGGTTGGCGATCACCAGGGCCGCCGGGCCGGCGTCGAGCAGCGGCCGCAGAACGCCGCGGGCGGCGCCTCCGGCACCGAGCAGCAGCACCCGCTTGCCGCCGAAGTCGAAGCCGTGGTTGCCGCTCAGGTCCCGCACCAGGCCGACGCCGTCGGTGTTGTCCCCGCGCAGCAGGCCGCCGTCGAGGACGATGATGGTGTTGACCGCACCGGCGGCCGCGGCGCGCTCGCTGCGATCGGCCAGCAGCTCCCAGGCCTGCTCCTTGAACGGTACGGTCACGTTGAGCCCGCGGCCGCCCTCGGCGACGAACCGGCGAACGTCGGCGGCGAAGTCGTCTAGGCTGCCGAGAATGCGCCCATACTCCAGGTGCTGCCCAGTCTGGCGCGCAAAGGCGGCGTGGATTTGTGGCGACTTGCTGTGCTCGATGGGGTTGCCGATGACGGCGTAGTGATCCATGGGAACAGTTGCGTAATGCTGGGTGCTAGGGCGGCGGTAGTTGGTCGCTGGGGCTGGTGGCGAAGCACCGCCTCCCAGCCACTGGCCCCCGGCAACCAGCCACTCATTCGTTCATCCACTGCGCCGCCGCCTTGGCGTAGTAGGTCAGGATGCCGTCGGCGCCGGCACGCTTGATACTGGTCAGGGCCTCCAGCACCACGGCGCGCTCCTCCAGCCAGCCGTTCTGGCTTGCGGCCTTGAGCATCGCGTATTCGCCGCTGACGTGATAGACGAAGGTGGGTGCGCCGAAGCGATCCTTGACGCGGCGGACGATGTCGAGATACGGCATGCCGGGCTTGACCATGACCATGTCGGCGCCCTCGGCCAGGTCCAGCCCGACCTCGTGCAGGGCCTCGTCGGAATTGGCCGGGTCCATCTGATAGGTGTACTTGTTGCCGCCGCCCAGGTTGGCCGCGGAGCCCACGGCATCGCGGAACGGGCCGTAGAAGCTGGACGCGTACTTGGCCGAGTAAGCCATGATGCGGGTGTTGATGTGGCCGGCCGCCTCCAGCGCCGCACGCACCTCGCCGATGCGCCCGTCCATCATGTCCGACGGGGCGACGATGTCGGCGCCGGCGTCGGCATGGGACACCGCCTGCTTGACCAGGACCTCGACGGTCGCGTCGTTCAGCACGTAGCCGGATTCGTCGATGAGACCGTCCTGCCCATGGGTCGTGAAGGGGTCCAGCGCGACATCGGTCATGACGCCGAGCTGCGGCACCGCGTCCTTCAGCGCCCGCACCGCGCGCTGCGCCAAGCCGTCTGGATTGAAGGCCTCTCGGGCATCCTCGGACTTGGCCGACATCGGCGTCACCGGGAACAAAGCCATCGCCGGCACGCCCAGGGACGCGATGGCCTGCGCCTCTTCCACCAGCAGATCGATGCTCATGCGCTCGATGCCCGGCATGGACGGCACCGCCTCGCGCTCGCCGCTGCCTTCCAGCACGAAGACCGGATAGATCAGGTCGTCCGGGGTCAGCACGGTCTCGCGCATGAGCCGCCGGGAGAAGTCGTCCCGGCGCATGCGGCGCATGCGGGTGGTGGGATAGGGGGCGCGGTTCGGGAGCGGATCGGACATGGCGGGCTCTGGTTGCTGAATAACGAGGGGCGGAGGTCTGATGCCGGCCGGAGGATCAGACCGGGGTGCGGCGCCGGGGAATGGCGCGCAATCGGGCCGGTAATTTAACGCAAGCGGTCAGTGTGCTCCAAGTCGTCCGCCGGACGGCATACCGACGGGGCTCGGTCACGCGTTTGCCGCTGTGCCGGACCACCACGGCGTTGGTAAAATCCGAGGGGTTTACTAACCGACGTTGTCATTCGCCGACCATGCTGTTCCATAACAACCACATCACGAGCGACCACGCCTTCGATGTCGACCACGAGCAGTTCCAGGCCCGGGTCATCGACGCCTCCCACGCCCGCCCGATTCTGGTGGATTTCTGGGCGGAGTGGTGCGCCCCCTGCCATCAGCTCACCCCCCACCTGACCCGGGTCATCGACGAGCTCGGCGGCGCCGTCCGCCTGGCCAAGGTGGAGGTGGACGAGGGCGAAAACATGAAGTTGGCCGGCCACTTCCGGCTACGCGGGTTTCCTACCGTGATCCTGTTCCACAACGGCGAGGAGCGCGGGCGCTTCAGCGGCTCCCGTTCCAGCCATCAGGTGCGTGAATGGCTCAGCGAGCACCTCGATGCCGCGGTGTTGGCGCAGAACGCGGCCTGAGAAGCCCGAACGGTGAAGTGTGAAGTGGGGGCCGGCCGGTGCTGGGCGCCGGCCCCCGCGGACATCAGGCGGCTCGGGTCGTCTCGCTGGCGGTTCCCTCCGCGGCGCGATTCAGTGCGGACAGCACGGCCTTCAGTGATGCGCCGACGGTGTCGGTGTCGATGGCCGCGCCGGCGATCTGCGCCCCGCCCACCTGCAACTGCACATAGGCCGCGGCCTCGGCATCGGTACCGGCGCCGATGGCATGCTCGCGGTAGTCCACCACGTCCACCGGCTGGCCGCTGAAGCGGGTCCAGGCGTCGGCGAAGGCGGCGATGGCGCCGTCGCCCTCGCCCTCGATGCGCTGTTCCCGCCCGTCGTGGACGATGCGCGCCTCGATGTGGTCATGGCCGTTGCGGTTCAGCCGGTAGCCCAGCAGCCGTGCCGGCCCGCGGTCGCGGACGAACCGGGCCCGGAACAGGTCGCGGATCTGCGCCGCATCGATGACGCCGCCCTGCTCCTCGCTGACCTGCTGCACCGCCCGCGCCAGTTCCTGCTGCATCCAGCGCGGCAGGCTGAGCCCGAACTCCCGCTCCAGCACGAAGGCGATGCCGCCCTTGCCGGACTGGCTGTTGACCCGGATCACCGCCTCGTAGCTGCGGCCGATGTCCTCCGGGTCGATGGGCAGATAGGCCACCTGCCAGCCGAACTCCCGGTTGTGCTCGGCGCGCTGGTGGCGCAAGGACTTGTTGATCGCGTCCTGGTGACTGCCGGAGAAGGCCGTGTAGACCAGCTCGCCGACCCATGGATGGCGCGGATGGCAGGGGATGCCGGTGCACTCCTCGGTCACGGCGATGATCTCGTCCGGCCGCGACAGGTCGAGCCCCGGGTCGACGCCCTGGCTGTAAAGGTTCATCGCCAGCGTGATCAGGTCCATGTTGCCGGTGCGCTCGCCGTTGCCGAGCAGCGTACCCTCGACGCGATCGGCGCCGGCCAACAGGCCAAGCTCCGCGGCCGCCGCGGCGCCGCCGCGGTCGTTGTGGGTGTGCAATGAGACGATGACGCTGTCGCGCCGGTCCAGGTGGCGGCAGAACCATTCCACCTGGTCGGCGAAGACGTTCGGGCTCGCCGATTCCACCGTCGCCGGCAGGTTCAGGATGCAAGGCCGCTGCGGCGTCGGGCGCCAGACATCGAGCACCGCGTTGCAGACCTCGACGGCATAGTCGGGCTCGGTCTGGGAGAAGCTCTCGGGCGAGTACTGGAAGGTCCACTCGGTGCCGGGATACTTCGCTGCCTCCGACGCGAGCAGTTCGGCGCCGCGCACGGCGATGGCCTTCACCCCGGCTTGGTCGGCGCCGAAGACCCATTCCCGCTGCACCGGAGAGGTGGAGTTGTAGACGTGCACGATGGCGCGGTGCACGCCGTCCAGGGCCGCGAAGGTGCGCTGGATCAGGTCCTCGCGCGCCTGCACCAGCACCTGGATGGTCACATCGTCCGGGATTTGGCGCTCCTCGATCAGCCAGCGCACAAAGTCGTAGTCGGGCTGGCTCGCGGACGGGAAGCCCACCTCGATCTGCTTGACGCCGATGTCAACCAATAGCGACCACAGCCTGCGTTTCTGCGCGACGGACATCGGCGCGCGCAGGGCCTGATTGCCGTCACGCAGGTCGACGCTGGCCCAGATCGGCGCCTGCTCGATGATGCGGTCGGGCCACTGGCGGTCCCGGAGCGGGACCGTCGGGGCTCGGCGGTAGCGGGTGTGGTCGAAGGGCATGGTGAAATCCGTCGTTCGGCTTGCGTGTGTCGGGTTGCGGGGAGACGCGGGTCCGACGAGCGGACCCTGGCTCCGGAATCGTTGCTGCCGGGATACCGGCGGTCTGCCTGGTGGCCGTGGGTTGGCCGAATCGGCTGGCTCTGGCCTTGTGGGCCGTCGCCCGTTGCCGGCTTGTGGCCGACGGTGAATAGAATGCGCCCTCGGGACGAAAATATGCTTGCTAATATGCTGAAGAAACGGCCATGAGTGGCATTAATCTGCTATCTTTTTCAATCTAGAGGAAACAATCTGCTAATCCCGCCGATTCAGTCCCGAGGCTTCGCCCCACAGTCGTGCCAAGCCCCTCCCCGATCATGCCCCGCACGCCGCACCACGTACTACGCACTTCATCCCCATGAACCTCGACAACTACGACAAACGCATCCTCGAGGTCCTCCAGCAGGAGGGCCGCATCAGCAACCAGGAGCTCGCCGACCGCATCGGCCTGTCGCCGTCGCCCTGCCTGCGGCGGGTGCGTGCGCTGGAGCAGGCCGGCATCATCGCCGGCTACCGCGCCATGCTCGACGCCCGCCGGCTGGGCCTGAACCTCATCGCCTTCGTCAGCATCTCCATGGACCGGCACACGCCGGAGCGCTTCACCAACTTCGACCGCATCGTCGCCGGACTGCCGGAAGTGCTGGAATGCTCGCTGATCACCGGCCGCGACGCCGACTACCAGCTCAAGATCGTCGTCCGCGACATGGACGCCTACCAGGACCTGCTGCTGAACACGCTGACCCGCATCGAAGGCGTCTCCGGCGTCCACTCCAGCTTCGTGCTGCGCCAGGTCATCGAGCGCACCGCGCTGCCGGTGCGGGCCGGCCCCCTGCCCGGTGAGAACTGAGGTTTGAGTCCAAGAAGAGCAGCAAGCCGCAAATGGCCGCGGAACGGCCGCCAATGTTCGCAAATGGCGCACGCGGTGCTGGACGGGCGGCGGGATTTGACCTCCGTGTTGCTGGAGCGTTTGGTCAGGGGAACGACGATCTGACCTCTGCTCCTCCGACTATTTGTGCCGCCTCAGGGGCCAATCTCGATTCTCGATCCTCGATTGCGATTTCGATTCCGAGCCTGCTCGTGCTCAGCCGGCGAGCCCCAGCAACCGCGGATAGACCTCGCCCGTCAGCAACTCCCGGTGCGTCCCCCGCTCGACGACCCGGCCCTGGTCCAGCACCAGCACCTCGTCCATCTCCGCCAGCGCGACCGGGCGGTGGGTGATCAGCAGCACCGTGCGGCCTTCCATGAGCCGGTGCACGGCGTCCATCAGCGCGCGCTCGGTCGGCGCATCGAGGCCCTCGGTGGGCTCGTCCAGCAGCAGGATCGGGGCGTCCTTGAGCAGCGCGCGGGCGATGGCGATGCGCCGGGCCTGGCCGCCGGAGACGCGCACGCCGGTCTCGCCGACCCAGGTGTCGTAGCCGTCCGGCAGGCCGGCGATGAAGTCGTGGATCTGGGCCGTGGCGCAGGCCTGCTCCAGGCGGCCTTCGCTGGCGTCCGGGTCCGCCAGCAGCAGGTTCTCGCGGATGGTGGCGTCGAACAGGTGGGTGTGCTGGGAGACCAGCGCGATGCGGTTGCGCAGGTCCTCGCCACGGAAGGCCTCGAGTGGCTTGCTGCCGAGTCGGATCGTGCCGCTGTCCGGGGCCCAGAAGCGCAGCAGCAGGTTCAGCAGCGTGCTCTTGCCGGAGCCGGTGGCGCCGACGACGGCCACACGGCGGCCGGCGGGCAGGTCGAGGTCCAGGCCGTCCAGGGCCGGGCGGTGGGCATCCGGATAGGTGAAGCGCAGGTCGCGGATGACGATGCCGTTGTCGGCGGGGACCGGCGACGGGCCGGAGGGCTCCTTCACCGCCGGCTCGGCGTCCACCAGTGCGAACAGCCGCCGCGCCGCGGTCAGGGTCTGGCC
>Ga0316576_10002616_pt1 | contig 10293 bp, 9 predicted proteins | sample S0NA_FD_203075 | JGI IMG/M metagenome (GOLD analysis project Ga0316576, IMG submission 203075) | Rhizosphere microbial communities from salt marsh grasses in Alabama, United States - S0-2_050615r3r5 | ecosystem: Host-associated > Plants > Roots > Rhizosphere | place: USA: Alabama | collected... | reverse complement strand
CTCCTGACGCTCAGACGGATCCCCGCAGTACCATGCGAGGACCGTGCTAGGTGGGGCGCTAGGGGTGCCCTGAACTCGAAACCCTCTTCATGCGAGGCCGAATTCCCGCCCGAGGGCGGTCGGCAGTCGGGACCAGCACCGGGATTGGTTGATGTTGAAGGCCGGGTCCTGCGATGGCGGGGCGTCGTGAATCGGGTCAGGTCCGGAAGGAAGCAGCCCTAAGCGGCCCGTCCCGGGTATCGCGGGGCAGCCCGGCAGGAGTCGACGTCCCGGCGAGCGCCGGAGGTCGCCGTTCGACGGCGGGTGCACGGGTCACCGGATGCTCCGCATCCGAGGTACTCGGTATCCGGTACGCGCTGCAACCGCCCTCTCTCGAGCTCACGTGGGTTTCCCTACCGGATACCCGATACCGGATACGGGACGCCGGCTACTTCTGCAGGATCGCCCCCCAGACGAAGCCCAGCGGCCCCATCCGCCACGTATCGAGCAGCGTGAGCGGCGATGATCCGAGGAGGATCTGCGGCGGCGGGTGCTTGTCGAGCGTGTGATGGAGGTAGGTGTACTCGCCCCGGGCTCCGATCGTCATCCCGGCGAGCGGGAGGACGACCGACGTCCCCATGCGGTGGAGCGACCGCTTCCACCCGGCCTCCGGGCGGCCCAGGTCGACGATCCCCGCCCGCCCTCCCGGGCGTAGGACCCGGTGGATCTCGGCGAGCGCGTCGTCCACCGAGTCGAGGTTGCGGAAGACGTAGGCCGAGAACACGGCATCGAACGACCCCTCAGCGAACGGGAGCGACTCCCCGACGGCGACGAGGCGCCACGGCGCTCCGTTGAGAGCGAGCATCTCGGGCGACGGGTCGAGCGCGACCACGTCCCGGTTCCCGAACACGTCGAGCGCCGCCCCGGTGCCGGCGCCGAGGTCGAGGATGCGCCCCTCGGGCAGACGGTCGATCGCCGCGACGCGCCATGCCTGGTCCCGCCCGAGCGAGAGGATCGCGTTGAGCCGATCGTATCGGGCAGCGATGTCGGTGAAGACTGCGCCGTTGCTCATTGCTGCTCCGCAGCAGGCATCCGGTACTCGGTATCCGGTATGCGGTGCCGGCTACGGGATGCGGGGTACCGGATACTCCGAGGGGTGAAGCCCCGAGGGTCAGTCGAGGACATCGAAGCCGGTGTACGGGCGCAGTGCCTCGGGGATCACAACGGTGCCGTCGGCCTGCTGGTGATTCTCGATCAATGCGATGAGGTGCCGGGCCGTGACCGCGGTCCCGTTCAACGTGTGGACGAGCCGGTTCGCACCGTCCCCGTCCTTGAAGCGGATCCTCAGCCGCCGCGCCTGGTAGTCGGTCGTGTTCGACGTCGACGTGACCTCCCGGTAGCGCTCCTGTCCCGGGAACCAAGCTTCGATGTCGTACTTCTTCGCTGCCGACGCGCCGAGGTCACCTGCGGCGACGTTGACGACCCGGTAGGGGATCTCGAGCGCCCGCACGAGCTCCTCCTCCCGCTCGAGGAGGAAGTCGTGCTCGTCGCGGGACCGATCCGGGTGGACGAACGAGAACATCTCGGTCTTGTCGAACTGGTGGACCCGGAAGATGCCGCGCGTGTCCTTGCCGTACGTGCCTGCCTCGACCCGGAAGCAGGTCGAGAGCCCGGCGTAGCGGATCGGGAGATCCTCCTCCGCGAGGATCTCGTCGCCGTGCATCGCGGCGAGCGGGACCTCCGACGTGCCGACGAGGTAGAGGTCGTCCTCCTGCACCGAGTACACCTGTTCCCGGTCCGCCGGGAAGAAGCCGGTGCCGAAGAGGGCGTTCTCACGGACGAGGACCGGCGGCAGGACGGGAAGGAAGCCGTGCGGGACGATCACGTCCATGGCCCACCGCATGAGCGCCATCTCGAGCAGCGCGAGCTTGCCCTTCTTGAGGCCGAAGCGGCTTCCGGAGATCTTCGCGGCTCGCTCGATGTCGATGATGTCGAGCGCCGCGCCCAGGTCGACGTGGTCCTTTGCCTCGAAGTCGAAGGCGGGGACCTCGCCCCAGCGGGAAACCTCGATGGCGTCGTCCTCGTCGAACCCTTCGGCCGCGGACTCGTCGGGGATGTTCGGCAGCGTCACCCACAGCTCGGTGAACTCGGCGTCGAGCCGGTCGGCGTCGGCGAGCCGCTCTTTGTATTCCTCCGAGAGCTTGCCGGCTTCCGCAATCGCCGCAGCCTTGTCGTCTCCGGCCAGCTTGGCGATGGACTTCCCGACATCCTTCTGGCGTGCTCTCAGCTCCTCCGCCTCGACGCGTGCGGAACGGCGCTCGGCGTCGCGAGCTGCCAGCGCCTCGACGTCGACGTCGACGCCCCGGCGCCGCAACGCTGCTTCGATGACTTCCGGATGGTCGCGGAGGATTCCAACGTCGATCATGCGAGGGATGGTAGGAGGGTCCGGCCTATTGGCCCATGGCGTGGGCGACCGCTCGCTCCTCCTCGGGCGAGAGGGGCTCCCTTCCCACCCCTTCGCGAATCTCCTTCGAGAAGAACAGCGTCTCCTCCCGGGAGACGAGGATGGTCAGCACGATCCCGTCCGCACGGTTGTTCAGCAGCGCGATCGATCGCGAGAGCTGTCCCGAGATGTTCCCGAAGGCGTCGTATGCGACCACAGCCGTACGGGTGATGGCGTACGGGATGTTCGCCTCGATCTCTTCGACTCTGCGGTCGACGGCTGCAAGGCTCGACTCGACCCGTCCGAGGCGGCCGGCAGCCGCGTCGAGGAGCGCGAACACGTTCCCGTCCCTCGGGACGGCATCGACCTGCCTGCGAATCGTCATGAGCAGGTAGGTCTGCCAGAGCGCGAGCACGACGACGAGGCCGACGATCGCGACGACGAGCCAGTCGCTCACGCGTTCTCATTCCGGTAGAAGAACATCGACCACTCATCGTTCTCGGCATCCTGGTCCTTGTCAACCGTGGACGTCACCCGCAGCTCGTAGAGGCCTCCGGGGAGGGGCTCGAGCGTGTCGAAGATGAGGGTCCTCGCCTGTCCGGGCTCGAGCGTGTCGACGGTCTGACGGATCTTCACCGTCCGCTCGTCCGAGCTCGTCGGGATCAGCTCGAGGTCCACGCTCACCCGACGTTCCGGCTCGTTTCCCTGATTCGACACGACGGCTTGGACGACGAACACCTCGCTGTGGGGCACGACCGGGATGTTGTTGCGCTCCCCGAGCGGCTCGGGCTCGGTCATCGCGATCACCGATACGTCGTGGTTCTCCCCGAGCTTGAACACGGCCGACAGCCGGAGGGTGATGAGTTGCCCGTCGTACTCGACGCTGCGCTCCGGGCCGGCGAAAGCGACGGCGTCGAGGTCCCCGGCGGGGAGCGAGTCGTCGAGCCCGTCGACCTCGTCGAGGAACTCGGCGTAGGCAAGGTCACCGAGGCGAAGGTGGTCGAAAGCCTCGTCGAGTTGCTCCGTGCCTCCAGCCTCACCGACCTCGTCGAGCACGAGCACGATGGCATCGTCGAGCATGTCCAGCGCCGACTCCCAGGACGCAACCGCGACCGTGAGGTACCCGTGGGCGGCTGCGACCGATGCCGGGACGGGAGCCGCCGCGAGTGTGTCGGATGATCCCTCGAGCGAGAGCCGGAGATCCTCGAGACGGCGCATGAGCTCCGGCCGGTCAACGTCGCCGACCGTGATGAACAGCGTCTCGAGATCGTTGGCCGTCTCGACCTGCGCGGCCGCAACCTGCTCGGCGACGAAGAGGTAGTCGGCCACGCTCCGCGCCTCGCTGCGCCGGCGAACGGCGAGCACGACGATCGAGACGATGATCAGCGCAACGAGGAGCACCAGCAACCAGCGTCGACGCCGCTGCTGGCGAACCGGCGCGTAGGGGGGATACGCCATGGTTGTGGGCGAGGGGGGACTTGAACCCCCACGAGTGTTACCTCACAGGTACCTGAAACCTGCGCGTCTGCCATTTCCGCCACTCGCCCGCGGGAGCGAAAGGCTACCAGGGAATGTGGATAGGTCTCGGGGTGTCGGGTGTCGATTGCGTGCGGTCACCGGCCGTGTCGGCCGTCCGCAACCATGCACGCCTCACCCGCCGACCGGGCGCGGGTGCGACGCAACCGCTTCTCCTCCATACAATCACCCCATGCGACTCGCTCGCGAAGTGGAGCGGCGCCTCGAGCGCCTCGTCGACGGGGCAACCGCTGCCGTGTTCCGCGGCACGATGCACCCGGCCGACATCGCCGACCGCCTCGTGCGACAGGCCGACTTCGTCGTCGACGAAGGTGATGCCGACCCTTCGATCCCGAACGAGTGGATCGTGAAGATCCACCCATCGGACCTCCCCCCCGGTGTCGCCATCCGGTCGCTCGAAGACGAGCTCGGCCGGGCGCTCTCCGAACTCGCAGCGGATCGTTCCTGGAGGACGAGCGGCCCCGTGAGCGTCACGATCGAGCCCGACGTCGACGTGCCGAAAGGCCTCACCGACTGCGCCGGGGTCACCAGGCCCGGCGACCTCGCGCCGTGGGCACAGCTCGTGTCCGCATCGCCTCCTCTCGTCTTCGAGATCGGGGACAACCGCGCAGTGCTCGGGCGGGCGCTCGAGTGCGACGTCGTCATCTCCGTGCCCGAGCTGTCTCGCCGGCAGGCCGTCGTCGCCCGGTCCGCGGACGGGACGACGATCTCCGACCTCTCCTCGGCGAACGGCACCTTCGTCAACGGCGACCGCATCGGCACGGGCCCCCACCCGCTCATGCCCGGTGATACGGTGACGATGGGCGACATCGACTTCATCTTCAGGACCGTGTGAGCGCCGTATGCCTGCACTGATCCTCAACGCGCTGAAGATCCTCTTCCTCCTTCTCCTCTTCCTCTTCCTCTGGCAGGTGGCTTTGGCGGTGCGCACCCACGTCGGGACCGGGGCGCCCCGCAGCAAGGCGCGAGGAGGGAGCGAGCTCGTCGTGTTCCGCGGGGATGCGAGGAACGGTAAGACGGTCCGGCTTCGCTCCTCCGGTCACACCATTGGGCGCAGCCCCGATGCGGACGTAGTCATCGACGATCCCTACGCTTCGGAATTCCACGCCCGCGTCGAGATCCACGATGGAGGAGCGCTCGTTCACGACCTCGGGAGCACGAACGGGACCTACGTGAATGGCCGGCGCATCAGCGTGCCCACGCCGGCGGGCCGGGGCGATACCGTACAGATCGGCAAGACCATCCTCGAGGTGAGATGAGATACGTCTGGGCGACCGGCACCCACCAGGGCAGGATCCGCGACCGGAACGAAGACTCCATCTTCCCGGAGACGTCCGGTTCCGGGAACGGCCCGATCCTCGTCGCAGTCGCCGACGGGATGGGCGGCCACGTTGCCGGCAATGTCGCCAGCGCGCTCGCATTGTCGGCGGCGACGGTGGAGGACGCTGACGTCGAGATCTCCGTCGCAGCTCGCGTCGAGGCTGCCAACCGGGCGATCCTCCAGCGGGTTCGCGAGGAACGGGATCTCGCCGGCATGGGGACGACGATGACGCTCGGCCGCTTCCTACCCGACGCGACGATGGAGCTCGGGCATGTCGGCGACAGTCGCTGCTACCTCCTCCGCGACGGTGAGCTTCGGCAGCTCTCGAAGGATCACACGGTCGTCGCAGAGCTCGTCGCCCTCGGGCACATCAAACCGGAGGACGCCGAGACCCATCCGCAGCGACATCTCGTCACGCGCACCCTCGGGCTCGGCCCGGTCGACGTCGACACGCAGGTCGTCGATCTCGAGCCGGGCGACCGTGTCATCTTCTGCTCGGACGGCCTCACGTCCATGGTCTCGGACAACGAGATCCTCCACATCGCCGACACGGACGATGACGCCGAGGCAACGGTGTGGCACCTCATCGAGGCCGCGAACAGCGCCGGCGGCATCGACAACGTGACGGTCGCCGTCGTCGACACGAGGCAATGACCCGCAACACAGAAGCGGCATTCATCGTCGCAGGCTCCGTCCTTGCATCGCTCGGGGTCGCGATGGTCCGGTTCGCCGAAGGCGGCTGGCTCGATGCCGACGTTGCGCTCACGTTCGTCTCGTTCTCGCTCGCGTTCGGAGCGGTTCACATCGGGTTCCGCCGGTGGGCGCCCAGTGCCAATCCCCTGCTGCTCCCCATCGCGACCTTCCTCGCCGCCATCGGGGGCATCGAGGTGTTCCGCCTCGACCCCGACCTCGCGGCGTTGCAGCGCTGGTGGCTGCTCGTCGCCGGAGCGACCGGCGCGGGGCTGCTCTGGCTCCTGCGATCCTCGGGAGTCGCAGTCCTCCGGCGCTACCGGTACCTCTTCCTCGCGGCGGCGACGGCCCTCTTGCTCGTGCCGTTGCTCCCCGAGTCCTGGCCGGTGCACGGGGCGATCGTCAACGGCTCGCGCCTCTGGCTGCGCGCCGACCTCCCGTTCGCCGACTACGCCCTCTCCTTCCAGCCGGGCGAAGTGGCGAAGGTCCTCCTCACCATCTTCCTCGCCTCGTACCTCGCCGATCGCTCGGAGGCGATGGCGACGGTGTCACGTTCCCTCGGACCGTTGCGCTTCCCCGAGCCCCGCCACCTCGGTCCCGTGCTCATCGCCGCGGTCGGAGCATTCGCCGTCCTCGTCTATCAGCGCGACCTGGGGGCTTCCCTCCTCCTGTTCGGGCTCTTCATCGGGATGCTCTACGTCGCGACCGGCCGCGGCGTCTACCTCGGAGCGGGTGTCGTCCTCGGCGCCACCGCAGGCGTCTTCGCCTACCTCCTGTTCGGCCACGTCCAGACGCGCATCGCAGCCTGGCTCGATCCCTTCGCCGACTACACCGGTGCCGGCTACCAGACGGCTCAGGGCCTGTTCGCCATGGGGAGCGGCAGCCTCACCGGTTCCGGGATCGGTCTGGGACGACCGGACCTGATCCCCGCCGCCGCAACCGACTTCATCTTCGCCGCAGTCGGCGAGGAGCTCGGCCTCGCCGGGTCCATCGCTCTCATCACCGCCTACGTGTTCCTGGTCGCCGTCGGGTTCGGCATCGCGCTGCGCTCTCGCGACCGCTTCCGGAAGTACCTGGCCGCCGGCCTCACGATCCTCATCGGTCTCCAATCCTTCCTCATCCTCGCCGGGATCGTGCGGCTCATGCCGATCACCGGCATCACCCTGCCGTTCGTCTCCTACGGCGGCTCTTCCCTGCTCGCGTCCGCACTCACGCTCGCCCTCCTCGGGCGCGTTTCCCACGAGGAGCGGGCATGAACGCCCCGCTGCGCCGCACGGCGATCGCCCTCCTCATGGCGTTCGCCGTGCTGATCGGCGCCACCGTCTGGATCCAGGCAATCGAAGGGCCTGCGTATCGCGACGACCCACGCAACCCCCGGCTCACCGCGTGGCGCGTAGGGCGTGAGCGTGGTGCGATCATCGCCGCGGACGGCACCGCCCTGGCCCGCTCCGACCCGAATCCGCAGGACCCGCAGACGTTTGCACGGGTCTATCCGCAGGACGAGGCGTACGCCCACACCGTCGGCTTCGTGTCGGTCCTCTTCGGTGCGCGCGGCCTCGAAGAGACCCGCACCTCTGACCTCGTCTCACAACGCACGTCGACGATCTCGGGTGTCCTGAACGCAGTGCTCGGCGGAGACCCACGACCGCGTGGGCTGCGGCTCACCATCGACCATGACCTCCAGCGAGCCGCCGTCGACGCGCTCGAAGGGCTCCAGGGGTCGATCATCGCCCTCGACCCGTCGACCGGCGCGGTTCTGGCAAGCGCCTCGACCCCCGGCTTCGACCCCAACACGCTCGTCGGTGCCGACGCCGCTCCGGCCGGGCGCGACCTCGAGGACGACCCCGACGAGCCTCTCCTCAACCGAGCCATCGCAACCACCTACCCGCCCGGGTCGACCTTCAAGATCGTCACCACGGCTGCGGCGCTCGAGACCGGGATCGCAGGGCCGACGACCGAGTTCGCAGACCCCGTGGAGCTCGAGCTCCCCGGATCTACGGCGACCATCAAGAACGCCGACGGTGACACGTGCACGGGCGGGTCGACCGTGACCCTCGAGGACGGGTTCGTGCGGTCGTGCAACACCACTTTTGCGGCGCTCGGGATGGAGGTCGGAGCGGACGCACTCGCGGAGACTGCAGAGGCGTTCGGGTTCAACAGTGTGATTCCCTACGACCTCGACGTGCTCGCATCCGCCTTCCCGAGCCCCGGCGACGGCGACCCGGCGGCAACCGCACAGAACGCCATCGGCCAACGAGATGTGCGCTCGACGCCGATGCAGATGGCACTCGTCGCCGCGGCGGTCGCGAACGAGGGCAACATCATGGTCCCGTACGTCGTCGCCGATGTCTTCAAGCACGACGGCACGATCGAGTCGAGTACGCAGCCGTCGATCTGGCGGCGAGCGATCAGCCCGGCGAGCGCAGCGGTCCTCTCCGACCTGATGGAGAAGGTCGTCATCTCCGGCACCGGCCGCAACGCGGCCGTGCCGGGGGTCCGTGTCGCCGGCAAGACGGGGACCGCCGAGGTCACCGGTGCCGCACCGTACGTGTGGTTCGTCGGGTTCGCGCCCGTTGACCCCGAGCCCGGCGAGCGGCAGATCGCACTCGCGGTCGTCCTCGAGCGCGGCGGGTCGGCGGGCGAGAACGCCTCCGGCGGGTCGGTCGCGGCCCCGATCGCGTCACGACTCTTCGAGACCTATCTGCGATAGCGGGATCGGCCCCGACGGCGGCCAATCGAGTCGGCCTGCGCCCGCGCTCGAGCACACACCCGCTCCGGACTCCGTCGCCATAGCCTGTTCGCTCAGTAGCATCTCACGCGAAATGAACGACCGCGTTCTCTCCGACCGGTACCGGATCGTCGGGCACCTCGCCCGCGGCGGCATGGCAGATGTCTACGAAGCCGAAGACACGCTGCTGAACCGGCGCGTCGCCGTCAAGATCCTCCACCCGAATTTCGCCGCCGACCAGGCCTTCGTCACCCGGTTCAAGCGGGAAGCGCAGGCCGCCGCGAACCTCAGTCACCCCAACATCGTCGCCATCTACGACTGGGGCCAGGACGGCAACACCTACTACATGGTCATGGAACTGATCGAGGGTCGGACGCTGCGCGAGATCCTCAAGTCGGAGGGGGCGCTCTTCCCGCGACGGGCGGCGGAGATCGCCGCGGAGGCCGCCGCGGCGCTGACCGTCGCCCACCAGGCCGGTGTCGTCCACCGCGATATCAAACCGGGCAACATCATGATCTCCCACGACGGCGCGGTGAAGGTCACCGACTTCGGCATTGCACGGGCCCTCGACGACTCGGAGGAGCTGACGAGGACCGGAGCGGTCATCGGCACGGCCACCTACTTCAGCCCGGAGCAAGCACAAGGCCTCCCGGCAGATGGCCGGTCCGACGTCTACTCGCTCGGCGTCGTCCTCTACGAGATGCTGTCCGCTCAACCGCCGTTCACGGGCGAGAGCCCGGTGGCCGTCGCCTACCAGCACGTCTCCGAGTTCGCCCCGGCGGTCAACGAGATCAACACCGACGTCCCGGCCGAGCTGGCGACGATCGTCTCTGCAACCCTGGCGAAGAACCCCGACGACCGCTACGCGACCGCCGCCGACTTCCGTTCCGACCTCCTGCTGTTCCTCTCGGGCCGCCAACCGGTCGTCGTCGGCGCTGCAGCGGCAGCCGCAGCGACCGCGCTCGTCCCCCCTCCGGCAACCGTCCCGCCCGACGAGACGGCACGTGCCGTTGCACGCCAGACGGAAGATCACACGACCGGCCAGGGCACCTACGTCGCAGCCGTCATCGCCCTGCTGCTGCTGTTGCTCGTCGGCGCCTGGATCCTCTTCCGCCTCCTCTCCGGCGGGTCGGCGACGTCCGACCTCGTCACGGTTCCCGACCTGAAGCTCGTCCCGGAGGAGACCGCATCCCGGGAGCTGCAGGATCTCGACCTGAAGATCATGAGCCGCCCCGTCAACAGCGATACCGTCCCTGAGGGTGTGGTGATCGATACCGACCCGATCGCCGGCACGGAGGTCGAGAAGGGGTCGTTCGTGACGCTCATCGTCTCGGCCGGGAGCGAACAGTTCAACATCCCGCCGGTCGAGGGCGAGACCGAGGAAGTCGCCCGGGCGCTCATCGAGGCCCAAGGCTTCCAGGTCGGGCTCGTCGAATACACCCTCACGGAAGACGTCGACGAGGGGATCGTGATTGCGCAGGACCCATCGGCCGGGACCCCGGCCGCTGCAGGCTCACTCGTCGACCTCACGATCTCCAGGGGCCCGTTCTCCATCGAGGTCCCCGACGTGTCCGGCAAATCCGCCGAAGGGGCGCA
>Ga0316576_10002615_pt1 | contig 10295 bp, 7 predicted proteins | sample S0NA_FD_203075 | JGI IMG/M metagenome (GOLD analysis project Ga0316576, IMG submission 203075) | Rhizosphere microbial communities from salt marsh grasses in Alabama, United States - S0-2_050615r3r5 | ecosystem: Host-associated > Plants > Roots > Rhizosphere | place: USA: Alabama | collected... | reverse complement strand
AAGTCTGCGGTGGCGACAGCAATCGAGTCCCTCGAGGGTCCAGCGCTGTCACAGGGACGGTCCGCGCTACACTCTCCCCCCCAAAGGAGGCGCCCGTGGATCGCATTGTGGACTTCCTGTTCGAGGTCGGCATGCTCAAACGCACCCCGAGAACCGGTTGGCAGTTCCTCGCCGGAGCACGTTCCGAGAGCGTCGCCGACCACTCCTTTCGGGTCGCGATGATCGCCTTCGCTCTCGCCCGACTCGGGAGCGAAACCGTCGACAACGACCGCGTCCTCCGAATGGCCCTAGTCCACGACCTCGCCGAAGCCCGCACCGGCGATCTCAACTACATGAACCAGAAGTACGTTCGGGTCGACGAGGAGAACGCGTCCCGGGAGCTGGTTGCCGGTCTGCCCTTTGCCGACGAGCTCGAAGGGCTGCTGACGGAGTACCGAAGCGAGGCATCCCCGGAGGCGATTCTCGCCCACGATGCCGATCAGCTCGAGCTGCTGCTCCAGCTCGTCGAGAACAGGGACGCCGGCGTTCCCGCCACCGAGCACTGGGTTCCATTCGTGCTCCGCCGCCTGCGCACGGACAACGCCCGCGAGCTCGCCGACCGCATCCTCGCCGGCGACAGCTCCCGATGGTGGTTCGACCGTGGCTCCGATTGGTGGGTCCGCGGCGGCAAGAGTTGAGCGAATCGCGTGCGCCCCTTGGCAATCCGTGTCACCATTGTCCACCAGTGTTCGATGACGACGAATGCGTTCCGGGCCGGTTGGCCAGAGGTTCGGGCTGCGGGATAATGCCGCCTGAGATGAGCACCATCGAGACGCGATCTGGCCGCCCAACCTCATCAAGGTCTCACTCTCGTTGCCCAATCGTCCGGGTGACCTTCGGTCTCATGGTCCGGTCTTGGCGGGTGATGCGGTGAAGATGACTCCCATGCTCCGCCAGTACCTGGAGCTCAAGGAGCAGGCCGGCTCGGCGCTGTTGCTCTACCGCATGGGGGATTTCTACGAGCTCTTTTTCGATGACGCCGAGGTCGCGGCGCCGGTGCTCGGAATCGCGCTCACCAAACGCCGCCACAACGACGCAGTGGAAGCACCCATGTGCGGCGTCCCGCACCATGCATTCGGCAGCTACATCGGCAAGCTGCTCGACGCCGGGTTCCGCGTCGCCGTCGCGGAGCAGGTCGAGGACCCGGCAACCGCGAAGGGTCTTGTTCGTCGAGAGATCATCCGCACCCACACGCCGGGCACGGTCTCGGAGACCGACCTCCTCGACGGCTCCGAACGATGCTACCTGGCGGCGTACGGCGGCGAGGACGACAACCTCGCGCTTGCCTGGTTGGAGGTTTCCACTGGCGCCTTCGAGGGGCTCCGCTGTGAGGACCCGAAGGTCCTGACCGAGCACATCGCCCGGCTGCGACCACGTGAGCTGCTGGTTGCGGTCGGACGGGACGACTGGCAATCCCTGTGGCCGGTTGATCTCGAGCCTCCGACCCTGTCTCCGGTCGACCCCGACCTGTTCTCACCGAGTGCGGGAGAGCAACGGCTCAAACGGGTGCTCGGCGTCGGCTCGTTGCGCGGTTTCGGACTCGAGCCCGGAGAGCGGCTCGTGGGCATCGCTGGCGCCCTGCTCGGCTATGTTGAGTCAACTCAGAAGGGCGCGCTTCGCCACCTTCGCTGCTTCGTTCGCCGATCGGTTGGGGACGCGCTGGTACTCGACCGGGCGAGCCTGCGCAACCTCGAGGTCGAACGTGCCGCGGACGGAGGTCGCACCACTACTCTGGTTGCTGTTCTCGACCACACCGCCACACGCATGGGGTTGCGCCTGCTCCACGACTGGTTGACACGCCCCAGCATTGATGTCGAGGAGATCAACGAACGTCAGCGGGCGGTTGCCGAGCTGGTCGACGACGCCGACCTCCTGGCAGCCGTCCGAAGGTCCCTCGATGGTCTGCCCGACCTCGAACGATTGGCCGGCAGGGTCGGGCTCTCCCTCGCCACGCCTCGCGAGCTGGCGGCACTCAGAATCGCGATCGATCTGCTACCGGAGGTCGTCGCGACTGCCGGTCGCGCCACGTCGCCTCGCCTGCGCCATCTCGCCGGCGAGCTCGACCCGATGGCAGATCTCGGCGAGCTCCTTCACACCCGGCTCGCTGCTCAGCCTCCACCGGTCGTGGGCCCGGGCGTCATTGCCGCCGGTTGGGACGCCAGGCTCGACGAGCAGCGCACCCTGGCCCGAGGGGGCAAGGAGCTGCTCGCTGGCATCGAATCGAGCGAGCGCCAGCGGACCGGAATCGGCTCGCTGAAGATCAAGTACAACAAGGTCTTCGGCTATTTCATCGAGGTCTCGAAGTCCAACCTCAGCCGGGTGCCGTCGGACTTCGAGCGCCGGCAGACCCTCACCAATGCTGAGCGCTTCACGACGCCCGATCTCAAGGAGCTGGAGCACCGGATTCTCGAGGCCGAGGAGCTGTCGATCGCGCGAGAGCGGGAGCTCTACGACGCGCTCGTCGTTGAGCTTACCGAGCACGCCCGCCGAATCACCCATTCTGCGGCGACGGTGGCGCACCTCGATGTTCTGGCAGCATTTGCCGATCGCGCCCGTCTGTGGAACTACTGCAGACCCGTAATCGACGAGGAGCCCGGGATCTCCATCACCGAAGGCCGTCACCCCGTGCTCGAGCAGGTCCAGCGCGATCCTCCATTCATCCCCAACGACACAACGCTCGACCCGGAGCAAGGTCGCATCGTCCTGTTGACGGGCCCGAACATGGGTGGCAAGTCCACCTATCTGCGGCAGACCGCGCTCATCACCTTGATGGCGCACTGCGGGTCGTTTGTTCCGGCGACCGAGGCCCGAATCGGCCTCACCGACCGGATCTTCACCAGGGTCGGAGCGACGGACATGCTGGCCCGCGGCGAGTCGACCTTCATGGTTGAGATGACCGAGACCGCCAACATCCTCCACCACGCCACGCCACGCTCGCTGGTGATCCTGGACGAGGTCGGCCGCGGCACCGCAACCTTCGACGGGCTGTCCCTTGCCTGGGCAATCGTCGAGCACTTGCACGACCGAGCCGAGCACGCCGCACTCGTCCTCTTCGCCACCCACTACCACGAGCTCACTGAGTTGGCGAGGTTGCTGCCCAACCTGGTCAATCGTTCGATGGCGGTGAAGGAGTGGCGCGGCTCGATTCTCTTTCTTCACCGGGTCACGGAGGGTCCGGCCGACCGCTCGTACGGGATCCACGTCGCCGAGCTTGCTGGCGTCCCGGATGAGGTGTGCCGCCGCGCCGAGGAGATCCTCGGCAACCTCGAGCGTCACGAGCTCAACGTCACCGGTGACCCCGTGGTCGTTTCTGCCACCGACCGTATTCCCGAGCGCAGTCGACAGCTCGAGCTCTTCCGGCCGCCTTCGGACGAGGTCGTCGACGAGATTCGGGAGGTCGACGTCGACTCGCTGACGCCGATTTCGGCGCTCAACCTCCTGGCGAATCTGAAGCGAAAGATCGAAGGCGATGACTGAGTGCATGCCTCTCATCGTGGGGCTCCCGGGTCCCGTTCTCGAGCCGGACGAGCTCGCCATCCTCGAGCGGGTTCAACCTGCGGGCGTCATCCTTTTCGGGCGCAACGTGGTGTCGGCGGAGCAGGTTCGCACCCTGGTCGCCGCTCTGGTCGAGCTCGATCCGAGACCCTTCCTCGCCGTCGATCTCGAAGGCGGCATGGTCAACCGACTGAAACCCATCTGGGGCGAGCTGCCGAGCCCGGCAGCGGCTGCCTCAAAGGGCCGGCGCGCGGTTCGTGCCCTGGGTGAAGCGGCAGGAGCCGCGTGCCGAAGCCTCGGCATCCAGCTCGACCTGGCTCCGGTCGTCGACCTCGAGCGGCCCGACTCCGTTCTGACCCGGCAGGAACGATGCCTCGCCGCCGACCCCGAGCGAGTCGTGGTTCTCGCCAAGATCTTCAACGATGGCCTCGCCAGCTGGGGGATCCGCGGCTGCCTCAAGCATTTCCCGGGTCTCGGCGAGGTTCCGCTCGACACCCATGAGGAGCTTCCTCTCCTCGACCGCTCCGAGTCCGAGCTGGCACCGCATCTCGAGGTCTTTGCCCAGCTTTCCGAGAGCATCCCCCTCGTCATGGTCGGCCACGTCGTCGCGCCTGGTCTCGGCGATCCGGAGCGGCCGGCCTCGTTGTCGCCGACAGTCGTCCAACGCGCCGCCCGCCTGCCGGGCTCACCGCTTGTGCTGTCCGATGACGTCGAGATGGGCGCCCTCGCCGCCAGCGGCGACTTGCCCGAGCGAGTCGAGGCCGCGCTCGCGGCCCGCAACCACGGGGTCCTCGTCTGCAAGGCGTTCGACCGGTTGTCTGACATCGCCTCACACCTCGCCGAGCGCATGGCTGCCGACTCGTCGCTCAGCCATCGGCTGCTCGAGATGGCGGCCTGCATGGGAACCCTTCGCCGCGATCTCTGCCAACGCGCCGCGGCCGTGCCGGCGCCCGACGACACCACCGTCGCCCAGCTCTGGGAACGGGCCAGGGAGCTCGCCGCCGGGTAGATGTTGCTCCGGGACCCGGTTTTCTCGCACCGACGCGGACCAGCCCGGACGATTCATGACGGATCTGCTACACGGCGAGATGCACCGCGCGTCCCGACGTCTTCTCGGAAGGGTCGCTCAACGTACCGCCAGTGCGCCTTCGCTCCCTTTTCTCGCGAGAAACCCCACCACGCTTGCGCCTTTACCCGTTCGCGACGAAGCCTCATGAATGCTCCGGGCCTGCGTCCGCGTGCTTGGCATGCTGCGAGGCGATGCGGCACAATCGACCCATGACCGACCAGCAACCGGCCTCGATCCTGCTTTCCGGCGGTCTCGATTCGACCACCGTCCTCGCGATTGCCCGAGCCGAGGGCTTCGCCTGTCACTGCCTGACGGTGGACTACGGCCAGCGTCACCGGATCGAGGTCGAGGCCGCGGCCCGGGTTGCCATCGCCTTGGGGGCCTCCTCGCACCGAATCGTCCGAATCGACCTCCGGTCCATCGGCGGCTCTGCTCTGACTGCCGACATCGATGTTCCCCACGGCCTCGAGCCCGGAGAAGAAGGGACGCCCGTGACCTACGTCCCGGCCCGTAACACCGTCCTGCTGGCCCTACTCCTAGGCCATGCCGAGGTCCTCGGCGCCAATCACCTTTTCATCGGCGCCAACGCGGTCGACTACTCCGGCTACCCGGACTGCCGGCCGGCGTTTCTGGAGGCATTCGAACGACTCGCCGATCTCGCCACCGTGGCCGCGGTCGAGAGGGGTGTCCGCTTCCGGGTCCACGCGCCTCTGCTCGAGCTGACCAAGGCCGAGATCATTCGTCGCGGTGTCGCGCTGGGTGTCGACTACTCGCTCACCCACTCGTGCTACGACCCGAGCCCCGACGGCGGCGCGTGTGGCGACTGCGACTCGTGCACCCTGCGGCGCCGGGGCTTTTCGGCAGCCGGCGTTCCAGACCCGACGAGATACGCGGGCTGAACCGATCGACCGGGGGAGCCGGCCCCGTCCACCACCGATGGATCAGGTCAGGAGCGCGAAGCCCATTCGACCGGCGACCGAGATCACGATCGCCACAACGACCGTGAACGCGGCGATGAGGGTTGTGTCGCGCCAGCCGACCTGTCGGGCGAGGACCGCGATGGTGGCGATGCAGGGGACATAGAAGACGACAAACAGCGTGAAGGTGAGAAGCTGCTGCGACGTCAAGACGGAGCTGATCTCGGTGGTCCCGAGCGCCTGAACGAGCATCACGAGGGTCAGCTCCTTGCGCAGCACCCCGAAAACCAAGGTCATCCCTACCGCAGCCGGTAGACCGAGCAACCAGACCGTGAGCGGTGACAGCAGGGCGTTGATGGGCTCGGCTGCATGCGCCCATTCCAACACCCCGAGGACGATGGACGAGGCGATGAGCAATGGCCACGCGATGGTGATGAACTCCTTGAGCGTCAGCCAGGTCTTGGCCGCAAGAGTCTTGAGGTCGGGCAGACTGAGGTCGGGAATCTCCAGGACCAACCCCGGGGATGCCCCTTTCAAGCGTTTGGCCATCACGGTCCCGAGCACCACGATGACCACGATGTTGAGCAGGTAGATACCGAGCGCCCAGATCGGTCCCATGAAGGCTGCTACCAGACCGAAGATGACGACCGTTCGTGCCGAGCACGGGATGAACGAGGCCAGGGCCGCGGTGATCTTGCGGTCCTTCTCCGACTCGAGGATCCGCGTCGACATGATCGCCGGCACCGAGCAACCGTAGCCCAGAATCAGTGGCAGCACCGACTTCCCGTGGAGACCGATCCGGTGCATGAAGCTGTCGAGGATGTATGCGAGCCTGGGCAGGTAACCGGTGTCCTCGAGAACAGCGAGGCCGACCAGAAACGGCAAGAGGTAGGGAAGCACGATGGCCACCCCGCCGGCGAGCCCCGTCACCAGACCATCGGCCACGGTCCCGGTCAGGCTGTCGGCTGGAAACTGCGCAGCGACAGCGACCTGGAGTCGATTGAACGCATCGACCAACGGAGCTTCGATTCGCCGCCCGATGCCGAACACGGCGGAGAAGAAGGCGCCGAGAATCAGCACCAGCAAGGGACCGCCGGTCCACTGGTTGAGGAGCAGGCGGTCGGCGCGCTCCCGCCAGCCCAGCTGGGGTTGCTCGTGAGTCACGACCCGGTCCTCGACGGCGTGGGCAACCGCGTGCCGACTTCCCGACACGACTTGGTCGGCGGCCCAGCCGTGCGCCTCCTCGAGCTGAGCCGCAACCTGGTCGACCCGCCGGGCAAGCTCCGGTCGCTCGCCGTACACCCTCTTCGAAACGTGAGGATCGCCCTCGAGAAGCTTGCCCGCCGTGAAGCGAGTCGGAATCCCTGGCACACACTCGAGGCCCTCGATGACGGCGGCAACCTCGGCCAAGGCATCCTCGACCTCACGATCGAAGGCAGGAGGCTGCGGGTTTCGCCCGATGCTGGCATGACGCAACGCCTCACGGAAGAGCTGCTTGAGCCCGTGCCCGAGCCTGGCAACGGTCGGCACGACTGGCACACCGAGCTCCTGGGCGAGCGCCTGGTGGTCGATCATGATTCCCCGTCGACGGGCCTCGTCCATCATGTTGAGAGCGATGATCACGGGCCGGCCGAGCTCGACGAGCTGGAGGGTCAGCTCGAGCGACCGCCCGAGGCGGCTGGCATCGACAATGTTGATGATGAGGTCGTAGGGCTCATCGAGCAAGTATCGTTCGGCCTCACCGGCGACCGAATCTGACGAGATCATCGAGTAGGTACCGGGTAGGTCCACAACCTCCACCTCACGACCGGCGATGAGAGCCTTGGTCACGGTGTAGGTCACGGACGACCCGGGGAAGTTCGCCGTCGCCGAGCGATATCCGGCCACGGAGTTGAAGATCGAGCTCTTGCCGGCGTTGGGCTGGCCGGCCAGCACGAAACGCATCAGTGTTCGGTCCCCCAGCGTTCTTCTGACCCGCTCAGGGGCTCCAGCACGCCGTCCATATCGACCTGGACCTTGTTCGCAATGCCCCGTCCGAGCGCGACCCGAGTCCCATTGATCTCGACCAGAACCGGGCCGCGGAACGGTGCACGCTGGACTACGGTGAGCCAATCTCCAATGTGGATTCCCAGAGTGTTGAGGTGGGAACGTACCCGATGACCCCCATCAATCATGATTACGCGGGCCTGGCGACGGATGCCCACGGTATCCAGCGTCATCATCACCGGACGGTACCCCCCATCGGACTGCCATCATAACCCAGCACCGCCGGTTTTGTTACGCGACATGACGACCCGCATACGGTTCATTTTTCAATCAGTTAGCCTCTCTCTCCAAGAGCGGACTCCCGTTCAGCTTCGTTGCAGAAAGGGGATAGGTACTGAGAATCCAGATCAGGAGCGTGAGTGGTGAGTCGCAAGTGGCGATCGCTGACGCTGGTTGCTGCCGCCGACGCTGACGTCGGGTGCCGGCAAGAGAGAGGGGGTAGAATGGCCGTCCCGCAGGGAGGTGGCCAATGACCAAGGGTCTGACCGTGGAGCTGACCGAGCTGCCAGAGCCGGGGGGTTTCGAGCCCGGCATTCGTCGCGCTCCCGACCGCGGTTGCGACCTGAGCCGCGATGACGCCAGACTCGCACTCGCGAATGCCTTGCGCTACGTTCCCGAGGAGCACCACGAGCGGGTCGCACCCGAGTTCCTCGACGAGCTGCGGACTCGTGGCCGGATCTACGGCTATCGGTACCGACCGCATGGACGCATTGCCGGCCGACCGGTTGACACCTACGCAGGGCGCCTGACAGAGGCGCGCGCCATGCAGGTCATGATCGACAACAACCTCGACTTCGACGTCGCCTTGTACCCGTACGAGCTCGTCACCTACGGTGAGTCCGGACAGGTCTGCCAGAACTGGATGCAGTACCTGCTCATCAAGCGCTACCTGGAGCTCATGGATGATCATCAGACTCTGGTGGTGAGCTCGGGTCACCCGCTCGGCCTGTTCCCATCCCGTCCAGAAGCGCCTCGCGCGATCATCACCAACGGCCTCATGGTCGGCATGTTCGACACACCGGAGGACTTCCACCGCTTGGCCGCGTTGGGCTGCGTCAACTACGGGCAGATGACCGCCGGCGGTTGGATGTACATCGGCCCGCAGGGCATCGTCCACGGCACATTCATCACGCTACTGAACGCCGGCCGGCTCTATCTCGGGGTTCCCGAGGACGGCAATCTCGCCGGTCGCACCTTCGTCACCTCAGGTCTCGGCGGCATGTCGGGCGCTCAGCCCAAAGCCCTCGAGATCGCCGGCGGTGCCGGCATCATCGCCGAGGTCGACGCATCCCGCATCGAGACTCGACACTCCCAGGGATGGGTGTCGAAGGTCACCGACGACCTCGACACCGCGGTGGCATGGATGCTGGACGCTGCCGCAGCAAGGAAACCCGCGTCGGTGGCCTACCACGGCAATATCGTCGATCTTCTCGAGCACCTCGACGCCAACGACGTTGCGGTCGATCTGCTGTCGGACCAAACCTCATGCCACGTCCCCTACGAGGGCGGATATTGCCCAGCCGGAGTCAGCTTCGAGGAGATGCGAAGCCTCCTCACCCACGACCGAGCGCGTTTCAAACGCGAGGTCGACGCCAGCCTCAAGCGACATTTCCGGGTGCTGCAACGACTGACCTCAAAGGGCGCCCGATTCTGGGACTACGGCAACGCCTTTCTTCGCGCGGTCTTCGACGCGGGCGTCCCCGAGATTGCCCGCAATGGCCACGACCCATCTCAGGGTTTCGTTTGGCCGTCCTACGTCGAGGACATCATGGGCCCGATGTGCTTCGACTACGGGTACGGACCGTTCCGGTGGGTGTGCCTGTCGGGCCGGACGGAGGACCTCCGAGCCACCGACCGCGCTGCCATGGCCTGCATCGACCCGACCCGGCGCGGCCAGGACCGGGACAACTGGCAGTGGATTCGGGACGCAGAGACCAACGCCCTGGTGGTCGGGACCCAGGCTCGAATCCTGTATGCCGACGCCGAGGGCCGGACTGCCATCGCCCGACGCTTCAACGCCATGGTCTGCGCGGGCGAGATCGGTCCGGTCATGATGGGGCGCGATCATCACGACACCGGCGGTACCGATTCTCCGTACCGCGAAACCGCGAACATCTTCGACGGGTCGAACCTGGTTGCCGACATGTCCCACCAATGTTGGGCCGGCAATGCGGCCCGAGGCATGACCATGGCCGTCCTGTCGAACGGCGGCGGCGTCGGCACCGGCAAGGCGATCAACGGCGGCTTCGGTCTCGTCCTCGACGGCTCGGATCGAGTCGATCGGATCCTGGACACCGCCCTGGAGTGGGATGTCATGGGCGGCGTCGCCCGTCGCGCTTGGGCTCGTAACCCCAACGCCATCGAAACCGTCGATGCCTGGAATGCAGCCAACGTATCGCGCGGCCACGTCACGGTGCCCCGGATCGCCACCGCCGACCTGCTCGATCGTCTGCTCGACTGATCTTCTTCCACGGTTCACGTACACTCAAGCCGTGGACAGCCTTCTTGCCACACTTCCACAGGAGCTGGCCGGGTTTGCGGTCACCCTCGCGCTGTCTTTGCTGATCGGCTTCGAGCGGGAGGAGCAACGACCCGACGATCCTACGGGGTTCTTTGGCGGCATACGCACCTTCCCGCTCATCGGCCTCGGCGGATTCCTGCTCGTGGAGGTCTTCTCATCCGCGGTGCCGTTCGCGGTGGGCTTGTTGGTCCTCGGCCTGTTGTTGACG
>Ga0316576_10002614_pt1 | contig 10296 bp, 9 predicted proteins | sample S0NA_FD_203075 | JGI IMG/M metagenome (GOLD analysis project Ga0316576, IMG submission 203075) | Rhizosphere microbial communities from salt marsh grasses in Alabama, United States - S0-2_050615r3r5 | ecosystem: Host-associated > Plants > Roots > Rhizosphere | place: USA: Alabama | collected... | reverse complement strand
CCGTCCACTGGTTGCCCGTGGCCTCCTCGTACTCGCTGCAGAGTTCGGCGGCAGTCTGACCGGTCAACGGCGACGTGTAGGGAAGAGTCGGGTGGAACGCGATCTCGCAGATGAGGTTCTCGGCCGTCGGACCAATGGCCTCGGGAGCGCTGGGGAATAGGAGTGCGATGCCGTTGGACATCAATGGAGGCGTGAAGCCCTGCTGTACGGCCTGATTGAAGAAGTTGGCAAACTCAGGGGTTACACCTGAGCCCATGAGCATCTCGCAGCCTTCCCTCTTGAAGGTGGAGATCTGCGCGGTGAAGTCTTCGGCACCCGGAGGATAGAGATCGGGCAGCACGTAGCTGTAGCCCAACTCGTCGAGGAGCGGCGGGATGCCGTTGCTCATATCTGAGTATTCGATGCCGTTGGCGTTGTTCGGGTAGAGCAGGGCGATCTTCTTGTTCGTGCCGGGCGGGTAGTTCTCGAATGCCGAGACAGCGGCGCGACCGTTTTCCTGGGTGCCGACGCAACTCGAGTAGGTCCACTGGAAGGGCGTCTGGCCGTCGTTGCCACGCCCAAAGACAAACGCCGTCCAGGGAACGTTGCAGAAAAGACCCGGACATCCCAGGGCCTCGCACTGATCGGCCGGGCCCAGCACCGAGTCCGGCCCACCCTCCGCCAGAATCACATCGACGTTATCGTTCTGGATCAGGTCACCAGTTACCTGAGCCGCACGATTGGAGTCGGACTGGCTGTCGTTCTCGATCCATTCCAGCTCGCGCTCGAGACCGTCCTTGGTGACGATCTTGCCAGCGGTCACTTCCCTGACCTTATCGGTGAGATACTTGGTCGGCGCGCCAAACTCGGCCAGAGGTCCGGTCATGGGGACCACGATCCCCACTTTGAGTGCTCGACCTTGCTCCGCACCCGCAGCAACGGTCGTGGTTGCGCCTGCTGTGGTCTGAGTGCCACCTTCTGTCGTCGGCTCGGCACCGGCGGCCGTCGTGGTGGTCTCGTCGTCCCCACCGCAGGCCGCTAGAAGACCGCCCAGTCCGCCGCCCACACCCAATACGGCCCCGGCGATCCCCGCTATCTTGAGAAACTGGCGACGGCTCACTGTCCCGCGTGCCGGCTCCTCTATCATCCCCTGTCCTTGTGTCTCCTCGAGTCCTTCCACTCTCTCTCACTCCTTGCTGTCGAGGGTTGAGAAGCGTTCCGAGCGATTTCCCCACGTTTCCCCCCGTACCTTAATGAGTAATCGCTCAACAGCACCATAGGACGTCACCCCCCGAGAGTCAAGTCTTCAGTTTCTCTCATGTCCCGAGGTCACTCACGCAGCCGAGCTGCAGGCGCCTCGGCCTTGACCAGCGGGCTGCGCGGCCCTATCGTGTTCCCCATTGAGCTTGGACTCAGCAGAGGTGCCTCGATCGGCACCCCGCAGACAGAACGTCGCCGCAGCGCCAAGGAGGTACGCCATGGCAGGCCCTCGTCCCGTCACTCTCCAGAGCACTCCTCAACCTATCGAGATCGACTTGGCCCGGACGGCGGTCATATGCGTCGACATGCAGAACGCCTTCATACGCGAGGGGGGCATGTTCGATCTGGCCGGCTGGCCCACTCAGGGCGGCCGGGACTCCATCGAGCCCTGTCGGAAGGTCATCGAGAGCGCCCGGGCCGCCGGCGTCAAGGTCGTGTTCGTGAGGATGGCTTTCAAGCCCGGGCTGACCAACGCGGGAGGACCCGACTCGCCCAACTATCACAAAGAGGTGGGCATGGTCCTGATGCACGAGCACCCCGAGTTCACAGAGCAGTCGGTGGTCGATGGAACCTGGGGAGCACAGATCGTCGAAGAACTTACCCCCCTGCCCGGCGAGCCGGTGATCAGCAAGCAGCGCTACAGCGGGTTCGTGGGCACCGACCTCGATCTGGTGCTAAAGACTCTGGGGGTCAAGTACTGTCTGTTCATCGGCGGAGCCACGAATGTGTGCGTGGCCAATACCCTCGTGGATGCTTTCTCACACGACTACTGGCCTATTCTGATTCCGGGCGCCACCTTCACCCAGTGCCCACCGGTGACGGTGGAAGCGACCATCTGGAACGTGGAGAACCTCTACGGATGGGTAGCCTCCGTCGATGCGGTGACGGCCGCCCTTGGCGGCCCGGCCGTGAATAGTGCGACGGACTGAGTGTGACTGTCAGAGCTCTGCCAGCAGATCGTCGAGGAACAGCCCCACATCGGTCACTATACCGACGGTCTGGAGGCTCCCCCTGTCGGCCAGCTTAGTCGCGACCGCTGGATTGATGTCCACGGAGACCGTGTGCACTGTGGCCGGCAGCAGGTTGCCCGTGGCGATGGAGTGAAGCATGGTGCAGAGCATGAGGCACAATCCGCTGCCCCGGACGTGTTCTCTCATGACCTGCTGGGCCTCGACCACATCGGTGATGACGTCGGGCAAGGGTCCATCGTCGCGGATGGAGCCCGCCAGTACGTAGGGCACGTTGTGGTGGACCAGTTCGTAGAAGAGGCCGTCGATGAGGACCCCCTGTTCCACCGCCTGTCGGATACCCCCGCAGCCACGGATGCGATTGATCGCGCGCAGGTGGTGCTCGTGCCCCCCCTCCATCGACTCGCCCTCGGTCAGGTCTATCCCCAGAGAGGTGTTGAAGAAGACGGACTCGATGTCGTGGACGGCGATGGCATTTCCGCCGAACACCACGTCGATCCAACCGTCGGCCACGAGCCGGGCCACCGCGGGCGCAGCGCCCGTGTGTACGACGGCCGGCCCCAGCACGGCTATGATCTTCTTGCCTTCAGCCCGCGTACGGCGCATTAGACGGGCCACGCGCCTCACCACTATGCGCTTGGGTTTCTCCGAGGAGACGGCAGAGCCCATGAACTCGAAGGCCCCGATAGCCTGCTCCCGCTCTAGGGGCGTGACCCGGATGCCCCGGCTACCCACCACGATCATCTGGCCGGCCTTCACCTGGGCGAGCGGGACCGTGCGCGCACTACCTGTATCTCGATCCAACAGAATGCCGCAGTCCATCTCCGGGTCAGTAACCGCGATCCACTGAGAATGCAGCCGCACCCACGTCTGTAGGTTGGTCGTGGAATAGAAGCCCTCGGGGAACACCCCTTCGGCCGGAGCCGGCTTCACGGTTACGTCCTCCTGCTGGAGGATCTCGACCCCATGTCGGTGCAGTCCGTCGAGGATGGACTCCAGCTCGGGTTGGGCCGCCGCGGTCACACGCAGCAACGCCTCGGAGCGGTCGTCCTTGTGTTCCCCTATGCGGAACTGCAGTACCTGATACTCACCGCCGCGCTCGAGGATCTCGTCCAGGACCCGCGGGAGGAGGAGGGAGTCGATGATGTGCCCTTCGAGGCGTATGTCTTCGTATGCAGCCACGCTCTAATAGTAGCGCCGGCAGCGCCATCCGGGCGATCGTGTGCTGCGCGGGAGCGTCCTTGAGGTTCAGTCGCGGGAAACCACACCCACGACGTCGATCTCCACGAGGAACTCGGGCTTAGCCAGACCCACCTCCATGAAGGTGCTGGCCGGGGGGTCCTCCACCAGCCGCGGCGCGTACTTCTGATAGTACTCGAGCTCGGTCTTGCGCATCTTGGGGTAGTGCTTGACGTCTTTGAGAAGGATCATGGTCTTGATGATGTTGTCCATGGAGCTGCCGGCTTCTTCCATGACCCTTCGCACCTTGTCCAGGGCGACGATCATCTGTTCCTCGAAGACGTCGGTCTCCACCTGCACCGTCTCGTCGTTCTGGCCCTGGCACCCGCTCACGAATATGAGGTTGCCGGCGACGACGGAGTTGGCGAACTTGGGCGACTCGGCGGGCACGTTGGGATACGACAGCTTGGTGCCCCCCCAGTACGCGGGATAGTACTTGACCTTCTCGCTCATCGATGACCTCCTTTGTTGTTCAGTTTGCCCGTGTAGGCATAGGATGCGATCCGATGCGGGGCGCTGCGAGACTCACGATCTGCGCGAGGCGTCGGCGCCGTCAGCCGAGCGCCCGGTACATCCAGGCGATGAAGAGCCCGCCCAGCCCGCCGATGATGGGGCCCCAGACCACTTCAAGGAGCGTGAGGCGCCAGGTCCAGCCCTTGATGAGAGCCTGGTTGACCAGGCCGTAGACGCTGATGCCCAGCACGCCGCCCATGGCCCCCATGAGGAAGCTGAGCGGATAGCCCTGTCCGTACCTCACACCGAACACCGTTATGACCATGAGGGCGCTCACCACCAGTATCTGAGACACGATCCCCGGTATGGGCTGAAGCTTCATCTTGCCGTCCACCGTGCGAGCCACGGCTCTGAAGTCGGGCCCGTACACGCGACCGAATATGCCCAAGTGCCAGATGGCGTCGATGGCGCTGATGACCGCGAAGGCCGCGAACCACACAGCCACGTATCGCATCCCGCCTCCCCTCAGGTCGCTGGATCTATGAGTTAAGAAACGCCGCCGACTCACCGTATCACGAGAGCGGGCTCTGGACGCGCAGCCATTCGTTGGGGACAATCTCAGCCGAAGCCGATTGGGCACTCAGCGCCGACAAGACCGCGCGGCAGTTGCCCAGACAGATGTGCCGGAACGGACCGGGAGGTTACCATGCGCCCATTGAGCACCGACCTGTCAATCCTCGAGCGTTTCGCCTTCCAGTACGAACCGGTGGGCGTCAAGTTCCTCTTCAATCGCCCCGAGGGGATGGAGCAGCTCGACAAGACGCTCCCCTTCTGTCAGATGGTGCGCGAAGCTCAGGAGAGACGCACGCCTTTTTATTTTGCCCGAGAGAACGAGGACTGCTTCGGCACCATGGCCCTGGGCATGGACGAGGTCCCACCCTTCGCGGAAGCCGGCATCCTGGGGGAGCGGTACGAGGTGTTCCAGGAACCCCGGGCCAACATGCGCATCTACCAGCACGTCATGAAGTTCGAGAAAGGGACGGTCAACTACGTCGCGTACGCCGCGCTCGCCGCGCTCGAGTTCGAACCTGACCTCATGATTCTCATGACCGACGCCACCCAGGCGGAGATCATCATGCGGGCACTCAGCTACACCACCGGAGAGCTGTGGGAGTCCAAGAAGACCCCGGTCTTAGGCTGCTCCTGGATATACGCCTATCCATTCCTCACCGGCAAGGTGAACTACATGGTCACGGGTATGAGCTTCGGAGCCAAGGCCAAAGAGGTCTTCCCTGAGGGCTTGATACTCATCTCTATCCCTTGGGACAAACTCACGGTCATAGTCCAGAGCCTGAAGGAGATGAAGTGGCTGCTTCCTTCATATGCGGAGGGACGCGAGGCCTTCTGCGAGCGGGAGGCCCGGCTCATCGACGAGGCCTTCAGGAGCAGCCAGGAAGGCTGACGACCTCGAGCAAGAAGCGTTGCGCCCGCTCTCCGGGGCTCTCCGGGTCGCCGCTAAACACAGTTGGACCGCAGCCCCAGGGATGATAGTTTGAATCCAGGGTGGCGGGAGTCTCACGCCGTCGACCATATGAAGCTTGCCTCGATACTCCAAACGCACAGGGGGAGAGATGGAAAAGGTAGGCAGTTCGTGGGCGTGGGCATTGTTCTTTGGCTTCTTCACTTTGGTGATCGGCGTTCTTGTCGTGGTGTGGCCCCAAGAGACCTTGAAGGTCTTGGCAGTGCTGTTCGGGCTGCAACTGCTCGTCATGGGGATCTACTCCCTGGCGAGGGGCCTGGGTGCCGGCGAGCAACACCGCGTGTGGTCGATCTTTCTGGGTCTCTTCTCGATCATCGTGGCAATCATCGTGTTTCGGAACGTGGGCGAGACCGTGGTGATCCTGACTCTGATCCTAGGTATCTACTGGGTCATACAGGGTATCCTCCAGTTCGTCATGGCGGTGAGCGACAAGACCTACGAGGCGCGAGGCTACACCATATTCATGGGCATCTTGTCGGTGATCGCAGGCATCGTCGTGGTAGCTTGGCCCATCGAGTCTGTCACCGTGCTTGCCTGGATCACGGGCATCTGGCTGATCATCCTGGGCATCCTGGGCATGATCCTCGCCTTGGCGATCAGGGCGGCGGGGAGCAAGCCTGACAAGATGGCTGTAGCCTAAACGCGGTCTGACATAGCGGGCAGGGAGGGAATGTCGTGAACGACCAGGCCGAGACCGAGCGGGCGAGCCTCGACTCGCCCCAGGCCGGAACCCCTAGGACTTCCGGTCATAAGCGATGGAGAGCGATAGTCGCGATCGTCCTCCTCGTCATCGGCGCCGTCATCTTGCCCCTCGCCGTGACCGGCGCATGGGTCCGAGACTCAATCTTCGATACCAACGGCTTCGTGGATATGATGGGCCCACTGGCTGAAAACCCCGCGCTCCAGGAGGCGGCGGCTCATTCCATCAGCGTCCAACTCTTCGAGAGACTCGAACTTGAATCACAGATCGAGGGCCTGCTCCCGGAGGGCTTGGGATTCCTGGCGGGCCCCGCCACCGAGCGCCTGCAGAGTTGGACCGAAGTAGTGGCCCTGCGGATCACTTCCAGCGACCGCTTCCCAGCCATCTGGACCACTGCTCTGGAGACCTTCCACAGCAATGTGGTCGCATTCATCGACGGCAGCGGTCGCCTCGCCTTAGGTCCCAACGGCCGGATCGAGCTCGACTTGACCGGCGTGGCCGCGGGGGTGACCGAAAGGCTGGAGGAGCGGGGCATCAAGATAGACAACGAGCGTCTGATGGGCCTGGGTATCATACCGATCGCCCAGGTAAAAGCCCTCAATAGAGTCGCCGACCTCTTGAACGCGGTCAACAAGGTCTTCATAGTGCTTCCGATCTTGGTCGTGCTCCTGTTCGCTGGATCGGTGGCGGTCGCCCAGAGGCGGAGCAAGGCCATCGTGCGGGTAGGAATAGGCGTCATGATCGCCACGGCCGTCTTCATCATCGCGCTGTTCATCGTGCGCACCGTCTTCTTGGGCGCGGTGGAGGACGCCGGCTTCTCTCGCGATGCCGCCGGAGTGTTGTGGGGGACGCTGACCATCGCCCTGCGCGCGACCTCTTGGGGGCTGTTCTTCCTGGGCCTGCTCATGCTGATCCACCCCCGAGTCCTCACTCTGCTGCGAGGCAATCGAATGACCGCGCTGGCCACACGTTCAGCAGAGTCGGGGCGTGAGTATGGCGCAGCCGGACGCTGGGTGTCGGCCCACAGGACACTACTGGCCATAGGAATCCTCGTCCTCGGGTTCTTGGTGTTGGCGTTGTGGAACACGCCGCCGCTGTTCGGCGTGATCGTGGTAGCCGCCATCGTCATCGTCTTGGAGGGCCTGGTGTTCTTCCTTGCCGCGCAGAATGACCTGACCGCCCGTGGCCTCGCAGACACCGCTCCGGAAGAGAGGAGGGGAGTCGGCGAGGCCTCGGACGGACCGACCGAGCAGTGATCAGTCCCAATTCAAGAGACAGAGCAAATTCACCGCCCAGACAGAGCCTGGGCCGCCGCTTAGACGACCGCTACGGGATAGTCCTCATTGCGCTAATCGCCGCACTGGTCATCATGGGCCTGGTGGCCGGATGGGCGGCGGGCAGAACGATCACGGTGCTGGTGTTTTTGGCCGTCTTCTTCCTCACGCTGCGCGCCTCTGCGGTCTCTCGCCGCACCATCTTGCGGCTGACCGCCATAGTCCCCGCGATCCTGGCCATCGCGGTGCTGACGGACGTGTTCGAGTCCCAGGACTTAGTCGTCATGCTGTCACCTCTTCTGTCGGTGCTCTTCGTACTCGCCAGTATGGCGTTTACCATGCGCAGACTAGGCGTTCATCGAAAGGTCACCACCAACTCGGTTTACGGCTCGCTGTGCATCTACCTGTTCTTGGGCCTGCTCTTTGCGATCATCTACCAGCTGATCGGGATCCTAGGCGATGGCCCTTTCTTTGCTCAGACCGACGATCCTCGAGGTCTTGACTACATATACTTCAGCTTTGTGACCATGACCACTCTGGGTTTTGGAGACCTTTCCCCGGTCAATGATCTGGGAAAGATGACGGCCACGGTGGAAGCCGTCTTCGGTCAGCTCTATCTTGTGGTGGTCGTGGCTCTGTTCGTCAGCCGCTTAGGACTGGGAAAGAGCCATTCGGCCGATGATCCGGAGGAGTCGAAGCCACACCAACCACAAGCGAAGAGCCGGCCCGACAAGACAGACGAAGATCTGTCGGAATCTGCCGGACGCGGTTCCCAGGGATAGGCCGGATAGGGTCGATGACAAACCATCGTAGGCCCTAAGGTGAAGCCACATAGGCCTTGGGGGTCGCCGCCCGGGGGCTGCTCAGAAACGGAGGGACCGGCCGAATCGGCCGGTCCCTCCCGAGATTGACCTCGCTACACGCTGGCTGCGGTCGTTCCTAGGCCGTCTCCCCCATCTCTTCGTCCATGGCTTCGGACATCTCGTCGCCCTTGCGCTGGACCAGGTCTTTGCCTTTGTTGACGATGTCGGTGCCCTTGTTCACCACGTCCTCGGCTCGTCCACGGACGTCGTCATACCTCTTGCGCGCCTCCGCGGGCACCTTCTCACGAGCATCCGTGTAGACCTTGCGCGCCTCATCCGGCACATCGGTCAGCGAAGCCACGATGCTCTTGTCATTATCCTGCGACGCCTTGTAGGCGAGTAGAAACACCCCCGCAAGCACGCCACCGATAAAGGCGGCGAGTATCGCCCGTGCGAACGTCATATCCTGTCTCCTTTCGCGTCTGTCGGTGCACTTCCGAGCCCATCACAGCTCGCGCCGGTTAGGCATGGACATGAGCCTCCCAGGTCCCGCTCACAACGCGGCTCGTTCCACTGCCCGCTCGTCGATAGTAGCACCTGCCACAGTTGCAGGCACTACTACACCCCGGTCCAGTAATGAACTGAAATAGGGGCCTATGGTCCCTTTTGTGCCCTCATACGCTATTGTGAAACCACTTGCTCCCAAAGGGTGGAGAAGATCCCAATTGACGACGACCCTATCGCGAGACGGAGCAGCTAGGCAGGCCTGGTGGCGGCGCCTCGCCTTGAGCCTCAGCCGGCTCCTAGCCATCGTCCTGGTTCTGGCTTTCGCCTTGTGGCTCGTGGCGCGGGTCCTTCCCGGGGTCACTGTCGGCGGCTTTCTCGTCCCCATCGGCGTATCCATAGGCATGCTGGTGGCTGCGCTGCTGGTCTGGCCCTTGTTCATCCGTCTGTTCTTCAAGTTCGTCATCTGGACGGCCGGATTCGTCACCATAGCCGTCAGCGGCTTCATCGTAGAGGTGGCCAGCTGGCTCTCGTCCGGACTCGAGGTCGACAACTTCGGCTGGGCCGTTCTGTATGGGCTACTGGCCAATATCCTGCTGGCCGCTCTCCTTGGGCTCATCTCCTTCCAGGACACGGGCACCTTCAAGCGTATCGTCCTGTTCAGACAGCGACGCAGGATCGATCCCGAAATCGTGGGCAAGCCGGGCGTCGTCTTCGTTGAGATCGACGGCTTGGCGCACGACGCCCTGAAGAGAGCCATGGCCGCGGGCAAGACGCCCACCATCAGCAGATGGGCGGCGTTGGGGTCCCACATCCTTGTCCCTTGGGAGACCGATCTCTCGTCCCAGACCAGCGCCTCCCAAGCCGGAATCCTACACGGAGACAATGCCGAGATCCCGGCCTTCCGATGGCTCGACAAACAGTCGGGCAAGGTGATCGTATCGAGCAACATCAAGATTCTCGGTCCGTTCGAAGCCGCTCACTCAAACGGCGACGGCCTTCTGGCGCACGGAGGCACGGCTCGAGCCAGCATGCTGTCCGGAGATGCGTCTGAGGTCATGCTGGTGGCAAGCCGACCAGTGGAAGAGAGGGGTGAGAGCTACCGGGCTTTCTTTGCCTCGCCCCTCAGCTTCAGTCACACGACTATGCTCATGTTCTGGGAGGTCTTTCTCGAGACAGGGTCCAAGTGGTCCCAGCGTCTGCGCAATATGCAACCGCGCGTGGACCGCCATCTCAAGTACGCTTTCGTGCGCGCAGGCATGACGGTGGGTCTGAGGGATCTGAGTCTAAATGGCGTCATGGGAGACATGCTCAAGGGAGCTCCCTACAGCTATGTGACCTTGGCAGGCTACGATGAGGTGGCCCACCATTCCGGCCTCGACCGTCACGACACGCTAGTGGTATTACGCAAGATCGACTCTCGTCTACGCAGCCTCGAGAACATCGCGAGGCTGGCACCTCGCGATTACCGGTTCGTTGTACTTGCCGACCACGGCCAGACGATGGGAGCGACATTCCTGCAGCGCTACGGTCAGGATCTGGAAGCACTGGTTCGCGAATCGGTCACTCCCAGCAC
>Ga0316576_10002613_pt1 | contig 10296 bp, 12 predicted proteins | sample S0NA_FD_203075 | JGI IMG/M metagenome (GOLD analysis project Ga0316576, IMG submission 203075) | Rhizosphere microbial communities from salt marsh grasses in Alabama, United States - S0-2_050615r3r5 | ecosystem: Host-associated > Plants > Roots > Rhizosphere | place: USA: Alabama | collected... | reverse complement strand
TTTCACTTTGTAAGTGGCTCATTTTCTTTGTGATCCCAGTGGGATTGCGCCTGCCCAGCAGGCGCGGACCTAGGCGGGGGCTCCGGACAAAATAACATCCGCCTTCGGCGGTAACTTTTTTATTCCTCGTAATTCCTCAGAAGCAAGCATCTTCGGATTACTCGAAATAAAAAATCCTGCTTGCGCAGGATGTTTTTTGTGATCCCGGCGGGACTCAAACCCACAACCTTCTGATCCGTAGTCAGATGCTCTATTCAATTAAGCTACGGGACCTGTATTTTCCTGATCCGCAGTTATCTGCCAGCTGGCGTACAAATAAACTACGTGATCAATCTGCTCCTCATCTGCAGTTATTCGTCACAGAAAAGACAAATAGAATGCGGATTTGTTGCGGGTGCAAATTTATAAAAAAATCAGATCATATTTTCACTATGTGTATATTTCAACCCCGCTGATGCAATATTTCATTTATGAGCATATGTTCATTATATTTGCAGCATAAAATGAAAGTCCAACCATTGAAAGAAAACAAAACAACTGATGATATCTGACTACCGATGCATATACTGCCTTGTCACTGCCTTCGGAAGATCACTGGAAAAGGCTGGTATACCTGTATGTGATAAAGAGGGTTTCACAAAAGAAATGATTGGCGTGCTGAATGAAAAATGGAACACCGTTAATGCACCTGACTGTGCACGTGATATACACGGGCTTTACAGGAAGTATATAAAGAATGAAGATCCCTTCAGGGAGGTAAAGAGGAAAAGCAATGACACGGTGATGCAGATGAGCGGTGAGCTTGAGCAAAAGATCAGAAATTCAGAGGATCCATTTACGACAGCACTTAAACTGGCAATAGCGGGTAATATTATTGACTTCGCAGTGAATGACAACTGCGATCTGGAGGGAACAATCGAGAAGGTTCTGAACTCGGACTTTGCTGTAGACCATTCTGCAAAGCTGAGAGAAGAACTGAAAAAAGCAGGAAAGGTGTTTTATATTGGAGACAATGCCGGTGAGATTGTATTTGACAAACTATTCATCCGTGAGATCGCGCACCATGATCTGACATACTCTGTAAGAGGAGCACCGGTGATAAATGATGCCACCATGGAAGATGCCGAATACACAGGCCTGACATCAATGGTGAAGGTAATTTCAAGCGAATATGATGCTCCTTCAACCATACTGGAAAAATCAGGAGAAGAATTCAGGACACATTTTGAAAAGGCAGATGTCATCATATCAAAAGGGCAGGGGAATCTCGAAGGACTTATCGGTGAATCCGATCCCCGTATCTTTTTCCTGCTAATGGTCAAATGCGAGGTCATGGCTGAATTCATGAACACGGAAACAGGCAGTTACGTGGTATGGAACCCGGGACTGGTACGGAGACAATAAGACGAAAGGAACATAATGATAAGTTTTGGTCCTGTACCTTCAAGAAGGCTTGGCAAGAGCCTTGGCATAAACAATATTGTCAGCCCCAAAGTTTGTCCTTACAGTTGCGTCTACTGCCAGGTGGGCGCTACCAGAAATCTCTCGGTCACACGCCAGTCTTTCTTTGAACCGGATCTCATTATGAGTGAGGTAAGCCGGCATCTTGAGAAGCTTAGGTCCGGGGAAATGCCTGATTATTTAACCTTTGTGTCAAACGGAGAGCCAACCCTTGATATTAACCTGGGAACGTCTATAAAGCTCCTTAAAAGGCTCGGTATCCCCGTGGCAGTGATCTCCAATGCCTCGCTGCTTTCTGATGCATCAGTACGTGATGACCTTTGTGAAGCCGACTGGGTCTCTGTAAAGGTTGATGCTGCTGATAAGAACACATGGCGAAGAGTAAATCGTCCGGCTGATGAACTGAATTTTGAGGATTATAAAGACGGATTATTGAGTTTCGCCTGCAGTTACGGAGGCATGCTGCGAACAGAGACAATGTTGTGCAGTGAGGTTAATGACGCTGAAGATAATATCAGAGGAGTAGCTGCAATAATCGGAAGGATACGGCCCGGGAAAGCATATATCTCCGTTCCTGTCCGCCCACCGGCCGTAAAAAGCATTATGCCCCCTGATGCGGACAGGCTTAACCTTGCCTGGCAGCTCTTTGCAAAAACAGGTATCAACACAGAAATTCTATCCGGTTTCGAAGGAGCTGATACCGGATTTACAGGTAACAGCTATGAAGATATACTGAACATAACTGCAGTGCACCCGCTAAGAGAAGATGCATTGCTGGAGCTTCTTGACAGGAACGGCTCAGACTTCACTGTCGCGGAAGCATTGATGGAACAAGGACTGATCAGGCGCTCAGACTACCAGGGAAAGAAGTTTTTTATCAGGAATTTCAATATCCAGGAATAATATTCCTCTCAATAACTGTACTGACACAATTCAGCCACCTTATATGGCTAAATCTTTTACTCTTTGCCAAGCTCGCCCAGACGCCTTTCAATTGCCTTTCGGGTACGTTCAAGAGCATCCATCTCCGACTTGAGCATACTGATCTCTTCTTCCTTATTGATTCCGTGCGGGTAGTTCCACTGACCTCCCGGGCGAGGGGTCGGATATCCAAACCCCCATCCGGCATGAAATCCACGACCACGGCCCATGCCTCGTCCCATTCCTCTGCCTCCACCCATGCCTCGTCCATATCCTCCACCGGCACCTTTCTGATAACCCGGCGTATCAAATCCAGAGCAATAACCAAATGCCCTGCCTGTCCTTGGACCCAAACCTGTCGGTCCTGTTTTGTCTCCTGATGGCATAACCTGCTTTTTTCTTGATTAGTAATATTCAGTTTATTAATTGCGTACTGCTTTAAGTTAACTTGTCAGTTCCCGCATATCAGCGTAAATATAGCAATTAAAATGAACATATGTTCATTTTAAACGCATTTTAACGATTATTAATTTAAGAATGAGAAGGAGGTGCCATCTAATATACTGATATTATCTGATCAGAATTTATATGTCTCGCCCGTTCTGACAGCCGGTGACCCGAATGTTTTCTGAAACTCAGCAAGTGCGGGGCCAGCAGTGCAGTGGGAGGGAAGCACGTGCCTGGTTTTATTTTTCTTCAGATAATTTATGGTCTTGCGGGTCTGAAGGTCATTTTCCTTAAGATGGAATCCTCCCATCACTCCGTAAATCTTTTGAATGCCTGTCACCTTAACAGCATGCATAAGGGTATTTACAATGCCGGCATGGCCGCAACCTGTAATTAGAAACAATCCTTCCGGAAGGACTACCACCAGGGAGCTGTCGTCAGTCACATAATCGGGGGTGCCGTTTTCAAGGCTGAATGTGGTGGATATGGACTCAAATGATGTTAAACGAGGGATCTCACCGAGGAAGATAATTTTATCTGCAATATTATAGGGTGTGGCAGAGGTTATTATATCAAACCTGTTCTCCAGTTCATCTCTTGTATTCTTCAGTCCTATGTATGAGTTATCGGATGTACGGCATCTTTTAACAAAGCATCCGGGGTGACAGATAAGACGGCCTCCATTAAGGTGCTCCAGCCCGTTGCCATGATCAAAGTGCCCGTGGCTCAGCACTATTGCATCAATGCCTTCAAGGCTTACATTCATTGTGGCGGCATTGCGGAGGAACAGGTCACTCTGACCTGTATCAAACAGTATCCTGTTGCCATCAGCCTCAATCAGATATGAAAGGCCGTGCTCTGCCGGCGTTGCTTTACCCGGCTGGTTTTCTGTCAACACAAATATTTTCATAATTGTTTTGTTTGCTATTATGCGGATGGCATTCCGGATTTCAGGCTGTTATGTCAGGTATGTGCTGAAAAGTGGTTCGGGTCAACAATCTCACGGTATTTAAAAACAATCTTTTTAAAGTCTTCCCATGTATCGCGCTTAAGGTGAGGGTTGCGAAGCAAGGCGGCCGGATGGTAGACCGGCATGGCCGTTCTGCCGTTGAGTGTGATCCATCGGCCGCGGTCACGTGTTATCCTGTATTCAGGTCCTGCCATGTATTTTAATGCAGTAGCTCCAAGAAGGATAATGATCTTCGGGTCTAATATTTCTATCTGGTTCATCAGCCATGGCATGCAGACTTCTGCCTCCGCGGGTGTCGGCACACGGTTATCCGGAGGCCGGCACTTGATGATATTACTGATAAACAATTGCTTTTCCCTGGCAAAACCACAAGCTGCAAGGATTTTATCAAGCAACTGGCCAGACACTCCGACGAAAGGTCTTCCCTGTAAATCCTCATCCCTTCCCGGGGCCTCTCCGATTATCATTACCGGTGCTTCAGGGTTACCCTCACCGAAGATAACATTTGTACGTGAATGGCACAGAGGACATTGTGTGCAGGCCAGCACCTTCTCCCTTAACCTGTAGAAGTCGTTTTCCGTCTCAGGAGCAAAGAGTGTGCCTGTCATCTTTTATTTGCGGTTTTCTCAGGTAGCATCTTTTTCATCAAGCCTGACGATGTTTTCAGAGTTGCATTTGTCGCAGCTGTCCTCCGGCGTTGTAGATACTATCGTCTCGTAGCAGCTGTTGCATCTGTACCAGTATTCCTCAGACACGAATGTGCCGCCATTGATCAGTATTGCCTTGCCTTCAACGAAAGCCCTGGCTATGTTCTTGCGTGCCTTATCATAAAGTCTTGTAAAGGTGGGGCGCGAAATATCCATTTTCCCTGCAGCTTCCTCATGCGTCATGTCTTCATAGTCGGCGAGCCGCAGGGCCTCATACTCCTCGTAAGACATGACAACTGATTCCAGCTCGCGCATAGGCACTCCGAAAGGTTTATAACCCTCCATTGGAGGTGGCATCTGAATCCTTCGATGGCGTCTTCTGTTTGGCATAAGCCGTGATTTAATAAGATGAACCTTAAATGTTCCCGTTGTATTCTTCTCCAAATTTATGGACTCAGATAAAAAGAACAAATAATTTTCAGATATTAAACTGGTCTTAACCTGGCAAAATACATTGCAAATGAGCGATAGAGAAAATGGGTCCACTTTCCAAAGGGGACAATTATTATAGCCCATTGAGCAAGAATTATTATATGAACAATGTAAAGCCAGATATTGCTTTCAAGGAGATCCAGGTCAATGAATAACCTGACGAAAAATGCTGAAAAGCCCATCAGGAAGAGCCAGACAACAAACATCCAGTCGGAGGGCTGTGATTTCTTGCTTAGTTCCCTGGTCTTTCTCAGACGATCATATATGAAATGTGCGGTTACAACAAATATTATTGCACTTACCAGATAGCCAAGAATAGTCACAAATCCGCTCTCACTGCCAAACCAGTCAAGAAAGACGGTAGTGAACAATAAACTGAGGTATCCGATTACAAGTACCAGATGTTCAAACCACCTCAGGAAATTGTCTTCGCAATCAAGTGATCTTTTCTGGGTAAACATATGAGTTACAAGGTCCCATAATCCTGTTACGTACTTCTTAAATGGTACCTTAATGTCAGGTTTCAGTATAATGAACCACCACATGCGTATAACATTCGGAAGGAGAATGATAGCGAAGACTGTTCCGATAGCAAGCATTTCAAACATATGTCCGGTATGCATCAGTTTTTCAGTATCAAATCCTTTAAAGAAGCTCACAACAATGACTGCAACAGCAACAATCGTCATTGCCAGAGTTGCTGCAAAAAGTGATCTATAGAGCAGTCCTGATAACTTAGTCCAGTCATAGACCGAGGTCAGCCATCTCCTCAGTGACATCATCAATTCTCCCGGATTTGCTTCCTGCGGGCAGTGAGTTGAACATTCACCGCAGTAATAACATAACCAGGGTTTCAGTGAACTTTTTATATTATCTTCCATCCCCAGAACACTGTACCTTATCATTTCCCTCGGAAACGAGTCGTCTTCAGTGGAGAGTGAGCATACGGCCGTGCATGTACCACAGTTGTAGCATGCATTAAAATCCACTGCCCCGAATTTCTTCAGATCCTTGCCAAATTGATTTTTAATACCGGCCATTATTTCTTCAGTTTATAAAAATAATACTCATCCATGTCATCAATACCGGCTGGTTGTACCATGCCGTATTTTACCAGCGTCATCAGGTAAAACACAACCTCATGTCTGGGCATGGAAATTTTCTGTGCCAGCTGCTCAATTGTCAGCTCCTCGCCCTGCAATGCATCAAGAATAGCCTTCCTGGTCTTATTGAAGCTTTTAAGGTTCTCTTTAGCTGCATCAGACACACCCCTTTTTTCCCTCAGGTACTTAAAAGTCTTACCTTTCTCTATTTCCATGATATTTCTATGTATATTTTATTTCATTCACTGCAGACATATTCAAGCCAGGGCATCTATCATGCTTTCTATTTCCCTGTCAGAGTATGCGGTAAGTTGAATTGCATTATAAGGACAGAGGGGCAGGCACATTCCGCAACCCTTGCATACCGAGTTATTTATGACAGCAATTTCCTTATTACCTGAAGTAATTTTCCTTACAGCATCGAACGGGCATGCAGTCTGACACTCTCCGCACCATATACAGCTGTCTTCATCTATGTAGGCTATTATGGGTTCAAGTTCAAGCTCGCCTTTATTAACATAAGAAAAGGATTTTGCCGCAGCAGAGAGGGAGGAATTTACAGATTCCGTAATATTCTTTGGACCCTGGCAGGCGCCGCATATAGTAACACCATCAATAACTGTTTCAACCGGACGCAGTTTCATGTGTATTTCGTTAAAGAAACTATCCCGGCCTCTTGGCAATTTAAAAATTGAAGCAACATTGTTGTCGGCTCTCGGTACCATACCCGTAACGAGTACAACAAGGTCAGGTTCCACCGACACTTCCATTTTGCCTGTAAGAATATCATTGATCTTTACCTTGACCTTGCCACTTTCAAGAGTTACATCCGGAGGATCGTCCTCATATGCCTGCAGGTAGATATCGCCGTTCTTCAGTGATTCGGCGTATAACAGTTCCTGCTTGCCATATGTCCGAATTCCCCTGGTAAAATGATAATTACTTATGTGGCTGAATTTCTTCTTTGCTTCAATTGCAGCATGTATTACCGAAGTACAGCAGTAACGCGAGCAGAACTTATTATCACCTTCAACCTGCCTGCTTCCGACACAATAGATATATGCTATCTTGTTTATTTCCCGGCCATTATAAACAAGCTTGTTATCATTCAGTTCAATAATACGCTTAAACTGAGGCAGTGTAATTACACTGTCAGCCATTTCATACCCGAACTCTCCAGCTGCAGGAGTATACGGATCAAAGCCAGTGGCCATTATTACAGATCCGACGTTTATTTCAAGCATCTTTTCCTGCTGTGAGAAATCGACGCTTTCACATATTTTCTCACATATTCCGCACCTGGTGCAGGTCTTGATATCGATCACCGGATAATGAGGATATTCACTCGGGAAGTTATGGTATATAGCTTTGCGTTTGGTTATTTTATAATTAAAATCATCGGGTACTTCTACAGGACACGCTTCAATTGCCTTCTGGAGGTTGCCTTCATTACATTTCTCCTTTATATATCTTGGTGTTACTTTTACTTTGACAGTAAAATCCCCGATACTTCCGACATTTGATATTACCTCGGCGCCCGTCAGGAGGGTGATATTCTTCCGTTTTATCAGGTCATTGTATAGTCTGGTAACCAATTCTTTGCCTGTCTCATTTGTAGTGAACAGAACATTCCACTGGGAGACCCGTCCGCCAATAAAATGTTCTCTTTCAATTATAGTTACCGGGCATCCCATGTCCGCCAGTTCAATCGCCGCTCTCATACCTGCCACTCCTGCACCGATAATGGCTACTGCCTTCTTAGAGGGAATAATGATCGGGTCAAGAGCACTGGATAGCCGCACTCTGGCTATTGCTGATTTTACAAGTAGGATTGCCTTATCTGTTGCACCCGCCTTGTCGTCAGAGTGTGCCCATGAACCCTGCTCACGTATGTTTGCATGAACGTAGTTATACTTGTTCAGGCCAGCTCTCTCTGCAACAGATCTGAAGGTCAGCAGATGCAACTTGGGTGAACAGGAGGCTACCACCAGGCCATCAAGGTTATTTTTTTCAATATCCTCTATCATCTCCTTCTGGGTTGAATCGCTGCAAGCAAACATTGTTGTCCTGGCGATAGCAACCCCTTCTTCATCCTCTATAGAGGATTTTACCTTTTCTACATCAACATAATCGGAGATGTTTCCTCCACAATGGCAAATATATACTCCTATTTTCTTCATGTTTTCTGAATTAAATAACTCATTGCCTCCGATGATGCTGCACCTGCCGAAAGGATGGAGTCAGGAATATCCATTGGTCCTGATGCCGTTCCTGCCACAAAAACGCCCCTGATGTTTGTTTTGGCAGGACTGGCGAAAGCATCATTCTGATTAACGAAGCTGAACCTGTCAAGCTCAAGCACTTCCTCAGGGAATAATGAGGAATTATCAGGATTGGATAGTACGCCTACCGACAAAATGACCATATCATGCTCCGTCTCCTTCACTTTGTTCTCATTGATATCTTCGTACCTGAGGACCAGGTTGCCATTCTCTTTCTCTGATATCTTCCCGATTTTTCCCTTTACAAAATTGACTCCCATTCCTTTGGCCTGTTCATAGAACTCTTCAAATCCTTTCCCGAATGACCTGATATTTATGTAGTAAATTGTGACGTCAGCCATCGGCAGGGCACCCATTATCAGCTGAGCCTGCTTTATCGAATACATGCAGCATATCTGGGAGCAAATCGGGTTACCGATGGTTGCGTCTCTTGATCCCGTACAGAGTACATATGCCAGCCGGTCAGGGACTTTGCCATCGCCGGGTCTTAAAACTGTATTGAAAGGTCTTGTTGGTGCCAGCTGTCTCTCCATCTGCATTGATGTGATCACATTTTTAAATTGCCCATAACCGTACCTGGGCATCTTAAGCGGATCAAACAACCGGAAGCCTGTGGCAACAATGACAGTTCTTACCTTGAGATTATATTCGACTTCTTCCTGTGTAAAATCAATGCACTTGGTCGGACACACTTTTTCACAGGCACCACATAAGGTGCAGTTCTCGATATCGATAGCTGCAACCCTGGGACTGGCTATGCTGAACGGTATGAATGCCGCCTTCCTTCCGACAAGGTCTAACTGATACTCATCACTGACCACAACCGGACAGGCCTGTTCACACAACTGGCATCCCGTACAATCTTCTTCAATTACGTATCGGGGATGCTTGATCACCATAACCTTAAAGTTATTCTGACTCATCCGTACGACCTTCTTAACCTCACTGCCTGTCAGTATTTTTATTCCGGGATGCCTGGAGATTTCCGAAACTTTTGGTGTGGTAATGCAGGCAGAACAGTCGAGGGTAGGGAAGACCTTGCTGAGCAGGATCATTTTGCCTCCGATGGAAAGATCCTTCTCCACCACTATGACGCTGAAACCATTATTGGCAAGATTGAGTGCAGCCTCGCCACCCGCAATACCGCCTCCGATAACAAGTGCATCAAACGATTCATTAATAATGTTATCCGCCATAGTTAACTTTGTGAAGATTGAACTAATTGATTATTAAAACTCTTCATCTGTTTCACAAATGATTCGCTGCATACGGAACATATAGCCGCCATCCTCAGTCTTGCAGGATCAATATTTTTTCCCTTCATCATCTCATGAGTCCGGCTTACAAGGCTACCTGTCTTTTGTGTGCACGACTCTCCATAAGTGCAGTCACTTCCGTCAGCCGCAATGAAAACTCCGTCAAACCCTTTTTCAAATGCGTGTAATATCCATCTGGGTTTTATACCTCCTGAACAGGGGACCACGATGGTATATACAGTGGGAGGATAATGGAGTTTAAGCAATCCCGCCATATCAATAGCGGGATCGGAAATCTTTTCAGTTGAAAATACCAGTATCCTGGCACTTTTGGTTTTCTCAACAGCCATTATCACATTTTCTTGAGGAAAATTCTGAAATAACCGCTTTCTTCCAGGGTGCCCAGGTATTCATGGCCCTGCTTGGTACACCACTTAGGGATATCAACCTTGGTGCCCTCATCTGCAGAAAGCACCTCCATTATATCTCCTGATTTTATTGTTCCAATTGCCTTCTTTGCTTCAAGCAATGGGCCAGGACATGCTGTACCCCTGGCATCGACAGTCTTCGTTACATTCAGATTCTTTAATTCTTCCATTGTCATAATTTTTTTGAATATTGATTTAATCAAGGTTTTAAATAAACAATTGTATGCTGCTCTCATTTGACTCAGCAACGAACGTTGTTGCCCCTGCATATCTGATATTGGGGTAATCG
>Ga0316576_10002612_pt1 | contig 10297 bp, 7 predicted proteins | sample S0NA_FD_203075 | JGI IMG/M metagenome (GOLD analysis project Ga0316576, IMG submission 203075) | Rhizosphere microbial communities from salt marsh grasses in Alabama, United States - S0-2_050615r3r5 | ecosystem: Host-associated > Plants > Roots > Rhizosphere | place: USA: Alabama | collected... | reverse complement strand
CTCATCGACGGCCAGTTCCCGAACTATCAGTCGGTCCTGCCCACCTCGCACTCCACCCGCGCCCTGGTCGATCGGGACGAGCTGCTCAAGGCCGTCCGACTGACCGCGCTCATCGCCTCGTCCTCGGCCAACGTCGTTCGACTGGGGTTCGGTGAGGAGGATGACCCCGCCGCCATCGCCGTCAACGCCAAGGCGGACATCGGCGACGCCGACGCGTCGGTCGAGGCCCAGCTTGAGGGTGACCCGGTGACCATCGCGTTCAATGCCCGCTACATGGTCGAGGCGCTGAGCAACATGGATGGCAAGCCGGTCGATGATCCGGCCTACGTCCACGTCATCATGCCCGTCCGAACGCCCTCCTGAGGACCTGCGCCGCCGGCCCCCGCTGCTGGGCCGTGCGCCCTGCCGCCTGACATGCCTGTCCGGTCTCTGTCCCTCGATGGCTTCCGCAGCTACGCACGGCTCGAGATCGAGTTCGGTGATGGCCCGCAGGTGGTGGTCGGTCGCAACGCCGCCGGCAAGACCAACCTGGTCGAGTCGCTGGTCCTGCTCTCGACCGGTCGCTCACACCGGAGCTCGACCGATAGCGAGATCGTGCGCTGGGGATCCGACTTCGCCCGAGCCGCCGCCGCGGTCGTCGATGCCGGGCGTCGAGAGGAGGTGGAGGTCGTGGTCCACGCCCGCGGCGCGAGCGGCGGCGCCCGCAAGCGCGTTCGCGTCAACGGCATCAACCGGCGCGCCAGCGCGCTCTCTCCGGTGCTGCGCACCGTTCTGTTCGCGCCGGAGGACATGCTCCTCATCGTCGGCTCACCCTCCTTGCGCAGGGCGCTGCTCGACGGGATCGTCGTCCAGCGCGAGCCCACCGCCATGGCGGTGATGTCCACCTATCAGCGGTCGCTGACCCAACGGAACTCACTCTTGCGGCGGATCCGCGAGGAGCAGGCCGGCACCGACGAGCTGTCCTACTGGACGGGCCTCATCGTAGAGCACGGGGCACGGATCCTCGACTGGCGACGGGAGGCGCTCGAGGCCATCGCCGCGCCCCTGGCCGCGGCGCACCGGGAGATCGCGCCCGACGAGCCGGCGCTGACCCTGCGCTACGTCTCGAATGTCCAGCTCGCCGACGGCGAGAGCCACGAGGAAGCGCTACGCCGCCGCCTTCGCGAGACGGCAGACAAGGAGATCTGGAACGGGGCCACGCTGGTGGGTCCTCACCGCGACGACGCGGCCTTCGTCTCCGGCGAGCGACCACTCACGGAATTCGCATCCAGGGGCCAGCAGCGCACGGCCATCCTGGCGCTCAAGCTGGCCGAACTCGATGTGCTCGCAGCCCTCGACCACCGACCGCCGCTCCTGCTGCTCGACGATGTCTTCAGCGAGCTCGATCCACAGCGCCGCGCCCACCTGGTGCGTCGCATCGGTGATCTGCCGCAGGCGATCGTGACGACCACCACCACCGACGATCTCGACCCGGCGCTCGTGGCCGCATCCACGGTCTGGCGCGTGGAGCCCGGGTACGTTCACCCGGCGTTGGAGTAGGCGAGCGGTGACGCAGCGCAAGCGGCCCGTCCACCACATCGGCGAACTGCTGCCCGGCCTGGCCACGCGACTGGGCCTGGACCGGGAGCTGGAGGCGGCCCGGGCTATCTCTTCGTGGGCGCGGATCGTCGAGGAGTTGGTGCCTGCCGCGGCGGGCGCGTCGCGCCTGCTCGAGGTGCGTCCCCCGGCACTGGTGGTCTCAGCCGACGATGGGCCGACCGGCCAGGAGCTGCGCCTGCACGCAGCAGGACTCCTGGACGCCTTCGCCCAGGCGCCGGGAGGCCAGCGATTAAGGGAACTTCACGTGGTCGTACGGGCGCCCAGCACCGGGGATTCCGGGAAGCCGCGCTAGACTGGACCGTCCATGGCTACCCGACTCGAGATCACGCATGGCCTGATCGCCGAGCGGGATCGGCTCCCGACCTCCGCTGACACGCTGAGCGTCACCCGGCCGTCGACCGGTTCGAAGACTCGCTCCAAGGGCGTGCTCTTCCTCGTCGTCGGATCTGCGGTGCCTGGTCCGCGGGCGCGGGAGGCGACCGCGCTCGTGGCCGAGACGATCCGCCACGAGTACTACTATGACGAGTCGGCCGGTGTGCCGGTGTGCCTGGAGAAGGCCATCAAGGCCGCCGACCGACGGCTGCGCAGCAGCCGGGAGGGAGCAGGGCTGCCGCCGGGCTCGCTCGGCGTGGCAGCTGCGGTCGTTCGCAATAACGAGCTCTACCTGGCCACCCTTGGCCCTGCCGAGGCTTATCTCGTGCGTGCGGCGCGCCTGCTCATGCCCGATCGTGGCGGGGCGGCCGGGCTGCCCGCGGATGATGCCCGCGCCATCGGCGTCTGGCGTGGCGAGCTCAACGTCGGTGACGGCCTGCTGCTGGTGTCGCGCAACCTGACCGAGACGGTCGGCACCGAAGAGCTCAAGTCCGCCGTCCTGACGCTCCACCCGCAAGCGGCGGTGGACCACCTCCACCACCTCTTCGTGGCCGCCGGCGGGGCCGGCTCGGACGCCGTCATCGCGGTGGAGGCGAAGGAGCAGAGTTCGCGCCTGCCGGCGCGGGCCACGGCCCCGGTCGGAGCCGCCTATGCCGACCTGCCGGGCTCGGTGCCGGCTCCGGTCGGTGGGGCCGTGGGCGCAGCCATGTTGGGCATGCGCGACGGGCTCGATGGGCTCCGTGACCGCTTCTGGGGCGCGATGCCCCGCCGCCAGGCTCGCGCCACCGAGATCACCGCCCTCCACTCCCGCGCCGAGACGCGGCGCCGCGCGGCCATGGGTGTGCTGGCCCTGGTAGTGGTGGTGCTGGTCGCGGGCCTCGTGTTGGCGCTCGTGCCCCGGGGTAACGACGTCACTACGCCGCGGCAGATCGCCGGCAGCGACTCCGCCCTCGCCGCCGCCCTCGATGCCACCGACCGCGCAGACAATCTGCTCGCGAGCGACCCCACCACCGCGCTCGGGCTGTATCGCGAAGCCTGGGCCGAGATCGGTGACGCCAGCGCGACCGGCCTGTCGGCTCCGGCACTGGCCGAGCTCCAGGCGCGGGTAACGAGCGGGCTCGACAAGCTCTACGGCGTGACCAACCCGAAGATCGAACGACTGGCGTCACTCGGACCAGGCATGGACCCGACGGACCTCGTGGAGGGTCCGCTCGACGGCGCCATCTTCCTCGACCGGGCCAGCGGCGACGTCTACCGGGCCAACCTCAAGAACGGTAAGGTCCCGCGCATCGTGAAGCCCGGGCAGAAGGTCAGCGGCGGCAAGACCATCGGCACCCCGGTCCAGTTGGCCAACACGGAGCACGAGGTCATCATCGTCGATGACAAGGCCCGGCCCTTCCGCTGGCGGCCGTCGAACTCCGCGGGCAAGGGCACGTTGACCAAGGTCACCCTGCGCGGCCGGAGTGGCTTCGAGCCCGACCACGGCGACGTCGAGGCCTACGACGCCGGTGGCAGCAGCCTCTACCGGCTCTACGTGGCCGAGCCCTCGCTCAACCAGATCATGCGCTATACCCAGACCTTCGACGGCAGTGGCTTCGACGCCCCCACCGGTCTGCTTGCCTCGCAGGCCTCGGAAGTCGCCGACTTCGACCAGCTGTATCTCGACTTCGATGCCTATGCCCTCTTCGACAACACGCTTCGCCGCTACAAGTACGGCAAGTACGACGGCAACTTCACCCTGGCCGACCTGCCTGATGACGCGGACCTGCGTCCCGGACACCGCTACACCCTCGTGGACGGCTCCGGGCGCGACGGCACCCTGGGTCGGGCCTATCTCTACGACGCCGAGCACGGTCGGATCGTCGGCTTCGACAAGGCTGACGGCAGCTATCTCGGCCAGTGGGCGCCCGCCGGCGAGGGCACGGAGATGGATGGTGTTCGCGGCATGTACGTCATCGACGGTGGGCTCAACAAGAAGGGCAACAAGCGCAAGAACGATACGCTCGTGTGGGTCACGCCCGACGCCATCTACCGGGCCACGCTGGCGATGGGCTAGCGCGCCGCGAGGCGACGGTCGGCCTGTCTACTGGACACCGCTAGAATCGGGCCATGCCCCAGGCAGTACGTGAGATGGTCGTCGAAAGCGTGCGGGTCCACATGCTCTCCTCCCAGCACGTGGTCATCCTGCGAGAGGCGAACTCAGAGCGCTACCTGCCCATCTGGATCGGGTCGTGGGAGGCGCAGTCGATCGCCATGCGCCTGCAGGGGGTGGAGGCGGAGCGACCCCTGACCCACGACCTGCTCGCGACGGTGCTTGATGACCTTAGCGTCAGCGTCCGCCAGGTCGTCGTGTCCGACCTGAGCGACGAGACCTTCCGGGCCCGCATCGTGCTCGTCCAGGGCGGCTCCGACCACGAGATCGACGCCCGCCCGAGCGACGCCATCGCCCTGGCCGTGCGGGTCTCCGCTCCGATCTTCGCCACCGAGGCGGTGCTCGACCGGGCCGGCGTCATCCCCGAGACGGAGCAGGAGGAGAAGCTCAGCGTGTTCCGCGAGTTCGTCAACTCCCTCGAGGGCGACCCCGAACGGGAGGGTGGCAGCCCCGGCGGCGAACCCGGTGCGGCCGGGCCCGGTGATCCGAGCGACCGCGACGAGCGGCCACTTGACGACCGGCTGGGCGACGAACCCGAGGGACCTCCGCCCGCCTAGCCTGCCGGAGGCTCGTCGACGAGGACCGGCCGCCCCCGTCCCAGTGCGGACCCGCGGTCGACCCACAGGCGGAGTCGAAGCCACCAGAAGTCACGCACGGCGCGCCACACCACCCGGGGGTCCGCACCGGACGCCCGGCCAGCGGGACGCGGGTAGTGGGGGACGCCCTCCTCGACGATGACCCCACCGCGCTCGCCGATCTTGATGAGCAGCTCGGCCGAGAGGAAGGCCCCGCCCGACTCGACATTGACGTCGACCAGAGCCGACCGCCGGAACAGCTTGCAGGCACAGTCGGGATCCCGAACGCGCAGGCCGAAGCAGACCCGCAGGGCGGCCCGGTAGGCCCGGGCGTAGGCCAGGCGGACCGCAGGGTCAGCGCGCTTGATGCGATAGCCGGCAACGACGTCCGGCGCCGAGCCATCGGCAGCAGGCCGGCCGAGACGTGCGGTCAGGCGCGCCAGGTCGGCGATCCGGAACTGCCGATCGCCATCGGTGAAGCAGACGAGGGGATAGCGGGCTGCGGCCAGGCCGGAACGGACGGCAGCGCCATAGCCGCGGTTCTTCTCGTGGTGCACCGCGCGCACGACGCCGGGATGCTGGGCCGCCAAGCGGTCGGCGATGGCACCGGTCCCGTCGGTGCTGCCATCATCGACTGCGATGATCTCGAAGGTCTCGGCCACCGAGCCGAGGTCGGCGAGCGCTTCGGTCACCAGGGCCTCGATATTCTCCGCCTCGTCATGCGCCGGGAAGAAGTAGCTGAGCTCGGGGACCCGCTCCCGCGCGGGAAACGTGCGGTCGGTATCGGTCAATGCGCGTCCTTCGCTTGTCAACGCTCGCCTTCTGCTGACGGCTCCTCGACCCGGTAGAGGTCGGCCGGGGCTCCTGGCACCGGCGTGAGTCGATATGTCTCCGCCAAGCGCCGCCTATCGTCCTCGAGACGGATGACGTATACCGGACGCCGGCCGAGATAGGCCTCGATGGCGGTCGAGGCCGATCCATACCCCTGGTCAAGGATGTCACGGTCGTCGAGGACCGTCACATCGGGCCGCTGTCCCTCCACGTACTGTCCATACCACAGGGGTGTGGACAGCGACCACCACGAGATGATGAGGGCGTCACGGTCGACCGCCCCGAGGGTCGCCTCCAGGTACTGCCGACCCGCGTCCTCGCCGGAGGCATCCATCGCCTCGAAGCGGCCGAGGGCCGGACCCAGCACCATCACGAGGACGCCGGCACCCACGGCTGCGACGAGGCTCGTGGGTGCCAGCCGGATCCGGCCCAACAGGAGCCACGCCAGAGCGTCGCTCGCCAGGTCGACAGCCAGCCCGATCCAGAGGCCGGCCACCAGCAGCGGCACGAGGTAGTAGCGATCGATCTGGGCGTTGGGGTAGCCCACAGCGAAAAGCCAGGTGCAGCCGAACCAGAGCAGGCCCAGGACCGTGAGCCGCGGATGTCGCACGAGCCCGGCCACCAGGCCAGCCACGGCGAGCAGCGCAAGCGGCCCGAGGTCGTGGACCAGCTCGCCCCACACAGCCGTCGTGATGCCGGCGATGTCGGGGAGCGGCCCGAACGATCCCTGGAACTGCTGGCCCATCACCACGTACCAGAAACCCTCCCAGCTCGCCGGGTGCGCGTATTCCAGGGGCGGCCCCATCGCTGCGCGCAGCGGCAGGTAGAGGTAGACGAGGGCCGCCGCGAGGGCGAGGACCGCCGCCGATGCCAGGACCAGTCGCCATTGCCGCCACAGGATCCGTGGCGATACCAGCAGCACGAAGGCAGCGATGCCTGGCGCGAGGAGCAGCGTCAGGGCATGGTTGCCCAGGGAGAGGCCGTAGACCAACGCTGCCGCCATGAGCCAGCGCGAACCGCTGCCCTCGACGCGGACTTCGCGCGCCTGCCACAGGCCCATGAGCACCAGCAGCACAGCGGCCAGGAAGACGTGCAACGCATGTGGGTCCGCCCGTACACCCCAGTGCCAGGCCACGGGCGTGAGCGCGAAGGCGAGTCCCGCCACGAGTCCTGCGGCGACACGACGCGTCGCCATCACGGTCCGCAGCGCCAGCAGGGAGGCGGCGCCGGCCATGGCCAGGGCAGACAGCAGGTCGGCTCGGTAGGCCTCGTTGCCAAAGGGCTGCAGCAGCACCGACGCCAGCCACGCCAGCAGGGTGTACGTGGGGTAGCCGGTGGGGTGGGCGATGCCCAGCACCGCACCGACCGTCTGCATCTCGGCGGTGTCCCAGAGGCCGACATCCGGCAGCAGCGTCCGCCAGTAGATCCCCAGCGCGATCGCCAGCACGGGTAGTGAGCCGACCAGGTACGCGGCCGCGACGCGCCACCGAGCGTTGGGGGCGGGTATCGCTTCCTCGCTCACCACCCCAGCGTCACGCCCCAGACGACACCCCAGGCGTTGACCAGGATGGACGCTCCGACCAGAGCCAGCGCGAGCCAGCCGGCTCGGAGGCGTGCGATGCCCAGCGTCACCAGCAGCGTGGCGAAGGGGGCGAAGTCGTTGCTGAAGCGGTAGCCGAACTGGACCCAGCCCTGGCTGAAATGCATGAGGTCGGCGAGGGCGATGGCCAACACCGCCAACGCCGCCCCGGCCACGAGGCGGTAGCGGAGGTCGCGCACGAGCACCGGGATCGCCAGCAGGTAGGCCGGGCTGGTCAGCAGCAGGCTCATGCCGATGGGGTCCGGCTGAAGGGGAGGGCAGTCGGGCGCGAAGAGCGTTCCGATCCCGACCGGCGCCCCCGCGCAGGCGGGGTCATCCCAGACGGGAGCGAGCGGGAGCGAGCCGAGCATGATCCCGAGGTTCTGCGGGATGTAGCGCGGATCCTCGGCTGCCCAGGCCGGATGGAACAGCTCCGGCCGCGGCCGATACTCGACTTCGTAGAGGTAGTCGTACGCGGGGTGGAAGAGCTCACCGGTGGTGGCCAGGTTGTAGCCCAGCAAGAGCAGCACCGGCAGGAGCGCGCCGATCCCGGCTGCGGCGACGCGCCGCAGCCATGTCCCTCCGCCACCGACGAAGAGAAAGAAGGGGGCACCCAGGAGCGTGGTCAGCCGGGCCGTGGCCGCGAGACCGAAGGCGACGCCGGCGGCGAACTGCTGACCGAGGGTGTGGCGGACCCTGCGACCGACCACCCCCGCATCGGCGCGGATGGCCAGCCCGATGGCGACGAAGAGACAGGTCGAGGCCACCACGTGGGCCAGGAACCACGTCGAGCCCAGCATGGCCGCGTACCAGGCCACGGTGCCGAAGCCGTAGAAGAGCGTGCCCAGCAGCGCCGCAGAACGCCTCGCGCTGACCCCGAGGAGGACCCACCAACAGAGGGCGACATTGATCGCTCCGAGCACGGCTGCCACGGTCGAACCACTGGTGTCGAGACCCCACACGGCCACGAAGGGCAAGAGCACCACGGCCGGCAGGGGCGGAAAGGGGATCTGGGCCAGCCCATCAGCGACCGGCAGCACGTCCTGGAAGTAGTAGTTCTGATGGGGGCCCTGCATCACCGGATAGGTGATCTCAGACCGGCCCTGCAGGAACGCTTGCGCTTGCCAGACGAAGTGGTCGTAGTGATCGGCACGACCCGGGTTCGAGCCGAGGTACACGACGAGGCCCAGCAGGAACAGGGCCAGGGCGACCCAGCCCGGCCCGATGGCCTGCAGGCGCGATTCGAGCCAGGCGCCCGGACCCGCTTCGAGCGGCGGCGGCCCGGGCACTGCGGCTCGGACCACGGCAAGAGGCATCGCATCCGCTCCCGGGCGCTCGATCGGTCGTGGCTCTGGCACAGCGGCCAAACTATCGCACAGGCGATCGTTCCCGCCGGAGAGTCTCCGGGCCGTTGATATACTCGCCTCCACCTCTCCGTTTTCCAGGAGGCCGGAAGTCGTCGGTGACATCGACCCTGGCACGCGGGGCCGGCCGTAGCCTCGGAGAGTCGGTCCGTCCCCTGTCCGTGCTCGCCCTTAGCCCCGCCTTGCTCGTGCTGCTGCTCGCGGGCCTGGTCCTGCGCCTGGCGGTCGCCTACCTGTTCTTCCCGGGCTCTGGCTTCGAGACCGATGTCGCCTCCTACAGCGCGTGGGCAGCGACCATGGCGGAGCACGGCCCCGGTGGCTTCTACGCCAACGCGGGATTCGCCGACTATCCACCGGCCTATCTGTACGTGCTCTGGCTGGTGGGCCTCGTCGGGCGCGTGGTCGGCGACACGGCCGGCCTCATCAAGCTGCCGGCGATCGCGTTCGACCTGGTCGTCAGCTATGTCATCTACCGCCTGGTCCGCGGCTGGACCTGGCCAGGGCCGCGCAGCGCGACCCTGGGCCTTGGTGCGGCCGCACTCTTCCTCTTCAACCCGGTGTCGCTCTACGACTCCGCCCTGTGGGCGCAGACCGATGTCGCCGGCGCCTTGCTCGTGCTCCTGGGCGTGGCCGCGCTGGTGCGTGGCAATAGCGAGGGCGCGGCTGCCCTGGCCGCGACGGCCGCGCTGGTCAAGCCACAGTTCGGCGTCGTACTCATCCCGGTGGTCGCGGCCGTGCTGCTCAAGCGGCACCTGCTGCGCTTCGGCTCGGGGCCCCGGCATCAGCCGTGGGCACCCGCGCCCATCGCCGGCTGGCTGTCCGGTCACCAGGGTCCGATCCGGCTGGTCACGGCATTCGCGGCGGCATGGATCGCCTTCTTCGTCATCGCCCTGCCCTTCGGCATGGGGCCGCTCGAGTACCTCGATCGGATGTTCGGCACGGCTGGTGGGTACGGCTACCTCAGTGTCAACGCCTATAACCTGTGGGCCCTGGTCGCGCCCGCGGGTGGGACCTCCCTGGCGGCGGGGCTCTCCTGGAACGACGACACGCTGGCCCTGGTCGGCCCCATCCCGGGCGTCGCCATCGGCACCGCCCTGCTCGTCGCCGGCTTCCTCTGGGGCACGGCGCGCGCGGCCGTCCGCGACGACCGCTGGACGCTGATCGTGGCGGTCACGTTCCTGGCCATCGCCTTCTTCATCCTGCCGACCAGGGTCCACGAACGGTACGTGTTCCCGGCCATCGCGCTGATGCCGCTACTGGCGGTCGTGAGCGGTCGCTGGCTGGTGGCGCTGGTCCTGCTCAGCGCCGGCGCCCTGATCAATCTCCACGGGATCCTGACCCTGCCCTTGTATGGCACCGCCAACGTCGAGACCCTGCCGCTAGGCGAGCTCTTCCGCAGCGAGCCGTGGATCATCCTCTCGGCCGCGCTCCAGACCGGCGTCGGGTTGTGGGTCGCCTGGCAGCTGCGCCCCGGTGTGGTGACCGTGCCCGACGCGCTCTCACGCGAGGCGCGACCACCGGTCACGCCGGTCGCCCCGCCGGCGTCGTTCGAGCCCGGCCACGGCACCGCCCGCTCCCCCGGCCCGTGGGCCTACCCCGCCCTGTCGCACCCGGCGGTGCTGGCGACGCAGGGCTGGCTCGACCGGCTGGTGGCCCGCTTGTCGTGGGGCTCACTGCGCCGCGATCGGAGCGCGCTGTTGAGCGCTGAGCCGGGAGGGCGGATCGACCGCCGCGACGTGATCGTAGTCCTGGTGCTCGTGGCGGCGACACTGCTGCTCCGCGGATACCGCCTCGACCAGCCGGTGCGCATGTATTTCGACGAGGT
>Ga0316576_10002610_pt1 | contig 10301 bp, 10 predicted proteins | sample S0NA_FD_203075 | JGI IMG/M metagenome (GOLD analysis project Ga0316576, IMG submission 203075) | Rhizosphere microbial communities from salt marsh grasses in Alabama, United States - S0-2_050615r3r5 | ecosystem: Host-associated > Plants > Roots > Rhizosphere | place: USA: Alabama | collected... | reverse complement strand
CTCATCTGGCGCACCCCGGCGGGCAAGCGGGTCCGGGTCTCCTCACAGCGGATGGTGTGCTTCGTGCACCGGCACCTTGCAGTGATGACCTTCGAGATCACGCTGCTCGACGCTCCGGCGCCGGTCGTCGTCTCCTCACAACTGCTCAACCGGCAGGACGGCGAGGACGAGTACCACGTGCGAGCGGCTTCGCTCGGCGAGGGCATGGACCCACGACGATCACGCCGCTTCGATCATCGGGTCCTCGTGCCCCGGCTGCAACGGGAGGAGGGCAACGAGATCATCCTCGGTTACCGCTGCACCAACAGCGGCATGACCCTCGCGTGCGGGACGCGTCACCACATCGACACGACGTGCCAGGTGGAGGTGTCCACCGACGTCGGCGCCGATCTCGCCAAGACGGTGTTCAGTGTGCGGGCCACGCCGGGCGATCCGATCCGGATCACCAAATTCGTGTCGTACCACACGTCGAACGGTGTTCCGGCCGAGGAGCTCGCCGACCGCTGTTCGCGGACGCTGCAACGCGCCGAGCAGGACGGCCTCGAACACATCGTCACCGAACAGCGGGCGTGGCTCGACGAGTACTGGGCGAACGCCGACGTCGAGCTGCGCGGTGACGATCAGGCGCAGCAGGCGCTGCGATGGAATCTCTTCCAGCTCGCGCAGGCGTCGGCTCGCACCCAGGAACAAGGCATCGCGGCGAAGGGCGTCACCGGCGGAGGCTACGACGGCCACTACTTCTGGGACACCGAGGTGTACGTGGCCCCGTTCCTGGCGTACACGACGCCCGAGGCCGCGCGGAAGATCGTGCGCTTCCGCTGGCGGATGTTGGACGCCGCGCGCCGGCGGGCACGGGAGATGAGCCAGGTCGGCGCGCTCTACCCGTGGCGGACGATCAACGGCGAGGAGGCCTCGGCCTACTACGCGGCGGGCACGGCGCAGTACCACATCAACGCCGCGGTCGTGCTGGCGCTGCGGCGGTACCTGGAGGCGTCCGGCGACATCGACTTCCTGTCGCACGAAGGCGCCGAGATCCTCGTCGAGACCGCCCGGCTGTGGGCAGATCTCGGCTTCTACGGCCAGAACGGCAGTCGGAGCTTCCACATCCACCGGGTGACCGGACCCGACGAGTACACGACGGTCGTCAACGACAACTTCTACACGAACGTCATGGCGAGGTTCAACCTCCGCTACGCCGCCCGGACCGTTCGGTTCCTCGCCGAGTGGAACCCGGACGCGTTCGAGGCGCTGATCCGTGAGACCGATCTCGACATGCAGGAGCTCGAGGACTGGGACGCGGCGGCCGACGCCATGTTCGTCCCGTTCGACGAGGATCTGGGCATCAACCCGCAGGACACCGAGTTCCTCGACCTCGAGCCGTGGGACTGGGAGACGACCCCGCCGGAGGAGTTCCCCCTCCTGCTGCACTACCACCCGCTGGTCATCTACCGCCACCAGGTGCTCAAGCAGGCCGACGTGGTGCTCGCGATGTTCCTGCGTTCCGAACGGTTTCCGATCGACCAGAAGCGCCGCAACTTCGACTTCTACGACCCGATCACGACGGGCGACTCGTCGCTGTCGTCGTGCGTCCAGGCGATCGTGGCCGCCGAGGTCGGCTACGACGAACTCGCGCTCGAGTACTTCAAGCGTTCGCTGTACCTCGACCTGTGCGATTCGCACCGGAACACCGCCGACGGTGTCCACGTCGCCAACGCCGGTGGCGTCTGGGCCGGCGTCGTGCACGGCTTTGCCGGCATGGTCGAGACGGGCAACCACATCGAGTTCTCGCCGAGGTTGCCGAATGCCTGGGACGGCCTGATGTTCCACCTTCGACGCCACGGCTCACGGATGCGGGTCGACCTCGACCCGGACGGCCTCACGGTCACCGTGCTCGACGGCGGTGGCATCCCGGTGTGTCGCGGCGAGGAGGTCGTGCTCGTCACCGTCGACGAGCCGCTGCGCATCCCCCGCATCGTCTGACCCGGCCCGACCCGTTCTGGTGAGCTGCTGGCGAAACCGGTCCGCGTCCGGGTCACGACTGCGAGCTGCGGTGGCCGTTGCACGGAAACCTGATCGTCGCGGCCGGACATCCGGACGTATGGTCGTCGCCATGACGACGACGGTGATGTTCCGTGTCCGGGCGACGCAGCGCCCGCGACGTACGGCGACGGCAGCTCGGCCAGAACTTCCTCGCTGACGACTCGGTCGTCCAGAGGTTCGTCGCCGGGCTGGACCTGCACGACGCCGACGTGGTCGTCGATCTCGGCGCGGGCACGGGTCGGTTGACCGTGCCGCTGGCGCGGCTCGCCCGAACGCTGAGCACCGAGGTGTGGGCCGTCGAGTCGGATCCGACGTGGGCCGCACGCCTCGAGGAGAACGTGCAGGGCCTCGACGTGCGAGTCATTCGCGCCGACATCCGGTCGCTCCGCCTGCCGACGGCGCGCTACGTGGCCGTCGGCAATCTGCCGTTCGGCATCACGACCGACGTCCTCGCGCTGCTCCTCGACCGCCCGGTGCTCGGCCCGCTCCGCGCCGATCTGGTCGTCCAGCGCGAGGTTGCCCGCAAGCACGCCGCCTGCCCGCCGACGTCACTGCGCACGGCGGCGTGGGCACCGTGGTGGGAGTTCACGGCGGGCCCGAGGATCGACCGGCGGTCGTTCCGTCCGATCCCGTCGGTCGACGCCGCCGTCCTCCGGGTCAGACGTCGCGATCCTCCGGTGCTCCCACCGGCACTGGCGCCCGGGTTCCGCGACACCCTGCGCACGGCGTGGTCGACCACGCACCGGTCGACGAATGGGAGGATGGCGCAATGGTGAACCGAGACGGACCCGGCGTCGATCGTGGGCCGCTGGTCGGACGGGCGGCACTCGTGACCGGCGTGTCCAGGCCGATCGGCATCGGCGCCGCCGTGGCGTCGCGGCTGCACACGCTCGGCGCCACGGTCGTCGCCACCGGCTGGCCCCCGCACGACGCAGAGATGCCGTGGGGCGGGCATCAGCTCGACGACCTGCCGTTCGAGGTCGGACGTCACGACCTCGAGGACCCAACGGCACCCGCAGCGCTGATCGACGAGACCGTCGAACGAACGGGGCACATCGACATCGTGGTCGCCGTGCACGCCAGGTCGTCGGCGGCACCCTTCCGGGCGGTCACCGCCGACGAACTCGACCGTTGCTGGGCGGCGAACGTGCGCAGCGTGGTGCTCCTCGCCCAACGCTTCGCCGAACGCCACGCACCGTCGCCGGTGGACGAGCCGCCGGTCGGTCGCATGATCTGGTTCACGAGTGGACAGCACCTGGCGCCGATGGACGACGAGATCGCCTACGCCGTCACGAAGGGCGCGCTCCACCAGATGACCCGATCGGTCGACCACGCGCTGGCGGGGTCACGCATCGTGGCGAACTGCATCAATCCCGGCCCGGTCGACACCGGCTGGGCCGACGGGGACGTGCATCGCTCGGTCGAGGCCCGATTTCCCGACGGCCGCTGGGGAACGCCGGACGACGTCGCCGGTGTGGTGGCGTTCCTGGTCGGCGACGAGGGCGCATGGATCCGCGGGCAGGTCATCGATGCCGAGGGTGGCTTCGACCGGTTCGCCTGAGCGTCCGACGTGCCGCCGGGCGCATCTCGAACATTTCGTGAGATCCAGAGCGCGCCGTTAGCGTCGCGGTCATGACTGATCTCGGATTCGACGGCAAGGTTGCGATCATCACGGGCGCCGGCGGCGGCCTCGGCAAGCAGCATGCCCTGATGATGGCCAAGCGCGGTGCGCTCATCGTGGTGAACGATCTCGGTGGCGCCGTCGACGGCACCGGCAGCGACAAGGGCGCCGCCCAGCTCGTCGTCGACGAGATCAAGGCGGCCGGCGGCGACGCGGTCGCCAACACCGACTCGGTCGCGACCCCCGAGGGAGGCGCCTCGATCGTGCAGAGCGCCGTCGATGCGTTCGGCAAGGTCGACATCGTGATCAACAACGCCGGCATCCTGCGCGACAAGTCGTTCCACAACATGGACGCCGATCTGTTCGACCCGGTGATCGACGTGCACCTGCGTGGGGCATTCAACGTCACCCAGCCCGCCTGGAAGATCATGCGGGAACAGGGCTATGGCCGCATCGTGTCGACGTCGTCGGCAGCGGGGATCTTCGGCAACTTCGGTCAGGCCAACTACGGCGCCGCGAAGATGGGACTCGTCGGGTTCACGAACGTCCTGGCCATCGAAGGAGCCAAGTACAACGTCAAGGCCAACGCGATCGCTCCGCTCGCCCTCACGCGCATGACGGAGGACATCCTCGGCGGACTCGGCGACAAGCTGCAGCCCGAGCTCATCTCACCGCTGGTCACCTACCTCGCCCACGAGTCGTGCGAGGCGACCGGCCGAGTCTTCTCCGTCGGCGGCGGGCGGGTGGCCGAGGTGTTCATTGCCGAGACCGTCGGGTACACGAACACGACCGATCTCACGCCCGAGGACCTCGCCGCTCATTGGGGCGACGTGACCGCCCAGGACGGCTACGCCGTTCCCGCCACGATCGCCGACGAGACCGCACTCTTCCTCAAGGCCCTCTCCTGAGCACCGTCACCCCGGTGTCCTGATACGCCGGTGCCAGGCACCGGCGTATCAGTTGGCATGCTGGCGACATGATCCCAGTCGACGAGTTCCAGCAGGAGGCTGCTGCGTGGCTGAACGCCAATCGGCAACGTGCGCCACGTGATTACGGGGCGATCTGCCCGCCTGACCTGGTGGAGCACGGGCTGGAGTGGCAGCGCCGACTCACCGACGCCGGCTATGCCGGCATCCACTGGCCGACCGAGCACGGTGGACGCGGGCTGACCCCCGCGCACAACAGCGTCTGGCTGCTCGAATGTGCCCGCGCCGGAGTGCCCGCCGTGTTCAACATGGTCGGCTTCGTCCTGGCGGGCGGAGCGATCCTGCGCTACGGCACACCCGAGCAGCAGTCCACGCATCTCCGGTCGACGCTCTCGACCGAGCACGTCTGGTGCCAGCTGTTCTCGGAGCCCGGTGCCGGCAGCGACCTCGGCTCGCTGTCGACCCGCGCGGAACTCGACGGCGATCGATACATCGTCAACGGCCAGAAGGTGTGGTGTTCCGGCGGGCGCTACAGCAACTGGGGCATCCTGATGGCGCGCACCCGCCCGCTCGACGAGGCGCCCAAGCACGACGGCATCTCGTTCTTCCTGTTCCCGATGGACCTGGCGGGCGTCGAGGTCCGACCGCTGAAGCAGATGACCGGCGAGGCGGAATTCGACGAGGTGTTCTTCACCGACGTCGAGCTCCCCGCCGACCACCTCCTCGGACCGCTGCACGGTGGGTGGGGCGTGGGCATGGCGGTGCTCACCAGCGAGCGCGGCCACATCGGCACCTCGGTCATCGGCCTCGAGCGTCGCCTCGACCAGATGGCGCACCTCGCCGAGGGACGCGCTCTGAGCCTGACCGAACGCCAGTCGCTCGCCGACCTGTGGAGCCGAGGCAGCGCCTACAAGGCCATGGCCCAACGGCAGGGCCCGATCGCGTCGACGGCGGCGTCGCTCATGAAGCTCGGGATCACCGAGATGATGTTCGACGCGGCGATGCTGCGCGGCGACCTCGACGATCCTGAGTCGTTGCTCGACGGGCCCAGCGCGACAGGGATGCTGGCCGCACCGGGCGGTCGGATCGCCGGCGGCACCAGTCAGGTGCAACGGAACATCATCGGCGAGCGCCTGCTCGGCCTCCCCCGTGAGCCCAAGCCGACCTGATTCATGTCAGCGCACGTCCCCGCGACGTGCCTGTGTGCTGACACAGACAATGCGCTTCTGATCTGCGTCAGGCCCAATCGCCACCGTCAGTCTGTGCGCTGACACGAACGCCGGGGCGATTCGCACCTCCTCGGGTCGTGTCGGCAAGATAACCCGGTGCGAGTGCCGTCATCCGACCATGTGAGCATTGCGATCCATGAGTTCGGCGGCCACGGCCGGCCGCTGCTGCTGTCGCACGCCACCGGGTTCCATGGGTACTGCTACCTGCCGATCGCCGACGAGCTGACCGACCGCTTCCGGGCGTTCGCGCTCGACTACCGCGGACACGGCGACACGGCGCGGCCCCACGACTGGCAGGTCGACTGGACCCGCTACGGCGACGACGCCCTGGCCGCCGCACGAGCCGTGGCACCCGACGGTGGACTGGTCGGGTTCGGCCACTCGATGGGAGGCGCCGGCCTGCTGATGGCCGCCCATCGCGACCCCGACCTCTTCGATGCGATCGTGGCGTTCGAACCGATCGTGTTCCCACCTCGCGAGATCGACCCCCACGACGGCACCGAGAACAACGACACCGTGCTCTCGCGTGGCGCCCGCAAGCGCCGGGCCACGTTCGCGAGCTTCGACGAGGCGATCGCCAACTACTCGTCGAAGCCGCCAATGATGGCCTTCGACCCCGACGTACTGCGTCTGTACGTTGCGCACGGGTTCCGCCCGGCACCGGAGGGCGTGAGGCTCAAGTGCGATCCCGAGCACGAGGCCCGCACCTTCGACACCGGTGGCACCCACACCACGTGGGCCGACCTTCCCGAGATCGACACGCGGGTGATCGTCGTCGCCGGCAAGGTCGACGAGTTCGGGCCGGCAGCGATCGCCCGCGAGATCGCCGAAGAGCTGCCGAACGCCACCTACGTCGAGCACGAGGAGTGGGACCACTTCGCCCCGTTCGTCGACCCCGCAGGTATGGCGAGGCTGATCCGTGACGCTGCAGACGCCTGAACGGGCCATCCTCGCCGCGCTCCCCGAACCCCGCGACAGCCCCCATCTACGATGGCTGTCATGACCGACACCGCCGTTGCCGCCCCCGTGTTCCCGGTGCCGATGTCGCTGTCACCGTCGCGGGTGTCGTCGTTCACGTCGTGCCCGATGCAGTTCCGGTTCTCCAGCATCGAGAAGCTCCCGGAACCGCCGGGTATCGCCACCACCAAGGGCACCATCGTGCACCGCGCACTCGAGCTCCTGTTCGTCAGGCGCCCTGCCGACCGCACCCCGGAGGCACTCGCCGCTGACATGGCGGCGGCGCTCGACGAGTTCCGCACACATCCCGACTACGTCGGCCTGGGGCTCACGGGTGACGCCGTCGAGGCATTCGACCTCGGGTGTCATGCGCTCGTCGACAAGTACTTCGCCATGGAGGATCCCACCACGGTGCGCGAGATCGGTCTCGAACTGTGGATGGAGGCGCCGGTCGGCGATCTGACGCTCCGCGGCATCATCGACCGGCTCGAACTCGACGCCGACGGCGAACTCGTCGTCACCGACTACAAGACCGGTCGTGCTCCGTCGGGCAACTACGAACAGAAGAGCCTCTCCGGCGTGCACTTCTACTCGTTCCTGTGCGAAGCGGTGCTGGGCAAGCGACCGGCGAAGATCCGGCTGATGTACCTGGCGTCGGGCGAGACGATCGAGACCGTGCCGTCGGCGCAGTCCGTCAAGTTCATCACCACCCGCACCACCGCGGTGTGGTCGGCCGTCGAGCGCGCCTGCACCACGGGCGACTTCCGGCCACGCCAGAGCAAGCTCTGCGACTGGTGCTCGTTCCGCCAGTGGTGCCCGGCGTTCGGTGGCGATCCGGCGCTCGCGGCCACGGAGGCCGTGGCGGCCTACGACCATGTGATCGGCCGGCCGGCCACGGCCACCCGCGCATGACCGACCGCACACTGCCGATCGACACCGCCGACGCGACGTCGGTGTTCGGGCATCCCGATCCTGCCCCGATCGAGGCCGGCCCGTTCCCCATCGTCCCCGGCCAGGGTCAGTTCGGCCCGCAGGTCGACGCGTTCGACGAGCGGATCGACGCGCTGCTCGAGTCGTTGCGCGGCAACCCGGTGTTCGACCGCGTGTTCACCACGGCGAGCCACGTCGGTGACTTCTCCCTGATCTGGCACGCAATCGGCATCGTCCGAGGTGCTGCCAAGGGTCGGCCCGATCAGGCGCTGTTGCTCGCTGCGATGCTCGGCGTCGAGAGTTTGATCGTCAACCAGGGCGTCAAGCGGTTGTTCCGGCGACAGCGCCCGACCCAGACGGGCGACGACCGTCTGCAGGTTCGTCGGCCGAGGACATCGTCGTTCCCGTCGGGCCATGCGAGTTCGGCGGCCTTCGCGGCCATGGTGCTCTCCGCATGGGATGGTCCGAAGCTCGGACTGATCTGGTGGAAGATCGCCGCCGTCGTGGGGATCAGCCGCGCGTACGTTCGCATTCACCACGGCTCCGACGTCGTCGCCGGCGCCGTGGTGGGAACACTGCTCGGACTGGCCGGACGCCGAATCGCACGACGACTGGCGCCCTGAACACCGCCGCCACGGCCGACTCGGGCGCGTCAATCCGCCGACGTCGCCCCCGAACGCTCAGACGGCGTCGGTGGAGACGGCAGGCTCGACGAACGTCGCCGGCTCGGCCGTGAGCAGCGTGCGCACGTCCAGCAGCAGATCGGCAACCTCACCCGTCGACACGAGTTCACGCTGCATCATCCGAGCGAGAGCGCCGTCGATGACGCTCAGGGCTTCGGTGATCACGGCCTCGTTGTTGGTGTCGATGCGCTCCTCAGTCATTGGTGGACACGGTACCCGCGATGTCGAGCGCGAACACGCACCTGCGGCCAGATGAGAGAGCTGTCACACAACGTTCACAACCGGGTGCGGTCCAGGCGGCGGACCATCGGCGACCCTACGATGCGGGAATGCAGTTCAGCGGACGCAACATCGTGGTCACCGGCGCGGGACGGGGCATCGGCGAGGCGCTCGCCCGTGAATTCCACGGCCGAGGCGCGAAGGTCGTGATCGCCGACCTCGCCGGCGCCGACAGCGTCGCGGACTCGCTGCCCGGCGCCACGCCGATCACCGCGGACGTCAGCACCGAGGCCGGCAACCGCGCGCTGGTCGAGCAGGCTCGCGAGGCACTCGGCTCGATCGATCTGTTCTTCTGCAATGCGGGCGTCGGCCTGGGACGCGATGTGCTGGAGACCCCGGAGGAGGACTGGGAACTGTCCTTCGCCGTCAACGTGCACGCCCATCGCTGGGCCGCCAAGTACCTGCTGCCCGAGTGGCTCGAGCGCGGCGAGGGATACTTCTGTTCCACCGCATCCGCCGCCGGCCTGTTGATGCAGATCGGCTCGGGCCCGTACACGCTGACCAAGCGGGCCGCAGTTGCGTTCGCCGAGTACATGGCGGTGACCTACGGCGATGCCGGGGTCAAGGTGACGTGCTTGTGCCCGCAGGGCGTGAACACCGCGATGCTCCACGCCGGCGACGACGAGGTCAGCGGCAGCAACGTCGTGAAGGCCGCCGGCGTCGTCCTGGAACCTGGTGATGTCGCTGTCGAGGTCGCAGATGCGATCGAGGCCGAGCGATTCTTCGTGCTCCCCCATCCGGAGGTCGCGGACTACATGGCGCTCAAGGCCACCGAGCCCGAGCGATGGCTCGGCGGCATGCGCAAGCTCCAACGCCGCACCATCGGCTCCTGACGACACCCCATGCACCGCTCGCCCGCCTCGCTCGCTCGCCTCGGCCTGCGAATGGGCGAGCCCATCCGGTTCCGGCGCAACGACAAGGGACGCTGGATCGTCGGGCGCGTGGTCGGCATCGAGTACGACGGCAGCATCGCGATTCGAGACCCCGACGGCTCGGCCCGATCGCTCCGAGCGGAACGGGTCGAGATCCGCCGCCCGGGCTCGCGTGGACGACTCCGCTGGCACGTCGTCAGCAACGTCGCCGTCACGTGGGAGCAGCTCGAGATGTTCGAACCCGGCGACGCCTGACAAGTCTGGTCGATTCGACCCCTGACCTCGGCAACTGTGTTGCACCCCGTGGTCATGATGGGGGTATGGAGATCGCTGTGGTGGTCGAGCGGGTGGAACGCATCGCCGAGGTGCGTGCCGATCCGGCGGCGTCACGCTCGACGATCGCTGCCGGGCTGGTCGCGGTGCGTGAGATCGAAGCCTGGTGTGCTGCTCAGCACGCCGGCCTCGTCACCCAGCTCCGTGACATCGATTCGTTCCCGGAGAAGACCATCGCCGATGCGGCCAAGACCTCACTCGGACAGGCCACCACGACCACCGAACGTTCCGCCACGCTGGACGCGACCCCGAGGTTGGCCGGCGCATTGGGCGACGGCCGGGTCACCGCCGGCCACATCGACGCGGTGACCCGTACGTCGAAGCGGCTGGATCCCGACAAGCGCAACCAGTTGTTCGAACGTGCTGACGCGCTCACCGCGGTGGCGGCCAATGCGACGGTCGACGAGTTCGCGAAACGCCTCGAGCTGGAA
>Ga0316576_10002609_pt1 | contig 10302 bp, 8 predicted proteins | sample S0NA_FD_203075 | JGI IMG/M metagenome (GOLD analysis project Ga0316576, IMG submission 203075) | Rhizosphere microbial communities from salt marsh grasses in Alabama, United States - S0-2_050615r3r5 | ecosystem: Host-associated > Plants > Roots > Rhizosphere | place: USA: Alabama | collected... | reverse complement strand
TCTGAAGGAGCAAGGGCGATAACGGGAAGCCCCCCGCTGTTTCCCCACCGCATGAATTGGATGTCACCGTCCGCTCCACGGGTTGCCGAACCTGTCGAGGGGCCCAGCCGTTGAACCACCGGTATCACAATGGGAATTTCACTGCCGATAGCAAAGGAGATATGTTCGCTGTACAGGCTCAGGCCCGGACCGGAAGTGGCGGTCATCGCTTTTACGCCCGCCATGGACGCACCCAGACATGCGCCGATGGAGGCTATCTCATCTTCTCCCTGCATGCAAATGCCGCCTGCCGGCGGAAGCAGTCTCAGCATGGTATTGAAAATGGTGGTGGCAGGCGTAATGGGATATCCTGCGTAAAACCGGCATCCTGCTTCAAATGCGCCCCATGCAATGGCCTCGTTGCCTTCCATGAGTGAAAACGCCATATACTATTCCCTTTCCGATGGGAGCGTGTAAATGAAACGCTCCTGTCCTGTTCCTCTATCCGTTCTCCTACACGGGGGAATCAATTTTCAAAACCTTTGCCCCACGGATCTTTCGCTCTTTAAGCTCCAAGAGCGCCCTGTTTGCTTCTTCCAGGGGGAACTCCTGAAATTCCGGCTTGATGGCCATACGTCCTGCCAAAGCAAGAAATGCACTGATATCTCCCCTGGAAACATTGGCGACGCTCTTGATTTCCTTCTCCATCCAGAGATGAGACGGGTACTCTAATTTCAAGAGGTATTTCTTGTCAATGGATTCTTTCCGAATGGCATTGATCACAAGCCTTCCCCCGCTCTCCAGGTTTTTCATCGCCTCTACCATCGGTTTCCAGACCGGCGTCGTGTCGATGACGGCATGCAGTTTCTCCGGAGCCATGGCCTCTGTGGGGCCCGCCCAGACAGCCCCCAGTTCCCGGGCGAATGTCTGCTCCTTTTCGCTTCGGGCGAACACGAAAACGTCTGTTTGTGGATACTGATACGCTACCATCTTCAACACAAGATGGGCAGAAGCCCCGAAGCCGGTCAGCCCCAGCCGCTCACCGTTCCTGATCTCTGCAAGCCGGAGGGAACGGTATCCGATGGCCCCGGCGCAGAGAAGGGGAGCTGCCTCCGAATCTGAGAAGACCGATGGGATTGCATAGGCAGAAGTTTCAGGAACGGTCATGAGGGTTGCATACCCCCCATCCGCGTCCCGGCCCGTTGCCCGAAATTCGGGGCAGAGATTATCAAGGCCTTGCCGGCAGAACTCGCAGGTGCCGCACGAAGAATAGATCCAACCCACCCCCACCCGTTCACCTATTTGATACGATCGTGCCGAGTTCCCACGTCCGATGATGGTTCCTACCACCTGGTGGCCAGGGATCACGGGAAATCGTGGGGGGGGCGTCCGTCCCTCTATTTCATCCAGCTCGGTATGGCATACGCCACAGGCTGAAACCCTGATCAAAACCTCGCCTTCCCCCGGAACAGGATCAGGGACCGTCACTCGTTTCAGGGGGTTCCTGTCTCCGGAAAGATCGGCAATTTTTTCGAGAAGCATGGATTCCATCGTACCCTGGGCCTCCTTAGGAAAAACGGTTTCTCTTTCGGGAACCTTACCTTCATGACAGCAATCCTTCGCCGTAAAAAAAGGATAATCGTTTTTCTGTCATTTTTCCACTGTTTCGGGTATAAATCACGAAAAATGAAAAAATGACTTCTGAACCTTGAGAGACTCTCCTCACGCAGAAAGGGCGGCATCATGAGGCCCCCCGAGGGGCCCAGGGAGGAAGCCTTTTCCGGAGTGACCGCTGAAAAAACCATCTGAAAGCCTCGGAACGAAAGAAATGGCTTTCTCCCTCAGCAGCTCGCACATCCGCCCTCGGATCGGGAGAACCCATCCGGGTCCTCCACCACAGGTGGAGGTTTTAGCAAAACCAACGCCAAGGGAAAGGAAACAACCATATGAGAAGAAAAGAAAAGGAGATAACGGACAGGTCTGCTCTGGAGGAAATCATTCGCCAGTCTCTGGTTTGCCGCGTTGCATTCTCCGACGGTGATCAGCCGTACATAGTGCCTTTGTGCTTCGGGTATCACCAGGGTACTCTTTATGTGCACGGATCACCCAAGGGGAAAAAAATTGATCTGCTCATGAAAAACAAAAACGTTTGTTTTGAATGTGATGTCAACACGAAAATCGTCGAAGCGAAAGAGGGGTGCAACTGGTCCGTGCACTACCAAAGCATCATCGGCTTTGGAAAAGCATCTCTTGTGGCAGATCCTGATGCAAAACAGAAGGCTCTCAACGTGATTATGAGCCACTATTCGAAGAGAACCTTTTCTTTTCCTGAGAAGAAGGTGCAGGCAACGGCGGTAATCAAGATAGAGATAACCCGCATGACGGGGAAACAGTCTGGGCCGGTAAGTGAGCGATTCTGAAAGGTCTACTCCCCGATACATCTTCGTCCGGTTTGAGGAGAAAGGTCCAGCATGATGCGGAAACAGAGAGCAATCCAGGATTTCATGGTGATCCACTGGAGAGAAAGGAAACAATGCAGAACGCTCTCAGGGAAGCATTAAAGAAACTCGTAAAAGAACACACGCAGGATGACAGCATTCGAACTGCATGGGGGGAGCCGCTTCTGGGCTTCGCCGATGCAGGGGATCCGTTGTTTCAAAGGCTGAAGGAGGTGGTGAGGCCTTCCCACGCCCTGCCCCCCGACTTGCTGCCGAATGCCCGGACCGTCGTAGCGTACTTCATCCCTTTTCACAAGGATATCCCCAAGTCAAACAGGAAAGACCGCTATGCATCCAAGGCATGGGCCATCGCTTATATCGAAACCAACCAACTTATCAGAGAGGTAAACCGTCATCTTGCAACGCTGTTGGCCGGCGAAGGATTCCGTTCCGCTGACCTCCCTCCCACCCATAATTTCGATACAGATCAACTGATGAGTGACTGGTCTCACAAACACGTGGGCTATATTGCCGGGATTGGGACATTCGGAATGCATCACCTTTTGATAACCGAGAAAGGGTGTTGCGGTCGCTTGGGAAGTCTTGTGACAGCCGCCGAAATTCCGCCTACTGAACGGCCAAGGTATGAGTATTGTCTCTTCAAATATAATGGATCGTGCCGTGTCTGTGCACCAAGGTGCCCCGTCGAGGCATTTCATGACGATTCATTTGCTCGTCACAAATGCTACGATCTGCTTCTCAAAAACGCAGCAATATACCAGGACGAAGGGCTCGCAGATGTGTGCGGAAAATGTTCAACGATCGTCCCCTGCTCTTTTCTGAACCCGGTGAAAAAGCTGAAAAAAGGAGAGAGAAAGGCAGCTCCTTGATTGTCACGCATCCCCGTCGTAAAGCAATGCCAGAAAGTCTTCCCAGGTGCCCACCCGCGGAATCTCTGCATCAGGCATTTCCTCATTCCCCACCGGAACGCCCGGCAACATGGGAACTTTATGATCAAGGGCCCACGTAAACCAGACCGGGCGTATGCCCGCCATCAGGGCTCCATTGACATCCGCCTCGATGTTGTCGCCCACGTACAGAATGTGCGAATCTTTCACATCAAAAGCTTTCACGAGTTTCGCAAATACCGAACCATGCGGCTTGCGGTAGCCGAGTTCCCCGGAAATGAGGAGCGTTTGAAAAAACGGGGCCAACCCGAGTTGCTTGATCAACCCCCGGCACGCGGGAGCATGGGTGAAGTTGGAAAGAAGCGCCAAACGATAGGTTCCCCTGATTTGGCCCAGCATCTCGACGGTTCCGGGTATGAGACGACAATAATCAAAAAAGGCGGAAAAATAGGCATCAAGGGCATCGGCAATCCGGGCGTCATCGGGCGGTACCGGTTTTCCCAGCTCCTCGAGTGCGGCTGATATCCAGAAACGGTTGTGCGTCTCCCTGCCGTCCGCCCTTGCTTTTTCCAGGTACTCCATCGCGCAATGGCGATAGGCCTCTTTGAATGGCACCTCTTCAAAGGTCAATCCGGATTTCCAGAGACGCTTGATCAGCCGTTCAACGGCCTCGCCCACTGCCAGTCTGTCTGCGGTAATGAGCGTATTGAAGAGATCAAACCCAATGGCTTTCACATCTCTCAAGGAACCCCTCCCCCTTTTTCCTCTTTTCGGGAAACAAAAAGATCGATTTGAGATTTTTTCGGCTTGTCAAAGTTCGTCTCTCCAAGTAATGAACATGGAAGATCTTTATCTTGGGACTCATCGGAAAGTCAACCAAAATGACCGGAGCGGCCCCCATGACTGCTGTTTCCCTTGTGCATTGTGAAACCTATGATCCCGACCGGGTAAAGGCTGCGGTGCAGAAACTGCTGAAGCCCCTCGGAGGGATGAGGGCTTTCGTCCGTCCGGGGGCCAGCGTTCTCCTGAAGCCGAACCTTCTTTCGGCGCGTGTGCCGGAAAAACGGGTAACCACTGATCCTGCGCTGGTAAAGGCCGTGGCAACGATCGTACGGGAGGCGGGAGGAGATCCGTTCATCGGAGACAGCCCGGGAATCGAGCCTTTTCATCGGGTGATTGCCAAAACGGGCATGAAGCGTATTGCCGAGGAACTTGGGATTGACCTGATCGAACTGCGTGATCCCAGGCCGGTAACCCTTCAGAACAATGCACTCTTCCGGAACCTTGAGATCGCCTCCCATGCCCTGGATGCAGATGTGGTCATCAACCTCCCGAAGCTGAAAACCCACACCCAGATGCTCATGACCCTCGGCGTCAAGAATCTTTTCGGGACGATCGTTGCCCAAAGAAAGACGGAATGGCATTACATGACCGGACTCGACCGGGACGTTTTCGCTTCCCTGCTTCTTCACATTTATGAGGCGGTAGGGCCGGCCCTCACCATCCTTGACGGAATCTGGGGCATGGAGGGAGAGGGCCCGGGGAACGGCGAACCGTGCCAACTGAACCTGCTGGCTGCAGCCCAAGACGCCGTGGCGCTGGACACGACGATTTGCCGCCTGCTGGGTATCCCCCTCGACAGCTTTCCCCTCTACCGGGCAGCCCGGGCCGGGGAAATCGGGGAAACCGTCCCCGAACGGATCGAAATCGTCGGAGATTTTCCTCTGTCATTCAGGATCCGCGGATTCAGGGTCCCGAAACTGGACTCACTGAGGATCCTGCCCGGTATGTTCGACGGGTTTGCAAAACGCTATCTGGTATCCAAACCCGTTCAGGATGCCGGGAGCTGTGCGGGATGCGGCGAATGCGCCCTGGCATGTCCGGCCCATGCCATTGAACTGCTGGGGCATCACCTTCACTTTGATTACGATTCCTGTATTCGGTGCTACTGCTGCCAGGAAATCTGCCCCCGAGGCGCAATCGGCTTCAAGAAGGGGCTCTTGGTGAAACTCCTCAATCGTTTTCACCGTTGAATTTCTTTTCCCCTTTTGTATGATCTTACCTGCAGGGGAACCCGGCCATTCCCCGAAAGGGGCAATCACCTCTCTGCAGCCACCACTTCCCGCTCTCCCCTCATCAAAAAACAGCGAACGTTCCGCATGCTCTGCTTTGACCAGGACCTTTTCTTATTCTCCGATGGAGCGCAGCTCCTCCTGAATGTATTTCAACTGATCCAGATCTTCTTCATTTATTTTCCCGCCGTCTGCTGACGCCCTGAGGCGCTTTTTCAACGCCTTCACCTCCCGTTCCAGGTCAACAAGCCCGTTTAGAACGAGACTTTCAACATCGGTTTTCTCAGCCGCGATCTCGGGCCGCTCCGTGGAAAGTTCCTTCAATTTCAGGACAAGCCGCTCCTTCCACAAGGGAACATGGGTATCCAGATGATACCGGTCTTTGATCTTGTCGGCCAGAGCCTGGCACGATTCAGATTCCCCGTGCACCAGAAACACCTTGGGACGGCTTTCAAAATGGCCGACCCATTCCAGGAGATCGTTCTGATCCGCGTGAGCTGAGAATCCTCCGATGGTAAAGATCTTCGCCTTGACCGAGACCTTTTCTCCAAATACCTTTACCTGCTTTGCCCCCTCGACGATGCGCCTGCCCGTAGTGCCCTGTGCCTGGAATCCCACGATAACCAGGCTGGCGCCCGGTCGCCACAGATTGTGTTTCAGATGGTGTTTGATGCGGCCTGCAGTGCACATTCCGTTTCCGGCAATCACGATGGCAGACCCCGATCTTTCATTGATGGCTATGGATTCCTTGGTGGTGGGCGTGAACCGAAGATTGGGCATGTCAAAAGGATCGAACCCCTCATCCACAATCGCCTTGGCCTCTTTGTCGTAATATTTCTTGTTCTTCCTGAATATTTCCGTTGCCTTTATGGCCAGCGGGCTGTCAAGATAAATGGGGATATCGGGTATCATCCCATCCCGCTGAAATTCCCCGAGAATATAGAGTATTTCCTGTGTTCTTTCCACGGCAAACGCCGGGATCATAATCTTCTCATTCTGAGCGGTGCTGTATTGTATGGCTTCCAAAAGTTCCGACTTGCTGTCATCAAAACTACGGTGGCGACGGTTCCCGTACGTGGACTCAAGAAACAGATAATCGGCATTAAAGATCTCATGGGGGTCCTTGACGATGAGTTGATCTTTTCTGCCGAGGTCCCCGGAAAAAACGACCTTCATGGAATCTTGCCCCTCCTCGATCCACAGCTCCAAGATGGAAGAACCCAAGATGTGTCCGGCATTTCGAAGTCGTGCTTTAACTCCCGCTTCCACTTCGATGACCTGGTCTCTTTCAACCGGCGAAAAAAGGGGAAAACAGGCTTCAGCATCTTCAATGGTGTACAGCGGGGTGATCTCTTTCTTCGACTGGCGTTTGTTCTTTCGAGACTGCCATTCAGCATCCATTTCCTGAATATGGGCGGAGTCCAGCAGCAGGGCGTGGCACAGCTCGGCGGTGGGCGGTGAGGTGAGAATACGCCCCTTGAATCCGTCCTTTGCAAGCTTGGGGATCCTTCCGGAATGATCAATGTGGGCGTGCGTCAGGAACAGGATGTCAATGTCGGCGGGATTGAACCCCCACTGTTCCCAGTTTCGTGCCTCCATGGTTCTTCCCCCCTGGAAAAGGCCGCAATCCACAAGGAACTTTTTTCCCCTCGGACTTTCCACAAAATAGCAGGATCCGGTCACCGACCCTGCAGCCCCTAAACAGGTAATTCTAATCATCGTGGACTCCTTTCAAAAAAAATTGCAGGTTTCGTTTTAGAACCATTCACCTGTCCGTTCTCGGGCCCGGATTTTCACTGGCGAACATCTTGACGCGATCACCCGATCCCTATGGATTTGCTCTTTCCCTGCTGTTCAAAAAAACGGTCAATGTCATTCAGGTCCTGAGAGATAGGGATTTCCGGAAGACTTCGGAGAAAAGCTTTTCCATACCCACGATCGAGAATCCTTCGGTCAAGGAGACAAAGCACCCCTCTGTCCGTCGTCTTCCTGATCAGTCGTCCCAACCCCTGTTTGAGAGAGATAATCGCTGCAGGGACCTGGTATTCAAAAAAGGGGTTACCGCCCCGCACCCGGATCGAGTCCATCCTTGCCGCCACCAGAGGATCACCGGGAGAATCAAAGGGCAGCTTGTCGATGATGACACAGCTCAGCGTTTCTCCAGGCACATCGATCCCCTGCCAGAAAGATCCGGTTGCCAGGAGCACAGAATGGACATCCTCCCGGAAGGCTTCAAGCAACGAAGAACGCGGCGCATCTCCCTGGCGGTACACGGTATACGTAATCCTCTCTCTGATAAGCGCATGGACCATATTCAAATTGGAGTAACTGGTGAATAGCACAAGTGCTCTGCCTTTTGTTCGCTCAAGAATCTCCAAAATTCTTTCGGCGATCGCAGAAGCAAAATGGGGAACCGGGGGCACGGGAAGGTCTGTGGGTATGTAGAGGAGGGATCTCCGCTTGAAATCAAAGTGGGAGGGGTAGATTCCTTCAATTGCCTCGTCAAGTCCCAAGCGACTCTTGATATAGTCAAATGAGTTGTTTGTGGAAAGGGTAGCCGAGGTAAAAACCACCGTTTCCACCGTTCCATAAAGCAGCTCTTTGAGCCTTCTCGACACATCAAGGGGTGAGGCATGGATGGTTATGCCGATTTTGCGCCGTTCATACCAGGTGAGCCAATCGGGGTCCTCCTGCTGAAAAATCAGTGTGAACTGGTGGTAAAGATCCTGTGCCCTGAGTGCATACGGGTGCAGCTCGATGGACGGACTCCCCTCCAGATCCCGAGCGAGAGCGGTCAGAATCGCCCTGATCTCGCCTCCCGGCCTTTCAAACAATGCCAAAAGGTTCGGACCGTCGATCCTTCCCCGATCTTCACTGTTCTTGAATTGTTCCTCCAACTGTTCTATCTGTCTTCTCAAGGCTTTCAGGTGGGCCTCGAAGGGAACGCGTTTCTCCTTGGAAATTCTCTTCATTTCCTTTTCGAGATCCCCGGCAAAGACAGAAAACTGATTGCTGCTGATGCTTTCTCCCAGGTAATCGGTGGCGATCTCCTCTATCTTGTGGGCCTCATCAAATACGGCCGCCTGAAACCGGGGAATCACCTCGCCGAAACCGCTCGTCTTGATCTTCAGATCCGCGAAGAAAAGATGGTGATTGACCACCACAATTCTCGATCTGGCCGCTTCACGACGAAGCTCATTGAGAAAGCAGTCTTCAAAAGAGAGACAGGCATTTCCGAGGCACTGATCCGATGCGCAGGAAAGCTCTTCCCAGAGGGAGGTATTGTCCGCCAGCCAAGGAAGCTCAGCGCGGTCCCCGAACCTTGTCTCTTTGATCCAGGCTGCCAGCTTTTTCTTGAGTTCTTTTCCCCGCTCCATGAGGAGAGATTCCTGTGCAAAGAACTGGTGAAAGCGGTGGAGGCAGAGGTAGTTTCTCCTTCCCTTCATCATCATGGCATCCGGATGCAGGTCGGCGGCCGCCTGAAGCAGGGGGATATCCTTGAAAAAAATCTGCTCCTGGAGGTTTTTTGTCCCGGTGGAGATCACCGTCTTTTTTCCGCTTAGAATCAGAGGAACCAGGTAGCCGAAGGTCTTTCCGGTCCCGGTCCCGGCTTCCACAATGGCGGGAGTTCCTGATCTCAGCGCGTGCTCGATCTGTTGTGCCATTTCGACCTGGAACGGACGGAATTCAAACCCTTCCAGGGATCTTGCAAGGAGTCCTTGAGGGCCGAGGATATCAGAGGTGGTCAAAAGCGGTTTGGACATTCTTAATATATAGTTTTCAGAACAAATTTCGTCAATCTGGAAAAAACGTTGAATGGGCGAAGGGAATTCATTATAAGGGAAGAAAACGTAAATCTTCGGGAAATGGACCAGATATTGGGAGGCTGCGGTGCAGGTACAAAACTGGATGAGTCAGGATATGGTGACGGTGGAGGAACAGACACCGATTATCGAAGTGATGCACCTCCTCGAAGAACATGACATTCGGCATATTCCCGTGACAAAAGAGGGAAAGCTGGTGGGTATGATAACGGACCGGGAGGTGAAGGAAGCCTCCCCTTCCAAGGCGGCAACCCTCAAGGCCCAGGAACTCTACTACCTGCTCGCGGAAATGAAGGCAAAGGATGTGATGAAGGTGGATCCCATTGTCATATCCCCTGATCAGACCATGGAGGTGGCCGCTGTCATGATGCTCGAACACAAGGTGACCGGAATACCGGTGGTCACGCGTGCGGGGGATCTGATCGGAATCATATCTCAAGGGGATGTTTTCAAAGTCCTTATTTCCATAACGGGGATCTACCAGCGGGGTGTTCAATTCGCTTTCAACCTGGAAGATCGCAGTGGTACCATAAAGGAAGTCGCAAATGTGCTGCGTGAAGAAGAGGCGCAGATCGTCAGCATCCTCAGTTGTACCGACACGGCGGACGAAGGATACCGACACGTGTTTATCAGAATAAACGAAATCCCCGAAGAAAAACTGCACCGGATCATTACACGCTTCGAACAGAACTTCATGCTCCTGTACGTGACAAAAGACCCCCTCAAGGAAATTTAGAAGGGGTCTTTTGTCACCGCTCCCGTGAAGGGTGCGCTTCGAGTACCTTTCTCACGGAAGGCTGAAGGACCATCCCACGGCCCAGGAAGGATCCCCCAGAAAACCGCTGATGTGAAATTGGGGTTCTGCCGACCACGAGCGAATCCGCACGGGGCGGGGTATTACCGGCGGGGCAGCAACCCGTATCCAGCTTCGGGAAACGGCCAGCACGCGGTGCTGCCGGGCCCGAAAGACGCGACGGTTCCATCGCCGATGCGTTTGAAGTATGCTTGCCCGCCCCCGCCGATTCAGGTATCCATTTGACCACGCCATTTTTCGCGCATGGTGGAAACGACTTTCCTTTCT
>Ga0316576_10002608_pt1 | contig 10303 bp, 8 predicted proteins | sample S0NA_FD_203075 | JGI IMG/M metagenome (GOLD analysis project Ga0316576, IMG submission 203075) | Rhizosphere microbial communities from salt marsh grasses in Alabama, United States - S0-2_050615r3r5 | ecosystem: Host-associated > Plants > Roots > Rhizosphere | place: USA: Alabama | collected... | reverse complement strand
GGAGCTCAACTGGCCTGTTTTTCAACAGCTCCTGCCATCCGGAACCTTCCGCTCAATTTTGTCAGTGAGATGATCGGAACATTTGTGCTGATCTTCGTGATCCTCTACATTGCAGAGCCAAGCATTACCCTTGGAGATGTCGTGGAAGCCAAACTGGGCCTTGGTACACTGGGTGCGCTGCCCGTTGCATTGCTGGTCACCGCGATCGGTCTTTCACTGGGTGGTACAACCGGGTATGCCATTAATCCTGCGAGGGATCTCGGCCCCAGGATCATGCACACTGTATTGCCGATGAAACTGAAAGGGAAGAGTGGATGGGATTATGCATGGATCCCTGTCTTCGGGCCCTTAACAGGAGCAGTACTGGCCTCCATCTTCTATTTAATCCATCAGCTGATATTTGCCTGAAATCTACCGGTCCGGATCAGTACCTGCAGACTGCTGAAGCTAATCATGATGCAGTGCATTTACGGGATTGGTATGTGCAGTCCGTATGGCATGGTAGGAGACCGTCAATACCGCAAGCATTCCGGTCAGTACGGATGTGATGATAAAGAGGTCCGGCGATAATGCAATCCGGTAGGAGAAATCATTCAGCCACCACCTGGACAGCCACCATACCGCTGGTAGTGCAATCACCAGTGAGAGAATGATATACAGTGAAAAGTCCCGCAGCATCATCCAGGTGATCTGGCCGGTATGTGCACCCAGGGTTTTCCGGATCCCGATTTCCCGGGTTCGGCGTTCAGCCGTAAAGGAGGCCAGTGCAAAAAGCCCGGTCGAAGCCAGGATGATGGCCACCAGGGTAAAAATTTTGAGCAGGGCTGACATGCGTTCCTCCGAGCTGTACATTCCATCGATCACCTCCTCTACAAATTCATATTCGAACGGAAATTGTGGAAATAATTCCTCCCACTTCCCTTCAATCTGCTCTACAGCGCCGGCAGGATCACCCGGCTCCAGCCTGACCACCATATGGGACAGCTGGTCCATAAAAGCAGGTGCCATGGCCATCGGTTCGATGTTTTCTCCGACGGGCTGAAAATGGTAATCCTCCATCACCCCTACGATCATCCCGTTAATCCCCAGGAATCTGATCTGCTCTCCGACGTGTTCACCGGTTCCCATCATATCGGCCAGTGTCCCGTTCACAATGAAGCCCGCCACCGTATCCTGCAACACATCACCTGGAAAATCGGAGGAAAAATCACGTCCCTCCCGGAGGCTAATCCCCATAGTCTTTGTAAAATCAAAATGGACGGCGGTAAACGAGACCAATATATCCTGTTCCGGATCTTTTCCTTCCCAGGAGATGCCTCCAGCATTGCTTCCGATGCGGTAAGGGGGCTGCATGGAGGCTGTGGTGGTACGCACACCGGGTAGGGCTGACAACTCCTCTTTCAGCAGTCCGTACTCCTGCTGGAGCTGACCCCGGAGCTGGATATGAACGAGGTTAGAGGGATCGTAGCCCAGATCGGCGTTTCTCATATACCTGAGCTGTCTCGATGCCACCAGTGCCCCTGAGATCATGATGACAGCCAGGGAAAACTGGAAGACCACCAGAATCTTCCTGAGCAAACCGGATCCCGACCGCGAATCGGAATGTTCTCTGATGGCAGCCAGAGGGCTGACAGAGGAGAGGTAGAGGGCGGGATATCCACCTGCCAGCAGGGTGGTCAGTAACAGAATTGTGAGCAGCCCGGTCAGGAACGGGAGAGAGACGAGGGTTCCCGCTTCCAGTGCCTTCCCCGAAATCAGGTTGAACCTGGGCAGCAACGCCAGAACGAGGATGAGGGCCAGGATGACTGCGATCAGTGCCTGGAGAAGGGATTCGGTCAGGTGCTGGCGGATCAGGACCCACCTTGAGGCTCCGTTGAGCTTGCGCAAACCGATCTCTTTGGCGCGCACTGATGAACGGGCGGTGGAAAGGTTCATGAAATTAATGCACGCGATCAGAAGGACGAAAATGGCAATGGCTGTAAAAATATAGACGTAGAGCACTGCACCACGAGATTTCCCGTAACCGAAATAGGAGTGGAGGTGGATCCGGGAAAAGGGAGCAACCATGTAGTCGATGGTATTGTTCTCCTTGTATTTATCGGTGACCTGGGTAATTTTCCGACTTACGATGGAATCGACTGCGCCCTCCTGCAATTTGACGTAGGTCTGGATGGAATTGTTGCCCCAGTTCTCTTCATACAGTTGCCGGGTCTGGATAAAGCTCCACGGGATCAGGATTTCGAACCGGATGATGCTGTTCCCGGGAAGCTTCTGAAGCACCGCACTCACAGTGAAAGGATGTTCCTGGTCCACTTCGATGACCTGACCCACGGGATTGACATCTCCGAAGTATTTCCTGGCGATCTCCTCCGTCAGCACCATGGTGTATGGATCCCGCAATGATCCGGTTGCATCCCCGTATTTAAACGAAAATCCGAACATGTCGAAGAAACTGGAATCCACAGCGAAGATGGCATCTTCAAAAAATTTCTGGTCGCCATGCACGAACAGCCTGCCACCGGACCAGGCCATCCTGCACTGCTCCGTGATCTCCGGAATTTCTGAGGCCCATACCGGTCCTGATACATATGGAGTAACATTGACATGATAGGGCTCCTTTCCGCTGTAATACTGGTCCTCTTCCACCCGGTACAATTGCCTGAAAGAAGGATGGAAACGATCGTAACTGAGCTCGTCTGAGACCCACAGAAGCATGAACAGGGTACAGGCAAGGCTGACGGTCAGTCCGGCGATGTTCAGGAGGGTGATTTTTCTTTCTTTGAATAAGAGGCGCAGGGTTTGCCTGAGGTGGGTAAAGGACATGGGAGCAAGTTTTTAACAAAAGACGAAAAAACTTTCCCGGTATTACAGGGAATAAAGATTAACTTTGAAAACCAAATAAAATCTGAAGTGCATATGAAGCGGGATATTGAATTATTTTCATTGATTGATCATGAGCATAACCGCCAGAAAAGGGGCATTGAACTGATTGCTTCGGAGAATTTCGTCAGTCCCCAGGTGATGGAAGCCATGGGATCCTGCTTGACCAATAAATATGCGGAAGGATATCCCGGGCACAGGTACTATGGCGGGTGCGAAGTCATTGATGAAGTGGAACAACTGGCCATCGACCGGCTCTGCCAGCTCTACGGGGCAGAGTATGCCAACGTGCAGCCCCATTCGGGCGCGCAGGCCAACATGGCCGTATTCCTGACGGTCATGGAACCCGGGGATACTTTTCTGGGGCTCGATCTGTCACATGGTGGACACCTCTCGCATGGATCCCCTGTGAATAGTTCAGGTATCCTCTACAGAGCGGTATCATATGGTTTGGATGAGGCCACGGGAAGGGTGGATTATGATGCCATGGAAAAGCTGGCCCTGAAAGAGAAACCCAGGCTCCTGGTGGGAGGCGCATCAGCTTACTCAAGGGAATGGGATTACCAGCGGATGCGGGAGATCGCGGATAGGGTGGGTGCCCTTCTCATGGTCGATATGGCCCATCCGGCCGGGCTCATCGCTGCAGGATTGCTGGATAATCCCCTGAAATACGCCCACATAGTCACCTCCACCACCCATAAGACCCTCAGAGGGCCCAGGGGCGGAGTGATTCTCATCGGAAAGGATTTTGACAATCCGTGGGGCCGCGCGACAAAAAAAGGGGTGATCAGGAAGATGTCTTCCCTGATCAATTCAGCGGTCTTCCCAGGTATTCAGGGAGGTCCTCTGGAGCACATCATTGCTGCCAAGGCAGTTTCATTCGGGGAGGCGCTCACCGATGAGTTTCGCGATTACCAGAGGCAGGTAAAAAAGAATGCCAAAAAGATGGCTGCAGAGTTCATGAAACTGGGCTACAAAGTGGTCTCTGACGGGACCGATAATCACTCCATGCTGATCGACCTTCGTTCGAAAACGGAGGATGTGACCGGAAAACAGGTGGAGAATGCCCTGGTGGAAGCAGATATTACAGTCAACAAAAACATGGTTCCCTTTGATTCACGGTCACCTTTCCAGACCAGCGGAATCAGGGTGGGGACACCTGCCATCACGACCCGTGGAGTCAAAGAGGACCTGATTCCCAGCATCGTTGAACTCATTGACCTGGTGATCGTCAATGTCGATGACAAACAGGGAATCGAAAGGATCAGGCACCGGGTGAACGAGCTGATGGCCGATTACCCGATGTTCGCCTGAGGTTTTTCATGGAGTGGTACACCTATATCATCGTTGTAGGCGTCGGGATCGTGGCCGGTATCATCAATACCCTGGCTGCCGGTGGGTCCATGCTCACCCTTCCGGTATTGATGGCCCTGGGACTTCCTCCCAACATGGCCAACGGGACCAACCGCATTGCCATCTTTCTTCAGAATGTTGTGGGTGTGGGAAGTTTTCACCAGAAGAAGGTGATGGATTTCGGTTCCGGATTCAGGGTAGGGATCCCGGCCGCTCTGGGAGCCGTGGCCGGCGCATTTATTGCCGTCAACCTCAATGATGCGGCGATGAAGCTGGCCATTGCCGCTGTCATGGTGGTGGTTTTCCTGTTGATCCTGATTAAACCCAATCAATGGATCCACGGCCATGGAGAGACACCACCGATCCCTTATGTCTGGCAGGTTATCATATTTTTTATGGTCGGCATGTACGGGGGATTTATTCAGGCCGGAGTCGGGTTCTTCCTGCTGGTCAGCCTGGTCATGGGAGCTGGATTCGATCTGGTCAAAGCCAATGCCCTGAAATTATTTGTGATCCTGCTCTATACCCCGGTGGCTTTGCTCATCTTTTTTCTCAACGGGGATGTTCACCTCTGGATGGGGCTGGTACTGGCGGCAGGGAACATGCTTGGGGCCTGGATAGGAACCAGCATGGCGGTGAAGCGGGGGGCCAATTTTATCCGCTATTTTGTCCTGGTGGCCATCGTGGTGGCCATTGTCCACCTGATATGGGATGCGGTGAAGGCACTCTGACCTTCCTGTATAAGGGAATTGGTCACAAGTGTTTAATTATCAGGGAGAAATGATGTATTTAATCCAGCCGGTCTGCCGGTAACTGGCATTCTGGTCAGAAGTGAACGTGCTCCTTTTAGCGGCATCCACCACCATATCCCAGATGCATTTGTCCTGATAGGTGGCACTGGCAACAACGGCACTGACCACCTTTCCTTCACGGTCCACCTGGATATCCACCTTCACTTCGATCTTCTGTGTCACATCACAACCCGACATGTTGGGTTTGGGGAGGTTGCCCACACTGCGGTCACCGAGTCCGAAAGAGATTCCGTTTCCGAGGCCTCCGCCTGTACCGTAGTTATTCGCACCTGCTGTGCCGCTGGTGACACCCTGGTTCCCGCTCCCTTCGGTAACTCCTTCACTCCCTTCAGAGTTGCCCACTCCCTGCCGCCCGAAGGCGCTTTGGCCCGCATTGTTGATCCGCTCGGCCTGCTCCCTGCGTTGCCGTTCGAGTTCAGCCTGTCTTTGCCGTTCCTGTTCCTCCTGTCGTTGCCGCTCCAGCTCGGCCTGCCGCTGCCGTTCCACCTCGGCCTGCCGCTGTCGTTCCTGTTCGACCTGCCTCTGCCGTTCCAGTTCGGCTTGCCGCTGCCGTTCCAGCTCTTCCGGGGTGGGTTGAGGGCGCTCGATCACCTTCGTCTCCTCCACATCCTGGGTCAGATCCTCCCGCACCGGCTCTGGAGCGGGCCGTACTGGTTCCGGTTCCACTGCGGGCGTTTGCTCGTCCACAGGTGGTAAAACTTCCTCCTCCTGCCGGGCCGAGGCTGTCTCAACAGGCAGATCGGGATCGCCCGCCTGCTGGTCATCCCCTGCGGGTTCAACTGTTCCGAATCCTGATTCATCTGTACCGAAATTCACAAGAATGCCCTCCTCTTCCGGTGGCGGGTCAGGGTAGGTGAGGCCTGCAAACAGCAACAACAACAGCAGCAGCAGGTGATAGACGATGGTCGGTATGAGTCCTCTTGCTTTAAGTTTCATCGGATTCAGGTGGTAAACCTGCAGATTGATTATCCTGACGGTTTGGTTCCCAGAATGACCTTGTACCGGTTCCTCCGGGCTATATCCAGTACGGTGAACACCTCTTCCATGTTCAGATCCCTGTCGGCATTCAGCCGGATGGTGGGGGCCTCTCCGTAATTTTCAAGTTTCATTCTCAGTACACCCTCCAGCTCTCCCAGGGTATATTCCTGATCGTCAACAAAGATATGCTTCCCCTGGTCGATGGAGATCGCCAGGACGGGGTTGGCCTGGGTCTGGTTGTTACTCTCGGGCAGCCTGACATTTCGGGCAGCCGGGGAGATCAGGGTAGAGGTGATCATAAAGAAGATCAGCAGCAGGAATACGATGTCGGTCATTCCCGACATGGCGAAATTCTTATTGGTCTTATGCCTCGATTCAATCGCCATTACAACTGCTTTAATACGACGGTATAGTTTCTTTCCGCGGCCACATTCATCACCCTGACCGCATCTCCCACAGTCACGGAGGGGGAGGTGATTACCCGGATGGTCGGATCGGCCACTCCCCTGAGTCTGGCATCAAGCACCATGCCAAGTTCGCTCAGGTTCACGCTTGATCCGTCCACCAGAATGCGGCTTCCGCTCTGAATGGTGACCGTAGGAATGTTCGACTCACTCTGGACGGTCACCTGTCCGCGGCTGGGCAGCAGCATTTTCAGTGCATTGGGGGCAATCAGGGTAGACGTCAGCATAAAAAAGATCAGCAGCAGGAACACGATATCTGTCATTCCTGACATGGCAAAATTATCCAGTACCCGGTTCCTGGGTTTCAGTGCCATGACCTTCTATTTTGCCGGTTCGTTGAGCAGGTCGATAAATTCGGAGGTGCCCGCCTCCATGTTGTTGATCACCTTGTCTACCCTGGCCACAAGTGAGTTATAGGCAAAATAAGCGATGATTCCGACGATCAAACCGGCAACGGTCGTGATCAGCGCCGTATAGATCCCTGCAGAGAGTTGTCCCACATTGATGTTGTTTCCTGCTGTGCTCATCTGGTGGAAGGCCTGTACCATCCCGATCACTGTTCCCAGGAAACCGATCATCGGGGCGCCTCCGGCTACAGTGGCCAGGGTGGGCAGCCCCCTTTCAAGTTTATATATTTCAAGGCGCCCCACATTTTCAATGGCAGCATTCACATCGTTGAGCGAGCGTCCGATCCGGGAGATCCCCTTTTCGATCATTCTGGCCACCGGGTTGTCGGTCGACTCGCAAAGGGTTCGCGCCGAATCGACCTTTCCGTCGATGATATAATCCTTGATGCGGTTCATGAAATTCTGGTCCACCCTGGCAGCCTTTTTGATGGCAAACCATCTCTCAAAAAAGATGTACACAGCCACCAGGCTGAGGAGCACTATAGGAATCATCACCCAGCCCCCTTTGATGGCAAGGTCGATGAAAGATTCTGTTGATGTCCCCGGCAAATCACTGGTATCCAGGTTAGTCACCTGTAACAAGATCAAGTAGTTCATTCCTCGAGAATTAGCATTAATCGATAATGCCCCGCCCGGCGGGGCGCATCAGTTTGGGTCGAATATATGAATAATAACGGGATATGCTTCAGCGTAGTATACCCCGTTATTAAACATTTGCTGCTTTTATCAACAGCAATGTCAGTGCCCAATCAGCTGCGCCTGAAGGTAGTAAACTCCGGCTCCGGCCAGGTATCCCAGCAGGGCCAGCAGAGAGATCTTTTTCAGGTACCAGATAAAATCGATTTTTTCCATGCCCATGGCGGCCACCCCGGCTGCAGAGCCGATGATCAGGATGCTTCCACCTGTCCCTGCGGTATAGGCCAGAAACTCCCAGAACAGCCCGTCCTGTACAAAGAAGCTTGCCCAGTGGGCCGCTTCAGGATTGAGCAGGGCAATGGTGGCCGGATCAGCGATGGGATACATGCCCATGGCCCCTGCAACAAGTGGCACGTTATCTACCACGGCAGACAGAAGCCCGATGGCCATGTCGATCAGGTACATGCTTTTAAGATGTTCATCCAGCCAGCCGGCCAGCACGGTAAGCTGACCCGCACTCTGCAGGGCAGCCACGGCTGAGAGGATACCCAGGAAGAAAAAGATGGTCGGCATCTCCACCCGTTTGACGATGGTCATCACGCTCAGCTGCTTCCTCACGTGGTGGGGTTTATTGACATGCATGAGTTCGGTGACCAGCCAGATCACCGACAGGGACAACAACATACCCTGGTAGGGGGGGAGGTGGGTGAAGGTTTTGAAAACCGGAACGAAAAGCAGACCTGCAACCCCAAGTGAAAGCATCAGTTTTCTTTCAAAAGAAGAGGTCAGACTGTCCTGTTCTTCTTTGATCACGGGCCGGGTGACATGACCTTTCTGTGTGAAGCTGAGAAGTATCAGGGGAATGATCATGGTCACCAGGCTGGGGATGATCACCTTCAGAATGATGTTGATCGTAGTGACCTGTCCTCCGATCCACAGCATGATTGTCGTCACATCCCCGATCGGTGACCAGGCCCCTCCTGCATTGGCGGCCAGCACGACCATACTGGCAAAGAACCAGCGGGTACCCTTGTCATCCACCAGTTTTCTCAACAGCGTCACCATCACAATGGTGGTCGTCAGGTTATCCAGGGCGGCTGACATGAAAAAGGTGAGGATACTGAGGATCCAGAGCAATTTCACCCTGTTGGTGGTTTTGATTTTATCAGTGATCACTTTGAACCCGTCGTGCTGGTCTGTAATCTCCACAATGGTCATCGCCCCCAGGAGGAAAAAGAGGATCTCGGAGATTTCTCCCAGGTGATGGATAATTTGATTTTCGACGATGAAATGGCGCATGAGTGTAACTTCGGACTCACCGAGTTCCCCATGTTCGGCCAGGGTTGCAGAAAATGCGTTCCAGGCCTCACTAAGACCGGCCGAAAATATATCAACCGCACCAAAAATATAGAGTACCCACAGCAGTGTTCCGATCATTAATGCAGGAACAGCTTTATCCACACGCAGGGGATGTTCCAGGGCGATGGCGACGTACCCCAGAACAAAGACAACTACCATGATAATGAACATAGTCTAGCGAACTTTGGGTTAGGAAATATAAAGCCCCAAAGATAGAAAAGTTTTAATCAACCGGTTCAGGCTCCGAAGAATTTCTCTTTCTCTTTTTCCGGTTGGTCAGCCCCTCTTTATACCTCTGGAACAGTTGCTCCAGCGTGTTGAATTCTTCCCGGTAGGAGACCCCGACGCCCTGTTTATAGGGGGCTGTTTCATAAAGGAGTTCATCCCTGGCCCGGTTGAAGGCGATCACACTGACATTATCGGTCACCCGGAACTCCACGTCGAAGTCGCCCATGATGTAGGGATTGTTCGATGCACTGCTGGATGGATTGGCTTCCTGTCCCCCCACATCCACATTTCCGCTGATGATGATGCGGTCATCGAGGAGCTGCGTGGAGAGGGCCACCTCCACTTCATCACTGCTGATTTCATCCCCGGGCCGGTAATTCACCCCGATATCAAAATCGTCACTGATCTGCGAGAGCCAGTTACTCAGCTGGTTGGAGAGGAGTTCGCTGGCTGTGACCCCTGCGATATAGGAGTTCATGGCGCCCACGTTCTGGGCCCCGTAACCCGAGACACTGTAGAAGTTATTGATCACCAGAAGCGAGAGAAACTGCCGCATGGTTTCCTCTTCTGTGCTGGTGCTGTTTTCCAGCAGATTTCTTGTTTCAGGATCGGCAGTCGGCATTTCAATTCCTGTGGTGATGGTGGGGGAGCGGAGGTCGCCCTGCAGGTTCAGGAGGCATTCCACCGGGATCCTTCTTTTCAGCGATTCTGAAGCTTCACTGGGGTCCCCCGGATAGAGGTTATAGGGAGCGGTACGCGTGGTGTATACCGCTTCCAGGTCGATGGTGGCGTCTGTGGGGTCCCCGTTGAAGTAGATTTTTCCTCCGGGACTGATCTGGAAACGCTTGTTGATCACATTCTGCAGGGTGAAAAGGTAATCTCCCCTGACCAGTTCAACGTCACCCAGGATCCTGAATCCGTTGGAAGGATTCAGCGTCATGCGCAGGGTTCCATGCCCGCTCGTTTCGATGATGTCCCCCACCTGTGGGTCAAAGATTAATTGCACCACGGCATCCGGCGTGATGTTCACATCCATCTCCATATCGATTCCACTGATGTTCCCGCTGGCGCGTTGTATGGAGCGCAGCTCCTTCTCCTCCGAGTCCTCCACAAAAGTGATGAAATCACTGGACATGACCTCACGGGCATTGTACAATGGCAGGTATATGGCTGTATTCGGACCGGT
>Ga0316576_10002607_pt1 | contig 10304 bp, 8 predicted proteins | sample S0NA_FD_203075 | JGI IMG/M metagenome (GOLD analysis project Ga0316576, IMG submission 203075) | Rhizosphere microbial communities from salt marsh grasses in Alabama, United States - S0-2_050615r3r5 | ecosystem: Host-associated > Plants > Roots > Rhizosphere | place: USA: Alabama | collected... | reverse complement strand
AGGCCTTGACGTCGTTCCCAGGCCAGTCCAGTGGTCACGGTGAGCAGCCCGAAAAGCACCCAGTTGACAAGGGAGCCCGTGGAAGCCTGGTCGAAGCCGGTCAGCTCCTCTGAGGACATGGTGCGCGAGTCGCTGAGCACGGTGGTCACAGCGGGTTCCGACAGCAAGTCGGCGGCGCGGGCCGCTGCCTCGCCGCGGAGGTTCTCATCGGCGGTGATGCCGAGCGTCGCCTCGATCTGGGCTACGGCCAGCCGAGAAGCAAGCCGTTCTGCATTCAGCCGACCCACTGCTCCTTGCACGGTCTCGAACACCGACTGAGCCCCGCTCGAGGTCTCCACACGCACGAAAGTCAGGCCGGCACGTTCTCCATCCCTCAGGGCCTGTCCGTAACCGGCGGGGATGATGAGTCCTGCGGCCACCTCCTGGCTTTGAACGGCCTCTTCCAGCGCCTCGGGTTCCATCGACTCGACCCCCAGGGCGGGCTCTTCCTGCAGGCGTTCGAGCAGAGATCGGGAGGCTGCGCTGCCATCCTGGTCGGAGACTGCGAGCGGCAGGCTGGTCGTGTCGGCGAAACTGCTGATGAGCACTCCGAGGAACACCGTGAAGACGACGGGCAGTACGATGCTGAAGAGGGCTGCGAGCCGGTCACGACGGGTCTGCAGCAGCTCCTTGCCGGCGATGTACCACGCTCGACTCATGCGTATCGCCTTCTGAAGAACCAGGTGGCAAGAAGGAAGAAGACCAGGCTGAACGCCACCGACGCCAGCAGCGGAACGGCCACGTTGCCCCACGAGCCCCCGTAAAGCACCTCTCCCCAGCCCTCGATCAGCCAACCGTTGGGCGTGAAACGACGGACGCTGGCGAACGTGCCCTCGACGTTGGCCGTCCCCATGAAATTGCCTCCAACCAGGCCCAGGAAGACGAAGATGGCGGCGCTGCCGGCTCCGGCTTGGGCCGGTGTCTTCGCGAACGACACGGTCAGAAGACCCAGAGAGGAGGCCACCAAGGCACCCGCCAGGGTGAGGGCGATCACGGGACCGATCGCTCCCCAGCGAGCACCGAACAGGAGCCAGCCCACAAGCAGGAGGATGACCGACTGGACAAGCACGACTATGAACACGCCCACGTACTTGCCGGCCAGGATCATAGAACGAGGGGTGGGGGTCGTGAAGAGCCTGAAGAGCGTGCCGTTGCGGTGCTCGTCGATGATGCTGCGCGCCGCCGTAGCCCCTCCGAACAGCATGAAGAAGATCATCATGCCCACGAGCACCTGGCTGGCCACGTTAGGATCGGGACGGTCTTCTCCGCCGGCGATGTTGGGGCCCCGGTCCGCGATGCTGACCGCCTCGGTCTGCTGGGCAGCCGAGACATATGCTTCAGCCGTGGCTCCGGCCAGGGCAACGAGCTTTTCGGGATCGACCTCTCCCACATCGACTGCCAGTTCCACTGCCGTTGAGGCGGCCGCTCGGGCTCCGTCGAGGGATTGTGTCACCGAGCCGACGATGGCCGATACGATGGCCGGTCCCACCGTGACAGCTGGATCCTTGTAGACCTCTACCACCATCGGTTCATTGCCGGGCGCAGAAGCCTGGCTCAGGCGTTCGCTGAGGCCGGCGGGAATGATGACGGCCACATCGGCCTCCCCCTCATCCACGGCCGCACGGGCGGCTTCGGCACTCTCCAGCACCGTCGTGTCAAGTACGTCGTCCAGCTCAGGGGAGGTCAAGACTTCCACGATGTGGCTCCCGGCCCGTTCTCTCTCGGCTGCGGCGCGGTCCGTAGAACCAGTAGCTGCAGGCAGATCCAGGTCCACCACCACGGTGTGCACAGCTGGAAGCGCGAAATTGTCCCCGGCGCCGAAGGCGGATCCGAGGGCGGCCGCCAGCAGCAGCGGGGCCACGAGCATCATCGCCAGGGCGGCGAAGTCGCGGTAGATGTGGCGGATGTCTTTCCAGGCGATGCTGAGGGCCCGCATGTAGGCTCCTTCAGTCCGCTCAGTCGCGCAGTGCCCGGCCGGTGAGGTGCAGGAAGACCGTCTCCAAGTTGGGCTCGGCCAGGCTGATGTCGGTGATACGGGCGTCAGCCGCTCGGGCGTCATCGAACAGCTGGGGCATCAGTGTGTTGGCATCGGTCGCCAGCAGCGACACCCTCCCATCCTCGGATGAGGAGACTGTGGCGATGCCTTCGGCCTCTCGCCAGCGGGCAGCCAAGCTCTCAGCCTCGCGGTCCAGGACCACGTCCACCCGGGTGCTCTCGCCTACAAGTCGCACCAGCTCGGGCTGTGTCCCCAGAGCGATCATCTTGCCTTGGTCCATGATGCCCACGCGATCGGACAGTTCTTGGGCTTCTTCCATGTAATGAGTCGTGTAGAGCACGGTCACACCCTGGCGGTTGAGGTCCTTCACCCCATCGAGGATGGACCTCCGGCTCTGTGGGTCGATGCCCACCGTGGGCTCGTCGAGGTAGAGGAAGCGCGGTCTGTGCAGCAGCGCCGCGCCGATGTTGACCCGACGCTTCATGCCTCCGGAGTACTTGTCCACCCGGTCCTTCTGCCGATCCACCAGACCTATGAGCTCCAGCACCTCGTCCACCCTTGTATTCAGTTCAGCGCCTCCCATGCCGTACATGCGCCCCCAGAACAGGAGGTTCTCGCGTCCGCTCAGGTCCTCGTAGAGCGCGATCTCCTGCGGAACCACGCCGATGAGTTCCCGCACCCTGTCGGATTCCTTGGACACGGAGTGACCCCCGACCCAGGCATCGCCCGAGTCTGGGCGTAGAAGGCAGGACAGCATGGATATCGTGGTTGTCTTGCCGGCGCCGTTGGGTCCCAGGAGGCTGAAGATCTCGCCTTCTTCGATGGCAAAGGTGACATCGTCTACGGCCACTGGCCCCTTGGGAGGGTCGAACTGTTTGTGCAGGTCTTCGACTTGGATTGCCGGCATCTCATCCTCCTCTGCGAACGAGGGCGACGATTGACGGGGCAGCGCGGCGCGGCGGAAGTGCCTGATGCTTCGCAGCCCACATTGCCGGAGAACAGGCCAATGGCTCTCTAACTGAAGACCTCTTCCCGGCTGATCATGCTCTCCTCCAGGTGGAACTCAGAGTGCAGTGCCCTGACCGCCGTCTCTACATACTGCCTACGTATGACGCAGCTGATCTTGATGGTGCTGGTGGAGATCATCTCGATGTTGATGCCGTTCTGGGCCAGCACCTCGAACATCTTGGCCGCCACTCCGGGGTAGGTCTTCATCCCGGCGCCCACCAAGGTGACCTTGGCCACGTCTTTGTCGGTGTCATAGGACTTGAAGCCTATGTTCTCGCGCAGGCTTTCGAGGACGCTCCTTACGCTGGGTAGGTCGGCCTCGGCTGTGGTGAAGGAGATACTGGCTGAACCGCCTTCCGAGACGTTCTGGATGATGACGTCCAAGTTGATCTGCGCCTTGGCCAGCGCCGCGAAGATCTCGGCCGCCACTCCTATCTGATCGGGCAGTCCGTGAACAGTGACTTTGGCGTCGTCGAGGGTGTACGCAACGCCGGAGATGATGGCTTGTTCCATGGTGTGCTCTTCCTGTCCTACCCAGGTACCCGGGCTGTCGGTGAAACTGGAACGGATGTGCAGGGGGACGTCGTAGCGTCGCGCTACCTCCACACTGCGGGTCATCATGACTTTGGCTCCGCTCGCGGCCATTTCCAGCAGTTCCTCATTGGATATGACTTCGAGCTTGCGCGCGTCGGGGACGATGCGGGGGTCCGTCGTATAGATGCCCTCCACGTCGGTGTAGATCTCGCACACCTCGGCTCCCAGAGCGGCCGCCAAAGCTACCGCGGTGGTGTCGGAGCCACCGCGCCCGAGCGTAGTCACGTCCTGGTCCGTGGATACCCCCTGAAAACCAGCCACCAGCACGATCTTCTCCTCGGCCAGGGCCTTCTGGATACGATGAGGTCTGATGTCGAGGATCTTGGCCTTCATGTGGAACGTGTCGGTGACGATGCCTGCCTGCGAACCCGTGAGGGAGATGGCCTCCGAGCCCAGCTCGGATATGGCCATTGCCAGTAGGGCCGCAGAGATGCGTTCCCCTGCGGACAGTAGCATGTCCATCTCGCGCGCTGGAGGATCGTCCGAGATCTCCTGCGCAAGCTCGATCAGTTCGTCGGTGGTGTCTCCACGCGCGGATACCACGGCAACCACGGGATGGCCGCTCTTCTGAGCATCGACAATGCGACCGGCCACCCGCTTGATGCAGGTGGAGTCCGCCACCGACGATCCGCCGAACTTCATCACCACTACGTTGGTGCGCTCCGCCTTGCGCTCGGGGCCCGAGATGACCACGTAATCGGCGGCCGTGTCACCGGCTTCCAGTGATAAGTCGTCTTGCCGTGGATGCTCTTGGTCCCTCACCGCTATCAGCACTCCGATCCGGGGATTGCGCAACCGCTAGATTCTACCAATACTGCCAGATCGTCGGTATGGCAGTCGATGGACGAAGCGAACGGCCCTACAGGTCTCGACGACCGACCAGCGCTCTGCCCAGGGTCACCTCGTCGGCGTACTCGAGATCACCACCCATGGGTAGCCCAGCGGCCAAGCGGGTGATGCGCAACGTGCCCGAAGCGGTCTCCGCCTGCAACTGCTCGGCGATGAACAGCGCCGTGGCCTCACCGGCGGTGTTGGGATTGGTGGCCACGATGATCTCGCGAACCTCGCCGTTCCTGGCGCGTTCGAACAGCTCAGCCAAGTGCAGCCTCTGAGGTCCCACTCCATCCAGTGGGGAGAGAGCTCCGCCCAGTACGTGGTAGAGACCTCGGTATTCGTGAGTGCGCTCCACGGAGATGACGTCCCCGGGCTCCTCGACCACGCAGAGGGTACTCCTGTCCCTGCCGGCGTCCGAACAGACGGAGCAGAGCTCTTCTTCGGTGAGATTGAAGCAGCAGGCGCAGAAGGTCACCGTCTCTTTGACGTCCACGAGGGCTTGAGCGAGGGGAAGCGCTTCCTCCGGGGGGATCTTCAGCAGATGGAAGGCCAGACGCTGTGCCGTCTTGGGTCCGACCCCAGGAAGCTTCGCCAGCTCGTCGATGAGCCTCTGCACGGTCGGACTGTACATGACCCGCAGCGGGGAGGTCGGGCTCCCCCTTAGAAGGGTAGGCCCGGGATGTTGAGTCCGGAGGTGATGCCTCCGAGTCGCTGGTTTGCCAGTTCCTGCGCCGAGCGCAGGGCCTCGTTAGTAGCGGCCATGATCATGTCTTCCAGCATCTCGGCGTCGTCCGGGTCGATGGCGGCCGGGTCGATCTTCATGCTCTTGATCTCTAGGGCACCCGTGACCTCCACAGTCACCATGCCGCCGCCGGCCGACGCTTCCACGACTTCGGCGGCGAGTTCATCCTGCGCCTTCGCCATGTCCGCCTGCATCTTCTGGACCTGCTTCATCATCTTCTGGTAATTCGGATTCGGGTTCACCGGCGTCTCCTCCGCTCGTCTAGCGCGTGGGCCCGTCGTCGATCAAGCGGGCGTCGAACTCCTGCTTGAGTGCTCGTATGAGCTCATCTCTAGTCAGGATTCTAGCATCTTCGTCTTCCGGTACCTCTGGAGCGGGTCCCGCCGCCAGTCTGGCCGAGACGTGCAGATCTCTGCCCGTCAATTGGCGGAGTACGGCCGCGATGATCTGGGGATTGTCGCCACGTCCCACCTGGTCAACCTGAAAGCCGAAGCCTGCCGGGAACCTGATGATCAACTCATCGCCTTCCAGGCTTTCTACGCGGCCTTCGCCGAGCACGGCCGCGAGTCCCGCCCGACGTTTGTGCACGGCGTCGATCACGACCTTCCAGGCTCTCCGCAGATGCTCTAGTTCTGGGGGGATGATGGCTCCCCTGGCTGCTCCCTGATGGGCTTCGTCGCTCATCTGGAGCTTGGAGTCGTCATGTGGAACGTCGTCGTCCGCGGCTGCCTGGTTGGTTCTTGGCGCCTCCGTGTCTTCGACGACCGGCCTGGCCTCTTGATCGAGCGCGGACCTGGTGGCGGGCTCGACCTGTGGACTGGCTGCTGCCCCCGTGGCGGCCGCGGTCCTTGAAGTGCGCGCGGACTCCGGGGCAGGCTCGGCCTCAGAAACGCGCCCCACGTCTGCGGCCGACGTGCCCCTTGGGGTCGGCTCGGTGGACGATGTTCTTGCTGCCGCACCGGAGGAAGGTGGTACGGCAGGAGTTGGCCCGGAAGGAGCCTTTGAAGATCGGGACTCCTGCATACCTGGAATATCGGGGCCGGGCACACCCCCCGCGGTCCCATCGCTTAGCCCGGGCCGCGGTCGCGCTGGAGAGTCCTGTGTCAGGGCCGTCATCTTGATGAGCGCCAACTCCAGCTCCAACCTCGGCTCCGACCCCTGACGGATGGCGCGCAGACCTTCGCCGAGAAGGTCGATGAACTCGAGCGTGCGCGCTGTGGACACCCGGTTCGCCTGGCTCTGCAGCGTCGTCAGTTGTTCCTCCGTGAGGGCCATGCTGGTAGGCGGCTCCACCGTGTGTTTGACCACGTAGAGATCACGCAGGTGGCTGAGCAGGTCCTTCATGAACTGGTTGTAGTCGGTGCCGGCCTGGTTCAAGCGGTCCACGAAAAGCAGAGCGCCTTGGGTATCGTGATCGTTGGTGAGGTCCACCACCTCGAAGAGCAGATCGTGCCGGGCTACTCCTAGCACGTCCAGCGTCTGCTGGAGGGAGATAGAGCCTTCAGAGTACGTGGCCAGTTGGTCGAGCACCCCGATGGCGTCGCGGAAGCTTCCTCCCGCTGCGCGGGCGATGACGCTCAGTGCGGCCTCGTCGACTTCGATGTCTTCGCGCCGAGCTATACCGGACAGGACACTGACCACTTCGGGCACCGAAGGCCGCCGGAAGTCGAATCGTTGACAGCGAGAGAGAATGGTGGCCGGCACCTTGTGTGGTTCGGTGGTGGCAAGGACGAAGACGGCATGCGCGGGAGGTTCCTCGAGCGTCTTCAGCAGCGCATTGAACGCGTGTCCGGAGAGCATGTGGACCTCGTCGAGTATGTAGACCTTCATGCGTCCTTCGAGCGGGGCGAAATGGACCTTGTCGAGCAGGGTCTCGGTGACCTCCTCGACCGTCCTGTTGGAGGCGGCGTCCATCTCCACCACGTCCAGGGAGCTGCCGCGACGGATGGCTTCACACACCGGACAGGTGCCGTCCGGGGTTGGGGTGGCGCTTCCCTTGCCGGCTTCGCAGTTGAGGGCCATGGCCAGGATCTTGGCGGTGGATGTCTTTCCGGTGCCTCGCGGACCGGTGAAGAGGTAGGCGTGGCTGACGCGGTCCTGCACCAAGGCATTGACGAGCGTCCGCGCCACGTGATCTTGCCCGACGATGTCCTCGAAGCGGGCCGGCCGGTACTTGCGGTAAAGGGACACAGACATGTGTCGGCGGGTCTCCTCGTTCGCGCACTCGGTGGGCGGGGTGATTATATCAGTCGGTCTTTGCCGACTCGTCCGGTTCCCGGCCGTAGAGACATACAGGCCCTGTTGCCGCGCCCTCCCCGTCCACATGGCATTTCACCGTGGTGCTGAGCAGGCGGTAGTGGTCGTCGCGGATGGCCTGTTCGAGCGCCTCGACCTGCTCTTCGGGCACGGACAGCTGCTGGGCCGTGCGTCGGAACAGTTCGAGTGACGTCTCGAACTCCTCCGGCACGACGTCGCTCGCCCCCAGATCGTAGAGCGGCTGCACCTCGGAGATGAACCGGGCACGGGCGATGATGTACAGATCCGGGTTCAGGCGGCGCATGCCGGCCACGATGCCGCGCGTCGCCGCAGGGTCACCGATGACCACGGCGGCAGCCCGCGCTCGGGTGACCCCCGTAGTGAGCAGCACCGACTCATTGGTGGCATCGCCGTAGTGGATGTGACTGTCACCTCGGGCTTCGCGGCGGACCGTCTCTGGGTTGAGTTCCAGCACCACGCGCGCTAGCCCGAGCTCGTCCGCGGCTCTCGCCAGGTTGCGTCCGTTCGTGCCGTAGCCCACTATCACAAGGTGGCCGGACATCTCCTCGCGCGGTCCGTCCTCGCCGAGGTTGCCACCGAGGCGACCGCGAAGAGGCAGTCGGTTGACCCATTTGTAGACGCGCTGTGTCTGACTCATCTCCACCGGAGTCAGCGCCATTGTCAACACGGCCACACCTAGGAAGCCCTGCTCCAGGGACTGGGGTAGGAGTGAATGTGTGGCCGCCACTGCAGCCAGCACGAAGGAGAACTCGCCCACCTGGTTGAGACTTAGGCCTGTGCCCACGGCCACGCGCAGCGGATAGCGCAGAGCGAGCACAGAGGCCCCGGTGAACAGGGTCTTGGCCGCCATGAGACCGAGAGCGCCAAGGAGCACCATCCACCAGTAACGGGCCAGAAAGCCAAGGTCGAGGAGCATCCCCACCGAAACGAAGAAGAAGCTCATCAGTAGGCTCTGAAAGGGCAGCACGTAGCCGAGAGCCTGGTGACTGTATTCCGATTCCGAAATGATCAGACCCGCCAGAAACGCGCCCAGGGCGAGAGACAGCCCCAGGCTGGCCGACAGGGCCGCCACCCCAAAGCAGATGACCACCACGGCCATGAGGAACACTTCCGGGCTGCGGCTACGGGCTGCCTCGTAGAGCACGCGGGGGGCGATCCACTTGGTGCCGACCACCACGGCCACGATGACACCGGCCACTATGCCGACGAGGGTGTAGGGAGCAAAGGAGGTCTCCATCTCTCCACCGCCGAGAAGAGGGAGGGCGAGCATCATAGGCACCACGAGGATGTCCTGGAAGATGAGGATGCCCAGCGCGTTGCGGCCCACCGGGGTCTCCATCTCTCCTCGCTCGGAAAGCGTCTTGAGGACTACCGCGGTGCTGCTCAGCGCGACGAGCATGCCTAGCACGGTGGCCTGGGTGCCGGAGAGTCCGAACGCGAGTCCCACCCCCGCACCGGCGGCTCCCGTCAACAGCACCTGGAGCGGACCGGCGACGAGCATGACTTTCGCCAGACGCAGCATCCGCCGGAAGGAGAACTCCAGTCCCAGGGTGAACAGCAGGAATACGACGCCCACCTCGGCGAGGACGCGCACCTCTTCGGTCTCGCCGATCAAGCCCAGACCCTTCGGGCCAACCAGAGCGCCGGCTGCGAAGAGACCTACCAGCGTGGGCAGACGCAGACGGCCGAAGATCAACGTCACCACCACGCCCACAGCCAGGATGATCACGATGTCGACGAGAGTTGCGATCACCGTCAGACCTCTGAGATCCCCGAGAGTGAGAGAAAAGGACCGTGCACCCGCCGTCGAAGTCGAACCTCCGAGCGCCCATCGGCAGCCGGCTCAGACCAAGCTACCCTACGGCACATGGAAGAGTCCGCTTAGGGCTGCTACCTTCCGGTCCTGACCCGGTTCACAGAGTTCCATTGCGCAGGACCTGGTCTTCAACACCGCTTACCGACGTCAGACCTCACAGGCCCGCTCCTCAGGCGGGGATTCAGTCCCGCTAAAGCGGATTGCGGGTTCAGGGCACCGCTGGCTCCCCACCTAGCACGGTCGCCGGGGAGTATACAGCAGAGTCACCTGCCAAAAAGAGCCTGGGGACCGTGATCCTTCCCCGACGAAAGACCCAGCGGACGCGGATCTAGGTCGAAGCGGTGGTGGAGATCATATCCGTGGCAAGATCCAGGAGCGGCGCTAGAGCCGCTATGAAGTCATCGAGGAGACCGGCAGCCCTCTGCGGGTCGTCAGAGGGGTCGCCGAGGGTCTCTATGGTAGCGTACGCGTCGGCCAGCACCTCGGCCACGGGAGCTTCGGCCATACTGCGCCCCCGATTGATGGTGCTGTAGACGTCGACCATGGCCTGGCGCGCCAGATCCAGGTCGCCGTCGCTCAAGGCCTGAGCACAGGTCAGTGCCTGCACACGGGCACGGAGGCCTAGGATCAACGCCATACTTGGATCGTCCGTGGCTACGTCGTTGGCCACCAACTGCTGGGCCAGATCGTTCTGCACCGAGGCCGTGTGCGCCAGTTCTTTCTGATAGTCGGACAGGGCGACCGGGGGCACGGTCGTAGAGGACGAGGAGTCCGTCGACGTAGTGGAGGCGACGGTGGTGGCCGTGCTGGACGAGGTGGTTGCCTCTGCGTCGCCCCCGTCGTCCGAGGAGCACGCGAGCGTGCCGCTCAGGGAAAGCGCCAGGAATATCAAGATCAAGCAGGCCGCAAGACCCGTGAGCGGCCGCTGGGACTTCTTCACTTGTTGCTCCTCATGATATGGCGGAGTGGGAGGGATTCGAACCCTCGGGACGGGTTAC
>Ga0316576_10002606_pt1 | contig 10304 bp, 10 predicted proteins | sample S0NA_FD_203075 | JGI IMG/M metagenome (GOLD analysis project Ga0316576, IMG submission 203075) | Rhizosphere microbial communities from salt marsh grasses in Alabama, United States - S0-2_050615r3r5 | ecosystem: Host-associated > Plants > Roots > Rhizosphere | place: USA: Alabama | collected... | reverse complement strand
ATTTCCGTATCCTGAAAAGAAACCGAACCGGACAAGCTGTGTTTAGCTTCGCCGGCCCATTCGGGTCTTGAATAATAACTCATGTCAAGCAATACGGGGATGCTGTCTCCCCGCAACTGTTCAACACTCAGTTGATCACGTGGTTGTGTCAGTACCGGACCATTCCAACTGACTATCTTGTTCTGGCAGGAATAAACTGGCAAAAAGAGATATAGCAGTATTGAAAATATTTTCATCCGGTGCATTAATTTATCCATTGTAGTTGAGATAAATGCCATTGCCGTAAGATGTCATTTTATCTTCCTCAGGAGATAAGGTCTGAATATAAAAATACAACCTGTAATTACAACCAACCCCAGAATGGCGTAGGGTATTTTTTCTATTTGCACAATTATGTCGGCTACTATTGCCGATCCACATCCTGAAGCTCCCAACAGGCTGATCCATTTCCATTTTACTTTTTGTTGAAAAGCAATTAAATTGACTGTTCCAAAGGTGAACAGAAAGATTATACTCCCGGCATCGACCAGGCTTCCCAGGCTACCAAATGTTGAAAGAAGTATAGCAACCCCTGAAATGGTTAACAACGCGTAATAAGGAATGTTTGATTTATTCTCTTTTACAAAGAGATGTGGCAGGTCTTTCTTTTCTGCCACACTTTCCATTAACCTCGCTGTTGAGAAGAGAGTCGCATTAATGGCTGAGCCGGTTGAAAATGCTGCTGCAATTGTGACTACTACAAGTCCAAATGTACCCAGAGCTTTTTTCCCTGCAACAGACAGGGCAACCTCTTTCTTATCGATCAATGTTTCGGCACCTACAATCATGGTGGTGCCGATTGTAACTAATAAATAGATTATAATGACGGAAATAACAGCCAATAAAGTAGCCCTTGGAAGGGTTTTGTCGGGTTTTTTCAGGTCGTCATAGTCATAAGATAATAACTGGAAACCCTCGTAGGCCATAAAAATAGTTGCTGCACCAATAATTGCGGCATGCCAGGGTTTGGGGTCAATTCCTTCAGTCAGCTGTTCAGGTGCCCATTTCATTAAACCGAAAGCTGCAAGACCCAGAAGCACAAAGAGCTTTCCATATACCGTAATAATTTCGACTCTTGAAATATTTCCAATTCCTTTAAGGTTGACGAATGTCAGGCCAGCAATCACGGCAAATGCAAGAACTCTTGGCAGCCAGCTTCCAAGATTAAAAGCGTGTGCAACATAATGTCCGAAAGTAAACGCATATACCGAGAGGGTGAGGGTGTATCCTAAAATCAATACCCAGGAGAGGCTCCCGGCAAATCCCATATGGTTAATTTCTCTCAAGAATGTGAATGCACCACCACCTTCTTTATATTTAAGAGCGAGTTGACTGTAACTGTGGGCTGATATCAGGGCGATGATACCCGCAATAAGAAAGCTCAACCAGGCCCACTGACCTGCCGATTGAATTATTACTCCGAGGACTGAAAAAATTCCACCGCCGACCATTCCACCTACAGCCATAGCCCAGGTAGCGTTTAAATTCATTTTTTCATGTGCCATTTCTTTTATTCTTCTCTCTTATCGGAAACCATGTTTTCAGGTATGTACCACAGTTGGTTTTTCAAATCAATGCCACCTTTCATTTCTTCCTGCACCACTCTGTCAATTACCCAGATGCCTTTTAGAGCCATATTCTCAAAGTTGTCAATACCGTCATTTTCAAATCCAACTCTTGTCCTATGGATATCAAAACGGTTTGAGAATGTTCTGTTAAAAGCCTTTTCAATACCTTTCTTACCTAACATAAAACCAATTAAGCCACCCCATGTTGCAGTCGGGTTATCAGAATCCCATCCTGCCAATGTTCCTGTTTTTATCGTTTCTATCAAATCACCTTCGCCATAAAACAAACTTATCAGGCTTGATGCGAAGTTAATACCCGCTGCAAAACAGCCGTTGCAATACAAGTTCCGCGAAGTTATTTCATATCCGTCCGACGAGTTGACCTGATACCGGTAATATACTGAATCTCTTGCCTGTTCCCAGGGTATGCCTTCATTGTATTTAGATTTCACGAAATCATACATTTTATATGCATAAGATGATTGTGGCAGACAACTTTTTGCCTGCTCAGCCAACCAGAGTACCCGTTCTTTCATTGTTAAATTTGTATCAACAGCTGATGCCATCGAAAACATGGTTACATAAAACTCTGCAATCCACTGGCTGTTTTCCCTTGCCGTAGTCTGGATAGGCAACAGAGCTATCTTCAATGCAATATCAGGTCGTGCAGGTGCAAACAACCCGAAAATCTCAGTCGTCAGCTGGGCATCAATCATCTCGTAATCAGGATTATTCCCGGGGTCCCCAGTCGCAGGTGGTGTTAAACCCTGCTTCATCAGATCGAAAGCCCTTTGATTTGATACCCACAGGTAGTTTTCCTCTTCGTGTTTTATGTGCCCTAACCATCCATCCCTGATTTGTTCTCCGGTAAGTAGTGATGTTTGATATTGCAGCAAAAGTTCCTGGTAAATGTATTCTATATCAGTATCGTCATCAGCTCCCCAGATGCTGTCGATATCGGCAAATACGAAATCTATTGTTGATGAAAGACTGCTGGGAGCCCCTTGTCCCCAGATGCTGGGCATATCGGGCTTGCCCCAGTCTTGCCGGGAGTAAAAACGGCCGGTCTTTATCTCACCGATATTTCCGATTTTGTCCATTTCGGTAACCAGACCGGTCCAATTTGCAATACATGCGGCCAGCCAGAAACCCTGAAGTTTATCATAATAGGCTTCCCTGCTTATAACTCTGTCAGTTTTATCCGGTATGTACTTCTTATAGGTGAGGTTTGGATTTCTATTAATTACCGGATCTGATGTACAACTTATAAAAACTGCAGAAATACTTAAGACTAAAAACTGCAACGGCAGAAGGTAATTCTTCATCTCTGGTTTGTATTTGTGGTAGTAGTTGCATGTTACGGCCGGCTTATGGCTGGTAGATTAATGCGGGTAGCGAGTTTATCCTCCGTTAAAGAAGCTGTTGCTGGTCGAAATGTTGAGAGTACGGTATATGGGCCCCGGAAGGCAGTAGGTTCCTGTAACAGCTATCTTAATCTGCTGCGCTTCATCAATTCAAAATGCTTCTAAGTATCCGAACCTGCTCTTTATTTCCAAGAACAAAGAGCATAATGCCTTCTTTCAGAATGGTATCCGATGATGGGTTAAGTATGTACTGACCATTTTCTTGCTTGATCCCGAGGATGCTTACACCTGTTCTTTCTCTGATTTGAAGTTCTCCAATTGTCTTATTGGTATTAGGGTTTATCCCCGAGCATGATATTTCAAAGAGTGAAACATCGCCAACCCGGGGAAGCATTATTTTTTCGACAAACTCATTGATGTCGGGTTGTATAACGAGTTTAGCCATTTTTTGTCCACCTACTTTGTCGGGCATAATAACATTGGTTGCGCCAGCCAGCTTCAACTTTTTATCATTGACTATTGCCGATGCCCGGCTGATAATTATCAGGTCAGGGTTTATTTCGCGGGCAGTTAAAACTACGAACAGGTTGTCGGCATCACTTGCCAGAGCACTAATAAGCGCCTTGGCATTCTCAATCCCAGCTTTATGAAGCACACTATCGTCAGTGGCATCGCCATCAATATATATTATTTCAGGATTTTCCTGAATGTATTGAATTACTTTAGGCCTGTTTTCAATTACTACAACCGGAATGTGGTTGGATAGCAATTCGTCCACAGCCTGCGAACCATTTCGACCGTACCCTACAACAATCACATGGTCCTTCAATTTCGATATTTGTTTTTCCATTTTTGTTTTGACATTATAAATGCTGAGAAGTCTTTCTGAGAAGTGTTTGGTTATTAATGAAACGGCAAAGGCAAGAAAGCCAAGACTGAAAATTATCAGCATTATGGTAAACCACATTCCCTCGGATGAAAGAGGACGGACCTCCTTAAAACCAACAGTTCCAATTGTAATTATTGTCATGTAGAGTGCCTCTGTAAAAGAGTAATCCTCTATCCGCATATATCCAATAATTCCAATTAGTATTATGGCTAGCGGTATTCCAAACGCAAAGAAAATTGTACGATTACCGTGCGACTCCATACGACACTGCTCAAAAAATTACACTTTAAATATATTGCTTTTTAGAGTATTGACGAACCAGTATGCAAGATATGAATTTGCGCATGTCGCAATTTCTTAATTTCAGGTATATAAATGCTGCGTGTTGTTTAGCTTATTTAAGCACGAGATACTATATTGAATTATGCCTGACGTTCGGCGGAACCGCGCCCTGTGATAGTGGCGGGTACATGAGCCACAAGCATTCGCTGGGGGCGCACAATCTGTAGTTGGACCGCCAGAAGGTGGACGGTAGCACGCCTGTCCCGTGCCGAACGTAGTGAAGGTCGGGGTGTTTTTGCGGGGCTGTCATACTGCTGGTCGTTTCGTTATAAATAGTTATTTCTTTAGTAATAAGGATCAGCTGTCACGACTTTTGCCATACAGCTAAACTGGTTTACATAAATATAATACGAAATTGTGGGCAAATGGTAGAGGGAGAGAGTGGACTGTGCAAAAGGCGTGATAAAGCAATTACCAATGCCGCATGTTACGCAAAGTAGATCTATTTACGTGCTTTGTAATGATTAATTAATTCAATACTACTTAATACGATCAATACAAAAGCTAGAATCCATAAAAATACTGAGCCTCGCAATGGGAGCCCAAGATCACCAAATAATAACCAGATTATAAGGATTATACCCCCACAAAGGTTTATTACTATGGCTCCCAATAGACCTAGCCCGGATGTTATTCTATCAGATTTATTAAAGAATTCAATTAATAAAGCCAGAGCGATGCCAACAAAAACTCCACCCAAAATATTTGGGTAAAACGATGATTCAGCTTTCGGCACCCCAAGATATTCTGCAAGTTTGTTCGAGTAGGCCAAAAGAAGTACTCCTAGAAACAGGTTTATAATAAAATCAATAAGCAGTATGAGTTTTCGTGGTTTCATTTTCATTTTGTCTGACGTTTTGCGGAGACCGGGGCGGCCCGCACCGCCCTTGAAGGTCTTTCATTTTTATAAAAATATTGTCACGGTTCAGAAGCCAATTGCATATGCCGACCTGTTAGCAAAAGTTGTTTTTAGCTAAATCTATCGTCCGATTTTATCTCGGTTGGATAATCAGTCTTATTGCTTATCCAACCACTTTTTTCAATATCATGAATATCAAATCGTGATATATATGGTTTAATGTCCAGGAGAGGAGTTCCATCCAGCATGTCTACATTTTCAATTTCAAGTATGTTGTCTTTTATTCTGATGAGCTTTACAACTGAAATCCCAATTGGATTGGGTCTCCTTGGAGCCCTGGTTGCAAATACGCCATGCGGTTTATCATCAAGGAATGGTATTACTTTAAGGTTAAAGCCTTCGGACTTATGAAAACAGTAAACCAGATAAATATGAGAGAACTTATCAAGGTCAAGCAGACCTTCGATAAATTGTCTTTTAAGTATTATTGTGCCTCTTGTTCCCATAGATCCGGCAGGTTGAATAGGCATACCCTCTTTTCTTTTAAAGGGAGTATGTATTGTGCCAATTGATGCAAAACTAAATGTCATATTTTTTGGTAGTTATATATTATTTTTGCTAACGTTCGGCAGAACCGGGTCCCGCTGTGCCGGAAGGCACCCGAGAAGCCCGTATTTCGGGATCCGAGCTCAACGAATCCTGCAATACAGGTTTAGTTAATTGCATATGCCGACCTGTTAGGTAACGTACCACTTTACTTTTTTATATTCTTCCAATTCCACCACTTTAAAAGAGCAGGATCATGCTCCTTATTTTCTGCATAATAGACAGCACACCGGAATGTGTACAGAACACATTTGTCTATTTTTGTTTTGTACTCTGAGCACAAATCATTGTATAGTGTTTCCGGATCTTGACCTATTAAATCTTTGACATGGTGAATTCCAAGTATGTGTAGGTCCTCGGCTATACTTTTACCTACCCCGGGGACAATTAACAGGCTATTGGGATCTTTTATTTTCTTGGCCACTATTGCTCATTTGTTGCTTTTACCACAATATTCGGGTATATCACCTGACGACATGTTAGATACCGTTCATTTATGCTTCTTCTCCTGTCTACTTGTTTTTATCAATATCAATAATTCATAAGTCAATATTGCTAAGATTGATCCCACTCCGCTTGCAATTATATCATATGTATCATAATACACACTTGCACCCCACATCGGCTTTAATTCCTCAACCATTAGAACGGCAAAGACTATTATTGAAAATGAATAGACAATTAATCGCCCATGTTTAAAATTCCGAATTAACACTGCTGATACTGAAGCCAGACTAATAAGGTAAGCAGCAATAAAATTTGGGAAACAACCAGTCAAAATTTCCAGTAAATCAGAATTTTTCAAAGCAGGCCTTAGAATCTCTTTATTAAGTGATACCAGACCAAATAATGCTGCAATTAGGAATGCATTGATTGCAATTACTTTCTTTCTATTGTTAATATTCATATTTTGTTTGTCCATTTTAGTCCAGTTTCAGTATATCAATGTACTGTCAAATTTACCGAACAATTATCACAATTTTTCCTTATCCGGTTAACTTTTCAATTAATCGTTTCAACTTACGAAACTAATTAAAAGTCTGGGTGTAATGGTACCAGAAGGCCCGCAATATGAGGAGGATGTGTCACCCGACGCAGCGTCCTGGTGCCACAGTCATTACAAATTTGTCTTGAGTGCAGGCGCAAAGCAAAAACCGTGACTAACAACTTACCCATATTGTTCGTGTTGGCGGCAGTTGTTTTGTTAATAGTATTTTTCAATCCCCCCAAAGCCTCGGATCAGTTTGTTATCACGTGTTTTGTCAAGAAAGTTTGAAAGTCGTTTTTTGAACTCATCAGGTCGATGACGTGCACTTTCAATATAGGCAATACGAATTCTTTTATATGATTCTGAAAGCCCTTGATAATTTGTCCATGCTGTTTTATCATTTTTAATGGCATTAATTATATCATTTGAGAAAATAAACTCTTTGCCAATGATATCTTGAACATCTTTTTTGATTGATGAGTGGATCATATTATTATCTAAAAGCCATTTTAGTCTTTCTTTATTGGCTTGGGAAAAATCACTCTTAGGGTTTCTTGGAGTAAATCGTTGTGCTATATGGTCTTTATTAAAAGTCTTGATGGTACTATCTATCCATCCAAAACATAAAGCTTCTTCGACAGCATCATTATAAAGGATTCGGATTTTTCCTGTTTTCTTTTTGGGATAAACAAGCCAAATTACTTCTGTTTTGTCGAAGTTATCACTAAGCCAATCTCGCCATTGTTTTCTGGTAGTCACGTACAGTGTATCACTAACATTCATAATAGATTAAAGTAATCTCGATGTTTCAATTACCGCCAACGTTTGGCGGTATTTAGCGTTGGCGCAGTATCACGGTACAATCTACCTCGAAGCCAGAAATATATCATGGTGCAGGATTTTAGTCGCAGGCAGATGCGCGCTTTGCCAGCCGTAGCTTCAGCGAAGACTGGTGTCGGGGTGCCGGATTAAGTATTGATCTTGGTAAGTGGCTCAGAGTCATGCAAAAAGCATGACAAACAACTTACCTTTATTGTCTGTGTTAGATGTAGGCTTTTCAATTTCGAGTCAGATAATAGATTGGTCCCAACTTACAGCGAACGGTCCCAGGGTAAAATTTGGGCTGGTCTTTGGCTGACAAACTTGTCAGCCTGTAGCCCGATGAATTTTATGGATACTTGTCAGATAGTCAGTGCACCCCGCCTTGATTTTACCCAATGTTAGCTACTCTTGAGAGCACTTTTTTTATGTTTATTTATCTTTAATAAAATCTTCTATTTCATCTGCAATAAATTTTGCTCCTAATGAATTTTGATGTATACCATCAGTTAGTAGTAGGTATCCATTCTTTCTTGAAATAGTATCTAAACTCATAAACAATAAATAATGTAAAAAAAACGATTTAAAAGCAATTTTTGTATTTCTAATATAATCTTTACCTTTTCCATTGATTTCATGTATAAGGTAATCCTTTTGTTTCTCATGTACAGGTAAATAAGCTATATTTTCATTTTCAGCTATTTTCTCTAATTCAGCATTATATTCAGAGATTGTCTTATTCTCAATAGAATCAAGATTCTCACCTACAACAGGTAAAGAGGCAATAGCAATTCTTGATTGAGTCTCTTGTTTTAAGTTTTTCACAATACTTGTAATATTATTAAAATAATGATTTAGTGTTGGCTCATGAGGAATATGTTTTAGTTTTTTTGAAAGCTCCGCAAGTTTCGGGTCAAGAAATGATAATACGTCATTTGTTCCTACTAACAATATCACATAATCTGGATTTATCTCAATGGCTTTATTTAATTTCTTTAATACATTGTAGGACTCATACCCGGCAACACCATGATTTATAAATTTATATTGTTTTGTCCCAAACTTCTCTTGTAACATTTTAACATAACTTTTACTAATCATGCCCTGGGTTATACTTGCTCCTAAAAACAGTATTTTTTTTACTTCTTTCACTTTTTAATTTATAAAAGGCAATATACCTTGTTTAATAATTGTCTTGGATAATTATTAATTGCGCCCCGATTGTAGCTTACGGTTTAAATAAACGCCAGTTTTAATGGCGTTTATTTAGTGTTAGTAGTCGTTTCTATCTATTTAATTTTACAGAGTAATTATCATGCCTTTTGAATCTGATGATTTGACCATCATCGTCTCGTTCAAATACCAATGTTTCTCCCAATTCTTCATCATCTCTTATTCTTCGAAAAGTATCATCTTTAATATGTTTGAAAAAAGTCATTGAATTTGCAGGAGTATCAGATGGTAGATCAAGCAATACAAGTTTCCCTTCCCACGTGGAAGCATAAACCTCACTGCTCCATGGTTGTTCACTATAATACCCAGTATAATCCTCTAAATTATGTGTAACAGTATCTTTTCGAGAGGCAGTTTTTACTTTACCCATAATTGCATTCATTCCTTTGACATATTTACCTGGATCAGTACCACTGGCATTGATCATAACAGAAAATGCCAACTTTGTCTTTGGATTGAGCTGTAGAATTGTCCGGTATCCGGGGCAACTTCCACCATGACCAACCCATTTGCCCCCATCCTCACTTTTAATAATGCTAAAGCCTAATCCCCATGTTGTTTTCCAGTCTGGATCAGTCCAGTGAACATTTTGCATATATTTCAAAGTAGATGACTTCAATATTTCAGTAGTAGTTGTATCCAATAAGCGAAACTGCCATGAAGCAAATTTCCCTAAATCAATAACATTTGATGAAAATCCAGCAGCTGGCTTAACACCGTTAGCTTGAAAAAAAGTAACTTTTTCCCGATTTAGTTTTCTGTTTACTGCACTATATCCATAAGCCAATTTATTACCATATAAGTCCTCAGGCAATTCAGTTCTGGTATTTTCTAAACCTAATGGTTCAATGATATTTTGTTGGATATAATTATCATAGGACATACCCGATTTTTCTTCTATTATTTCACCTAGTAATGTTAAGCCGAGATTACTGTATTGAAAATATGTAGAGGCTGGATAGAGGGTTTCCTGTTTGCTTAAATCCCCATTGATTTCTTCACGAGATGGAAAAAGAAAGTCTGGAGGAGTCCAGTATGGAAAGTTTGATTCCCGAGGCAATCCGGAGGAATGTGTCATTAATGATCTAACTGTTACAGGCATACTTTCAGGATACTTTTGCTTAAGATTATACTCCGGTAACAGATCATGAATATCATCATCTAACCTAAGTTTTCCTTCTTCATATAATTTCATGATTGCGACTGACGTAAACAATTTTGAAATTGAGCAAATACTAAATATTGTCGAAGGTTCCGCCTTTACTGAATCTTCTTTATTAGCCAGACCGAATGCACCTTTCCAAAGTACTTCCTGATCCCTAATAGCAATAGCTGTTATTCCGGGAAGTTGTTCAAAGTCCTTCTGGGCGTCTAACCATACTTCAATTAGTTTAAATGCTTCGGTGTAGTCCTTTTCCTGATCTTGCGAAAAAACTGTGATTAACGAAAAGAACAAGATTGTAGTAATAAATAGCCTTTTCATAGTTTATTTGTTTTAATGACTATTAACGGCCCGGCAATAAAGGGAGATTGTTTTACCTGGCGCAGCCATCAGGCCACCTGTCCAGGTACAATAGCCAGGAAATTGCCCTGGTGG
>Ga0316576_10002605_pt1 | contig 10307 bp, 5 predicted proteins | sample S0NA_FD_203075 | JGI IMG/M metagenome (GOLD analysis project Ga0316576, IMG submission 203075) | Rhizosphere microbial communities from salt marsh grasses in Alabama, United States - S0-2_050615r3r5 | ecosystem: Host-associated > Plants > Roots > Rhizosphere | place: USA: Alabama | collected... | reverse complement strand
CTGCTGCTGGCCGACGCGCAGGTCGAGCCCCTTGACCAGCAGGTCCACGGCCTCGACGTAGACCGCCTGGGCCTCGATGCGGTAGGGGTCGACCTGCTCGCGCAGGGAGAGGTCGCCGATGCCGGTCAGCTCGCGCGAGTAGCCGTAGTAGACGAAGTCCAGCTCGGCCACGGCGGAGAAGCGGTCCCACATCGCCTCGAGCTTGAGCTTGAAGATGTTCTCGTTGCGGGAGACGCCCTCGCCGAGCTCCTGGCGGGCGTACCAGTCCCCGAGGCCCACGGCCTTCGGGCGGAAGCGGATGTCGCTCTGCACGCGTCCGCCCCAGCGGAGCTCGAGATCGGCCCGGGCCGGGGATGCGGAGAGCAGCAGCGGGAGCAGGAGGAAGAGCGGTCGGGTTCGTCGCATGGTCGGCTCCGCGGGTCGGGTATGTGTCGAGGATCAGCGATCGCGCTGCAGGGCGCGCACGGAGAAGAAGCGTTCGTCCACCCCCGTGTTGACCTCCCACTTGTCGCAGATGATCTTGCTCCAGGCGTTGTTGCGGGTGTGGTCGACGAGCTTGAGCACCTTGGGCTGGCAGATCTTGCCCTCGCAGACGTACTCGCTCCGCGTCTCCGTCTTCATCAGCTCGTTCCTCTCGTTGTAGTACTTGATCTCGAGGGGCTGGTGGTGCTTCTTGCTGATGGCGAAAACCAGCTTCTTGAAGCGGAACGTCTTGCCCGGACGCCGCGTGGCCTCGACCTTCCAGGCCTTGTCGTCCTCGGAGAGGAGCTTGCCGGTGAAGGTCGGACCGTAGGTCACGATGGACATCTCGTCGTGGCTGAACGTGGTGCCCATGAAGCCCTGCTCCCGGGCGTGCCCGGCGACCCGCCGCACCTTGCGGAAGGCCGGGAGGTAGACGTACATCTGGTCCAGCGAGAGGATCAGGATCTTCATCCCCTTGATGTCGCCGGGGGCGAGGAAGTCGATCCGCCGCCACTCCTTGCCCTTGATGTGCACGTCCATGGTGATCGTCCGCTCGGCCTTGCCGGGCTCCTTGGTCACCACGCGGTGGATGAAGTGCTGGTCCTTGGCCCGGGTCATCGACTCGTCCAGCTTGGCGATGACCGCGTCGCCCTTGGCGTCGGCGTGGGCCGCGGCGCCAACGGCGGCGAGCAGCAGGGCGGTGAGCATGGAGAGGAGCCGTGGTCTCATCATCTACCTTTCTTCAGCGGAGGTCTTGTGCAGCGCGGCCTCCACGGCCTCGGAGTCGCTGGCGCTGCCCAGCGTGTCCGCGGTGCGGCTGTAGCGCCGCTTCCGCGCCAGAACAGGGACGAGCAGGAACGTGGCCACGGCGGCGGTGAGCATCGCCGCGCCGGTGAGCCCCCCCACGTTTTGCAGCGGCCGCGCCTCGCCGGTGGCGAGGACCAGGAAGCCGGCGCAGACCATGACGGCGTTGGTCCAGATCGCCGGTCCCGTGCGGTCGGCGGCGCGCGCCGCCGCGGCGATCAGCGGCGAGCCCTCCGGGGCGTACCAGGCAGCGGTGAGGTGGACGGCGTAGTCCACCCCCGCGCCGAGGATCAGGCTGGCCAGCATCGACGTGCCGATGTCCAGGCGCACGCCCAGCAGGCCCATGCCCCCGTAGATCACCAGCAGGGTGAACAGGGTCGGCGTGGCCACCAGCAGGCCGGTGGGCAGAGAGCGGAAGATCAGCGCCATGATCAGCACGATGAGCCCGAGGGCGAAGCCCAGGCTGCGAATCTGGTTGCGCTCCACCGAGCGCGAGAGCCCGCGGTGCATCACCGGCAGGCCGTTGACCTGGTAGCTCATGGCGCCGGCGAGTGCTGGCTTCTCGCCTGCCCCTGCCGCCAGCGGGACAATCATCTTCGACAGGTCGAGGTCGAGCAGCGCGGTGGCCGCCCCCCGACGGAAGCGCTGGCCCTTGCCGCTGTCGGGGATGGTGATCCCCGCCGCCCGGATCAGGGATCGGGCCTGGGCCGCGGCGCGGGCGTTACGCCAGATCTCGGCCAGCGGCCCGACGACGGAGATCACGAGATCCTGGACCAGGTCGTCGCTCTCCGGGCGGGCGAGCGCCGTGGCCAGCGTCTTCTGGACCGTGGCCTCCGCCGGGGCGGGGCCCAGGGCGGCGAGGGCCCGGGCCACGGCGAGGGCGACGTCCGGCGTGCCCTCGAGAGTCGGGAGCGCCACGGCGCACTCCTCGGAGCGCAGGAAGCGGGCGATGTCCGGCTCGACCTGGGCCGGGGCGAGGGTCGGGCGCGGCCCGCGGAGCGCCCGCTCCAGGCGCTGGACCTGCTCCGACCCCAGGGGCCGCGGCAGCAGCCGGCGGGCCAGCGCCTGGATGCGGAGGGCGATCAGCCCCACGCGGCGCGCCGCGGCCGGATCCGTCGGCGAGGAGATGGTCACCACCTTGAAGCTGTGGGGCGCCTGCTCCATGGTGATCCGCTCCATCTGCGCGAGCAGCGGCTCGAGGTCGGCGGCGAGGTTCGAGCTGGCCTTGATGTGCATCAGCGCGTGCCTGCGGTCGGCGGTGACCAGCTGGGCCACCGACGGGTCGCCGGTGAGGAAGGCGTAGAGCAGCTTGACCTGATCCGCCGTGTCGGGGATGCGGTGTTGCCCGATCATCACCTCGTTGACCTGGGCCACCGCCTTGCCCACGTGGAGCACGCTGGAGACGTGGGGCAGCAGCGCGAAGCGGTCGGCGAGCCGCTGGACCTCGCGCAGCACCTCGGGGTCCGTCATGTCGCCCCGGACGTGGACCTGGATGAACTGGGATCCGCCGAAGTGGTCACGCAGGAAACGCTCGGCGAGGTCGGGCGGACTGCCCTTGGAGAAGAAGGTCGCGTGGTCCATGCGCGAGTCGACGCGGAGGGCGTAGAACAGGCCCAGCCCGGCGACGAGGGCGAGGACCAGCCCGACGGGCAGGCGGTGCTCGCCGGCGAAGACGGTGAAGCGCACCATCACCTTGCGCAGGGCCATGGAGCCCGACTGGCGCCGCCGGAGCCCGACCAGCCGCGCCACCGCCGGGATGAAGGTCAGCGACAGGACCAGGGTGAACAGGATGCCCAGGGCGGTGAACAGGCCGAAGGTCCGGATCGGCCGGATGTCCATCATGATGAACGAGAGCAGCCCGGCGGCGGTGGTCAACCCGGCGGCGATCACGGTCGGGCCCACGCTGACCAGGGTGCGTCCCGCCGCGCTGCCGCCGGGGTCCGGGTCGCCCGGGTCAGCTTCGGCGCGCAGGGCGTAGTAGCGCGCGAGCACGTGGATCCCGTAGGCGCTGCCGATGGCGAACAGGATCACGGGCATCGAGCTGAGCACGATGTTGAAGCGCACGCCGAGGAAGCCCATCAGCCCCAGCGAGAACACGATGCCGATGGCGGTGGAGAGCAGCGCGAGGAACGAGCCGATGATGTCGCGGAAGGCGAGCACCATGATCAGCACGATGGCGAGCACGGCCCAGGGTGTCAGCCGCTGCATGTCGCGCTGGGTCGTGTTGTAGATGTAGGTCGAGATGAAGGGCCCGCCGCCCCAGAACACCTTGTGGCCCGGGAAGCCGCGGCGCACCGTGTCCTGGATCCGTGCGGCCATCGACTTCGGGTCGGTGCCGTAGGCCAGGTAGCAGTAGATCAGCACCGCGTCGCCCCCCGGCGAGATCAGGTTGCCGACCACGTGGTCCCGGCTCATCACCTTGCGCCGCAGCGCCGCCTGGCTCGCCGCGTCGGTGGGCAAATGGTCGACGAGCTCGGACGTGATCACCCCGCCCTTGTCCGGGTCGGGGGTGAAGTCGATGATGTTGGTCAGGCTGAGCACGTGGTCCAGGCCCTTGGTCTCCTTCAGCTCCCGCGTCACCCGGCGCAGTCGCTCGAGGAAGTCGCGGGTCACCACGTCCCGGGCCTGGATCCCGACCAGGGCGAGGTCGAGGCCGCCGAAGCGCTTGTTGATGTCCGAGAAGACCTGAACCTCGTCGTTGTCCTGGGGCAGGAAGGCGAGGATGTCGTCCTCGTGCTCCACCTGCCGCGCCGCGAGCACGCTCACCAGCGCGAGGACCAGGGTGACGATCACCACCCCCCACGCCGCGGTCCGGTTGCTTATCAGGCGGGCCAGGGTCTGCATCAGAGGTTCGTCCTCGGGTCGGTGGTGGCGCCGGCGGAGATGCGGCCGAGGTAGTCCTCGGCCTCCTTCTTCCAGCGCTCGTCCAGTCGGGATACGCGTGGATCGCCCAGGGCCTGGCGCAGCTGGCGCTCGGCGGCCTCGTACTCCTCGTCCTGGTAGTAGGCCTGACCGAGGAACACGCGGTTCAGCGGCACCGGCGCCAGCTTCACCGCGCGCTCGAGCGTCTCGATCGCCTTGCCCGGGTCCCCCACGCTCACCGGCCAGGCCGGCGCCGTGAGGTAGACCTTGCCCAGGTACCTGAGCGGACCGGCGTCGTCGTATTTTTCGTCGATCTTCGCTGCCTCCTGGGCCGGCTTGACCATGCGGGTGATGAGCTGCACGTTGGCGGTCGCTTCCGCCACCTTGGCCATGTTCAACGCGAGGAAGTAGTGCGGTTCCACCCGCTTTGCGTTGAGACTCCGGGCCAGACGGGCGTATTCAACGCCCTTGACGGCGTAGCCGTGCTTCTGGGTCTTGTCGCTCAGGCTCTCGGTCATCTCGAAGCAGGCCCGGGCAAGGCGCCAGAGGATCTCGAAGCGCTGGTCCGGGGCGAGGGTCAGCGCCTTCTCCAGCGCGGCAATGGCCCGGTCGACCCTGGCGAGGGGCGGTGGCTTCTCGGCCAGGGGCACGCCGGTGAGCTGGTCGGCGAGGGCGGTGAGCTTGGCCGGATCCTCCGCCAACCCCTTGTTGCGGTCCGGGTCGGGCACGTAGCGAGGGCCGGAGGACGGACACGCAGCAAGCAGGTAAAGGAGCATCAGGGCCGCAGGGGGTTTAAGGTGCCGCTTCATTGAACCAGCGATACAAAACTCGAGCGAAACAAAGCAGAATTCCGGGGGGGGCGCAAGGGGCTTCACCGTAGCGTTGTCACGCTCCCCCGCCCGGATCATCGCCCGGTCCACGTGTGATATCAAATCTCTGCCATCGGGGTTGACAATTCCATCCTACCTGGACGTACACTGCGCCTCCAGGTTTCGCATTAACCCATAGTCAAGGAAGGTACGGGCATGACAGGCAAGCGAGCGCTTCTCTTCGGCATCTCCGCGATGCTGTCCCTGATTCTCGCCGCCGGCTGCAGTGACGACGGCGGCGGCACCAAGACCGACAAGGGGCCCCCCTCACCCGACATTGGGGTCACCGACTCCACCGTGGACTGGTTCTACCCCGACGGGCCGGTCGTCGACCAGTGGGTTCAGCCCGACATGCCGGTAACCAACCCCGACACCACCGTCGACACCTCCACCCCCACCGAGGGCGGCGCGGACATGCCGGTGGCCGACACGGGGCCGGTGGCCGACACCGGCCCGCTGCCTGACGGGATCACGGCCACCAACGACACGTGCCAGACGGCCGAGGTCGTGAACGTGTCCAGTGGCACGGCCACGGTGACCGGGTCGAAGGTCGGCGCGTCCAACGCGCTGGCCCAGTGCGGCAGCGATACCCTCGGGGCGACGGACCTGTGGTACAAGTTCACGCCGACGGCCGGCAAGGCCTACAAGATCACCTTCAAGCCCCAGGGCGGTGGTGGACGGTTCGCGGTCTGGGAGGGGAGCTCCTGCGTGACCGCCGACGTGGAGGCCGCGTGCGGCGTGCTCGGCAGCACCTACGTGAGCGGCGGCAGCTCGGGCTCCCAGTTGATCAGCCCCACGAGCGGCGACATCTACTTTGTCGCCGATGGGCTCAGCTCGAGCTATGACGTCTACGACTTCACCTTCGAGATCGCCGAGTACACGCCGCCCGCCAACGACCCATGCACGGGCGCGAAGCAGCTGACCCTGGTCAGCGGGAGCGTGACCGAGAACGGCGACACCTCCACCGCGAGCAACGAGTTCGGCACCGACGTGACCTGCGGCGGGTCCTCGGCCTTCGACGGCCCGGACCTGTACTACAAGGTGAGCCTGCCCACCGGCAAGGCGTACCGGGTGACGGTCAAGCCGACGGGGACCACTAGCTGGGACAGCGCCGTCTACGCGTTCAAGGCCGCGACGGGCTGCTCGAGCGGCACGGCCATCGACACGGCCTGCACGGGCTACGTCAACGACCTGGGCGGGTCTGGTGAGACGGACTCGTTCGGGATCGTCCCGACGACGACCGAGGACTGGATCATCGTCGTCGACTCGCTCTCGGCGAGCGGCACGTTCACGCTGACCATCGACTCGTTCAACGTTCCGACCAACGACGACTGTGCCAGCGCCCAGGCGGTGACCCTGGCCAGCGGAAAGGCGACCGTCACCGGTGTCAAGGTCGGCGCGACCAACGCGCTGGCCCAGTGCGGGACCACCACCATGGCGGCGACGGACCTGTGGTACAAGTTCACGCCGGCCGCCGCCGGGAAGACCTACAAGGTCACGTTCAAGCCCGACGGCAACGGTGGCCGGTTCGGGGTCTGGGAGGGGACCTCCTGCGTGGCGACAGACGTGGAGACCGCGTGCGGCGTGCTCGGCTACCAGTTCGTCGACGGCGGCGCCTCGGCCACGAAGGTCATCACCTCGACCAGCGGCGACATCTACTTCGTCGCCGACGGGCTCGACTCGGACTACGATGTCTACGGCTTCACGTTTGAGATCGAGGAGGCGGTGCCCCCGGCCAACGACACCTGCTCCGCGGCCAAGGCCATCACGCTGGTCAGCGGGTCGGCCACCGAGACCGGCGACACCCTCGCCGCCGCCAACGACGTCGACCTGACCTCCGCGGACTGCACCGGGGACACGACGAGCGGCGGCGACGTCTTCTACAAGGTGGACCTGGTCGGCGGCAAGTCCTACAAGATCGAGCTCGACGGCACCGGCTTCGACGAGGCGCTCTATGTGTTCACGGACTGCGCCAACGTCGCCACGACCTGCGGCCAGGGGATGGGGGCCGACGACTGGTCATCGTCCGCCGAGGAGGTGACCATCTCGCCGACCGCCAACGGGACCTACTACATCGCGGTCGACGGCAACTCGGCCTCCGACGTGGGGAGCTTCACGCTCAAGATTGACGAGCTCGCGGCGAACAACAGCTGCGCGGGCGCCACGCCGCTGAGCTTCTCCGGCGGGACGGCCACCGCCACCGGCGACAACACGAACGCCTCGGACACGGTGGACCTCTCCTACTCGGGCTGCACGGGCTACAGCACCTCCGGCAACGACCTGTTTTACCGGGTGACCCTCACCGCGAGCCAGCAGTACACGATCACCCTCACACCCAGCGCGAGCTGGGATCCAGCGCTCTACGTCTTCACCGACTGCGCCCAGCCCGAGAGCACCTGCCAGTCCGGCTGGGGCTCGGACAACGTGGGCGACGGCACGGCCGAGACGGTGACGATTACGCCGACGACGACGGGGACGTTCTACATCGCCGTTGACGCCTGGAGCAGCAGCGAGATCGGCACCTTCACCCTCGAGGTGAAGTAGGTAGCGCTCCCCTCCGGCGGGCCCGCGGGCCCGCCGGACTCTCCAGCACCTCTACATCCCGATCCAGCGCTCGCCCCCGGGCTCGAGGGAGAAGCTCGCCTCCCAGCGCTCGCCGGTCCTGGGATCGGTGACCGAGACCCGGTGGCGGCCCTCGAAGACCCTCTGCGGCGGGATGGGGGTCGCGCCGATGGAGCGGCCGTCGAGCTTGATGCGCAGGCCGGGCTCGAGGCGGAAGCCGACCACCGCGTCCTTGAGCAGCAGCAGGCGCAGCGCGGTGGTGTCGCCGGCGAGCTTGACCCGGCGGGTGGCGTTGATGCCCAGGTCTCGGCTGCGCAGGCGGAGGGTGTGCTCGCCGCGGGGCAGGCGGACGGTGAGCGGCGTGTGGCCCAGGCGCCGGCGGCCGAGGTAGACGTCCACCGGGGGGACGACCCGGAGCGTGAGCTCGACCAGCTTCACGTGGCGCGCCTGGCGGGGTGGTCTGTCCACGGGCGTCGCGGCTCGGCTGGCCCGCGCGTCCGGAGCCAGCGCCAGCGGCTCGGCGGCCGGTGGCGCGGGGCGCGCGGCGGCGGCGGGGACCGGCGCCGGGGGCGGAGGTGGCGGCGACGGCGGGCCGAGGAAGCCCTGCACGAGCCAGCCGATGGCGAAGCCCAGGGCGCCCAGGGCGGCGAGAACCGGGATGAAGGAGCGGACCCAGTGCCGGTGAGCTCGGGGCGTCGCCACCTCGCCGGCGGCGGCGCTGAGCGACCCGGTGGTCGGTGGGCGACGGCGGCGCGTGCCGCCCGAGGCGTGCACGAGCGCCTCCTGGCGCCGGGCGTGGGTCCGCATCGCCTCCACGTAGCGACCGAGCCGGGCGGGGGAGCCGAGGATCCGCTTGGTGTTCTTGAGCTGGAGCAGCACGTCCTGCAGCGCGGCGCAGTCCGGGAAGCGCTGCTCGCGGCGGGGCGCGAGGGCCCGCATGACGACGGCGCGCAAATCGGCCGGGTAGCCCGGGCGGCGGCGTTCGGGCGGGACCACGGCGCCGCGCCTCGCGGCCTCGGGGGAGGCGAGGGCGCGCTGGCCCGTGGTCATCTCGTAGAGCGCGAGGCCGAGGGAGAAGACGTCGGAGCGGCGGTCCAGGGGCTCGCCCCGGGCCTGCTCCGGCGAGAGGTAGGCCCAGCGGCCCTCCGCCCCGGGCGGCTGGAGCGAGCCGCGGACCTGGGCCAGGCCGAAGTCGGCGATCTTCACGTTGCCGGCCACCGAGATCAGGATGTTTGGCGGGGAGACGTCGCGGTGCACGAGCTGGCCGCCGCCGTGACGGTGGACGAAGGACAGCCCCTCGGCCACCCCGGTGGCGATGAGCAGAGAGAAGCTCAGGGGCAGCGGGCCCCCGACGGCGTGCAGCAGCCGGGACAGGCTGAGGCCGTCCACGTGCTCCATCACCATGAAGAAGCTGTCATGGTCCTGTCCGAGCTCGTAGGTCAGCACCACGTTGGAGTGGTCCAGCTGGGCGGCGACGCGGGCCTCCTGGAGGAACAGCTGGACGAAGCGCGGATCCCTGGCGAGCCGCGCGTGAATGCGCTTGACCACCACCTCGCGCGAGAAGCCGGCGATGCCGGACTGGCGGGCGAGGAACACCTCGCCCATTCCGCCCTCCGCGATGCGGCGAACGATCTGGTAGCGGCTGAGGCCGACCATGGGCGAGTCGATCGGAAGCAAGATCCGCGCCTGGTCCCGGCGTGGTCGAGGCCCGTGACCTCGGCGTGTTCCCGGGGGTGCACACGACAGGTTGCACCGTTTTCCAGCCACCGCTGGCCGGGCCGCCAGGATGGGCCGGATGGGCCGAGCGGGCATGAAACGCTGGCGCGCGGGCGGACCGGGGGCTAGTCTTCGGGTCCATGCCACTCGAGCCCACGGTCACGTTCACGGGGCTGTTTTCGAGCAGCTACGAGATCTCCCTGGTTCGCAAGATCGCGGAAGGCGGGATGGGCTCGCTCTACGAGGCGGTGCTCCACGGACCGCGGGGCTTCAGCAAGACCGTGGCCCTGAAGACGATCCTCGAGTCCTACTCCAACGACGAGCAGTTCGTCGACCAGTTCATCGGCGAGGCCAAGCTGGTCGCCGACCTCGTGCACCAGAACATCTGCCAGGTCTACCACCTCGGCATGGTCGGGCAGCGCTACTTCATCGCCATGGAGTACATCGGCGGCGTGAACCTGCGGCAGCTCATGGACCGCCACCGCGACAAGGCGATGCGCCTGCCGCCCGAGCTCGGCACCTTCATCATCAGCCGCGTCTGCCGCGGGCTGGAGTACGCCCACGGCAAGCGCGACCGCCGGGGCGAGCTGATCGGCGTGGTGCACCGGGACATCAGCCCGGGCAACATCATGATCAGCACCGAGGGCGAGGTGAAGCTCACCGACTTCGGCGTGGCCAAGGCGCGCAACCTGATGCGGCACCTGCAGGAGGGGCAGGTCCGCGTGGGCAAGCTGGCCTACATGTCCCCGGAGCAGGCGCGCTTCGAGCCCACCGACGCCCGCTCCGACCTGTTCTCCCTCGGGGTGGTGATGTACGAGCTGCTCACCGGGAACAAGCCCTTCGCCGCGGCGACGAGCGAGGAGACCCAGCGCAACCTGCAGGAGAAGGAGATCCCGCCGCCCCGGGCGCTGAACCCCGACATCCCCGAGGGGGTCGAGCGGATCCTGCTCAAGGCGCTGGAGCGCGACCTCGAGCGGCGCTACGAGAGCGCCGGCGAGATGGGCTACGACCTCGAGTACGAGATCTACCACA
>Ga0316576_10002604_pt1 | contig 10310 bp, 10 predicted proteins | sample S0NA_FD_203075 | JGI IMG/M metagenome (GOLD analysis project Ga0316576, IMG submission 203075) | Rhizosphere microbial communities from salt marsh grasses in Alabama, United States - S0-2_050615r3r5 | ecosystem: Host-associated > Plants > Roots > Rhizosphere | place: USA: Alabama | collected... | reverse complement strand
GGAGTTTCTCCAGCCGTTTCTTAAAATGGGAAGGCGTTTCCAGAAACAAATGGATGTCCAGGATGTTCAAGGCCGGCGGGAGTTCCAGGTCCCGGCTGCGCTGCACCAGGTCCGACTGGGTGACCACTCCCACCAGGGCGCCGTTTCGGTCCAGGACCGGCGCTCCGCCGATGCGGTGCTCCTCCAGCAGTTTGGCCAGAGCCTCGACACTGGCGTCCTCTTGAATGGTAACGACCTCCCGGGTCATGATGTCACGAGCCGTAAGCATATCTCTTCCTCAATGGCGGGAAACCGGGCCTGGGTGAACTCCATCAGGAGCTCGGGCAACCAGGTCAGCAGATCTCCGGCAATATGGCCCCGCGGTCCCATGACTTCTTCCAGGTAATCCGCAGCCAGGCCATGAAGGTAGACCCCCAGACGAGCAGCGTCCCAAGGGGACAGTCCCTGGGCCAAAAATCCGCCGATCAGGCCGGTGAGAACGTCTCCCGTGCCCCCGGAGGCCAGCACCGGATTGCCGGTGGGGTTCAGGCTGAGGTAGCCGTCAGGCGCGGCCACTATGGTCTGGGCACCCTTGAGAACCACCCAGACTCCATGGGCCGCGGCGAAATTTTTAGCAACTTCCAGGCGTTGGGACTGCACCTCCTTGGAGGAAATCCCGAGGAGACGGCCCATTTCTCCAGGGTGGGGGGTGAGAATCCTGGGCCCCCCAGCGCCCTTGATCACCTCCGACTGACCTGCCAGGGCGTTGAGGCCGTCGGCATCAATGACCAGGGGCAGGGGGCAGTCCCGCACCAGGGCCCGCACCAACTCCTGGGTCTCGGGGTGGGCGCCCAGGCCCGGCCCCAGGGCCACCGCGCTCTTATCCACCAAAAAATCTTTTAAGGGGGTGAGAGCGCCTGCTCCCAAAGCCCGGCCGGCTGCGGCCTCGGGAAGGGGAAGGGTCATGGCCTCGGTGAGCTTCACTTCCAAAATGTCATTTAAGCTCGCCGGCACTGCCGCAGTGACCAGCCCGGCCCCGGAGTACAATCCCGCTTCGGCCGCCATGGTCGCGGCCCCGGTTTTTCCCTCCGAACCCGCCACCACCACCAGGTGGCCGAAGGTGCCCTTGTGGCTGGCAAAGGGGCGGGGGGGCAGCAAGGTGCGCATCTCGGAGGCTTCGGCCAGCTCGCTTTTGATGTCCCGGGTCAAAGTCGGGGGGATGCTGATGTCCACCAGCCAGAGCCGCCCCACCAGGTCCCGACCCGGAGCTAGAATCTGCCCGAGTTTGGTAAAGCCATAAGTCACGGTAACGTCGGCCTCCACCGCCACCCCCAGGGGTTCCCCGGTATCGGCGCTGAGACCGGAGGGGATATCCACGGCCAGTACGGGGGTGCGCACCTGATTGACCCTGGCGATCACCTGGGCCAAAAGCCCCCGCACCGGAGAATTAAGGCCAGTGCCCAACAAGGCGTCCACAATGAGTTCCGCCCGGCTCATCCGGTGCCCCACGGAGCTCAATTGGTCTTCTCCCAGGACCTCCTCCACCTCCAGACCCATGGCCTCCAGGATATTCAGGTTCACCAGGGCGTCGCCCCGGACCTGGTCCCGGGAGGTAAACAGGAAGACGGTGACCGGGAAGCCGTCATTGATCAGGTAGCGGGCCACCACCAACCCGTCGCCGCCGTTGTTGCCCCGGCCGGCCAGAATCACCACCGGTCCCGAGAGTTCGGCAAACTCCCGGCGCAGGATCTGATAAGTGCTGCGGCCGGCGTTTTCCATGAGGACTGCGGAGGGTACCCCCACGTCCTCAATGGTGCGGCGATCCAATTCCCGCATTTCGGCGGCGGTGACCAGCTTCATGCCACTTCCTTACTTTCTGAAATGATAAACATTAACATAAGATTAGGGGACAAGCCAAGGGTGGGCCGGCAAAACCCCCTGGCTTACAGGTTTGAACTGCCGGGGCAAAAAGAAAGGCGGCCTCAGGCCGCCGTTCTTAAGCAACATCAGGCCCGTTTAGAGAAAATGATAGCACAGGCCTACCACAAACTGCTGTTTCTGGAAGTCGAAGGTGGCCTTGCCCCGCTGCTCAATGTTACCCCCCGGTTGCCTGAGCACTTGTTCCTCCAGCTCCACGTCCCATTGTTGACTGATATTGTACTCCACGAACATGGAAACGTTCTTTTGCAGCATGAACCGTACTCCGGCGATGCCTTCCAGGGAGAAGTTTTTGGCTGCATCATAATCACCATACATGACAACAAAGCCGGGACCGATGCCCACGTAAGGCTGGATAACCCCAAAAGGAACTTCCTCGGTCTTGACCAGCCCGACGCGGCCTATGAAGTGCAAGGCCAAGGTCATGACGGCCATGGTCTGGTTACGGATTTCCACCTGTGAGCCGACAATCGGGTTGGGAACGGAACGATTATTGACTAGGGCTGGAGAGATACCGACCGTTTGCTCCTTGATGTTGTTTCTGGAATAATTAAACTCCCCCTCAATACCGAAGTTGGGGAATTTGTGGAAAAAATAGCCAAGCTTTACGCCTGCCACCATGGAGGGCTGAAAGGCCACCTTTTCACTGGTGGTGACACTGTACGGGAGAGCAAAGGCGCCCCCTGTGTTTCTGTCATAGCGGAAGGTTTGCGAGGGGGCAAACGAGCCACCCACGAAGCCACCGACATAAAACCCCCCGGGGCCCCTGACGGACCAGTCGGGAGGGTTAGGATTGTTGGGCCGATTGGCCCAGAGGAAGTAGCCGAGCGCCGATCCCACCAGTACACTTCCGACTGCAGCGGCTACAGCAGTTTCTGTTGAACCATCTCCCCCTGCTTTTGCCGACCGGGGCCAGGGCATGACCAGGGCCATTACCACCAAGGCAATGACCAACAAACGGCTCCAGGTTTTATTCATGGTTCCCCCCTTAAAGATTGCTCACCCCAGGCCCCGAGGACGCCGGGGGCGCACCGCTATTTTAGGTATGGCTAACTAGCCCTGTCAAGGGAAAAAGTCCCGTCGTTTTCCCGGTAAGACCAGGAAAGCAAAAGCCGATGACTCGATTCCCTTCCCGCCGGTCGTTTTCCTAAAGCAGGAGAAAAGTCCAAGGGCGAGTTTGACAGGAAAAACATAATCATATTGACTCGCCTTTTGCGGGTTGATAAATTTGAAGGGGGAAGGTCTTCATATTTTCTTGAGATTTTAGGATATCAGCCAATAACGTGGTCGTGGTCATTGATTACCAGGCCGGCAACATCACCAGTGTAGTTCGCAGTCTCCGGGCCCTGGGGGTGGATAGCACGGTAACCGAAGGCCCGGAGGAGGTACTCCGGGCCCGTCGGGTCATTTTCCCAGGGGTGGGCGCGGCCGGGGAAGCCATGGCCACCTTGAAAAGACGAGGCCTGGATATAGCTTTACAGGAAGTTTTTTCCCGGAATATGCCGATTTTGGGCATTTGCCTGGGGGCCCAGATCGTCCTGGACTATAGCGAAGAAAACGATACCCCTTGTTTGGGGCTCATTCCGGGCCGCACCCGGGCCTTGCCCCGGGGGCCGGGCCTCAAGATTCCCCACATGGGGTGGAATCGGGTGGACTTTCGCGGTTCCCACCCGGTGTTTGCCGGCTTGCCCCCCACGGCTGAGTACTATTTTGTCCACAGCTTTTTCCCGGAGCCCCGAGAGGCTGCCATGGTCTTGGGGATCACGGAGCATGGGATGGCTTTCCCCAGCGCCCTGGGTAGTAAAAACCTGGTGGCTACCCAATTCCATCCGGAAAAAAGCGGGCGTTACGGTCTGAAAATCCTGGAAAATTTTCTGGCCTGGGACGGCAGCTATGCTGAGTAAACGCATCATCCCGTGCCTGGACGTCCGGGACGGCAAGACCACCAAGGGCATCAAGTTTCTGAACAACATCGACATCGGCGATCCGGTGGCCATGGCCCGGCGGTATTACGAAGAGGGCGCCGATGAGCTGGTGTTCTACGACATCACTGCCTCCAGCGACCGCCGCAACATCATGATCGACGTGGTCCGCCGGGTGGCCCGGGAAATCTTTATCCCTTTTTCCGTAGGGGGCGGCATCCGTACGTTGGAAGATATGCGGGAGGTGCTCCTGGCCGGGGCCGAAAAGGTGAGCGTCAACACCGCGGCCATCCAGAATCCCCCCATCATCGCCGAGGGCGCCCGCATCTTCGGCAGTCAGTGCATCGTGTTGGGGATGGACGTGAAAAAGGTAAATCCCACCACGAAGATTCCTTCTGGCTACGAAATGGTGATTCATGGCGGCCGAACCCCCATGGGTATTGACGCCCTGTGGTGGGCCCTGGAAGGGGAACGGTTGGGCGCCGGGGAAATCTGCTTAAACTCCATCGATGCCGACGGCACCCAGGAAGGCTATGAATTGACCCTCACCCGGATGATTTCCGAAGCGGTATCCATCCCGGTGATAGCCTCAGGGGGAGCCGGGCGCCCGGTGCACCTGGCCGAGGTATTGACCGAAGGTAAGGCTGACGCCGCTTTGATCGCTTCCATGATCCATTACGGCACCTACACCATCAAAGCAATCAAGGAATACCTGGACCAAAAGCACGTCCCCATGCGCCTCACCTGGTAAACCAGGCCGGGCCTTCATGGGGCATATGACCAAAGAGCAGGGATTGAGATTGGCCAAAGACCCCCAAGATACGCCTGAAGTTTTAGAGCCGGAGGTAGAAGAGGCTGTTGAGGAAGAGACCGCCCTGCCGGTTCCTTCGGAGCTTGACCCTCTCCAGGCTTACCTGCGGGAGGCCAACCGCTATAATCTTTTAACCCCGGAGGAGGAGAAGAGCCTCAGCATCCGCTACCGAGAAACCGGAGACAAGGAAGCGGCCTATAAACTCATCACCAGCAACTTGCGTCTGGTGATCAAGATTGCTCTGGAATTCCAGAAATACTGGATGAAAAATCTCCTCGATCTGATTCAGGAAGGGAACATCGGCCTTATGCAGGCCATCAAGAAGTTTGACCCCTACCGGGGGATCAAGCTCTCTTATTACGCCAGCTTCTGGATTAAAGCCTATATCTTGAAATTCATTATGGATAACTGGAAACTGGTGAAAATCGGCACCACCCAGTCCCAGCGCAAACTATTTTACAATCTCAAACGGGAAAAAGAAAAGCTCCGGGCCCTGGGGTATGAGCCCGGTCCCAAGCTCCTCGCCGAGGTCCTGCAAGTCCGGGAGGAGGAAGTGGTGGAGATGGAGCAGCGTCTAGGGGGTTGGGAACTCTCCTTGGACGCCCCCCTGAAGGAGGGTTCCGAAGAGTACCATAAGAACTTTTTACCGACTACGGAACCGCAGGTGGAGGACATGCTGGCGGATGCCGAGCTCAAGAATTTGTTTCGCCAGAAACTTACTGAATTTCGCCCGTCCCTCAGCGATAAAGAACTGGACATCCTGGACTCCCGCCTCCTGGCGGACAAGCCCTTGACCCTCCAGGAGATCGGAGCCCGGCACGGAGTTTCCCGGGAGCGGGTGCGCCAGATTGAGGATCGGCTCATCAAGAAACTCCGGCATTTCCTTAGAAATGAAATTCCGGATTGGGAGGAGCATCGCACCCCCATCCAAGATTAAAGTATTGTCTGAGAATCTTCGAGACCTGGTCATGATGAATATTGCTGCCACCAACAACCGAAAAACCAGACGACGGGTTATAGGTGTGTTCCTGTGCCTGTGCGGCCTGGCGCTGGTGGGAGGGCCCCAGGGCTGCCAAAGTCTGCCGGTTCCCCACCCCCTGGGGAAACGGCCTGAAAAAACTCCCGTAATAGAACCTTCCCATACCCTGGCTTACTATCATTATCTCAAGGCCCAACAATTTCTGCTGGAGGACGATATCCTGGGGGCCATCGCGCAGTACCAGGAAGCGGCCACCTACGATCCCCAGGCGGCCGTTTTGCAGATTGAGCTGGCCCTGCTTTATCAACAACACGGGGAATTGACCAAGGCCCTGACCCATGTGGAAAAGGCTCTGAAGATCGATCCCAAGAATCAGGAAGCCCATTTCCTCCTGGCCGGCTTGCATGTGGGTTTAAACCAACTGAAAGAGGCCACGGAGAGCTACGAGCGCATCCTGGTCCTCAATCCTGAAAACCGGGAAGCCCGGCTTTTTTTGGCGACGTTGTATGCCCAACAGCGCCGCTTCGATCAGGCCATCAAAGCCGTCCAAGAGCTCTTGAAACGGGACCCGGACCTGGCCGTCGGCCATTATTACCTGGGGCATATCTATATGGAGATGAACCAGTTGGACAGGGCCATGCAGGAACTGCATCAGACTCTGGCCAAGGATCCGGAGTTTATCCCCGCCATGTTCGACTTGGCCACGGTCCTGGAACAGGAAAAAAGTTTCTCCCGAGCCCTTTCCTTCTACCGGCGCATTCTCCGACAGCAACCCAACAGCTCCCGAGCCTGGGCCAACATCGGCCGGCTTTATCTGGTAACCGGGAAACCCAAATCAGCGGAGAAGGCCTTCCAGCAGGTGAAGAACCTGGAAAAGAACAGCGCCAGCGCCTTTCTGCAGGTGGGGCTGATCTATTACGAACAGAAAGATTATGACAACGCCATCCGGGAATTACGGTCCTTGCTCAACCTCCCCCGTTATAGAGACCAGGCCCGCTATTTCATCGGCGCCGCTCTGGAAGAAAAGAATGAACCACAGGCCGCGGCCCTCATGTACCAGGGGGTGGAGCGGCCCTCACCCTACTTCGTTCCTTCCCAACTGCGGTTGGCCTACCTTTACTTTCAAGCCAATAAAAAAAACGAGGCCCGCCGCATCCTGGATGAGGTGAAGGCCCTGGCCCCGGACCGGGAAGAAGTTTACCTGACCATTTCTTATTTTTATGAGGAAGAGGGTTTGTGGCACCGGGCCATCGCAGCCCTTCAGGAAGGATTGAGCAAGGCGCCCGGCTCCGCCGAGATCTATTCCCGTCTGGCTCTCCTCTATGAGAAGCAAAAGAATTGGCTGGAGAGCATTAAGCTTATCAAAAAGGCCTTAGAGCTGGAACCGAACAACCCGGATGTCCTTAACTTTTTGGGCTATAGTTACGCGGAAGCGGGCATTAACCTGGACGAAGCCGAACGCCTGATCCGCAAGGCCCTGGAAGCCAGGCCGGATAGCGGCCATATCATTGACAGCCTCGGTTGGGTCTATTTTAAAAAAGGACTTTACGACAAGGCCTTGGTGGAAATAAAGCGGGCTTTTCGCAAGCTCCCCACGGACTCCACCGTGGCCGAGCACTTGGGGGACGTCTATCTCAAACAGAACCGCTACCAGGATGCCCTCCGGATTTACAAGAAGGCCATATACTTGGAAGATGCCGATATCCGTCGCCTCAAGCATAAAATCGAAGACATCGAACTCCATATCAAGAGAATGCGGCAACAGGTCTTATGAGATTGAAATGCGCCCTCCTGCTGGTCGTTTTGGCGGGGTTGGCCGGATGCAAGGCCATGCCGCCGGCCCCTGCAGTCCCTGAACTATCCGCTGAACAAATCCTCTCCAAGCTCCAGGCCCGTCAGGGAGCCCTCACCGCGTTTGCGGCCCGGGGACGACTGACCTTGATCTCGCCGCAACAAAACGCCACCGGCACCGCCCTGATCAAGGGCAAGCTCCCCGAGACCCTCAAGGTGGACCTGAAGGACCCCCTGGGACGCACCGTCCTCAACTTCGCCACTAATGGCCGGACGGTGGAAATCCTCTTTCCCCGGGAAAACAAGCTCGTGCAGGGTCCGGCCACGCCTGCCAACCTGTCCGCCTTTATTCCTCCCGGGGTGACGGTGCCCCAGGCCCTGCGGCTGTTGGTGGGCGACCTGCCCCTGAGCCAGGGTCCGCCGACGCGCAGCCATCTTGACCCCGGCGAGCGCCTCTATATTCTAGAATGGCTGAAAAAAGACGGCTCTCTGCAGGAGCGCCTCGGGGTGAATGCTGACGATCTTTTGCCCCGGAAAGAGGAATGGTTCGGAGCTGACGGACGCTTGGCCTTTAGCGCCGAATTGGGAGATTTTAGCCAGGCTTCCCCGAGCTGGCCCCAACACCTCAAACTGGTGACCCCCAGCCCCCGGGTGGATCTCCGGCTGACCTACAAGGACTTTACCCCCAATCCTGCCCTGAATCCCGGCGACCTGGTAGTGCCCAGACCGCCAGGGGTGGCGGTGATGCCCCTTAAGCCATGAATTTTCTGGTGGACCTGCCCCTCAGGGGCCTGGCCAAATGGCTCAGGCTTTGCGGCCTCGATGCCCGGGTGGAGAATTTCTCCTCCCCTAGGGAGGGAATGCCCTCCCCGGCGGCCGGCAGATATCTTATCACCAGACAGGCGAAATACCGCCGGCGTCCCCGGGAAGATCTGCTGGTTCTGGAGGCCAATGACCCCCAGGACCAACTGGCGGAAGTTTTTCGGCGCTTGCAGCTCACCCTCCGGGATGTCGCACCTTTGAGCCGCTGCGGGGAGTGTAATCATCTCCTTACACCCGTGCCCAGGGAAGCGGCTTTGGGCCTGGTTCCGGACCATGTTTTTCAGACCCAGGCTGAGTTCTTCCAGTGCCCTCACTGCCGGCGCCTTTATTGGCCCGGAAGTCATCACGCCCGCATCATCGACCAATTACAGCAGGTTATCCCCGAGCAACAGGGTGACCGGCATGTTCCCACCTCCCCCCGGAAAGGAGCCCCCCATGGCCTCTAAAGTAGCCGGACAAGGCGGTCAAACCTTCTCATCTATCCTTCGTTTCCTAAAAATCTTCACCCTGAACCTCTGGCGTCGTCTTCTCATGCTGGGACATTACACGGTCATTTGCTTCCACCAGCAGCGCCTCCGCTGTGCCTGGCGCGTCCTCGGCCGGCGGGTCCATGAAGCCTTGGAGAGCGGCGAAGTCAACCCCATGCTCGCCGGGGAAGTGAAAGACAGCCTCGCCAAGGCCCAGAACCTCAAAGCCGCCAAAGATCGGCACTACCAAGCCATTGCCGCACTACGGGAAAAAATCCGGGCCAGCCGGGCCGAGGAACCCTCCCCGCCTCCGGAGGCTGAACCGGCTCCTGCCCAGGAATCCGAACCTCCTCCAGGCCCTGAGGCGGAACCGGCGGCCACCCCGGAATCAGAACCGGAAAAGCCCCAGAGTTAGTCGAGGGTGGTGGGGAAGTTTAAACAAAAAAGCTCGGAACCAAAAACTGCGGTCTAGTACCAGGGTTGTCAAAGGCCCAGGACAGAGCCCGTAGGGCGGGCGTCTCGCCCGCCAAAGGTCGGCGGGCGGGACGCCCAACCTGCGAATATCAATGACTAAATAATGCGCCTGGTTTTATGGAACCCTAAGTTCCGCAATCCGCCGGGCTGCCTTTGAGCTTTTCCAGGGCGTGGGGCAAGGCAGGGAGGATGGCTTCCAGGCTCTGGGTGGCGCCTTTTTCGCTGCCGGGCAGGTTGATGATGAGGGTGTTTCCCCGAATGGCGGCCACGCCCCGGGAGAGCATGGCATGGGGGGTATGAGCCAGGCCCGCGGCCCGCATGGCCTCGGCGATTCCCGGCACTAGGCGCTCGGCCACCGCCAGGGTGGCCTCCGGGGTGAGGTCCCGGGGTGAGGGACCCGTGCCGCCGGCCGTGAGGATCAGATCCAGCCCGGCCTCGTCGCTCCAGGAGACCAGCGTTTCCACCAGCTTTTCATACTCGTCCGGCACGATGTGGTAATGGCTGACTTCAAAGCAGCGGGGGTCAAGGAGGTTCCTCAGGGCCGGGCCCGCGGTGTCCTGGCGCTCCCCCACCGCGCCCTTGTCACTCACCGTGAGCAGACCCACCCGGAACATAAAACACCTCAATAATATCCCCGGGGCGTATCACCCCGGCCTGGTCCACTCGGGCGAAAACCCCCTCCCGGGGCATGATGCAATCCCCCACCAGTTCCCGGATGGCGCAGCCCTGGTGACAGGTCTTGCCGATCTGGGTGATGGTCAGCTCCGCCTCTTTACCGATGCGAAAGCGGGTGCCCACCGGCAGTTTATCCACGGCCAGCCCCCGGGTGGTGATATTTTCCGCAAAATCCCCGGGATTGACCTCCGCCCCCGCGGCCCGCATCTTGTCGATGCTCTCCAGGGCCAACAGACTCACCTGGCGCTTGCCGCCTTCGGCGTGGATGTCATCTTTAACCCCCTGATCCACCACTAGTTCCACCTGGGGAACATTCTCTTTGACGACCCCCTTGCGGTCGCTCACCGAAACCGCCACCACAGACGGCTGTGTCTCAACTTTTTCTGCGTGTGCCACTTCTCGATACCTTTTTTTAAAAAAAATAGCACAGGCGAGACGCCTGTGCCACTGAC
>Ga0316576_10002603_pt1 | contig 10312 bp, 9 predicted proteins | sample S0NA_FD_203075 | JGI IMG/M metagenome (GOLD analysis project Ga0316576, IMG submission 203075) | Rhizosphere microbial communities from salt marsh grasses in Alabama, United States - S0-2_050615r3r5 | ecosystem: Host-associated > Plants > Roots > Rhizosphere | place: USA: Alabama | collected... | reverse complement strand
CGATCCGGCGTTCCTCTGACCGGTCAGTTTCTGAGCTCGCGCTCCAGCTCCTTCAGATCGCTGGCGTGGGGCGGGACGAAGCCGTTGATCTGCAATGACTCACCGAGGGAGGGCCGACCGAGCTCCTTCAGCACGTCCAGCTTGAGCAGGGCGCGGCGCACGGCGCCGGCCACATCCTTCGGCAGGCTGGGGGAGCTGCAGATCGAGTCGTAGGGCAGCCGTCCGCTGACGGCGAGGATGCGCGTCCTGCCCACGGCGATGCCCTGGGCCGCGGCCGTGAGGTAGGCGCCGGAGTAGACCGCGGCCACGTCGCAGCGGTCGGCGAGGAGGTCGCGCATGGCCTGATAGTGGTTGCCGCTGAACTGCTTGGCCCCGAACAGCTTGTCCGGGTCGTGACCCCGCTTGCGCGCCATCATCCTTGGAACGAGGTAGCCGCTGGTCGATGTCCGGTCGACGTAGCAGACCCGCTTGCCCGCGAGATCGGCGATCTTGTTCACCCCGGCCTCGTCCCGGCGCACGACGAGGTAGGCCTCGTAGGACTCGGCGCCGGCGGCCTCGATCATCGCCAGGAGGCGGACGCCGGGGTTTCGGCGGCGGGCCAGCAGGTACGGGTAGGGCGGTAGATCGGCCAGGTCCAGCTCCCCCGCCAGCAGCAGGTCCACGGTCCTTGCGTAGCTCTCCGGCACGATCACCTCGACCCTGCGATCGAGCGCGCGCTCGAGGTAGTCGGCGAGGGGGCGCATCTCGCTCTCGAGCACCTTGGTGGGCAGGTACGGCACGACCCCGAGCCGCAGGGCAGGTCCGCCCAGGCGGCGTGGGCTCAGGGCGAGGTAGAGCACGATGCCGGCGGCGATGGTCATCAGCGCGGCGGCCAGCAGCATGATGCGGCGCGATCGGGGACGCTCCTCCTGTCGGGGCGCGCCGCGCCCGGTGACCACGCCGGGCGGCGCAGTTGTCTTGGTCTCGTCGGCGGCGTCGATCGAAACGGGGAGGTCATGCTCACGGGCGTCGATGACCTTCTTCCGCTGCCGCTCGAGCTCGGCGCCGAAGTGCTGGCCGAGGTAGTCGGCGAGCAGGGGCGCGCCGCCGTCGGGCAGGGAGGCCTGTCCCATGGCGGCGACCAGCGCCGCCCGCATCTCGCCGGCAGACGCGAACCGGTTGGCGGCCTCGCGCTCCAGGGCGCGCAGGATGACGCCGGCCACCGGGGCGGGGAGCGCAGGACGCTGCTCGTGCGGGTCCGGGATCGGGTCGTCGATGATCGCCCGGTAGATCAGCATGTCGGTCCGGCGCTTGAACAGCCGGCGTCCGGTGGCCAGCTCGTGGAACACGACGCCGAGGGAGAACAGGTCCGAGCGCTGGTCCATCGGGTCGGCGCGGCACTGTTCGGGGGACATGTAGGTCAGCTTTCCCTTGATCGAGCCGGTCTCCGTCTCGCGCTTGACCTTGTCCGCGGCCTTGGCGATGCCGAAGTCGAGCAGCAGGACCCGTCCGCTCTCCTCGACCATGATGTTGCTGGGCGAGACGTCGCGGTGGACGATGTTGAGCGGGGTGCCGTCGAGCCGGGTCCTGCGGTGGGCGTAGTCCAGGCCGGCGAGGACCTGGAGGATGATCGCGCATCCCACCTCCACCGGGATCTGGGCCTTCGCGCGCTCCGCCTGCTCCAGCATCGTCCGGACGTTGATCCCGCTGACGTAGGGCATGGCGATGAAGAAGCTGCCCTCGACGTGCCCCAGGTCGTAGATCGGGACGATGTTGGGGTGGTCCAGGAGCGCCGCGATGCGCGCCTCCTCGAGGAACATGTCCACGAACTGCGGCTGGTCCGCCAGGTGCGGCAGGATGCGCTTGACCACCACCAGGCGCTCCACGTTGGCCATCCCGCGCTGCTTGGCGATGAACAGCTCGGCCATCCCGCCGTAGGCCAGGGTGGTGAGCAGCTCGAACTTGCCGAAGGGAGGCATCCCGGTGGGATGATATCATCGATCCCGATGGAGGTGCCCGACCGCATCATCAGCGCCTCGCGGCGCACCGATCTGCCGGGACATCACGCCGACGTCTGCGTCCAGCGCCTGCTGCGGCTGCGTCGACCGCCGCACTCCGTGTTCTTCTGGACCCGCTTCCCTGCGGCGCTGACCACCGGCCCCCTGGGGGAGCTCGTGCGCCTGGGCCTGGAGAACCCCTTCGTGCACCTCACGCTCACCGGCCTCGGCGGCAGCGCGCTGGAGCCCGGGGCTCCGGGCACCCGCGCGGTCCTCGGCGAGCTGGACCGCTTGATCGCCGCCCTGCGGGGCGAGCCGCGTCGGATTCTCTGGCGCTTCGACCCGGTGATCCCCGGCGTGAGCGATCTGGCGACCTTCGAGGCGCTGGCCGCGGAGCTGGGCGGGCGCGGCGTGCGGAGCTGTATCTTCTCGTTCCCGGCGCAGATGAGCCTCAAGGGCGCGCTCGATCCGCAGTACGCCCGCTTCGGCATCCGGCGCGCCAGCCGCGTCGAGAAGCGGGAGACAGCGCTGCGCATGGCCGACATCGCCGCGCGGCACGGCCTGTCGCTCCAGGCCTGCAACCAGCCCGGCGTGGTGGCTGACTGCGGCGGCGCGGTCCAGGCGGCGCGCTGCATCTCGGCCGAGCTGGCCGCGGAGCTCCACCCCCGCGGCTTCCCGCTGGCGCTGGACCGGGACCCGACGCAGCGGCGCAACTGCAACTGCGACCGATCCCACGACATCGGCCGCTACGACGATCTCTGCCGCTCGGGGTGCGCCTACTGCTACTCCAGGGCGGGGGGGCCGGACAACCGCAGACCGGAGGGGGAAGGATGAGCAGGTCGGAGCCGACACGATGCACCGCACATGGCCTCGTCGCCGGACCCGACGGGCGCTGTGTGATCTGCCGCAGGGAGGCGGCGGCGCCGCCCGAGCGGGGCCACCGGGGAGGGCTCGTGGTTCTGCTCCTGCTCGCGGCCGCCGTCGGCGGGGGTGTGTGGTACCTCGCCCGCGAGAAAGCCCGCGCCCCAGAGGCCGCGGTCCGGATGGACGCGGCGTCCCCCCGCGCGGCGCCCGCACGGCGCCCGGCTCTCGCGCGGGGGCCACGGATCGACGCCCCCCGCCCGCCCCGGCCGGTGCCCCCGCGTCCGCCGCCGCCCACGCCCCCGCCCGCGCCGCCGCCCCCGGCCCCGACGGCGGTCGCCGAGGAGGATCCTCTCGCCGCGCGTAAGCGGATGGACCGGATGTACGAGGAGGCCCTCGCGCGCCAGGCCGCCGAGCGGGTCTCGATCACGCTGTACATGGCGGACTGGTGACCGGCCTGCCGCAAGGCTCGCCGGTGGCTGAGCCAGAGCAACATCCGCTACAGCGAGGTCGACGTGGACACCCCCGCCGGGGGCGAGGCGCTCCGGCGCGTCAGCGGGGGAGGGAAGATCCCGACCTTCGTCGTCGACAACCAGGTCCGAAGCGGCTTCTCCCCCGCCGCGGTCACCGCGATGATCCGTCAGGCCGTCCGCACCCGGGCGAGGTAGCTACTCGGCGAGCAGCCACTCCACGACCCGGTCCTGGTCCTGCTGGGACCCGGCGGGCGCGGTGATCAGCCGGTCGAAGTCGATGGCCCGGCGGTACTCGTCGATGACCGCAGGCTCCAGGCCGGCCGAGGCGAGCTGGCGTACGCCGCACACGGCGAGGTTCGTGGCCGCCTCGGCCGCGAACACTCGGCAGGCGGCGCGCAGGCCCTCGTCGTCAATCTTCGCGGCGCGCCGGGCGAAGGCCGCCGCGTGCTCCACCTCGGCGATGCGCTCGGCGAGGTCGAACTGGACGTGCTGGGCCTTGCTCACCTTGTTCTGGTGCAGGGTCAGCACGGTGTGGGCCAGGGCCTCGACGGTGCGGGCGACGAGGTCCGCGGCCACCGCGGGCCCCAGGTCGCGCAGCGGCCCGACCTGGTCGCGGTAGAAGGCGCCCTTGGACTTCAGGGTCTGCTTGAAGCGGAAGAGGTAGATGATGCTCTTCTGGATCTCGCTCGTCCCCTCGTAGATCGTGGTGATGCGGACGTCGCGCTTGATCTTCTCGACGACGTACTCCCGGGTGTAGCCGTAGCCGCCGTGGGCCTGGATCGCCGCCTCGGCCGCCGCGTTGCCCGCCTCGGTGGCGTAGAGCTTGGCGATGGACCCCTCGGTCTGCAGGCCGGGCTCGCCGCTGTCCAGCCGGCCGGCGACCTCCTCGATGTAGGACCGGGCGGCCTCGAGGCGCACGGCGTGGGGCAGGAGCAACTTGTGCGTGAAGCCCTTGAGCGCGCAGAGGGGCTTGCCGAACTGCTTGCGGTCCTTGGAGTAGGCCACGGCCCGGGACAGACCGGCCTCGCCGCCGCCCAGGCCGAAGGCCGCCACCATCAGCCGGGTGAAGCCGAAGACCTCGTTGGCCTGGGCCAGCCCCTTGCCCTCCTCGAGCCCGATGAGCTGGTCGGCGGGGAGCACCGCGTCCTCGAGGATCACCTGGGCGGTGTTGGAGGAGCGGATGCCGTGCTTGACCTCCATCCGCCCGGGGGTCAGCCCGGGCGTGCCGCGCTCGGCGACGAAGAACGACGGTCCGCCCGGCGTCTTGGCGAGGATCGTGAACAGGTCGGCCACCGACCCGTTGGAGATGAACTGCTTCGTGCCGTTGAGCCGGTAGGCCTTGCCCCCGTCGATCGGCTCGGCGACGGTCTTCAGCGCGGCGACGTTGCTGCCCGCCTCGGGCTCGGTCACGCCGTAGGCCACGATCAGCCCCTCCTCGGCCACGCGGCCCAGCCACCTCTGGCGCTGCTCGTCGGTGGCGCCCACGCGCAGGGGGTCGCTGCCCAGGGCGATGGCCAGAAACGCCGTGGCCACGCCGAGGTCCAGCTTGGCCATCTCCTCGCTCACCCGGTAGATGTCGTAGGCCCCGCCCCCCAGACCGCCGCAGTCCTCGGGGAGAAAGACCAGGTGCAGGCCGACGTCCGGGCTGAGCATCTTCCGGATCACCTCCTCGGGCAGGATGTCCTTCTCGTCCCACTCGAGGCACTTCTCGTCGGTCAAGAGGTCCTTGCCCAGCCCCTTGAGGGTGCCGAGGATCAGCTCCAGGGTCTCGCTATCCAGGCCAGCCTTGCTCATGTTCGCCTCCGTCGCGCAGAGGGGATAGCGCAGGTCCGGGGCCGGCGCAACCCGGGCGTGTGATCGGGAGGGAGCCCGCCGGCGAGCCACCGATCGGACTCGCGATTGACGGGGCGCGTCGGCCTCTGCTTGGATAGGGCGATGGAGCCGGTCCACGTGGGCAGCGCGTCGTTCGGGAGCAACACCCTGGTCCTGATCTCCGGGCCCTGCGTGGTGGAGGATCCGGAGACCATGCGCCGCGCCGCCGGCGAGCTCTCGGAGATCTGCGCCGCGGCCGGCGCGTCGCTGGTCTTCAAGTCATCCTACGAGAAGGACAACCGCACCGAGGCGGGGGCGCACCGGGGGCCCGGCCTCGAGGCCGGGCTGGAGCTCCTGGCCGGCCTGAAGCGGGAGCTGGGCCTCGTCCTCTGCACCGACGTGCACCGGGTCGAGGACGTCCCCGCGGTGGCCGCGGTGGCCGATCTGGTCCAGGTCCCGGCGCTGCTCTGCCGGCAGACCAGCCTGCTCGAGGCGGTCGGCGCCTGCGGCCGGCCGGTGAACCTGAAGAAGGGGCAGTTCGCCGGCGTTCGGGTCATGGCCGGGGCCGTGGACAAGGTGCGTGGCGCCGGCGGTCGGTCAGTCCTGATCACCGAGCGGGGGAGCAGCTTCGGGGAGCGCCTGGTCTGCGACCTCCCCGGCCTCGCGGCGCTGCGGGCCCTGGGCTGCCCGGTGGTCATCGACGCCGGACACGCGGCCAACGCGCCGGCCGAGATCCCGCTCCTCGCCCGCGCCGGCATCGCGGCGGGCGCCGACGCGGTCTTCATCGAGTCGCACCCCGACCCCGGGCGGGCGCGCTGCGACGGCGGGCGCATGCTCTCCCTGAACCAGCTGGGCCGGCTCCTTCCGTCTCTCGTGCGGTTGTTCGGGGTGGCGCGGGAGCAGTGGGGGGACGCGGGCTAGCCCGGCTTCTCGACCTTTTCCTCCTCGAGCTCGGCGTCCTCCACCGTCTCCGCCGCGCGGCCCTCGGAGAGCTTCGCCGCTTCCTTGCCGGAGAGCGACTCCTGCTTTTTCTTGGCCTCCGAGACGGGCTCGGGGCCGGACTGTCCCTTCTTGAAGTTGCGGACCGTCTCGCCCAGGGCCTTGCCCAGCTGGGGCAGGCGCGCTGCGCCGAACAGGAGGACGACGATGGCGAGCACGATCAGCAGCTCCCAGGTACCGAGTCCGCACATCTTGGCTCTCCTCCAGCGATCCGTGGAGATTATGGACCATGGATCGGGGCGTAGCAAGCTAACGCCGTCCAACGGGTCGGCCCAGACCGACGTTGAAACCGCCGAGGCGCCGGGGGTACCATCCGCCAATGAACCGCATCGTCCACGTCATCGGAACCGGCAACGTCGGCGAGCCGCTGATCGGCCTCCTCGCTGACTTCAGGGAGCAGTTCGGCATCGACGAGGTGACCTTCACCAAGCGCTCGCCCCTGGCCCACGAGCGGGCCAAGGTGGAGAGCCTCGTGCGCCGCGGGGCCCAGCTCTGCGTCGATCGCGACGTGCGGGAGGAGTTCATCCGCCAGGGGCACTACCCGACCTACGACGCCGACGAGGCGCTCGAGCGCGCCCAGGTGGTGATCGACTGCACGCCCACGGCGAACCGGGACAAGTCCCGCTACCTCAACATGAAGGGCCCGGTGGGCTTCATCGCCGCCGGGGGCACGGAGTTCGGCTTCGGCAAGCTGTTCGTCAGCGAGATCAACGACGGCGCGCTGGTGCCCGGCGAGGACCGCTTCATCCAGGTGCCCAGCGGCAACGCGCACACGCTGGCCTACCTGGTCAAGCTGTTCGGCTTCGACGGCGACGTGAACAAGGTCGCCTCGGCCCGATTCGTCTGCATGCGGCGCTGCAGCGACTTCAGCCAGGAGAAGGGCTTCCTCCCCTCGCCCAAGGTGATGCCCCACGACGTGGAGCGCTTCGGCACGGTGCAGGCGCGCGAGGCCTACTACGTCTTCAAGACCCTCGGCCTGGAGCTCGACCTGCGCTCCAGCGTGGTGCTGCTCCCGACCCAGCAGATGCACACGATCTGGTTCTCCATCGCGATGGAGCGGGCGCTGGAGACGATGCAGGCGGTCGAGCGGACCTACGGCAGCCGCATCTCGGCGCGCACCGACAAGCAGTCGGCGACCCTGGTGCTGGCCTTCGCCCGGGACCACGGCTACAAGGGGCGCATCTTCTCGCGCACGGTGATCCCCAGCGTGGGGCTCTCCAGCGTGGGCAACGCCATCGAGGGCTTCTGCTTCGAGCCCCAGGACTCCAACGAGCTGCTCTCCGCCGTGGCCGCGACGATCTGGTTCCTCTACCCGAACCAGGTGCGGCAGCGCCTGGAGGCGCTCTCGGCGTTCATGTTCGACGAGGTCTGACCGCCCGGGGCATTAGACTAATGGGGTCCCCGGGCGGACTCAGGCCGCCCGGGGCATTAGACTAAAACGTGCAGGCCGGGTGCTGGCTGGCCGAGCCCTTGACGCGCTTCTTGTGGCGCCGGGGCGGCTGGAGGGCGTGCTCGAGCACCTCCTCCACGCTGCTGACGAAGATGATCTCCATGTCGTTCTGGATCTCCTTGGGGATGTCGACGAGATCCTTCTTGTTCTTCAGAGGCATCAGCACGCGCTTGATACCGGCGCGGTGGGCCGCGAGCGCCTTCTCCTTGATCCCGCCCACCGGCATCACCATGCCGCGGAGCGAGATCTCGCCGGTCATCGCGATGTCGTCCTTCAGGCAGCGATCGGTGAGCAGCGAGATCAGCGAGGTGACCATGGTGATCCCGGCGGAGGGGCCGTCCTTGCGGATCGCGCCGGCAGGGACATGGATGTGGATGTCCGACTTGGCGAACGTGTCGTCTTCGATACCGAGCCAGCCGGCGTTGGAGCGGGCGAAGGTCAGGGCGGCCTGGGCCGACTCCTTCATCACCTCGCCCAGGTGGCCGGTGAGGATCAGCTTTCCGCTGCCCTGCATCCGGGTCGCCTCGATGAACAGGATCTCGCCGCCCACAGGGGTCCAGGCCAGGCCCGTGGCCACGCCGGGGATCTCGGTCCGCTCCGACATCTCGGGCCAGAAGCGGACCGGGCCGAGGATGTCGAACAGGTCGTCCTTGCCGATCCGATCGGGCAGGGGCTGCTCGCTGGCCACCCGCACCGCGACGCTGCGGATGGTCGAGGCGATCTCCCGCTCCAGGTTTCGGACGCCGGCCTCGCGGGTGTAGGAGTCCGCGATCTCGAGGACGGCGTCGTCCTGGATCGGGAACTGCTCCACATCCAGGCCGTGCTCCTTGATCTGTTTTGGGATCAGGTGGCGCTTGGCGATGTGCAGCTTCTCGCTGCGCGTGTAGCCCGGGAGCTCGAGGATCTCGAGGCGGTCCTTGAGGGCCGGCGGGATCGGATCGATCTCGTTGGCCGTGGCGAAGAACAGCACCTGGGACAGGTCGAAGGGGACCTCGAGGAAGTGGTCGCTGAACATGTGGTTCTGCTCGGGGTCCAGCACCTCGAGCAGCGCCGACGAAGGATCGCCGCGGAAGTCGCTGCCGAGCTTGTCGATCTCGTCGAGCACGAACACCGGGTTGCGGGTGCCGGCGCGCTTGATCCCCTGGATGATCCGGCCGGGCAGGGCGCCAACGTAGGTCCTGCGGTGCCCCCGGATCTCCGCCTCGTCCCGGACGCCGCCCAGGGAGGCGCGGACGAACTCGCGCCCCAGGGCGCGGGCGACGCTGCGTCCCGTGGAGGTCTTGCCCACGCCGGGAGGGCCCACGAGGCAAAGGATCGGCCCCTTCTTGTCCGGCTTGAGCCGGCGCACCGCCAGGTACTCGATGATGCGCTTCTTGACCTTCTCCAGGCCGTAGTGGTCCTCGTCGAGGATCTGACGCGCCCGGGCCAGGTCCAGGTGGTCCTCGGTGGAGTGGCTCCAGGGCAGGTCCACGAGCCACTCGAGGTAGGTCCGTGTCACGGTGTGCTCGGGCGACTGGGTCGGGATCTGCTGCAGCCGGGCGAGCTGCTTCCGCGCGACCTCCTCGACATCGGCGGGCATGCCGGCCTTGAGGATTCGCTCCTCGAACTCCGCTGCCTCGTCCTCCTCCTCCGTGTCGCCGAGCTCCTCCTGGATCGCGCGCATGCGCTGGCGCAGCATCGCCTCGCGCTGGTGGCGGCCCATCTCGGCCCTCACGTGGGACTCGATGTGCTCCTTGACCTTGTGCGTCTCCAGCGCCCGGTTGAGGCGCATCAGCACCTCGCGCAGGCGGTCGGGCACGCTGACCTGGTTGAGCAGCTCCATCTTGTCGGCGATGGGCACGTCCAGGTTGGCGGCGGCGACGTCCGCGAGCAGACCGGGCTCGCGCACCTGGTCCAGCAGCGCGGTGGCCTCGTCGGGGATCTCGGGCGAAACGGAGATGAGCTGCTTCGCCGAGTCACGGACGGCCATGGCCAGCCCCTGGGCCTCGACGTCGCGCAGCCCGACCTCCTGGACCTCGTCGAAGTAACCCCAGACGATGTCGTCGACCTCCTCCATGTGGAGCAGCCGGACGCGGCGCAGGCCGCGGGCGACGAGGGTCGCCCGGCTCTCCGAGATCTTCATCACGCGGAGCGCCTCGGCCACCACGCCCATGGTGAACACGTCATCGACGCCGGGGTCCTCGACCTCGGCGACGGTCTGGGTCACGAAGGCGAGGTGCAGGTTCTGCTGGCTGGCGGCCATCTGCGTCACGGTCAACGACTTGGGCCGGCCGACGTCCACCGGGACGACCACGCCAGGGAACAGCACCATGTTTCGCAAGGGAATCAGCGGCAGGCGCAGAGCGCCCTCCAGCGGGCCGTGATCCTTGTCTTTGTCAAAGATTTCCATTGGATTCCTTGTCCGCCTCACGGCGTCCGACGACGCCTCACGACGTAGATAACAATAGTCATGAATCGATCCACGTCAACCATTCCTGTGCCGGCGTGGACGTTGATGCGTTGCGATTCCCGTGCTTTTCGCCCGGTCAACGGCAGAGTTTGGACGTCCGTCGCCCCGCGCCCGGGCAGCGTCCCGTTCCGTCGCCTCCGCTCACCCTGATCCCGGCGGGTAGCACGGGCCGCGCGGGGGTGTTGATGGGCTGGGGCAGCGACTCGAGGTAGCGCGCCACCTCGTCCCGGACCAGGGCGTCGTGGATCTGTTTGCGGCTCGGGGGGATCGCGTCGAGCACCTCCCCCAGGCC
>Ga0316576_10002601_pt1 | contig 10316 bp, 4 predicted proteins | sample S0NA_FD_203075 | JGI IMG/M metagenome (GOLD analysis project Ga0316576, IMG submission 203075) | Rhizosphere microbial communities from salt marsh grasses in Alabama, United States - S0-2_050615r3r5 | ecosystem: Host-associated > Plants > Roots > Rhizosphere | place: USA: Alabama | collected... | reverse complement strand
AGATGCTGGAGGTCCTTCTCCAGGGACTGGGCGTCCCGGGTCAGATCCTCGATCTCCTCGGTGAGGCCCTGGACCCGGGCCCGGGATCGAGCCACGGCGTCGGGATCCGTGACCCAGTCCTCGCCCGCCGACTCCGCCCGGGCGATCCGCTCCCGGACCGCATCCAGATCCGGGTGGTCCCGCTCCAGTTCCGCCTCCAGCCGCCGGGCGGCGTCCCGGGCATCCAGTCGCTCCTCGGCCACCGCGAGACCCCGATCCGGGTCACCCCCACCCAGGGCGGCCAACCGATCCTCCAACTCCTGGGACTCCCGTCGGACCTCGTCCAGGGCTGCCCGGACCTCCGCCGCCTCCCGGTCCAGGCGTTCCAGCTCCCGGGAGGCGGATCGGGCGGCGTCCCGTCGTCGCAGGGCGTCCTGCAGGGCGCCGTTCAAGAGGTGGGCGGCGGCCGAGGGTTCCGCGTGACGGTGTGCGTCCCCGAGGAGGGGCCGGAGCTCCTCCGCCCGAGACGCCAGCTCGGCCAGCTCCGACGCGATCGACCGACGGGCCTCGTTCCGGGCGACGGCTTCCCGGGCCAGCTCCTGCAACCGCTCGAGACGAGCGGGAAGCTCCGGTCCCGGGTCCGGGGCGGCGGGACCCGGCTCCAGCGGCGCCAGGGCGTCCCGGAGCTCGGCCTCGGCCCGGGCCACCGCCTCCCGCGCGTCGGCCAGGGACGAGGCGGGCTCCGCCGTGGGTCGGTCCTCATTCCCGGTCCCGGGCCGCCGGCGGCGGATCGATTCCCCGATCCCCAGGGCCAGCGCGGCGGCACCCAGCGCCACGGCGAGGGTGGCGCCTGCCATCCATCCCCCCAGGAGAAGGGCGAGCCCCACGGCCACCAGGACAGGCGGCAGCCAGCCGGGCCCGTGGGTGACCGGAACCGGTGGAGCCGCCGGCGGTCTCGAGAGGTCCCGCATCCGGGCACGGGCATCGTCGAGGGACCGCATCGCCGCCCCGATCCGGGGCGGGGAAAGCCGGAGGAGGGCCGCCCGGTCGGACTCCCCACCGTCCCGGTCCAGGAGGTCCCGGAGCCCCGCGTCCACCCGCTCGACCCGGTCCCGCATCTCCTGGTCCAGCTGGGCGGCTCGGACCCGGAGGGGCTCCGTGGCGGCCCGGGCGGCGCCGAACGCCTGGATCGCGGCTTCCCGTTCGAGGAGGGCCCGGTCCCGGTCTCCGAAGGCATCCAGGGCCCCACAGGGCTCCGCACGGGCCGCCTCAACCTCCCTCGACCGACGGCTCTCCGCCGCGAGTCGCCGGCGCAGCTCCTCCCTCCGGGCCTCCGGGGCGTGGGGCAGTCCGTCGAGGTCGGCACGGGAGCCTGCCCGCTCGCGGAGCTCACGGATGCGGAGGAGGCGACGGCGTACGGGCAGCAGCTCGTCGAAGCGGGCCACCCGGATCCGGGCGGCGTCCCGTTCCGCCCGGGCCCGTTCGAGGGATGCGGCGACCCTCCGGCTCCGCTCGGAGAGGTCCCGGATCCTGGCCTCCGCCTCGACGGCGTCGTGCCTCCGGGTTCGGAGCTCCCGGATCCGATCCTGCAGGGCCCGCACCTCCTGCGAGCCCCGCCGGCTGGTACGCCAGAGGGCACCGGCCTCACCCCGGAGCTCCTCCACCACCTGCCGGGCCGAGCGCAGGTCCGAGGCCCCCATCGTCCCCAGCAGCCGGTCCTGCACCGACTCCCACCCCTCCCCCTCGAGACCCGCCAGCTCGGCGAGCGTCAGGGCGAACACGTGCCGGAAGACCGGCCTGGGGACGTGTTCGGCCCAGGGGACGGTCCGGTTCCGGAGTTCCTCCTCCCGGACCCCCGTCGTCACGGAGGCCTGGGGGGAGGAGAGGAGACGGCGATGGATGTCGGCTTCGGTGCCGTCCTCCAGGAGCACCCGGCCCGTCGCCTCCGCCGGCGTGCCGTCCCACGGGGTATAGGGGAAGGCGTCCCGGTTGGCCGGATAGAAGCCGTAGAGGAGGACCGAGAGCAGCTCCGCGAACGTGCTCTTTCCGGCCTCGTTACGGCCCTCGACGACGACGAGGCCGGGAAGGGGGGACGGTCCCGTATCCAGCTCCCTCAGGCGACCGAAGGCCGCCGCCTGGATGCGGACGATGCGCATCGTTCAGCCCTCCCGGTCGAGGAGTCGCGAGGCGAGCTCACCCTCGGCGCCGTCCAGCAGCTCTGCCAGATAGCCTGCCAGCGCGTCGTCGTCGGGCCCGGCCGCCAGCTCCGTCGCCAGGTGCGGGAGGGACGTCCGACCGTCCCGCACCTCCTCCAGCAGACGCAGGGCGACACCCAGGACATCCTCCCGGCCCCGATGCTCCTCGAGGTCGACCGGGGGATGGACCCCCAGTGTCTCCAGGGTGACCTCGAGGGCCCCGAGCGTCTCCTCGAGCTCCCGGGCCAGGTGCGCCCGGTCCTCCTCGTCGGCGAGCTCACTCCACAAGGGCGACGGCCCGGAAAGCCGGACCCGGACCATCCACTCCCTTCCCGGATCGGGGTCCACCGTGCGGGCGGCCCGCCATCGGTCCCGGATCCCTCGGGTCAGGGCCTCGACGGTCCCGGCGTCCCCGATGTCCTCCACCTCGAGGTCCTCCCAGCGGACCGGAGCCAGGGAAACGAACTCCACCTGGGGAAGAAAGCCCCGGGCCACCTCGGCGATCAGGGCGCCCTTGGGGCCGGTCTCCCGGAGGGTTCGACCCTGGATGTTTCCGGGATAGTGGATCCCCGGAAGGTCGGAGAGGACCTGTCGGAGGTGCACATGCCCCAGGGCCCAGTAGTCGAAACCCCTCTCCACCAGGGTCTTCCGGGACGTGGGCGCATAGGGCTCGTGGGCGTCGGCGTCCCGGGAATCCACGACCTGGGCGTGGAGCAGGGCGACCTCGGGCAAGCCTCCGGACGGGGCGGGGAAGGCAGCGGCCAGGTCCCGGGTCTCCCGGGAGGAGGCGTGGCCCGCCGCCGTCACCCAGCCCACGACACCGCCGTCGGGGTCCCGGATCTCGATGCGTCGAGGCACGGGATCGGAGACCACCGTGACCCCCTCGGGCCAGGAGATGTGCCTCCGGCGTGAGGACCCGGGATCGTGGTTGCCGGTGGCGTACACCACCGGGATGCCGGCCGCCGCCAGACGACCGAGCTCCTGGACCAGGAAGCGCTCCGACTCGAAGGAGAGTCGGACCCCGTCGAAGAGATCGCCGGCGATGAGGACCACGTGCACCCTCCGGTCCAGCGCCAGGTCCACCGCGCCACGGAAGGATTCGCGCACGGCCCGCCGGAGGCGGTCCCGAACCCGGGGGGACCGCCCGGAGAACGAGGTGTCCAGGTGGACGTCGGCGAGGTGGAGGATTCGCATGGCGGACTCGAAGGTACCATGGTGGGGAGCCTGGGTGCAGGACACCTTTTGCCGTACCTTGTACGAATCCATCCGGAACCTCCGACTGCGGCCACTTCGCAGCCCCTCATGAGTGATACGACAGAAGCGGCGGCCAGACAGATCCGGGCCGACTCGCCCACCGTGGATGCGGTGTGCCGCCAGCTCTCCCATCCGACGGACGACGTCGACCCCGAATCGCTGGTCGCCTTCGCCGAGATCTTCTTCTCCAAGGCGCCGCCGGACTTCGTGAAGGCCCGCAGCCCGGACGCCCTGGCCCATCTGGTCCGGGGCGCCTTCGATTTCCTGGCCCGGTCCCGCCCGGGCAGGGTCGACGTCGAGGTGGTGAACCCCGACATCGAGAACGAAGGGTGGCACGCCCCTGTGACGGTGATCCGGACCAACGTCGGGGAACGTCCCTTCATCGTGGATTCGCTCCGGGAGTACCTCCATTCCCGGGAGATCCCCATCGAGTACAACATCTACCCGGTTCTCCACGTGGAGCGGGACGACGAAGGGGAGATCGTCCGGATCCGCCCCTCCCGGGAGGGGGAGAAGCGGGAGTCCCTGGTCCACTGCGAGATCGAGCGGATCAGCGACGAGGCGCTCCTGGAGGAGATCCGGGACGACCTGCGGCATCGGCTCGAGGACGTGGTGCTGGCGACGGACGACTTCAACGCCATGATCGAGGCGCTGGAGCGCACGAAGGCGGAGCTGGAGGCCATCGCGCCGGAGCTCGAGGGGCGGCGCTCGGAGATCGACGAGGTCGGTGCCTTCCTGGAGTGGTTGAAGAACGACGCCTTCGTCTTCCTGGGCTACCGTTCCTACGACTTCGTCGAGAAGGACGGCGAGCGCTGGGTGCAGGTCCATCCGGGATCCGGCCTCGGGATCCTGCGGCGGGTGGAGGACTCGAGCTACGCGGAGCCCGTTCCCTTCTCCGAGCTTCCCCAGGGTGTCCGTTCCCTGGCGGAGGGCGGTCCTCTCCTGATCATCAGCAAGACCAACGCGGAGGCCACGGTCCACCGCCGGGCCCGGATGGACTACATCGGGGTGAAGCGGTTGGACGCGGAGGGCAACATCGTCGGAGAGCACCGCTTCATCGGGCTCTTCACCTCCATGGCGTATGCCAGGACCGCCCGGGAGATCCCGATCTTGCGGGAGAAGCTCCACCAGATCCTGGACGAGGCCGGTGTCGTGGCCGGATCCCACGACTACAAGGAGATCAACACGATCTTCAACTCCATGCCGAAGGAGGAGCTCTTCCTGGCTTCGGCGGAGCAGATCGGGAACGACGTGCGGACCGTCCTGACCTCCTACCTCCAGGAGGGGGTCAGGGTCTCCCTCCGGAAGGATCCGCTCCAGCGGGGCGTGGCGGTCATGGTGATCCTGCCCCGGGACCGCTTTTCCGGCGAGATCCGAAAGAGCATCGAGCGAGCCCTGGTGAAGGCGTTCGCCGGTGAGGTCCTGAACTACCACCTGGCCCTGGGGGAGGGCGATCAGGCGAGGCTGCACTTCTACATCGGCGCTGGCGAGGAGCGTTTGGAGTCGGTCACGGCCGAGGAGCTGGAGGTGAAGCTCCGGGAGATCACCCGCTCCTGGCAGGACCGGGTCCGGGAGATCCTGGAGAACGTCCGGCCGGCGGACGAGGCCCGGCGGCTGGCCCGCCGGTATGCCGCCGCCTTCGGCCCGGACTTCCAGGCCGCCACCCGGCCCCAGACGGCGGTCCAGGACATCCTGGAGCTGGAAGCCATGCGGCCCGAGGGGCGGACCGTGGCGGTCTCCTTCACGAACGACACCGACGACTTCGACCTCGTCCCCGAAGGAGAGGCCTCCACGGCGCTCAATCTGTATCTGCGGGACGCCCGCCTCGTGCTCTCGGACTTCATGCCCATCCTGGAGGACTTCGGATTCCGGGTGATCGGCGTGAGTCCGTTCCGGATCCACGGCGATGAAGTGGGGGAAGCCGGGCTCTACGCCTTCCAGGTCCAGGATGCCGAGGGGAATCCCCTGGACCTCGAACAGGCGTCGCTCCTGTCCGCGGCGATCCTGGCGGTCCGGGCCGAGGACGCCACCAACGACGAGCTGAACGCCCTGGTGCTCAAGGCGGGGCTCCACTGGCGTGAGGTCGACCTGATCCGGACCTACGTGGGCTATGCCTTCCAGCTCGGGGCCGTGACCAGCCGGGTCTCAGCCCCGGTGGCTCTCGGCAAGTATCCCGAGATCGCCCGGGCCTTCGTCGAGTGGTTCAAGGCGAAGTTCGATCCCGACGTCGGGGGAAGCGCGGAGGACCGGGGGCCGGCGGTGGCCCACGCTCGGGCGGTCTACATCAACGCCCTCTCGAGCGTGGAGGCGCTGGCGGACGACAGGGCGCTGCGGCGGCTCGGGATCCTCCTCGACGCCACGTTGAGGACCAACTACTTCCGCAACGGTGGCCGGAATCCGACCCGACGCTCGGGAGGGGTGCCCTACATCTCCCTGAAATTCGACGCCCGTGGCCTGGAGACGATCCAGAAGACGAGGCTCCGCTACGAGGTTTACGTACGCTCGGCCCGGATGGAGGGGGTCCACCTCCGGGGCGCGCGGGTGGCCCGGGGGGGAATCCGCTGGAGCGATCGGCCCGACGACTTCCGCACGGAGGTTCTCGGACTCGTGAAGACGCAGATGGTGAAGAACGCCGTCATCGTCCCCGACGGGTCCAAGGGGGGCTTCGTGCCCACCCGGCTCCCCACGGATCCGGGAGGCCGTGCAGAGGAGGCGAAGATCCAGTACCAGACCCTCATCCGGGGGCTTCTGGACCTCACCGACAATCTGTCCGCGACGGGGGAGATCCAGCCGCCGGAGCGGGTCGTCTGTTGGGACGAGCCCGACCCGTACCTGGTGGTGGCGGCCGACAAGGGGACGGCCCGGTTCTCCGATGTCGCGAACGGTGTGGCGGACGAATACGGCTTCTGGCTGGGGGACGCCTTCGCTTCGGGGGGATCCCACGGCTACGACCACAAGGTGGTGGGGATCACGGCTCGGGGGGGCTGGGAGTGCGTCAAGCGACACTTCCGGGAGATGGGCAAGGACATTCAGACGGAGCCCTTCACCGTGGTCGGGATCGGGGACATGAGCGGGGACGTCTTCGGAAACGGGATGCTCCTGTCTCCGGTGATCCGACTGGTGGCGGCCTTCGACCATCGCCACGTCTTCCTCGACCCGGATCCCGATCCCGCCACGTCGTATGCCGAGAGGGACAGGCTCTTCAAGCTGGGGCCGTCCTCCTGGGCCGACTACGACACGTCGATCTTGAGCGAGGGCGGGATGATCGTCCCCCGTGGGGCCAAGGAGGTCAGCCTCCACCCCGCCGCCCTGGCGGCCCTGGGTCTCCCGGAGGACACCGGGCCCATGGACGGCGAGTCCCTCATCCGCGCGGTCCTGAAGGCCCCCGTGGAGCTGCTCTGGAACGGCGGGATCGGGACGTACGTGAAGGCGTCCTTCGAGACCAACCTGGATGCCGGCGACCCCGCCAACGACGCCGTCCGGATCACCGCGCCCGAGATGCGGTGCAAGGTCGTGGGGGAGGGCGGGAATCTCGGCCTCACGCAGAACGCCCGGATCGAGTATGCCATGGCCGGTGGCCGGATCAACACCGACGCCATGGACAATTCCGGAGGGGTGGACCTCTCGGACCGGGAGGTCAACTTGAAGATCCTCCTGAGTCCGGCCGTGCGCTCCGATTCGATCACCGACGACGCCCGGAACGAACTCCTGGAGCGCCTGACGGACGAGGTGGCGGAGCTGGTGCTCCAGGACAACTGGTCCCAGAGCCTGGCGATCTCCCTCGATCAGATCCGGCAGGGGGAGAGTCTCGACGAGTTCCAGGATCTCATGGCCCGCCTGGAGCGGGACGGTCTCCTGGACCGGGCCGCGGAGGATCTCCCCTCCCTGGAGGGTCTGATGGAGCGGGTGGAGGACGGGAAGGGGCTGACCCGCCCGGAGCTCTGCGTTCTCCTCGCCTACGCGAAGATGTCGGTCAAGAAGCCCCTCCTGGCCAGCGACCTGCCCGACGACCCGGCGCTCGACGACTACCTCGACCGGTACTTCCCCGACGCGGCCCTGAAGGTGGCCGGCGCCGAGGCCCTGGCGAATCACCGTCTTCGCAGGGAGATCATCAGCACGCAGGTGACCAACGACCTGGTGGACCTCATGGGGGGCACCTTCGTCCACCGGGTCGCCCGGGATTCCGGCCACACCATCCCGGAGGTGGTGCGGGCCTGGCTGGTCGCCGCCCGCCTGGCGGACCACCGGGAGATCTTCCGGGCCCTGGCGCGGCAGGGGCAGGGACTCCGGACCCGGGACGCCTATCGCTGGCTTCTGGGCCTCACCCGTGTCCTGGACCGGACGACGCGGTGGGTCCTGGCCAACGCCGACCCCGGAGAGGGCCCCGGGACCCTGGTGGCCCGATTCCAGGAGGGACTCGCCGTCCTACGGGACGCCTTCGGGGACATCGTCACGGGGCGGGACCGGACGGTCTTCCACGAGCGGGTGGAGCAGCTCGTCGCCCTGGGGGCCGACGCGGGCCTGGCCCGGCGACTCATCACCCTGCGCTTCCTGGACCAGCTCCTCGAGATCCTGCACGTGTCGGCCGAAACCGACTCGGATCCCGTGACCACCGGACGGGCCTACTACGCCATCTCCGACCAGCTGAGCGTACCCTGGCTTCGGGACCAGATCATGGCCTCGGCCTCGGAAGACCGATGGGATCAGCGAGCGGCGATGGCTCTGGTCAGCGACCTGACCCGTGCGCACCACCGCATGGTGAGCAAGCTGATGGAGACCGCACCCGCGGACGAGGAGGTCACCTCGGCGGCCGCCTCGCTGGTGCAACTGCGCTCCCGGGAGGTCGAGCGGATCCGGAAGCTCCTCGAGGAGATCCAGGCCGAGGACAACCTCTCTCTGGCCGGGGTTTCCGTCGCGGTCCGGGAGATGTCGGTCCTGGCCGACCGGATGACGGACTGAACCGCGGCGGCGCCGAAGTCACCCGGCGCCGCCGCGGTTCAGTGCACGGTTGGTCAGCGCTTCGCGGCCTCGAGGACGTCGTCCACGTAGCGATCGATCTCCGACATCAGCTTGACGAGGTCCTTCCGCTCCTCCGCCGCGGACAGGTCCGAGGCGAAGCGCATGAGCGCCTCCCGGACGGACTCCCGGCGGGCTGCACGTCGGGGCCGACGCCGAGGCTTCCTGCGCCCCCCGCCCTTCGCCAGGCTCAACTTCCGCTTCACCTGTAGCGGATAGCGTGCGTGGAACTGACGCACCGTGAGCTCCTTCGCCCCAGGGTGCTTCTTCTTCGCCTTCTCGAACAGCTCGTTGGTGGAGATGTCGGGGGTCTTCTCGAGTTCGGCCTCGACGAAGGTCATGAGTTTGGGGTCGACGTCGGCCATTTGATTTTCTCCCGGAGGCTGAATTCGTTTGGACTGAGGATGGGCGACCCGGGGCGGTCCAGTCGGACACCTGCGCGCGACCGCCACGGACCGACTCTCAGGACCCAGTTCGAGGCTGGACACCGCTCTCTCACCGGACTCCCGAGAAAAATAGTGTACAAGGTCTGCGGATATACTAGCCTACATCCGGGCTACTAGGAAGGATAGACCTGGGGAAGCACATCCCGGGGCATTCGTCCGGGCGCTCGGCTCTCCTGGGTCGCCGACGGACTTTGGCGTTGGGGGGGGTTGCGGGTCGGTTGCGAAGGAGCGTGAGCCGGTCCGGGGCCTTATGCTGCCTCTGCAACTAGGGCCGCCGCGACCGGCGGGACCCGCGCGCGAACCGGGAGGACCGAGGCTTGGCCGAAGCAGGGGACGTCACCGTGCTGCTCAAAGAGCTATCCCAGGGGAACCGGGAGGCGCTGGACGTTCTCGTGCCTATGGTGTACGGCGAGCTCCGCGCCGTGGCGCAGAACCAGCTCGCCGGAGAGGCGGCGGGACACACCCTGAGCGCCACGGCGGTGGTCCACGAGGCGTTCCTCCGCATCGCCCGTCTGAACCGGATCGACTGGCAGGACCGAGCGCACTTCTTCGCCATCGCGGCACAGGCCTGTCGCCGCGTTCTGGTGGACCATGCCGTCCGGCGCAAGACGCAGAAACGAGGTGGGGATCTGCGGCGGGTGGAGTTGGACGACGTGGCACTCTTCGACGATGCCGACGCCGATGCCTTCCTTGCCCTGAACGAGGCGTTGGACCGCCTGGGCGCCATGGAAGAGCGCCAGGTGAGGGTGGTGGAGTGCCGGTTCTTCGGAGGTATGACCATCGAGGAGACGGCGGAGGCCCTGGCGGTCTCGGCTGCCACCGTGAAGCGGGACTGGACCCTGGCCCGAGCATGGCTGAACCGGGAGCTCGGATGAGCCGGGACGGCATGGCGGGGCGGCTGACCCGATTCGTCCGGGAGCTCCGACGCCGGCGGGTGTTCCGCGTCCTGGTGGCCTATGCGGTGGTGGGAGTGGCTGCCGCGGAGGCGGCCGGGATCTTCCTGCCGGCCCTGGGCTTCCCCGGGTGGACGGTGAACCTGGTCGCCGTCCTGATCGTGCTTGGACTGCCCGTCTCGCTGACGCTGGCCTGGGCCTTCGACATCGTGCAGGACCCGGGTCCGTCCTCGACGGACCCGCCCGCGGGTGACGATGACGACCCGGAAACTCCCGACTGGGCGAGGGTCCAGGAGGTCTTCGCCCGGGCATTGGAGTTGGAAGGCGAGTTCCGGGAGACCTATCTGCTGGGCGTCGGCGAAGCCGAGCCCGCCCTTCTGACCGAGGTGCGATCCCTCCTCTCCGCGCACCTCGGCAGGGGGCTGCTGGACGAGCTGGTGGACCGGGTGGTCGCGCCCCTGGTGCATCAGAGCAGGGCCGTCACGGACCTCGAAGGCTCCACCGTCCTCCACTACGAGGTGATGGAGCGGCTG
>Ga0316576_10002600_pt1 | contig 10317 bp, 10 predicted proteins | sample S0NA_FD_203075 | JGI IMG/M metagenome (GOLD analysis project Ga0316576, IMG submission 203075) | Rhizosphere microbial communities from salt marsh grasses in Alabama, United States - S0-2_050615r3r5 | ecosystem: Host-associated > Plants > Roots > Rhizosphere | place: USA: Alabama | collected... | reverse complement strand
AGCTGAAGAAGGGTAGGAAGACCTGCCCAGTGGTGAACATGTGGTGGGCCCAGACGGTGAAGCCGAGGGCGCCGATGGCAGCGGTGGCGATGACGAAGGCCTTGTAGCCGAAGAGTGGCTTGCGGCTGAAGACCGGCAGGATCTCGCTGATCACGCCGAAGGCCGGCAGGATCAGGATATACACCTCCGGGTGTCCGAAGAACCAGAAGATGTGCTGCCACAGGATGGGGCTGCCGCCGGCCGCGGGGTCGAAGAAGCCGCCGCCGTAGTTGCGGTCGATGAAGATCATGATCAGGCCGGCCGCGACGACGGGCAGCGAGAAGAGCAGCAGCACCGCGGTCACCAGCGTCGTCCAGGTGAACATGGGCATGCGCAGCAGGCCCATGCCGGGCGCGCGCATCTTGAAGATCGTGACCATGAAGTTGATGGCGCCGAAGATGGAGCTGAAGCCGAGGACCACGAGGCCCAGCAGCAGCAGGTCCACGCCGGTCGCTGGCACCCGCACCGACAGCGGCACGTAGAGCGTCCAGCCGGTGGGGGCGCCACCGAAGGCGAAGGCGCTGACGATGAGGATGGCGCCGACCACGAGCATCCAGAACGACAGGGCGTTGATGCGCGGGAAGGACATGTCGGCGGCGCCGAGCTGCAGCGGCACGATGTAGTTCGCAAGGCCCGTGGTCATGGGCATCACGAACAGGAAGATCATCATCACCGCGTGCATGCCGAAGAGCTGGTTGTACGTGGCCTCGTCGATGAACTGCAGGCCCGGCACGGCCAGCTCGGTGCGGATGCCCAGCGCCAGCACGCCACCCAGCATGAAGAAGGTGAAGGCGGTGACGATGTACATCACGCCGATCTTCTTGTGGTCGGTCGTGGTCAGCCACTCGATGACGGTGGAGCGGCGACTCACGTGCGTGCCCGCGTGGGCGGTGGCGGTGCCCATCAGGCGGCCTCCTCGCTCGTCTCGTCGGTAGCGTCTGCGTCGGTCTCCGGCTCGCTCGTGGCGGGCGGGCTGTCGGTCTCGGTCCCGGCGTCGGCCGCAGGGCCGTCCGTGGTCCCGCTGCCGTCGGCAGTCTCAGCCGCCGCGGTCACGGGAGCACCACCAGATCGCTCGGCCAGCCAGGCGTCGTACTCGGCCTGCTCCACGGCGCGGATGGTGAAGAACATGCGCCCGTGGCTCAGGCCGCAGAACTCGGCGCACTGACCACCGTAGACCCCCGGCTCCACGATGGTGATCTCGAACTCGTTGATGCGCCCCGGGAAGGCATCACGCTTGAAGAAGAACGCCGGCACGTAGAACGAGTGGATGACATCCAGCGCCTGCAGCCGGAAGCGGATGGGCACATCCACGGGCAGGACGGCCTCCTGCTTGAGCTCGTTCACCTCTTCGGTGGACGCCAGCGACGGGCTGAACGGCACGACGACCCCGGTCTCGCCGTACTTGTCGGTAACGGGGTCATACACCGCCGGGTCCATGTACTTGAAGGTCCAGCCGAACTGGAACGCATCGACATCGACGACGACGGCGGGATCATCGCTGGTGGACTCGATGTCGGTCAGCACGATCGCCGAGCCGATGAAGAGGACCGTCACGAGGAGCGCAGGGATGGCGGTCCAGATGACCTCGAGCTTGTTGTTGCCGTGGACCTGCTCGGGCAGATCGGCGTCCTTGTCCTTGCGTCGGAAGCGCCAGGCCATGAAGAGCAGCAGGCCCTCGATGAGGATGAAGATGACGACGGCGATGAGGAAGATGGGCAGGTACAGCCCCGCCGAGGCGATACCCTCGGTGGTCACCACGTCATGCGGGAAGCCGATGCCGTTGGCGGTCTGGCCGAAGAGGCTTGGACTACCCGCGTCGCTGGTGGGGTTGTTGTTGGCCTGCTCGGCGCAGGCGGTGACGATGAGGCCGATCGCCGGGATCATGGCGAGCTTGGCAAGGCGACCCCGCAGGCCGCCGGATGCCTGGATTCGCAAGGACTCTCCCCCGTGTCTGTGTTCCCTTCTCAGGACCGGGATACTATAGCGGCCGAATGCGTATTTGCGTGCGCCCGTCCGGGAGCAGGGACAACGCCCCCGGGGCGCACCGAGAGACCCCCCGTCTCGGATCACGTCGCCTGGCGCCGCTGGCGGCCGGTGCAGCCGTGCTGCTGCTGCCGGCGGCAGTGGTTGCGCACGGGCAGGTGCCGGTCGAGCCGACCCCGGCGATCCTCATCGAGGGCTGGTCGTTCCTCGTGGACGTGTGGCTGCCGGTCATCCTCATGGCGCTGGTCTACTGGCAGGCTCGCAGCATGGTCAACCGACGGCATCCTGCCAACCCGGTGCCGCGCTGGCGACTGTGGTCGTGGCTGGCCGGCCTCGGCGCGATCATCCTGGCGCTCGCCTCACCCATCGAGTTCTACGACACGACGCTCTTCTCGGTGCACATGGTGCAGCACCTGCTGCTGTCGTTCGTGGCGGCGCCGCTACTCGTGCTTGCTGCGCCCATCACGCTGCTGCTGCGGGTGGCCTCGCCGGTCGCGCGACGACGCTGGATCCTGCCGGTGCTCAACTCGCGGGTAGTTGGCGTGATCGCGCAGCCGATCGTGGCCTGGGCCCTGTTCGCCGCGGTGATGTGGTTCACCCACTTCTCCCCGCTCTTCGACGCCGCGCTGGAGGACTTCACGCTGCATCGACTGGAGCACGCGCTGTTCCTCGTCTCGGCGCTGCTGTTCTGGTGGCCGGTCATCGGGGCCGACCCCAGCCCGCACCGCATCGGCTACGGCGGTCGCATCCTGTACCTGGCCGTAGGCATGCCGCTGTCATCCTTCCTTGGATTGGTGATCTTCTCGGCGCCGACGGTGCTGTACCCCCACTACGCGACCCTGGAGCGCAGCTGGGGCCCAACGCCGTTGCAGGACCAGCAGTGGGCCGGCGGCATCATGTGGGCCGGTGGTGACGCGGCCTTCGTGGTGGCGTTGCTCTTGACCGTCGCGGCCTGGATGCGCCACGAGGAGCGCAAGGCGGTGCGGGAGGACAAGCGCCTCGCTCGACAGCGAGCGGCGCGACAGGCGGTCGCCTCTTCGGCCGCGCTGCCGCGACAGCCGGTTACGTCGGTCCCACCGGTCGCCGCCGTCGGGCCGGCCGTGACTGCCGAGGAGTCGCCCCCGGCATAGATCGGTGGCTGGCGGCGCGGGGGTCGCTGGATGCGGCCCGCCGACGTCAGTGGCCGGGACCGCCGCTGTCGTCGAGCTGCGTCACCAGCAGGCGCTCGCCCTCCTGCCTGTAGGTCACCACGATGAGGTCACCGATGACCTGGTGCTCAGCCAGGTGCGTCGCCGGGAACTCGGCCCGGAACTCGAGCGACGAGGTGTCAAAGGTCAGAGTCTCACCATCGGTGGTGAGCAGCCGAAAGCTGTCCACGCGGCCAAGGCCGGGCGAGTCGACACCCACCACGATGCCAGTCTGCTGCCGCAGCGTCGGTTCACAGGCTGTGACCGCCGGTAGCACGAGGACGGCCAGCAGCAGCCACAGCAACGCTGCCGACACGCGCCTGTCGCCCACCCCCGGCGGCACTAGAGGGGGATGAAGACGGCGACGTCGAGGATGATCAGCGCGAACAGCGCCGTCAGGTAGGTGATGGAGTACTTGTAGATGCGGACCGCGCGCGCATCCGTCCCTTCGCGGGCCATGGCGATGGCCTGGAACAGGAACAGGCCGCCCAGCACCAGGGCACCGGCGAGGAAGAGCAGGCCCATGTGGGCGACGGCGAAGAAGACCAGCGTGATGGCCACCATCAGCACGGTGTAGAGGGCGATCTGGTGGGTGGTTTCGCGCACGCCGTGGGTCACCGGCATCATGGGCACGTCGGCCGCGGCATAGTCGCCACGGATCCGCAGCGCCAGCGCCCAGAAGTGAGGTGGCGTCCAGTAGAAGACGATGGCGAAGAGGAACAGCGCCGGCAGGGAGATGTCGCCGGTGACCGCGGCCCAGCCGATGAGCGGCGGCAGCGCACCGGCCGCACCGCCGATGACGATGTTCTGCGGCGTCGTCCGCTTCAGCACCATGGTGTAGATCACGACGTAGAAGGCGACGGCCAGCAGGGTCAGGAAGGCTGCCACGAGGTTGGTCGTGAATGCCAGCCAGGTGAACGAGATGACCGTCAGGATGAGCCCGAACATGAGCGCGTCTTCCGGCGCGATGGCATGCGCCGGAAGCGGTCGCCGTTTCGTGCGGATCATCAGCTGGTCGATGTCGCGATCGATGTAGTTGTTGATGGCGTTGGCCGCGCCGGCCGCGAGCGAGCCGCCGATGAGCGTGGCGATGACCAGCCAGGCGAAGGTGGCCGGGTCGAGGTCATCGGTGAAGCGCCACGCCAGCACCATGGCCGGCACCGTGGTGACCAGCAGCAGCTCGATGATGCGCGGCTTGGTGAGCGCGATGTAGGCGCGCACCTTGTCCCGCCGCGTGATGGCGAGGCCGGACGGGGCGGCCGATACCGCGTGCGAGACTCCGGCCCCGGCCGCGCCCGGCGCCTCCGGGGTGTGCCCGCCCTGCACCGCATCCTCGGGCGCTCCGGCGGTGGTCTGGAGCGGCTGCGCCACCGTGGCGCGCGCGCTGTACCAGCCGTAGAGCGCGGCGCTCAGCATCAGGGCCCAGATGAGCGAACCCAGCGACAGATGCAAGGACACGGCCCACGGTTCCAGCGTCGTCCAGATCTGCAGCGCGCCGACCACGATCTGGACCGCGTAGAGCGCGGCCGCCGTGCCCACCAGGCCCAGCATCGTCTCTGCGCCCGGCACCTCGCCATCGGTCTCGCGACGCCGCACCGCGCGCCAGACGACGACCGTGGTGACGAGGACGATGACCGCCGCGATGGCGGCCACGATACGGTGCGAGAACTGGCGCATCTGCAGGTTGGAGATGGTCGGATCGTCCGAGAAGACGGGGATGAGCTGACCGTCGAAGAGGGGCCACTCTGGGAAGATGAGCGCCGCACATCCGGCCGCGCCACGGTCGACGCCCGGGCACGTGGTCTCGGCGCCGAAGAGCAGCACGGCGAAGACGGAGATGGCCGCGAAGCCCACGAGCAACGGGATGCGCAGCGAGGCGCCGCGTGCCGGCAGGACTGCCGGGAAGCGCGAGCGGATGAGCACGAAGAGGAAGACGCCCAGCAGGATCATGGCCGTGGCCAGGTGGGCCAGCACGGTCTCCGCCGAGTTGTTCATGTCCACGGTGACCTTGCCCAGGTAGGCCTGGAAGCCGACGATCCCGAGCGCCACGACCGACCCCACCACCACCGAGCGCGTCGCACGCTGGGTGCGGAAGGCAGAGACGATCAGTCCCAGCACCAGGAACCCGATGATCACCCCCCACCAACGGTGGATGGACTCGAGCCAGGCGGCGGTGTCGCCGAGTGGAGGGATGACCTGACCGTGACACAGCGGCCAGTCGGGGCAGCCCATGCCCGAGCCGGTGCTACGGACGATGACCCCGATCACGACCATGATCCAGGTCGCGATGACAGAGGCGAGCGCCAGCTTCTGGAAGCCGGTAAGTCGAAGGTTCATGGACAGCGGTGATCGTACCAAGGCTCGAGCGTGATCGTGGTACACGAGGCTGGGCGCGAGCCGGGCGAGTCGGCCCGCGGCGGCGAACTCGGCCCAAGGGCGGTACCTTGAGCGCGATGCGTCAACCTGTCCGGCGCCACCTGGCGCCCCTCGCCGCCGTCCTTCTCATCGCCGCCGCGTGCTCGACCGACTCGACCGCCTCGCCCTCGCCCCTGGCGGAGGGCGAGGAAGGCAGCGTCGCCCTCGCTCGTGCCGAGGTGCCCCTGTGCGCCGAAGGCGCCACCGTTGCCGGTGACATCCCAGGATGGCCCCTCGCCGGCGCAGCTGATGCGCAGTTCCTGCCGGTGCTGATGTCATCGCTGGTCACGGCCGGCCCCAACCGTTTCCTCTACAACGTCCTCGACCCGGCCTATCGCCAGCTGGCCGCGCCCGGCGTGGTGAGCACCGTCGACTTCTACGCCATCGAGCGCGACCCCCAGCAGGCCACCGACCGAGTGGAGGCGGCCTACCTCAGCTCCGGGCTGGGGCGGGGGCTCTACCGCGCCACGACCGAGTTCGACTGCGTGGGCGAGTGGGGGGCGGAGATCTCCATCCGGCTGGCGGATGGCTCCAGCGTGAGCGAGCGGCTGCGCTTCACGGTCCACCCTCTCGGCAGCACGCCCGCCATCGGCGACCCGGTGCCACTGTCGGACAGCCTCACCGCGACCACGCCCGAGGAGGTCGCGCGCATCTCGACCGACCTCCACCCCTATCTCGCGGCCTACGACAAGACTGTCGCCGAGACGGTCACCTCCGGCCGGCCCTCCCTGGTCTTCTTCGCCACGCCGGCCTTCTGCCAGACCGGCTTCTGCGGTCCCACCGTCGAGCTGGTCAAGTCTGTCGCCCGTGAGCACGAAGGTGCCGTCGAGTTCGTCAACGTCGAGCCGTACGAGCTGCACATGACCGACAACGGCTTGCAGCCGCTGCTTGACGAGGCCGGACAGCTGCAGCCGGTGGCGGCAGCGGTCGAGTACGGCATCCCCGTGGAGCCGTACCTCTTCGTCGTCGACGCCCAGGGTCGGGCCTTCGCCAAGTTCGAGGGCATCGTGGGTGGCGACGAGCTGCGCGCGGCCATCGAGGACGTCCTCGCCGCCGCCTAACGGTCCCGGCGCCGCCGGCCGCGATCGCGGCGGGCAGGCAGCGCGCTGCCGCTCAGCTCCCGCAGGTCGTCGATGCCGTGCCCGGCACACCAGTCCAGGAGGTCATCCCCGAGGCGTCCGGGCAGGAAGGGGTCGGCCAGCGCCGCCGTGGCCATGCCCACGGCCGTCGCGCCCGCGTCGAGGTAGTCGAGCACGTCACCGAGCGCGCTGATGCCGCCGATGCCGATGACCGGCACGTGCACGACCTGCGAGATCTCATATACCACGCGCAGTCCCACCGGCTTGACGGCCGGGCCGGACAGCCCGCCGTAGGCCGTGCCCAGGTATGCGCGGCGACGATCGTGCGCCAGGGCCAGGGCGGGGAGGGGAGCGATGGCGCTGATGGCATCGGCACCTGCCGCCGCCACCGCGCGCGCCACGGCGCGCGCATCGGGTACGTCGGCCGGCAGCTTGACGATCAGCGGCAACTCGGTCGCGGCGCGTGCGGCCACGGTGGCGACCTCTGCGGTCGCCACATCGTGCCCCATGGGCGCAGCGGTACGTCCGCGATCCCGGCCGGCCAGGTTCAGCTCGATGCCGGCGATGTCCGGCTGCATCTCGAGCGCGCGGGCGAGCGCCGCGATGTCCTCGACCGTATCGCCGCAGATGCTGACGACGATCGGCACCGTCGAGGCCGCCCAGCGCACGGATTGGCGGCGCAGGACCGCGTCGAGCCCCGGGTTCTGCAGCCCGATGGAGCTGAGCAGCCCGTCGGGCAGCGCTGCCATCCGAGGCGGGCGGTTGCCTGGGCGCGCGTCGCGTGTGACGCTGCGCGTGACGATGGCGGCCGGTGTCTGGTCGCCCACGATCTCGAGCAGCTCGTTGCCGTAGCCGGCGCCACCGGCCGCCACCAGCACCGGGTGGCGTACCCGCAGCGCGCCCGACCGCCCCGGGGCGAGGTCGATGCTCACCGGTCGGCCGCCCAGCGCAGCTCGTCCACGGCGAAGGCGGGACCCTCCCGGCAGACCCGCGCCGGCCCGTCGGCACCGTCGGTGACGCAGCCCAGGCAGACGCCCAGCGCGCAGCCGGCGTCATGCGGCAAGGCCACCTGCAACCACGCCCGCCGCCGCGCCGCTGCCTTCGTCGCCTCGGTCCGGCGGCCCCGCTTGCGGCGCAGTCGTGCCACGCCCATGCGTGCATCCCGGCCCCTCGCCAGTCCGGCCAGTCGCGCCAGCAACGCTTCCGAGCCGGCGGCGAAGCACTGGTCCGCCCAGGCTTCGTAGCGAGCCACCAGGTCGATCACGCTGCCGTGATGCCCCAGCGAGCCGTCGGTGGTCGCGACGACGTACTCAGCCTCGTCCGGCAGCAGCGACGACGGCAGCACCTGGGACACCTTCGCCACGCCCAGCAGGAGCGTCACCTGGCGCCCACTGGCGACCGCCTCGTCGACGCACGCGCGCACGTGCGCGATGCCCTCGCCATCGGCGACCACCAGCAGGAAGCGGCTGCGGGCGTCGACTTCGAAGCCGCGCCCCAGCGGCCCCTCGAAGGCGGCCTCGTCGCCGGCGCGAAGTGCCGTCAACCCTGCCGCTGCCGCGGCGCCGTCAGCGCCATCGGCAAGGAGCAGTGAAACGCGTCCGGCGGCCCGGTCGAAGCCCGCCACGGGGATGGCCGGCAGCAGCAGTCCCGGCCGGCGTGGCGCGACGACGTGGATGAACTGGCCCGGCTGGACACGCCGGGCGATGTCCGGCGCTGCCCAGGTGAGCAGGTACCGACCCGGCAGGACCTCGCGTCTCTCGAGGAGGCTGACCTCCTCGCCGCGGCTACGGTTCGGAGCGCTCGTCGCCAGCCGCCCCGTCGTCGGCCGCAGCGGCATCGCCTTCTCCGAGCTCGGGTGCGACCTCCGGCCAGGCGTCCGCGATGGCCTCGGCCAGGTCACCGAAGAGGTCCGTGGGATCGTAGAACTGCACCAGGTCGTCGGGCGTGGTGAGGGCCTGCCACTCGGGCTCCCCCTCGGCGGTGTCGTCGCGTTCGGGCACGACCTCGCCCTCGAAGGCGCCGGTGCCGCGGAACCAGAGACGCTCGTCCTCGTCCTCCACCACCTTGCTGTCGCCCAGCACCTCGGCGACCCTGGCCGCGACGTCCTGGAAGTCGTACAGCAGTTGTGCCTGGCCCTGCTGGCTGCGTTCCTGGAACGTCAGTGCCAGGTCGTAGAGCAGCCGCGCCGCCTCGGGCTTGTCAGCCGGCGTGCGGATGTCGTAGATCCAGTCGTCATCATCATCGAGCGAGGCATCGGCCTCGTCGGCCGCCGCATCGTCCGCCTCCTCCGAGGTCGAAGCGTCGTCGTCAGTCTCGCCCTCATCGGCCTCCTCGGAGGCGAGCCCGGCCTCGTCACGGGCGGCATCGGCAAAGGCGGCGTACAGGTCGGCGGGGTTGTAGATCTCGACCAGCTCCGCGGCGTCCTCGATCTCCTCGGTCACGGTCACCCACTCGCCCGAGTCGTCCTGGAAGCGCGTGCGTGAGCGGAAGGTGCCGTCGTCGCCGACCGAGAGGTACTCGGGCTCCTCATCGATGAGCACCAGGCCACCGAGCTCCTCCAGCCGCGCCTTGTTGGCCGCGAGGAAGTCGACGAAGTCACGCCCGGCCTCCTCGAGGAAGGCATCGTGCTTCCGGCTTGCTTCCGCGGCCAGCTCGGTGAGTGCTGCTACACGCTGCTCGTCGTCCATCGTTCGGTCCTCGTGGTCGTGCGCTAGGGGATGAATTCCAGGTCGGCGGTCATGCGTTCGCGCAGGATCATCACGTGGTGCCGCTCGAACATCCACTCGCCTGCGCGGTGGCCGATGGCGCGGGAGCGTGGATCGCCTTCGAGCTTGTCGATGGTCTCGTAGTCCGGGATCTCAAGGAGCATGACGTTGTCGAAGTCCCAGCCGTAGGCCACGTTGTACCAGCCAAGGAAGCGCATCCCGAAGTCCTGCTCGTAGCGCTCGACCTGCTTGGGGAAGAGCTTCTGCATGAAGAACTTGAAGAATGGGTCGCGACCCCGGCGAACCGAGAAGAACGTGGCCAGGACCGGCACGGTACCTCCACTTGTGACTGCGGATCATCGTGTGCGTGGGTGAGGCGCATTGTCGCATGCGCGCCGGACGCCGACCTACGCGCCGAGCGCCTCCAGCAGGCAGTCGATGAGGACGAGCTGCGCCGGGTTCATCACGAGGCGCGCCTGCTCGGGCGTGAACCAGGCCACCCGATCGAGCTCCGGCACGTCGATGAACATGCCCGAGCGCGGCGGCCACTCCATCTGGAACGTGTTCGACCACGCCTCGGCCGGGTCCATATCACCCTCAACGGCCCAGGCGTAGATGGTCTTGCCGCCACGCTGGCGGACGCTGCCGAGCTCGATGATGCGTGCGTTGCTGCCGACGACGTGGCCGGTCTCCTCGCCGAACTCGCGTTTGGCAACCGCCAGCAGGGGCTCCCCGTTCTCGGCCTGGCCCTTGGGGATGGACCACGTCCCGGCGTCCTTGTCCCGGAAGTAGGGACCTCCGGGGTGGCCCAGCAGCACCTCGGGTCCGTGCTCGGTCAGGCGGAACAGCAGGATGCCGGCGCTCACGCGTGAACGGGAGGGTGCGTCAGCCATCGGGATGCGACCTCGT
>Ga0316576_10002598_pt1 | contig 10321 bp, 4 predicted proteins | sample S0NA_FD_203075 | JGI IMG/M metagenome (GOLD analysis project Ga0316576, IMG submission 203075) | Rhizosphere microbial communities from salt marsh grasses in Alabama, United States - S0-2_050615r3r5 | ecosystem: Host-associated > Plants > Roots > Rhizosphere | place: USA: Alabama | collected... | reverse complement strand
CGTGCGTGAGGGTGTTGTCGGCAATGAACTCGGTCGCCCAAACCTGATCGACGATGTCTCGCCGCGACACCACCTCGCCCGCCCTCTCCGCCAGGCATACCAGGACGTCCATCACCTTGAGCTCGAGCTGGATCGTCTCCCCGCCCCGGGTCAGGCGGTTGAGGGAGGGTTCTACGAGCCACTCGCCGACACGGAAGGGGCCCCCAGCCAGGTCCCTTGTTTCGCTTTCGACACGCATGTTGAGAAGAATGTCGGTTGTTAACCCCCCGTGTGCAAGGAAAAAGTCGCCCGCGCTCGCGGCGCGGGCGGTTCAGGAGGTCATGAAACCGCTGCGATTCGTTCGGGTGAACGACCCACGGCGGTCGAAAATACTTGTCAAAATCCGCATGCGTCCGTGACCAATTCAGTGATTTCAACCGATGACATTGCCGTTCGGTCGAGCGGCCACTCCGGCAGTCCGGCGTGATGGAGGGCCTCGTGGATCACCGCGATCGCCGCGGTCTCGGTCGAGACGCGGGCAAAGTGACGGCAGATCCAGGTCGGCGCGCTCCCGACTTTCGTGTAGGCCAGGACGTCCCCGCCCCTCGAGATGGCGGCGGAATTCCTTCCACAGACCTCGACCTCGCGCAGATAGGAATCCACCGGGAGATAGAGACCCGAGGCGAGCACCTCGAGGCCGTCCGCCCCGAGTGCGGTAAAGAGACCGCCGCACGCCTCGACCTCGCGCACTCGTTGCACCGCAAGCTCGAAGCCCGCCTCCAGCTTGGCCCTCACCCGATTGGGCATGGACGAGTGAATCCACGGCTCGATGGTCAGACTCTGGTCAGCACTCTCAACAACCGCAGCCGCCGCGGCGGCCCCTGGTGCGGTACCGCCTGACGCCTCGACCATGTCTCCTGCCCAGGAATCTGAGATCGCCATCATCGCCAGGCCAACGAACGCCACCGCCACCTCCGCCTTCATCAGGTCCCCCTCTCGCGGGGCGACGGCCGGCGGTAGGAGTACATTCGGTCTGCATCGCGCATCCGCCTGTGCGCAGATTCCGTCGGAGTTGCTGTGCCGCCTGCCCCATACCGTCACGATGGGACCTGATGGCCCGTATGTTATGAAGATTCAGTGGCTTGGTTGTGGGGATCAGGTGGGGATCTGTCGTCCGTCCGCGTCAGCGAGTTCCTGAGAAATGGCATTCAAGCAGCGTTTCAGCCTTTCCAAGGCGGCAAAGGAAAGCCCTCGGTCGAGGCGCTTCAGGCCCGAGGCGGAGTCGAAGGTGCGGAGTCCGAACGGGGACGGTTACCCGCGTTGTCCGGGTGTCGTGGCAAGCACAGCCCCCGTGAAGTCAACAGGTTTTTCCGAAACGCGTTTTCTTGTAGCCTGCCGCGAAGTATGCCATCGGCACACCCCTTTACCTGGGTGGGTGGGCAGCATCCCTAATTCCGAATTCCGAATTACTGGCGCCCTACGGGCGCCGTGACGCACCGCCACCAGCGGGTGGTTCATTAACCCCTCCTTCGGATGGGCCTTGAACCACGACCGCTGCCGTCGGCGGGTTCCGAATTCCGAATCCTATGTCACCAGGAAGGTACGGTTTCCCAGCCGGGGAAGGGACCGACCTCGATTTTCCAGCCGGTGGCGGACTCAGGGTCGCGCACAGCGCGGAGGTTGGTGAGGGTCTTCAGCTTGGCGATGAGCTCCTCGCGCGGTAGGGTGTGGAGCGGCGGCGCGTCCAGGTCCGGCATGGGCCACAGCCGCACTGTGCCGTCGGCGCCTCCGGAAGCGATCCAACGGCCCTTCGGGTCGATCACCAGCCTTTTGACCCGGTCCTCGTGGCCCATCAGAAGATGGGGCTCGGCACCGGTCGCCCTCCCCACCCTGATGGCGCCGTCCAGGCTTCCGGTCACGACGGTCTCACCCGCAGCGCCAATGGCCACGGCAATGACCGAGTTGCCGTGTGACTCGAGGCGATGGACCTCGCGGGTTGTGAGGTCCAGGAGAACCGCTGTGCCCGCGGACGACGGGCCACCGCCCAGGAGAGTGTCGATCAGGATCACACTCTCGTTTTTTGCGCTTGCGGCAAACCGGTACACCTCGCCCGCGTACAGAACGTCTCTCGCACCGGTGGCAAGGTTCCACCGGCACAGGCCCGCTCCGGTTGCGGACAGCACGCTCTTGTCATCGGCGAACGCAAGGCGGTGTCCGATGTTGAGCTGGTCCTCGCCCAGAACCTTCACCTCCTGCCTGGATTTCATATCCCAGACCAGCACGCCTCTTTCCGCAGGACTGGTGAAGCCCAACGTTGTGCCGGCCGCGAGCTGGCCATCGGGGCTGATTGCGACGTCGATGACATCCGTCCCAAAACCCGGCAGGCCGCTCGCCACGAAGTCGTCAGGCCAGTCGACCGTGAGCGTTTTTACACCCTCGAAGTCAGTTGCCACCAGGAGCTGCGTGCCATCCGGCGACACGGCTAGGCCGCGGAAGTGCCCGCCCGGCACTTCGCCGAGGTTTCGGCCGAAAACCTTGACCTCGCCGTCGACATCCAGGGGCCACAGCTTGAGCGTGCCGTCCTGCGAACCCGAGGCGAGCCACCGCCCTTGTGGATCAAATGCAATACTGTTGACTGCGTCTTCGTGAGCACGAATTACCGCCGAATACGGCCGCGCCAGGGGCCACAGGACGAGGCCTCGTTGATCCCCGCTTGCCAGCCACTCTCCCCCGGGATGAAAATCCAAGTGCCACACGTCCGCGACCTCGCCTCGCCGCAACAGCATAGGTTCGGCGGCGTCGGGCGCCGCAAAGGACCGTAGGCGCACCTCGCCGTCCCTGCCGTCCTGGGCAGCGTGTCCCCCTACGGAATCCAGGTACCGCAGGAGACCGTCAAATCGGTGCAGGAGCCTGGGCTCCTCGCCGTCCAAGGCCCAGATCCAGGCCTGCCCCCGCTCCTCGTCCACCTCGAGACGGGCCACAGCCGTGGCGGCGTTCGCCGACGAGTACGGCCTGGCAGGAGGCTTCGCCACGGCCGCAAGCAATGATCCGTCCGGCGAGAAGAAAAACCCAGATAGCCCGGGTGGTCCGTGGAGGATGGTCGGCGGCGCAACGCCTCCTACGTCCCACAGCGTGATCCTGCCGCGTTTTTCTGCCGTGGCAACAAACCGGCCGAGGGGATCGGAGATGACGTAGGCCTCGTCATCTTCAATCCGACCTAGCAATTGGGGTTCGGACAGGCCGGCGACACCGATCTCGATCACGAAGACCTTGCCGTCGAACGCCGTCGCCAACCAACGTCCCGCAGATCGGTCGATGGCCACGTGGCTAAACCACCGACCTTCAGGGGGAAAGTCCGGCGCGCCTAGTCGATCGTACGACCCGTCGACACCGAGAGCATAGACGCTTGCCGCTTGACCTTCTTTCACGAGCACCAGCAGTCTGGTCTCACTCGCACCGGCGACGACGATCCGCACGGGGTCCTCGTACCTGGCCTCCGCCAGCTGGCGGCGGTCATCCGTCGACCACAGCACAACCCGATTCGGGTGCGCTCTCATCGAGAAATTGAACGTGCAGAAGAACCCCTGGGTCGGGAAAAATCTCGCCTGAACTGGCACAGGACGGTGCTCCAGAACCTCGCTCTGTCCGCGAGCACGGATGACGCGCACAGGGTTCTCTTCATCCGGAAACAGAGGGCTCTGGAACAACCAGCTTCCGTCTGGGCCGAAATCAGTCCTGAAGGTCGGTTGTTGATTGACAACCAGCACGGTGGGTCCCCGCCACAGCGCCGTCATGGCGAGCATGCGCGCGCCCTGGGAATCCGTCTGTTCGAGGCTGGCGGTGGCGAAGGCGACGGCGCCGGATGGGTTGCGCTCCAACTCGAGCTGGCCCAAGGCAATGAGATTGGCGGCCTCGGCGCGCCGCGCTTCGCGGGCGCTCTGTCGCCAGAACGAGCCGACAACGGCAAGGCCCGCGACGAGTGTAACGAATGCAGCGGCTCTGATCACTCGGCGACGCCGGCGCCGTCGTCCCGCCAACTCCGAAGTGGCGTCAACAAACTCCTGCTCGGCGGCTGTCAGCTTCCCCGGGTACCGCTCGCGCCACACCTCGAGGTCCCGATAGCCCGAGCCGGTCCACAGCAAGTCCTCCGCCTTGCCACGCTCCTGCCAGATGGCGGTCGCCTGACGGAGCTGGTCCCTGAGCTGCGCCGAGTCCGCATCCTGGGTCTGCCACCGCACAAGGCGCGGCCAGTTGGCCAGCAGCGACTCGTGGATGACCTCGACCCTGCGGGTCGGTGTCTCACCGTCTTCACGGATCTCGTAGGAGACCAGCAGCCGTGCGTCGACGAGCTGACGCAGCACCTCCTCAGGCCTTTCGCTGTGCGTATCGCTGAACACAGACAGGAGGTCGTCCCGTCGGCGAACCGCGCGAGTTCCATCTGCCGTGACGAGGTTTCTGAAGATCTCACGGACGATCGGCAGCCTGTTTGCCCCGATCTGCTCCAGAGTCGATTCCGCATGGTGGGCCAAGGCGCCGGCCACGCCGCCGATGTCGGCGTACGCCTGCCGCGTCAGCAGCTTGCGCTCGCGGTCGCGCTTCTCCCACAGCCGCGCGACCGCGAAGGCCAGCATCGGCAGAGCGCCGCGTTCATCCGCCACGGAAGCCAACATCTCATCAGCCAGCGTCTCGTCCTCGAACGAGTACCCCAGTCGAGCCGCTGGCTGAACCAGTGCACCGCGAAGATCATCGCAACCGGGCACCTTGAGCGGCGTGAGCTCCGAAAAAACGGGATGAAGACCCTCGTGGTCGTGGCACCGGTAGAGGAAGTCGTCGCGCATGGAGAGCAGAATGTGAACATCAGCGTCACGGGCGACGCTCGCGAGCAGCTTCGCAAAACGCGCCTGGACCTCCGGTGGGTTGAGGGTGAAGAGCTCCTCGAACTGATCGACGATGAGAAGCGCGCGACCGTGTCGCTGGCGCCAGCGCGCGACGAGGGCGAAGGCTGCGTCCCCCTCACCGACGTCGACGAGCTTGGCGATGGCTTCGGAGTCGCCTTCCAACTCCGGCGCCAGCGCGCGACCAAGGGCTCGGTACGGCGCCGCGCCGGGGTGAAAGATCAGCGCATCCCACCCCTCTGGGGACGACGGAATCAGACCGGCCCGCAGCAGTGAACTCTTGCCCACACCCGACGGACCGATGATAGCCAGCAGTCTCCTGGTCGTGATCTTGCGCCACAGCCGCACCACCTCGGCCTCACGGCCGTAGAAGAACTCCACATCCGCCTCGGTGAAGGCGGCCAGACCGGGATACGGGTTCCAATGTTCTTCGTGATGCTCTGAACGGACGGGAAAGGCAGCGACAGTCCCGGTTGGTTTGTCCACTGCTTCGGCCCGTTTGATCAGCCGATAACCCTTTCGATGGATGGTTTCGATGTACCGCGGATCCTTGGCGTCGTCGCCGAGGGTTCGCCGCAGCTCGGCGACCGCTCGGGTCAGGGTCTTCTCGGTGATGTACTCGGTCGCCCAGACGGTGTCGATGATCTCCCGCCGGGTCACCAGCTCGCCCGCCCGCTCGGCCAGGCACACCAGGACATCCATCATCTTGAGCTCGATCTGGATCGACTCGCCACCGCGGGTCAGGCGGTTGAGGCGTGGATCCACCAGCCAGTCGCCGAGCCGAAACGAGGCATCCGCCAGATCGTGGTGCTCAGCTTGTTCAGTCACCTTGAGATAAATTTATGCCCACGTTCAATCGAGCGCCAGTAGGGGGAAAAGAGTAGCGAGTCAAAAGTGAGGAGTCTTGAGTTTTGAATTCTCAATTCTCAATTCTCAATTTTGAATGGAAAACCCGAGAGTCGCTACTGGCCAACAGGCCTGAGTTTCGAGTTGGATGGGAGTCTCGGGGCTCTGTGGTGAGACCGGAGCTCGAGCTCGGAATCCGCTCGTGCGGGGCGGCACTCTGAATTCCAAGCCCCGAACTCCGGATCTCGAATGTGGTGCTTCGTCACGGTCACAGACCGCAGTGCTTCATGACCATGCCGTTGATCTGCTTGGAGGTCATCGCGTCGGGGTCCTTGGGGTACTCATTGAGACCTGCGTGGTGGAGCGCCTCGTGGACGATGACCATCGCCGCCTGCGTGTCCGACAGCCGCGAGAAATCCCGGCACACCCAGACTGGCCCACCGCCGACGAGGGTGTAGGCCGAGCTGCCACGGCATACTCCGTCCCGCGCTTCGGCTCGGCCAACCGGCAGAAAGACAACCATGGACAGAGCGGTCTCGCCGTCGGCACCGAGATTGGTGAAGAGCTCGCGACATTCGGGCACCTCCCGAACGCGTTCGAGAGCGACTACGAACGCGTCGGAGATCTTCCGCCGGTTGATGGTCGACAGCTTCGGGCTCATCGACGGTGTGTACACCGCTGGAACCACGTCGTCGGAAGTGGTCGAGGTCACCGCGCTTTTCGCGGCAGCAACGACCGGAGCAGACACATCCGATTCAGCGGTGTCTGCCGGCCACACAACAGGGTTCATTGCGACCAAAACAGCTCCACAGAAAAGGACCAGCCTCGCCGCCATGAGGACCTCCCCGGGGCGGCGGGTTGCAAACACTCGTCGGCCAACCGTGTTGCCGACGTTCTCCGGTGTGTTGGTGTGCCGCCCCATGCGACCACACTCGGTCGCGGGAGGCGGGAAGTAGTTAGGCGAAGGCGAGAGAAAGGATAGGGAATTGCGAGGGATCGGACGGCCCAAACAACACGTTTATTTTTCTATATTTACAACACCCCCCGAGAACTCGGTCCGGGAAGCTGCGGAGGCATGACCTGGATGGCGATTCTTCGGGCGATTGTTCTTTATCGATAACAAATCTAATTTTGAGGCGACCGATCTCTTGAACACCACAACGTTGCGTTTTTCATACCGGCACGCCACACTGTTGTTTGTAAGTTCAGCCAGACACAATGCGCGAGCGAGGGGACCAGCGGTCGTGAAGAAATTCATCGCCATCTTCTCTGTAGGCATCGCTTTCTGCCCGATGGCTGGGGCGCAACAAACACAGACAGGATCGGTCTCCGGAACCGTCACCGGTGCCGGTAAACCATTGCCTGGGGTCACTGTTCAGGCTAGCTCGGACGTCCTCCCCAAACCGCGTTCCACAGTGACCGGGTCGCTCGGCGAGTACCGGTTGCCTGCCCTGCCTCCCGGCACTTACCGGGTGCTCTTCAACCTCCGGGGCTTCGCTACCGAGAGTCGAAGCTTCCCGGTCCACCTTCAGCGCGACTCCGTCATCGACGTCGAGATGAAGGCTGCCCGGTTCGAGGACGAGATCAACATCACCGCCGCGACCCCGACCATCGATACCACGTCAGCCGAGCTCAAAGCCTCGGTGCCGGACACGGTCATCGAGAACGTGCCGGTGGGACAGCAGTACAGAGATCTCGTCAAGCTGATTCCAGGAGTCATGTACACCGAGGACACGGTGCGCGGGCCGTCGGCTGGCGGCAGCGGGCAGGACAACTCCTACGAGTTCGATGGTGTCAGCGTCAGCCTGCCGCTCTTCGGCACCCTGTCGACCGAGCCCGCGACCCAGGACGTCGAGGAGATGGTGGTGGTCAAGGGCGGCGCCAACGCGGTCGGCTTCAACCGCTCCGGTGGCATGCTGGTCAATACCCTGTCAAAGTCCGGAACCAACGAGTACCACGGCGGCGTGAGCTACCAGTTCCAGACCGACAGCATGACCGCCGCGGTCGAGGAACAGAACGAGGACGTGACGTATGAGCCCAGCTACGACTGGTTGACCGCCAACCTGGGCGGACCGATCCTTCAGGAGATGCTGTACTTCTACGTCTCCTACTACCGCCCCACGACGACAAGAACCAATATTTCAAACGCCTATGGCGATGTGCCAGACTATCAAAGCGTGCGCGACGAGTACTTCGCCAAGCTGACCTTCAACCCCACCGCATCGCTGATTTTCACCGGCAGCTATCGAAGCTCGAAGACCAACGAGTCCAACGCCAGTGTGGGCACCTACGCAACTGCTTCCACTGCCGTCGGGAATGACACAAGCCTCGAAATCGCGGTCGTCGAGGGCTCGTGGGTGATCACCGACACCAGCCTGCTGTCGGCCAAATACTCGTACTTCAAAAACGATACGTCCTCGGCGCCGGATACCGTTTTCGACTTCGAGATCGGAATCGGCGACAGCCTCGGCGTCGATAACCTCGCCGAACAGGGATCCCTCAATGTACCCACCTTGCGCGAGGGAGAGCCCGCCTATAACGCCTTCGTCGCCCCGCTGATCGAGCGGTACGGGTTCGTCCAGGACGGCGTGCCGCAGGGAGGAGGTTATGTCGGCGGTTACTATTACTTCGACAACGACAACTTCGCTGACGAGAGCTTCCAGGTCGGCTTCGACCACTACCTCGGAATCCACGAGCTGCACGCGGGCTACAGGTGGGATCTCGGCGAGGAGGATCTGATCCGTTACTCAAACGGCTGGGGTCGGATAAACGTTATCGGCGGCATCCCCGAAGAGGGCATTCCTGACGGCACCTACTACCAGGTTCGTATCTACCAGCAGAGTCTTCGCGACGAGGGCGGCAACCTCCTGGTGCCCGCCCTCCACTCCGAATTCACGTCGCAGAGTATCGAGCTCAACGACGCCGTCCGCTTGAACAAGTGGACCTTCAACATCGGCGTCGTCTTATCGAATGACACCTACTACGGGCAGGGTCTGGCGCCCGCCGACACCATCTCCGGCTTCGTGGTCGATCCGGGCAACAGGTACGAGATGAAGAACATCGGCTGGGGTGAAATGATCTCACCACGGCTGGCCACGACCTGGAGCTCCAACGGCAAGGACGCCCTCTACGCCTCCTTCGCGCGCTACTACCCGCCCACCAGCTCGCTGCCCCGCGCGGCCTCCTGGGACCGCAACATCAACGCCCAGATCGACGTTTACTTCGACGAAAACGGCGACCACATCGGCTCCGAGCCTCTTGCCGCTTCCTCGGGCAAGTTCTTCCAGGAGGGCATCGACCCGCGCCACACCGACGAGTTCATTGTCGGTTACGACTGGCAGATCACCAACAGCTGGACGGGACTGTTTCACGGACGCTACCGCCACGCCACCGATTTCTGGGAGGACACCAACAACCTCGCCCGCGTGTGGTACGAACCGCCCGAGGGCATCCCGCAGGAGCCCTACATCCCCGAGCTCGACGCGTGGCGTGACCAGCTCGGCGGCGGCTCTTCCTACGTCATCGCCCAGCTGGACGGCGCCTTCACCAAGTACTACGAGCTCAGCGCCACCATGGAGTGGCGGGGCCGCAACGCCTTCGTCCGCGGCTCCTACGTGTGGAGCCATTACTACGGCAACTTCGACCAGGACGCCACCACCGCCGCTCGTGCGAATGACGACAACATCTTCGTCGGCTCGTCATTCATCGCCGACGGCCGCGGCCGCCAACTGTGGAATTACCGCTACGGCGACCTGCGCGGCGACCGCCGCCACCAGCTCAAGCTTTACGGCTACTACAACCTGCCCTGGAACGCGAACGTCGGCGCCTACGCCATCTACCAGTCGGGCCAACCGTGGGAGGCCTGGGACGCGACGGTTTACGGGTACTCCGGTACATCTTGCTATGTTCAATGCAGCCGGTACGCGGAGCCAGCGGGCTCACGCCGATCCGATGCTCACTACCAGCTCGACCTCAGCTACACCCAGAACTTCACCCTCGCCATGCGTTACAACTTTCTCATTCGCGGTGAGGTTTTCAACGTCACCAACAAGCAGACGGGCTACGATATCCGGAGAATCGCCAACAACGCGGGGTTCGGGGAGCCGGCCTCCTATTTTCTACCCCGCCGCCTCCAGCTGACGGTCGGGTTCCAGTTTTGAGTTTTAAGTTTTAAGTTTTGAGTTACGAATTATTGGTGGACGGGAGCTTCCCGCTCGAGCGCGGGCATCTTACACAACGGGATCAGCGCGAATCTTCGCGCCGACAATTCTGAACTCTGAATTCCGAATTCCGAATTTTACTGAATGTAACCGAGGCTCTTCAGCTGCTTGAGCGTGTCCTCGTCGAGGTCCTCCTCGGTGCGGAGCTCCGGATCGAGCGAGGACACCGAGCATAGCTTCTCCCACGCCTGCAGCTGACGCACCATCACCTCGAGCTTGTCGGTCTCGGTCCCGGCGAGGTCATTGAGCTCTAACGGGTCGTTCATCAGGTTGTACAGCTCGGCGTCCTCGCCGCCGACGCCGCTCACCAGTCCCATGCCGCCGAGGACGACGAAGCGCTGCCCACCCGCCTGCGGTGATTCGCCAAAGGCCACGTAGGGT
>Ga0316576_10002597_pt1 | contig 10323 bp, 6 predicted proteins | sample S0NA_FD_203075 | JGI IMG/M metagenome (GOLD analysis project Ga0316576, IMG submission 203075) | Rhizosphere microbial communities from salt marsh grasses in Alabama, United States - S0-2_050615r3r5 | ecosystem: Host-associated > Plants > Roots > Rhizosphere | place: USA: Alabama | collected... | reverse complement strand
CTACGCGTCGGCGGCGTGTTGGCTGGTACGTCGCGACGAACACATCGCCCGGGGCGGCTTCGACGTCCGCTATCACCCGGCGTTCTTCGAGGACTCCGACTACGGGTTCCGGGTCGAGCGGGACGGGCAGCGCACGCGCCTCGTCGCCGACACCCCGGTCGTCCACCTGCGCGGCGGCGGCGGCGCCGGACGCGATCTCGCGCTCGGTGCACGATCGCTCGACGTGTTCCGGTCGACCTGGGGACCCCGACTCACCGAGCAGCTCCCACGCCCGGCCTCGCCGGTCGAAGCGCTCGCCAGCCGTGATCGACTCGCGTGCGATCGTACGACGTGGGTCGACCGCACCGGCGGTGAGCGCCCGACCCTGGCCCGGCAGGCGCTCGCGGAGGCAGCCGACCACGCCGCCGCGTTCCCACGTGAACGGGTGAGCTATCTCACCAGCGACACGACGGGTCTCGACGTGCGATCCGCCCGGTGCTCCGGTGTGGAGGTGGTGGTCGGCGACGTCGACTCGCTGGTCGCTGAACGAGCGCAGTTCGGCGGGACCTGGCACGACGTCGCGACCGCCGACCGGGACGCCCGATCGGCGGCGCGTGCACTGCTCAGTCCGTGGACCCTGCTCGTCGGCGTGGTCGGTCTCGCAATCCGGGTGATCGTGCTGCGGTCGCCGTCGGGCGCACTCAACTCCGACGAGGCGTACACGGGGCTGCAGGCGATGGGGGTGCTCGATGGCCGGTTCCCCGTCGTCGTCGACGGCAACCGGTACTCCGCCGTCATCGACTCCTACCTGTTCGCACCGGTGGTCGGGGTCGCTGGTCCCAGCATCTTGTTGCTCAAGCTGATTCCGATCGTGTTCTTCGCCGTTGCCGCGGTCCTCACGTACTTCGTCGGTTCGTACCTTGCCGACCGCCGCGTGGGAGCGGTCGCCGGCGCGTTCGTGTGGATCACGCCGGGAGCGCTGCTCGTCGTGTCGACACTCGCCTACGTCGGATACGCACTCGGAATGGCGGTCTGCGTCGCGACGCTGTGGGCCGGCGCCCGCCTGATCGACGGTGTCGCACCGGATCGTCGACTCTCCGCTGCGACCGGTGCCTGCGCAGGGCTCGCGCTGTACGTGCATCCGATGTACGTCGCAGTCCTGCTGCCGGTCCTCGTGCCCGTGGCCTGGACCTGGAGGCGGTACGCCGGGGCATTCTGGGCGCCGTTCGTCGCTGCGGGCATCGCGGTCAATCTTCCGTTCCTGGCCTGGAACGCCGTCAACGGGTGGCCGTCGCTCGACGCCCAGAACTCGCTACCCGGTACCTACACCGACCGGCTCTCCACGTTCGCTCGCGAGCTCGTCCCCCGCGGCTACGGCCTGCGCGACTCCCGGTTCGACTGGGTCTTCGGTCGCAGCCTCGGGCTGCTCGCCTATGCGTTGCTCGTCGGAGCGGCGGTGTTCGGTGCGGTGATGCTCCTGCGCCGGAGCCGCCGACGCAGCCGTGTGCTCGTACCGAGCGCACTCGTGTTCGTCTGGCCGATCATGGCGCTCTTCTCGCCGCTCATCTGGTCGGAGGACGGGCGGTACAACGTGATCGCCTTCCCGATCGTCGTGCTCGCCGTGGCCAGCGGTCTGGTTGCGGTTCCGTTCGACGGTCGTGGTGCGCGGACGGTTGCGGCGGTCGCCGCGGTCGCCGTGTGGGGTGCGGTCCTCGTCTGGCCGCACCTCGATCGATCGGTGGCCTGGAGAACCGGTGACCCGAACGCCGAGTTGTACGAACTCGTCGACGAACTCGATCGCGAGGGAATCGACCGCGTCGCCGGCAGCTACTGGCGCGTGCTGACCATCGAGTACGCCAGCGACCGTCGGATCATCGGCGCTGTCACACCCCCGTTCCCGATTCGGTTCCCCGAACGGCAACGGATCGTCGAATCCAGCCCGGCCGTCGACGTGGCGTTCGTCTTTCCCCTGGGCGCCGAGGACGAGAGCAAGCTCTGGATGCCCCCCGATGCCTACGAGCGGGTGGTGGTCGGTGACACGGTGGTCTACCTTCCGCTCGCTCGGAGCTGACAGGATCACCACCGATGTGGAACTCGCGGACCGTGGCGGTCATCCTGCCGACCTACAACGAGGCCGGCAGCATCGCGGCGTGCATCCGCGGATTCGAGGCCCTCGGGATCGTCGACGACATCGTGGTGGTCAACAACAATGCCCATCCCGACACCTCGCCCGAAGTCGCCACGACGTCGGCCCGCGAGATCCACGAGCGAGTGCAGGGATACGGCGCGGCGATCCGTCGCGGGATCGCCGAGACCCGTGACGTCGATCTCGTCTGCGTGTGCGAGCCCGATGGAACGTTCGACCCCGGCGACATCTTGAAACTGCTCCCGTTCACAGCCGACGTCGACGTCGTTCTCGGGTCGCGCACCGTGCAGACGTTCATCCTGAGCGGCGCAAACATGGGCTGGTTCCTGCGGTGGGGCAACTGGGCGGTCGCCAAGCTGACCGAGGTGCTGTTCAACACCGTCTACCTGTCCGACGTCGGATGCACGTTCCGCGTCCTCACTCGCGGGGCTGTCGACCGTCTCGAACCGCACTTCGAGTCCAACGAGTCCGTGTTCGGATTCGAGATGATGCTGCTCGTCGCTCGACAGCGGATCCCGTTGGTGCAGGTGCCGGTGAAGTACCAGCCCCGCGTGGGCGAGAGTTCGGTCACGGGCGACCGCCGCAAGACGCTCGAGCTGGGCCTGTCGATGATCGCGCTCTGTCTCCGACACCGCTTCCGCCGCTCGTGATCGTGCGGCACCGGGAGGGTGTGACGCGGGTGTGACGCTGGGGGGTGTGACGCTGGGGGGTGTGACGCTGGGGTCTGACCCCATGTCTCATCCAGCTGCACCGGTCAGGGGCGGAGGCACTCCCAGGTGGCGAAGTGGTAGCACGGGTCGAAGCCCATCAGACGCGACTCCGCCCCATCGGCGACCACCTCGAGATCGTCGGGGCGGGCATGCTCCAGCAGGCTGTCGACGTGGAAGCCGTCGCCGTGGGGATCGGGCTCGGGAAGCCGGCCGCGCAGGACGGCGTCGTACTCCTCGGTGACCAGCACGGTCGTCTCGAACCCGGCTGCGCGGACCATGTCGGTGAGATCCCAACCGAAGTTCCAGAACACCGGCGTGTTGTCGGCATGGAACTCGGGTTCGGTCGGCGCGGCCGTGGCGCCGTAGACGATCGGGATCTGCAAGTACATCCGTCCCCCCGGGGCGATCACGCGGAACAGCTCGGCGAGCGCCTTCGCCGTGTCGGGAACGTGCTCCAGCACGTGGGGCGTCAGCACGACGTCGACGGATGCGTCCGGCAGGTCGATCGACTGCAGGTCGAGTTGGATGTCGCCGCGATGGGCGCTCAGGTCGAAGTCGCTCGTGCGGTAGGAGAACCAACGGCGCATGTACTCGCGGTAGTCGTCCCCGAGCCTCGGGCTGGTCTCGATGACGCGGGCGCCGCGCATCTTCGGGCTCCGCTTCGTGAAGCACCACAGCAAGAACCGGTCGCGGGCGATCGATCCGCACTGCGGGCAGTTGGCCGATTCGGTGTGGGCCTCGCCGAGGAACGCCGACCCGGTCCAGCGGCACACGTTGCACCAGCGGTCACGCTGCTCCCTCGACGACGGAGGATTCCACACCGGGCCGGCTGCCTGCCACCATTCGCTGACCGGTGCCGCGAGACCGACGCGGCGAGCCGCAGGTCGAAGCGCATCGAGGACCGATGGTGGGACCAGGGCGGTCACGCGAGCACGGAGCGAGGCGTCGGGCATGACTGGAGGCTACCGAGCAGGGTGGATCCCGTAGAGTCTGCGTCGTGGCATCGTTCAAGGGACTCATCGGCCGCGTGCGTGGCGACCAGCTGACGGCGCTGACCGCCGAGGTCGCCGCGCTCCGCGAGGTGGTGCTCAACGTCAACCATGTCGTCACCGAGATCAACCAGGTCGTCAGCGAGCTGAACCACGACATCCGCTCGGGTGCGGAGCGGTCCCTGCCGCTCTTCCTCGGCTACAGCGAACGCCTCCGTCTCGATGCCGACACTGCGATCGGCGCCACCCAGGTGATCGAACGACAGCTCGCCCTGCTCGACGAACGCCTCGCCGCGGCAGGTGCCGACTCGGGCAATCCCGCCTGACGATGTCGTCACCGGTCGACGCGTTGCTCGTCGATGCCCGCCCGGTCGATCACCCGACGGCGCGCCAACGCGGCATCGGGCGCTACGTGACCGGTCTGTTGCGCGGGCTGCACGAGATCGGCGCGCCGCTGGTCGCCCTCCATGGTTCCGACGTCGACGCCGAGGTGCTCGCCGAGGCGATTCCCGGGCTGAACCTCCGCCGCTGGAGCCCGCAGGCCGTTCGCGATCACGTCGCTCCGGGCACCTGGTACGTCGCCACCCAGCTGATGCTCCATCCGATTCCCCTCGACCCGATCCCCTCGGTGATCACCCGGGCGCGTCTGCCCGTCGCCGCGGTGATGTACGACGTGATCCCGTATCGCTTCCCCGACCGGTATCAGGTCGAGCCCAACGCACGCCGGCAGGCGCCGCTGCGGGCGGCGTTGGCTCGCACCACGGACGCCATGCTGGCGATCTCGCAGTTCGCCGCTCGGACCGCGGCCGACGAGCTCGACTATCCGATCGACCGGATCCGCAGCATCGGAGCGGGGGTCGAGCACCAGTTCATCGCGTCGCCGATCCGGTCGCGTCCGGACCGCGTCCTGCCACCGTCGGTCGACCGGTACGTCGTCTCGGTCACCGGGGGAGACGAACGCAAGAACACCGAGGGGCTGCTCCGAGCATGGGGCCGGCTCGATCCGGCCACCCGGCGCGGACGTCATCTGGTGATCGCCACGGCCCACTCGCCGGCGGTACTGCGCCGCTGGGAGGGCTGGGCGGCGGATGCCGGCGTGGCCGAGGAGGTCGTGTTCACCGGCAGTCTCACCGACGACGAGATGGTCGCGGTCCTCCAGCACGCCGAACTCGCCGTCATGCCGTCGACCGAGGAGGGGTTCGGGCTGCCGGTGGTGGAGGCAGCGGCGTGCGGAACGCCGGTGATCTGCTCGAACGTGTCGTCACTGCCCGAGGTGCTGGAGGAGCCTGCCGCCGAGTTCGACCCGTTCGACCCGGTGGCGATCGCCCGTGCGATCGAGCAGGCCCTCGCCGACGCGCCCCACCGGGACGTCCTGCTCGCCGCCGGTCGCCGCGCGGCCGAGCGTTGGACCTGGCCCAACGTCGCCGAGCAGGCGGTCGAGGCACTCCGCGACCTCGGACCGCGTTGGCCCCAGCGGTTGCGAGAGCCGGAACCCCGGATCGCCATCGCAGGACCGTTCGCCGGGTCGGCGTCGGGCATCGGCCGCTACGACGAGTCGGTGGTTGCAGCCCTCGAACGGCGCCGCGCCCATCACCCATCGACGCCGCACGTCGACGTGTTCGTCGACACCTCCGGGAGTGCCGGGCCGACCGAGACGGCGATCACTCGGCGCCCGGTCCGGGCGATCGGACGTTACGCGAAGCCCTGGGACTTCGACCACCTGGTCGCAGTCCTCGGCAGCTCGCCCCACCACGTGGCCACCGCCGAACTGGCGCTGGAGCAGCCGTGCCACGTCTGGCTCCACGAGGCGTCGCTGGTCGGTGTCCACGTCGGCCTCGCCCACCTCGGTGGCAACGAGTCGTGGGCGGTGCGGCGGGTCCGGGACCGCCTCGAGCTCGACGAGGCATCCGAGCTGGGGGCGACGGTCGGCGACGACGTGCTGCTCGACGCTGCTCGCCTCGACGAACTCGGCGTCACGTTGCTCGGTGAGACGCTCGACCGGGCGCGGTCGGTGATCGTCAGCAGCGAGCAGGCCGCAGCGACGGTCCGCGGCATCCGCCCCGCCGGCCCGCCGATGCTGATCCTGCCACTCGGTCACCCGCCCGTCGTCGCACCGGACCGCACGCCACAGCGCCGCGACATCGTGGCAGTCGGCTGGCTCGCCCGCAACAAGTCGCCGGCACTGGCGATCGAGGTGCTCGCGCTGCTCCCAACGGACGTGACGCTGACGTTCGTCGGGCCCTCCGCCGGCGACACGGCCGACGAGGTGCGCCGGCTCGCCGAGAATGTCGGCGTGCACGGGCGGGTGGCGTTCACCGGTCGCCTCGAGGACGACGAGTACGAAGCTCGGATCGCCGCAAGCCGTGTGGGCCTCCAGCTCCGCAGTGGCGACCGCGGCGAGATGTCGGCGGCCGTCACCGACCTGCTCGCTCACGGCATCCCCACCGTCACGACGTTGGCCACCGCCGGTCCGTCGACCCCGGGGCTCCGCGTGGTCGAGGCTGCCGCGGACGCATTGGTGGCGGCGATCGAGCCCCTGCTCGGCGACGACGAGTGGGAGCGCAGCTCCGCCGATGCGCTCGCCCGCGCCGGGCGATGGACCTTCGACCACGTCGCCGAGGCCCTGCTCGCCTGGCTCGACGACGCGGCCGGCCTCCCGCCGGCGACCGTCCGCCGAGCAGGCGCCGCTAGCGTCAGCGCCGCTCCATGACTGAGAACGCACCCCTCGTCCGCGTCGTCGTGATCAACTTCGACGGTGGCCAGTTGACGATCGACTGCCTCGATTCCCTGCTCGCCTCCGACTGGCCGTCCGACCGCTTGGAGATCGTTCTCGTCGACAACGGGTCGCTCGACGACGTCCTCGAACGTCTCGCGGACGACGACCGCTATGCGTCCGTTCGAATCCTCGAACCGCTCGCCAACCTCGGCTTCGCCGGCGGCTGCAATCTCGGTATCGCACTCACCGGTGATCACGACCACGTCGCGCTGATCAACAACGATGCCACCGTGGAGCCAGGATGGCTCCGGGCGATGGTGTCGGCCATCGACGCCGCCCCCGACATCGGCGCGGTCAGCGCCAAGATGCTGTTCGCCCGCAGCTACCACGGCGTCGAGTTCGACGTGCCCGAGGCCTCGCATCTCGTGGCCGGCGAGCCCCGAGTTCTCGGCGTCCGCGTCTCCGGCGTGCGCCTCGACGGCGAACGCGTCGACGATCGGCTCGCGTTCGACGAGGGGTTCCACGGCGGGGAGCCACCGGTCGCGGCCGACGGCGAGGAGATCGCCCGATGGTCGAGCGCTCGCGGAGCGCTGCGGATCGCCGTCGACGACGAAGCGTGCTTGCCGCCCACGACCATCTCGGTTCGGCTGTCGTGCCTCGAGCCTCGCTCGGTGACACTCCGAGCGGAATCCGACCGTGGGCTCGGTGCCGGTGTCACCGTGACGGTGAATCGGGACCCGAACTGGTATGACGTGCCCGTTCCGGCCGAGCCGTTCGACGTGATCAACAACGTCGGCTCCAACCTGTTCGCCGACGGGTTCGGCGGTGACCGCGGATTCCTCGAGGTCGACACCGGTCAGTACGAGACGCCCGCCGAGGTGTTCGCGTGGTGCGGGGGAGCGGTCCTGCTCCGGCGTCGGTACCTCGACGACGTCGGGCTGTTCGACGAGCGGCTGTTCATGTACTACGAGGACACCGACCTGTCGTGGCGCGGCCGGCTCCAGGGCTGGCGCTACGTCTACGAACCGGGTGCGGTCGTGCGGCACCACCATGCGCAGTCCTCCGGTGTCGGATCGCCGTTCTTCCGTTTCCACACCGAGCGCAACCGCCTCCTCGTCCTCGCGAAGAATGCGCCGGCCGGGCTCGCCTGGCGGGCAGGACTCGGTGAGGTCCGACGGCTCGTCGGCGCGATGGTCCGGCACTACGTGATCCGCCCGCTGACACTCCGGCTCCCGGCGCGAGCCGAGGTCGCACATCGCTGGCACGTCTGCCGGAGCTACCTGCGGCTGCTGCCCGGGATGCTCGCTGATCGTTGGTCGACGACGCCGAGCGTCTCCCGTCGATCCCTGATGTCGTGGGAGGTCGTCAAGTGGCCGCGGGCGTGACGCCCGCACGGCGGTTGGCCGTGGGCGTCTACGACCTGTACTGGTCGACGCTCGGCGGTGGCGAGCAGGTCGACGGGAGCATCGCGCAGGTGCTCGCCGCCGACCACGACGTCACGCTGCTCGGTCCCCGGCCCGTTGACGTCGATGCCACCGCCAAGCGGCTCGGCGTCGATCTCTCGGCCTGCGGCTACCGGCGGGTCGACGACGATGCCGGTGCCTCGACGGCCAGTGCCGACTTCGACCTGTTCGTCAACGGCACGTACCTGAGCAAGGCGCTCAATCGCGCGCCGCTCGGCTACTACTACGTCCACTTCCCCGGCGAGCGACGCACCCGGCTCGATCAGCTCCGGAGCCGTGCCGGCGCCGCTGGCGTCCGAGCCCTGTCGATCCCTCCCCGTCTGCCGCAACGGCTCAACGAGGTCCGCGCCGCATTCGACCGGCGAGTCGAACGTGTCGAGTTCCTCCCGACCTACACCCGATACCTCGCCAACTCGCACTTCACCGCCGGATGGATCGAGCAGCTCTGGGGGACTCGGTCCGATGTGCTCTATCCCCCGGTTCGCCCGAGCGTGGCGCCGAGCGGGAAGCAGCCGTTGATCCTCGTGCTCGGCCGGTTCTTCGATCCGTCGTACGGGCACAGCAAGAAGCAGCACGAACTGCTCGCCACGTTCGCCGACCTGCATCACTCGGGCCGACTCCCCGGCTGGCGCATGGCGATCGTCGGCGGATGCGACGCAGCGAACCGCGACTACGCGCTGCAGGTGCGTCGCGACGCGATCGGTCTGCCCGTCGACGTGCATGTCAACGCGGCCGGTGATGTCGTCGAGCGGCTGCTCGGCGAGGCATCCCTGTACTGGCACGGCGCCGGCTTGGGGGAGGACGACGAACGGCACCCGGAGCGCTTCGAGCACTTCGGGATCTCCGTCGTCGAGGCAATGGCCGCCGGTGCGGTGCCACTCGTGTTCGCTGCGGCCGGCCCGGCGGAGATCGTGCGCGACGGTGTCGACGGCGTGCAGTGGCGCACACTCGATCAGCTGGCGACGGCCTCGGTCGAGCTCGCGACCGACGAGGCGCGGCGAGCGGCGATGTCGGCAGCGGCCGTCGAGCGCGCCGGCGACTTCTCGGCGGCGGCGTTCCGGACCCGGCTCCTGGAGCTGGTCGCCGCCGACGTCAGCTGACGAAGCCCATGACGTCGACGATCACGTCGGTGGTGCCGAGCTCGTTGAAGATCGAGAGCTGACCGTTTGCCCCCAACTTGAGCATCACGAGATTCGGAACCGACTGGCCCGGCATGAAGTTGAGGCTCGAGGCGACCGGTCGCGGCGAACCGCTCGGCCACGCCGTGAGGTAGCCGATCGTCGTGGTGTTCGTCGCCGTCACGTTGGCGATGACTGCAGTCGCTCCTGCGGGCACACCGCCGCGACCGGCCAGTTGCACCGAGCGAGTCTCGTTCGGGGCGAACCGACGCGCGGGGGTACCGACCCCGGTCCGAGTGTCCATCAGCCGCTCCGGCGTGATCGCGGTCACCTTGCCGCCGTAGGGTCCGAAGCTGCCGAGAACGTCGACGACGACGTCGGTGTCGGTTTCGGCGACGCGAAGGCGGATGTCGCCGTTCGTGCCGATCTTCACCACGGCGGTATTCGCCCGGACGGTCCCCGCACTCATGTTGAGGCTCGAAGCATTCGGGGTGCTCGTTCGGTCGGGATAGGCCGTGATGTACCCGTTGCGCGTGGAGCCGACGGAGGTGATGTTCACGACGACGCTCTCGGCGTTCGAGGGGACACCCGCCACACCGCGGACCTTGACCGTTCGGGACTCGCCGGGGGCGAACCGGGTTCGGGGGCCGCCGACGCCGAGACGGGAGTCCATCACCCGGGTCGGTACCACTCCGGCGAAGCCGGCTCCGTCGGTGTGGGCGCCTCCGGTACCGAACCAGCCGGCCACGTCGGCGATCACGTGTGTCGGCCCCAGGTGGTTGGCGATGCGGATCTTGCCGCCCGCGCCAACGCGCGCGAGCACGAGGTTGGCGACCGGATCGCCGTTGTCGATGTTGAGATTCGACGTGGAGGGGAACGCCCCGTAACTCGCCTGGTCGTTGAAGATGTCGCCGACCCGGGGCGGTTTCGGTGTGACGGAGAGCCAGCCGGGGGCGGGCATCCCTGCGCTCACGGCCGTCACGTTGAGCAGGACGGCAGAGACACCGCTCTCGGGGATGCCGAAGCGGCCCGTCACCTGCAGGTCGTGGTTGGCCGCGGTGAGACGGCGGGTGATCGGGTCGAGTGACGTGTTGCGACCGTCGCCGGACTGCACCGGTCCCCAGAAGCCCAGTGGCGCGCGGGTGTCGAGGATCCGAGTCGGCTGCGTCGGATGGAACGTGCCGGCGGTGGTCCCGGGCCCG
>Ga0316576_10002596_pt1 | contig 10323 bp, 4 predicted proteins | sample S0NA_FD_203075 | JGI IMG/M metagenome (GOLD analysis project Ga0316576, IMG submission 203075) | Rhizosphere microbial communities from salt marsh grasses in Alabama, United States - S0-2_050615r3r5 | ecosystem: Host-associated > Plants > Roots > Rhizosphere | place: USA: Alabama | collected... | reverse complement strand
AGTCGGGCTCGCCCTCGTACTCGGTGAGGAAGATGTTGTCGGGCTTGATATCGCGATGCACGATTCCGTGCTCGTGAGCCTCCATCAAGCTCTTGAGCACCTGCGAGACGATCCGTGAGGCTTGCCCCATCGGGAGCCGACCGCGCTCCTCGAGGAGCGCCGTGAGCGTACGCCCCTGGAGGAGCTGATAAACGATGAAGGGGTGGCCCCCTTCGGTCTGCCCGAAGTCATAGAGGTGCACGGTATTAGGGTGCTCGAGCTCCCGGGCCAGCTCGGCCTCCCGCTGGAACCGCTTCAAGCTCGTCTGCGAGACCATCTTCTCGTTGAGGAGCAGCTTGAACGCCACCTGACGGTCGAGGTCGAGCTGGGTGGCTCGGTACACCTCGCCGAACCCGCCCGCTCCGAGGAGCGCCTCGAGACGGTAGCGACCGGCGATCGTCTGACCCACGCGGGGCCGGAGCTGCTCCGACGTCTGTGACATAGCGCGCTCGAGGGAGACTCTATCAGACAGGAGGGGGAGCGGGAGGGGGAGCGGGTCAACGGAAGGAGATGCCGAAGGTCAGCCGGTGGACCGTGCTCAGCTGATAGGCGAGCGCTTCGTGCACGAGGCGGTAGCCGATGGTGAGGACGCCAGCGCGGATGTCCGCGCCGAAGGCGGCGCCCACGCCGTGGAAGGTCCGCCTCCCGTCGGCGAAGCCGATCTGTTGATCGCAGTCCATCACCACCGGGTCGCAGTCTGCGTCCTGGGCGATGGCGATCTCGTGGAAAGTCAGGTTCGTCATCGTGTACTGAAGGCCGGCCACGAAGTCGAGGTACATGGGCATGCCCGAGCGGTTGATGAGCAATCGGTACTTGAGCTCGAGGGCCAGGTTCAGGGTCCGCTGGTCGGCCATGGCGGTGACGATGGTGTCCTCGGTCTGGATGTAGGGCGCCACAACGTCCCGGCCGATGCCGGCGCCAATGCGGATGACGATCCCGAGCTGGTCCCAGAGGGCCATTCCGAGCTCGAGATCGATGTCGAAGGGGTCGACGAGCTCGCCGCCGAACTCGGTCCCCACGCGGAGGCCGATGATCGGAGAGATCAAGGTCCGCCCGCTCCGGAGGTTGCTCGGGTCGGTGATGACGCTCGCTCTGACCGCGAAGCCCTCGCTCCCGAAGAACCCCACGAGCCGCCCGGCGCCATCGAAGAGCGGTGACCCGACCCAGATCTGGCTATCGGCCACGCCCACGGTGAGGGTCGTCGTCGACGCGGAGACGACCGCTGCCTCCGCTGCCTCGATGTTGTCGGGCATGACTTGGCCCCGCTGGCTCGCGCCACGGCGAAGGAGCACGAAGGTCGAGTCGCCGACCCTTGGCTGATCGGTCGAGATCTCGAGCGGCTGGCCGTTGACGTCGGCCTCGAGGTGGAGGACGACGAAGGTGGACTCGCCGTGCTCCATGACCTCCACCGAGGCCACGTCGACCTCGGGGTCCTCGGTGCCAAGGCTCCTGACGCTGATGCGGCGATAGTGATCGCGAAGCCGCCCGACGGTGATCACCGTTCGACGGTCGCCGACGAGGAAACCGAGGCCGCGATGCCAAGCCGTGCGGATGTCGACCAGGGCAGCGCGCACGTGGGACCTGGTCAGGAAGCTCGCTGGCGCAGGAAGCGTCGGGGCGCTGGTGGGCGTGAGCACCTGCTGCGAGGTTTCGACCTCGGGAGCCGTCTCGACGACCGGCTCCGACGCCGCCTCGTCGATCACGTCCTCGGGAGGAACGACGGGGTGGTGCTGCGCAGCGGCGGTGGCGCTCCAGAGCACGAAGGTCAGGGCGAGCGACGATGACGTCAGAGCTCTTCGAGTGTTCGTGATGCGGGTGAACATAGTGGCCTCCACGGTCGACAACAATAACCTAAGAAGGGCCGACGAAAGAACCTCTCGAGCATCGATCGACGGGGACGGCTCAGTACAGCTTCCCAGAAATTCGGGAAGCTGTACTGAGATGCTCGCCGGGCGCGACGACGGCTCGTAAACTTGGTTTAACGACAAATTATCGCTAATTTTATTTTCTGAAGAGACGACGCGCGTGTGATTGGCGAGCGATCAGGGGGAGACCCTGGCTGACCTCATCTTCGACAAGTACTCATTGCTCGAGCACATCGGCCAGGGCCGCATGGCGGATGTGTATAAGGCCATGCCGGCCGACGCCGACGAGTACTCTCGGCCGGTGGTGATCCGGAGGATCAAGCAGCACCTGGCCGGCAACCCCGTGTTCATGGACATGCTGCTGACCGCGACGCGAACCGCGGCGACGCTGAGCCATCCGAATATCGTTCACGTCCATGACTTCGGCTACTTCCGAGATGCCTTCTATATGGTCCAGGAGTACGTGCCCGGCATCGACCTCGGCGCGTTGCTGAAGTTCTACATGAGCCGCGCCAGCGTGCTCGAGCCATCGGCCGGAGCCTACATCGCCATCAACATCTGTCAGGCCCTGGAGTTCGCGCACGGCCGGTGGGACCCAGAGGGGCGTTCGGCTCCGGTGATCCACCGAAACCTCACGCCCAAGAACGTGCTCCTCTCGATCGACGGCGCCGTCAAGACGTCGGACTTCGGGCTGTCGATCCCGCTCGGCGCCGCGCGCACTTCGAGCACCGCCGAGGACGTGGACAAGTTCGCCTACCTCTCACCGGAGCAGGCCGTCGGTCGCCATGACCTCGAGGTGACGAGCGATCTCTACTCCTTCGGCGTGATCATCTACGAGCTCCTCTCTGGTCACAGGGCCTTCGGTCACGAAGGCGGCACCTCGAGCCTCGAAGATGTCCGCGAGGGGACGATCCTGCCCATAGAGCTCGTCTCGTCGACCGTCCCGGCGGCGCTCTCCGACCTGGTCGGACGGCTGCTGATCAAGGAGCGCGGCGAGCGCCTGGACAACGCGCGCGAGGTCAGGACGCGGCTCGAGGCCTACCTCCGGGGCGTGATGCGACCGGTCACCGCGCCCGTCTTCGGCGAGCTGGTCTGCGACATCATGGACGAGCTCGCCGCCCTCGAGGAGGAGGTCTACGACCCCTTCGACGACCTCGACGAAGACGACGACTACACGCAGCGCGAGGGGCACAGCCGAACGATCCCCGACTCCTTCTCGACGCCGCTGCGGCAGGTCGTCCTCCCGGACCCGACCGTGCCTGACGAGGAGGTCGCCCACTCGACCACGACCGAGGCTCCGACTCGTTCTCGCCGGCGCGAGGTCCGCATCCCCTGTACGCAGTGGGAGACCTTCGTCACCGCCTACAAGGACAGCATCAGCCAGCGTGGCATCGACATCGACGTCCAGGACCCGCCACGGCCCGGGTCGCTGCTCAACGTGATCTTCGAGCTGCCCAACGGCGAGCACCTGAAGATCCCCGGCGAGGTCTACCGCGTCGAGGACGACGCGGGCCAGGGTAGAGTCAGCGTGGTCATGGAGCTGTCGTCACCGACCGAGACGAAGGTCCATTCGGCTCTGCAGGTCGCCGAGCACCAACTCGGCTTCAAGACCATCACCGAGTCACCCGCCGACATCCTAGCCGACCCGTCGAACCCCTCGGTGGTGACCGAGCAGGACCGCCCCTGGGAGCGCGAGCCGCTCCGCAAGAAGGTGCAGCTGAATCGTACTCCGATCCTCGGCGTCGACTTCGGCACATCCTACTCGAGCGCAGCGGTGATCGAGGACGGCAACCTCGTCACGATCGCCGACGAGGACGGCCGCGTCGCCATCCCCTCGATGGTGTGGTTCCGCAGCAAGAACGACTTCGTCATCGGCCACGAGGCCTTCGACCACATGGCCAGGGACCCGGCGAGCACGGTGACGTCGGCCAAGCGGCTCATTGGGCGCCGCTTCGACGACCCGGACCTCTCGCCGCTGATCTCCTCCTACGCCTGCCCCGTTTATGCGGCCTCGGATCGGTCCATCAAGTTCGAGGTCAACCGCCAGATCGCGCGCCCTCACGAGATCGCCGCCATCGTGCTCAGGTACATCAAGGAGCTCGCTCAGGAGCAGCTCGGCCAGCCGATCAAGAAAGCCGTGTTGGCCTACCCCGTGAGCTTCGACGAGCTCCAGGTCGCCTTCCTCCAGAAAGCCGCGCGCATGGCCGGGCTCCACGTGGCGGCGCTGCTCCCCGAGCCCGTCGCGGTAGCCATCGGACACAACCCGGCCGGCGAGGGGTACTCCGTGCTCGGCGTCTTCGACTTCGGCGGCGGCTCGACGAGCTTCTCCGTGCTGAGCGTGACCGGCGGGACGCATCAAGTCGCGGGGTTCGAGGCCGACGCCTGGCTCGGCGGCGAGGAGCTCACCCGGACCCTCGCCTCGGTCGTGGCCACGTCGTTCCACCACTCCACGGGGATCGACATCCGTCGTAACGCCTTCGACTACCAGCGCGTCCTTCAACGTTGCGAGCTGGCCAAGTGGGCCCTATCGCTCGGCGATGAGGCGAACATCCACGTGGAGCGGGTGAGCGCTCCCGGGCGCAGCCCGGTCAAGCTCGACGTCACCGTTGACCCGGATCGGTTCAGGGCGATCTCGAAGGACGTCGTCGAGCGGAGCATCGGCATCTGCTTGCGCGGGCTCAAGTCGGCTCGCGTCGGCCGCGGCGAGCTCACAGAGGTGCTGCTCACTGGAGCCATGCGCCGGCTGCCAGACGCCCAGCCAGCGATCCGCGATCTCTTCGGCTTCGATCCCCACCTCGCCACGGTGCCCGAGATCTCGGTCGCGATCGGCACCGCTGTTCAGGGCGCAAAGCTCGAGGGACTCACGGTGATGCCTCGTCGGGCGCCCACCTTCACGCAGCGGTTGGCCCGACCAGAGACGGACATGTCGTGGGTCGTCTCCGACGACTCGATCACCGACGCCTCCTTCGACGGCGACTCCTCGGTCGAGACGCGAAAGGGGGAGATGCCGCCGGTGACCGACGAGGACGAGCCGTCGACGCTCGACGTGGCCTTCTCGGGCGACGTAGGCGTCGAGGAGTCCCACGCGGTGTGGTCAGAGGTGCCGCCCGAGGACGACGAGATGAGGCCCAGCATCGGGATCTCATCGCAGCTCGGTCGCTACGAGCTCCTCGCCGAGATCGGCGCCGGCGGCATGGCGTCCATCTACCTCTCGAAGATCTCGGGGCCGGCAGGCTTCCAGAAGCCCGTGGCGCTCAAGGTCATCCACAGCCACCTGTCTCACAACAAGTACTTCCTCAACCTCTTCCTCGACGAGGCCCGCCTCGCCTCTCAGCTCCAGCACCCGAACATCGTGCAGATCTTCGAGCTCGGTGAGGACGACGGCATCTACTACATCGCCATGGAGTGCCTGTCGGGTGAGACCGTGGTGAGCCTCGGCAGCCGCCTCGTCGACCCCCAGCGCGGAGCAATGGATCCAAGGATCGCATGCTATATCGCGCTCCAGGCCGCCGAGGGGCTCCACTACGCGCACGAGATGACCGACCTCGACGGCACCCCCATGGAGCTCGTGCATCGAGACGTCTCGCCACAGAACATCTTCGTCACCTACTCGGGAGGTATCAAGCTCCTCGACTTCGGCGTCGCGAAGGCTGCGGGGCGCTCTCAAGAGACGCCCACGGGAGAGCTCAAGGGCAAGTTCGCCTACATGTCGCCTGAGCAGATCCGGGAGAACCAGGTCGACCGGCGATGCGACGTCTTCGCTCTCGGTATCAACCTCTGGGAGATGTTGACGAACAAGCGCCTCTTCATGTCGCGGGCAGCGCACAGCATCCTGACCAAAGTCTGCTCGGGCATTGTCCCGTCGGTGCGCGAGTTCCAACCCGACGTCCCCGAGGCCCTCGAGCGCGTCTGCTTCAAGGCCCTCGAGAAGGACCCCGATCACAGGTACTCGACGGCCATGGATTTCCAGGAGGACCTGCTCTCGGCCGCCCTCGCGATCGGCGGCCCCATCACGCCTCAAGCCCTCTCTGCCGCGCTCGACCACGCCTACAGGGCGGAGAAGCAGGAATGGCAGGCCTTCATGTCGGCGGCCATGAGCGGACGCCCCTCGAGGACGCCCTTCCGCAAGTCCACCACCCAGCCCAAGGCCGAGGAGGGGATGGCCACGATCCCTGACGATGATGATGACGACTCTCCCGCCCCGGTGACGCTCGACGAGGATCGCGGCTGGCTCGAGCGTAGTCAGCCCTCCCAGATCCCGCAGCCCGCGCCCACGCCGCCTCCATCGGCCGCGCCGCCGGCGTACGTGGCGCCGCCACAGCCCACGCCGGCACCGTACGGGGTCGGCTCTTCCTACGGATTGGCAACGCCTCCGCCGCGCGTCGAACCGCCGACGCCTTCGAACGGCCCACCGCCGCCCTATGGCGCACAACCTCCCCAGGTTGCGCCGCCTCAAAGCGGGGAGGGCATCGCCTATCCCAGCACGGCCCCGTGGCCCGGGTACGGACCGTCTCCGACTCCGCCGCCCTCCTTCGGGCAGCCCTATCAGAATCAGACGCCATCGGCATTGGCAGGGCCTCAACTCACGCCGCAAGCCCCGCAGACACATGAGGGCAGGGGCCGGCGAATACTGATCACCGGTCTGGTCCTCCTCGTCCTGTCCTTCGTGCTCGGGTTGCTCCTCATCTGGTGCGTCGTGCTCCCGTCGGGTGGGTCGGGTCACGAAGAGGGCGCCGAGGAGAGTGGCTCTCTTCTTCTCCTCCCCGGGTCCCCTACCTCTCGCTCACCGTCTGAAGCCAGCGGTCCATGGCTTCGAGAGCTGCTCGATTCGCCTCCGCGTCTCCTTCGGGTGAGTAGTGGAAGTCCTGCCCAGCGAGCTCTCCGAGGGCCTCGGCGGCCTCGCTGCGCACGAAGGGAAACTCCGCCTCTCGGATGATCTGCACCATGAGCCGGCCTCCTGCGCCCTGACCGTGCACGCGCGCCATCTGGCGGGCCACGATCAGCTTGAGGCCGTCGTCGTCGGTCCTCTCGAAAGCCTGGGAGAGGACGGCGCGGCTGCGGGCGCCGAGGGCGTCGACCAGCCGTCGCTGCTCGGCCTCGTCGGCCTGCCCGAGCGCCTCGAGGAGCTCCTCGACACTGGTGGCCTCTCCGTTGTCATCGCCGGCGTGGCCTTCGGCAACGTCTCCGTGGCCGTGGTCGTGGCCGTGGTCGTGCGTCGCGTGCGCTTCGTGGCTCCGGCTCGCCGCGAGCGGGGAGCGGCCCAGCGCGCGACCGCCGAAGATGATCACGAGCAACGCCGCGGCCACCACCCCTGCCCCCAACGCCACACGAAGCAGACCCTTGAGGCTCCGCCGTCGACCGAGGTAGAGCGCGACCGCCGCCACCACCAGCATCGCTCCGTAGAAGCTCACCACCGTCGGACCGCTCGGCATGTCGGCCCAGTAGGAGATCCCAAGCCCGATCACCGTCACCACCACACCCATGGTCCAGCCGATGATCAACTGCCACTTGAGACGATCGGTGATCAACGTCGCCGTGATCGCAGGGACCACGAGGAACACGAACACCAGGAGCACTCCGGCGGTGCGCACGCTGATCGAGATGACGATGCCGAAGGTCATGTAGAAGAAGAAGTCCCACAGCCTCACCCGCATCCCTTTCTCGTACGCCTTCTCGGGAGACCGGGTGATGAGCAGGAACTTGTCGGCGAAGATGAAGTGGATCACGCCGATCAGCCCGTAGACCACGGCCGCGAAGATGATGGACTCCCACTGTACCCAGAGGATCGCGCCGGTCATCACCTCCTTGATGTGCTCGGCGCCGTGTGGAGCCCGGTCGATGACGAGGATCACCACGGCCGCGGCGATGGCGTAGACCAGGCCGATGATCGCCTCCTGGGGAACCTTTTCGTTCTCAAGACGCGCGACCGAGAAGACCGCCGCGGCCATGAAGGTAAACAGGACCGAGAAGATGAACGCCGCCACCGAGTCGGGCGCCATGCCGAAGAGGAAGCCCACGGTGGTGCCGAGGGCCGCCACCTGAGCCAAGGCCAGGTCGACGAAGATCACCTTGCGGCGGATCACGTGGAGGCCCAGGTAGGAGTGGATGCCTACGAGCACCAGGCACTCGCAGAACGCCGGGAGCATGAGGTCGAGGATTCCAAGATCGTTCATCGACTGCTCCGACTACTGGGGGAACGCCCGGGCGATGCTCGAGACGATCACATCGATCAACGAGAAGTAGTCTCGAGCAGCCGGGGTGCCTCCCACACCCACGGGCACGATCACGGCCTTGGCGCCGACCTTCTGGGCGATGCTGTTGACCCTCGTCTCGTCGTAGTAGTTCGCGGCGATGATCACGCCGATGTCCTCCTCCCTCATCTGCTTGATGACCTCCTCCACGTGGCGAGGAGACGGCGGAATCCCCGGACGAGGCTCGACGTAGTTGCGGATCTTGAGGCCGAAGAGCTCTCCGAAGTAGGCCCAGTTCTTGTGATAGGCCACGACGGTGCGCCCTCGGAAGGGCATGCCCTGCTTGAGCCAGCCGCCGAGATGCTCCGACAGCGGATGCCCCTGGTACTGGCGATCCTCGAGGAAGCTCATCAGTCGCGCGGGACGCTCGGCGAGGCGGTTCAGGGTCGCCGCGCCGATCAGCCGAACGAGATCCTCGCCGTAGAGCCTGCGATCGATCTCGGCGCAGAAGCGCTCGTAGTTCTTGGTGTAGATGGCGCGGCCCTCGGGATCGATGTTCGAGAGGCCCGTGGCGATGTTCTTGGCGATGATCCTCGAGTTGAGCGGGCTCGTCTGGATGTGTGGGTTGCCGTAGATGTGCACGCCGCCCCCCTCGCGACTTTTCGTTTGAGGGATCTCGAGCATCCTCACGCCCTGTGAGGCCGAGACATACCTGCGTTGCCCGCTCCGGATCTCCTTGTTGCGCGACATGTCGATCAGCGACGGGGCCCAGAGCTCGAGGTCCAGACCCGTCGAGATGAACAGGTCGGCGTGGGTCAGCTTCTGCGCCAGGCTCGGCCGAGGGCGAACGAAGTGCGGGTCCTGGTCGCCGCGGACGATGTAGTCCACCGTCACGCGGTCGCCGCCAACGAACTGAGCGATCGAGGCGTAGGTCGCCTGGGTGCCCACCACGCGGAGCTTGGCCCCGTTCTGCTCTGCCAGCGCCTGCCCCGACGCGCCCAGGATCGACAGCGTCACCAGAGCCGTGAAGAAGGATTGTGTATGGAGTCGCATCATTGACCTCCTTTAGTAGCGTTCATGTTTGTGTGGGCCCGCGGCAAAGACGAACTGGAGCACCACGCGGTCCTCCATGGGCCGGCCGGCCCCGTCTGCGTGCGAGTACTGCAGCCTGAGCTTGACCCAGGGGCTCTGCCACCACGTCAGGTAACCAACCACGGCCCACCTCAGCTCGTCCTCAGCGTTCATCTCGAAGGGCTGCGTCAGGTCGCCGCGAACACCGAACCCGAGCGCCTCGCTCACGCCGATGTCGAGGTACGAGTACGCGCCCATGGCCTGGATGAACCCTTCCCGCACCTCCTGTCGCACGAAGTAGAACTCGCTCCGCCAGGTCACGTGCCGGTACCGCTCGCGCTGCAGCGGGGACCAGGAGATGGTCAGGTCCGCGCCCGCGAGCCAGACGTTCCCCCACAGCTCGTCCACGTGGGTCGTGGGCGTGCCCATCAGCGGGCCGAGCTCGTTGCCGTTCTCGTCGTAGAGCATGATCGGGTTGCCGCGAGCGTCGTAGGCCGGGACAGCGGCGCCCGTGACGTCCTCCTCGTCCTGGTGGTTCATGCCCCACATCCCCGTGCCTCCGAGCTGAAGGTAGAGGTTCTCGGTGATGTCGACGTAGCTTTGAAGCCGCAGCAGCACCGTGGGTACGTCGAAGAATTCTCCCGAGAAGAGGTGGCCGTTGTTCGGCGTGGTGATCTGAAGCACGAGGGTGTGGCTGCTCTGGCTCGACCGCGTCGGGATGAGGTAGTCAAAGGAGAGGCCGATCTGGTTGAGCCCTCCAGGTCCCAAGACCTCGGTCAACGCCAGGGGCTGATCGAACTGGTCGAGCGACGGGACGTGCCACCGGTTGATCACTCCGAACTGCTGCCTGAACTTCCCGAGGGTGAGCTGAAGCCCCGGGGCGATGCGCACCCAGGTGATGTAGGCCTCTCCCAGCTCCACGCCTCCCGTGTTGACGCCCACGGCGATCTTCGTGAACGAGAAGGGGTCGAGGTTGGTCTCGAAGTGCAACCCCATGTGTCTGAAGTAGAAGCCCGTGCTGCTCCCCCTGCCGAAGAAGCTCTCGGGATCGCCGTCGTTCATCTGAACACGAAGGCCAGAGTCGACGACGACGCTGATCTCCGGGTTGAGGGCCTGAAGGGCTCGCTGGCCGCTGGTGAAGACCTGGTCACGGCTCA
>Ga0316576_10002595_pt1 | contig 10325 bp, 8 predicted proteins | sample S0NA_FD_203075 | JGI IMG/M metagenome (GOLD analysis project Ga0316576, IMG submission 203075) | Rhizosphere microbial communities from salt marsh grasses in Alabama, United States - S0-2_050615r3r5 | ecosystem: Host-associated > Plants > Roots > Rhizosphere | place: USA: Alabama | collected... | reverse complement strand
TCGCCGGGCTTGCGCCCCTGGCGCATCAGGTAGCCGGAGAGAACCATCGACCCCGCCACCCATCCGCCGAGAAACAGGTAGACGGGAATCTCCCAGCCCCAGACGTGCATCGCCGGGTCGATCATCGGGTTTGCCCGCGTCGAGATCAGCTCGAGCATCGAATCACTCCAGGTAGAAGATGCGCGGGCGCGTGCCGGCGTCGGGCTTCAGCACGAAGTGCCGCCGCGAGGCGATCAAGCGGCTCACCTCGGACTCGGGATCATCGAGGTCGCCGAAGTACATGCTGTGGGTGGGACACACTGCGACGCAGGCAGGCTCGAGACCCTGCTCGACGCGGTGTATGCAGAACGTGCACTTGTCCGCGTAGCCCTCCGGGTGGATGAAGCGCGCACCATAGGGGCAGGAGGCGAGGCATGCCTTGCAGCCGATGCACTTGTCGTGATCCACCAGCACCACGTTGCCGTAGTCGTGCACGTGGCTCGCCCCGGTCGGGCAGCAGCTGACGCAGGGCGGCCGGTCGCAGTGATTGCAGCGCTCCGAGGTGATCGTCAGGCGAAGAGCGGGCATCTCGCCCTCGAGCCGCTGGTTGATCCAGTCGCGGCAGAAACCGTCCGGCACGCCGTTCTCCGTCTTGCAGGCCACGACGCAGTCCATGCAGCCGACGCACTTATGCGTGTCGATGACCATTCCGAGGCGCGTCATGGCTCAGGCCTCCTGCTCGATGGTCACGAAATTGACGTTGGTGCCGGTGCCGCCCATCAGCGGGTCCACTGAGTAGCGGGTGATCAGCTGCGCGTCGCTGGCGCCCTTGCCGTAGGCGCTGCGCAGGCCCTTCGAGGTGTGGCCGAAGCCGTGCACCATGAACACGCAGTCCGCACGGATGGCCTCGGTGACGCGTGCCCTTATGCGATTACTCAGCACGCCGTCCTGGTTTCGCAGCCGCACGTAGTCGCCGCTTGCGAGTCCCATGCGCCTGCCGATGCGCGCATTGATCCAGACCTCGTTCTCCGGGACCGCGTCGCGCAGGATCGGGTTGCTCTGCGTGCGGCTGAACGAGTGGACCGGCGAGCGGCCATATAGCAGTCGCAAGGCCCCCGGCGGGCCGCCCTCGGGCCGCTTATAGACGGGCACAGGATCGAAACCGGCCTGCTGCAGTTGCACCGAGAAGAACTCGATCTTCCCCGAGGGCGTGTAGAACTCGGGCACCACGCCGTCCTCGAAATAAAGCGGCGCCGCCGGGCCGCGCAGCACGCCCTTGTGTTTCATTTCCGCCAGGCTCGATCCGATGCCCTTGAGGCGGAAGTCCAGGTATTCCTCGATGTCCTGCCAGGGATAGTACTGCTGCAAGCCGAGCTTCACGGCCAGTTGCCGGGCGATCCACCAGTTCGGCTTCTGGTCGTCCGGTGCCTCGACCACTGGCTGGCGCAGCGCGACGAACGGCTCGCGGAACATTTCCACGTTGAGCTCGTCGTAGCGCTCCAGGTAGGTCGCCTCGGGCAGCACGATGTCGGCCCAGCCGGCGATCTCGGAGGGGATCACGTCCGAGACCACCAGCAGGTCCAGGTTCTGGATCGCGCGGATCGTCTCTTCCTCGTTCGGCATCGCCTGCAGCAGGTTGGTGGCGTAGACGAGCCAGCCCTTGACCGGATACGGCTTGCCGCTCAACGTCGCCTCGCGGATGCCGGTCGTGATCGTCTCGCTCGCAAATGGATACCGGTGGTCCGGATTGTCGACCTTGCCGCGCTCGGACTTCGGGTAGGCAGGGTACGGGTAGCCCGGCACGTCCATCATGGACGGGTAGTAGAAGCCGCCCTTGCGGCCCCAGCTGCCGAGCAGCGCGTTCAGAAGCGCAATCGCGCGGCTGCGCTGTGCGTCGTCTCCGTACCATGTGGCGTGCCGGCCAGGGTGCACCAGCGTCGCGGGCCGGTGACGTGCCATCTCCCGTGCGCTGTCACGGATCAGCTCGGCCGGGACGCCGGTTTCCGGATAGGCCCACTCCGGCGTGCAGTTCGCGACGGCGGCCTTGAAGTGCTCGAAGCCGAAACCGTGCTGCGCGACGTAGTCGGCGTCATAGAGTTCCTCGGTCACGATCACGTTGATCCATGCGAGCAGCAGCGCGAGGTCCGTGCCCGGCCTCACCGCGAGGTAATGCTTCGCCTTGCTGGCCGCGATCGAGAAGCGGGGGTCGGCGACGATGATGGAGCTGCCCTGCGCGATCGCCTCGGCGAATTCCTGCACCTGGGTGTTGTGCATGTTCTCGCCGAGGTGCGAGCCGAGCAGCACGAGACAACGTGCATTGCGAATGTCGGTGCGTTCCGGCGAGCCGATGCCCTCGCCAAACGTCAGCTCGAAGCCGACGTCGCGCGGGCCGCGGCACTGGGCGAAGGAGGGCGCTGCAATGTTCGGCGAGCCATAGGCCTTCAGCGTGTGCTTGAAGAAGGTGCCGCCGATGCCGTGGCTGAACAGCGCCATCGCCTCCGGCCCGTGCTCGGCCTTGATCTTCAGCATGCGCTCGGCGACCTGGCCCAGCGCCTCGTCCCAGGTGACTTCGACCCACTTTTCCTCGCCGCGCGTCGCGTGGCGCACGAGCGGCGCGCGCAGGCGATCCGGGTCGAAATGCGCGCCGATGCCGCCGGTGCCCCGCGGGCAGAGCCGGCCGCGCGAGAGCGGGTCGTCCGGATGGCCCGTGATCTTCCACAGGCGGCCGTCCCGGACATGGGCGAGCGCGTTGCATTTCCAGAAGCAGATGTCGCAGAACGTCGGGACCGAGTGGGCCTCTGCGGCCGTCCTCGAGGATGCAGCCACGGCCCGGGAGCTGTGTGGCACGCCGCTCGCGACAGCCGCCGCGGCGGTTCCCAGGCCGGCAATCTTCAGGAAGCGTCGACGGGAGATCCGGTGGCTCAAGGCAACTCAGCCCGCTATATATTAGGAAAGCCTAATAGATACTAGCGAGTAGGATCAGCGGGCGCCTCCGCAATTTCCGCAGTGCAACAATCTTGATTTCCGGTCCCGGATCAGGCCTCAGTCGACGACGTTCGGCGGATCCCAGTCCTCGTCCCACCCTCTCTCCGGGGGCGGGAATCGCGACAGCCATTCCTCGATCAGGCGCACGTGCTCGCGCTCCTCGCCGGCCATCTCAGCGGCCTGCGCCTGGATTTCGGCCGGCAGGTCGGCCGCCGCGAAGCGCTCGAAGAACTCTGCCGCCTGCCGCTCGTTGTGTCTTGCCAGCAGCAGTGCGTGGTACGGCGTCATCAGGTAATGCAGGTCGCCGTAGTCTGTCGTTTCGGCACCCTCAGGCGTGGACCAGCGGAACACCGTGGCGTCCGGTGGTTGCTGCCAGCCCATGCGAGCGGCGATCTGGTCCCGGTGCTTGCCCTCGATGCGGGACAGCTTCGCGAACAGTTCCGCGACCTCGCGGTTGTGGTGCGAGTCCATGATCTGTGCGAGCTCGGCATAGCGGTCCGCGGCCTCGACCTCCATCGCCCAGGCGTAGGCCATGAACTCCTCCACGGTGCGAGGCAGGTCCTCACGCCCAGTCTCCGGTCGCTGCCCCGTCATACGGCAAACCTCGCTTCGAGCGCGGTGACCGGCTTCGGATCGCTGGCACGGCGCGCACTGAATGGTGGTCGCTGTCCCGAGTAGACCACACCGAGGCCGAATCCGTCGTCAGCGAGCATCTGCTTCGCCGCATCCGACGGGTCGGCCGTCTGCTCGAAGGCCGCCTGCTTGACGATCCGCTTCCATTCCGTCTGCTCCGGCCTGAACGTGATGCACGGGGAGAGCACCTCGACGAACGAGAAACCCGGTGTCGTGATGGCATCGACCAGCATCGCAGCAAGCCCGTTCGGGTCGCCGGTGAAGCCGCGCGCGATGAAATTCGCACCTGCGGCCAGCGCGATCACGGTGGGCTGGAACTCCCTGAGCCCGGTGCCCTGCGGAGTCAGCTTCGAGTCCCAGTCCGGCTCGGTCGTCGGCGAGGGCTGGCCCTTGGTCATGCCGTAGACGCGGTTGTCCATGACGATGTAGGTCATGTCGACGTTGCGGCGACAGGCGTGCATGAAATGATTGCCGCCGATCGAATAGCCGTCGCCGTCACCGCCGGTCACGACGACGGTGAGGTCCGGGCGCGCGAGCTTCAGGCCGGTGGCGGCAGCAAGCGAGCGCCCGTGCACGCCATGGAAGCCGTAGCACGAGGTGTAGGCCGGGATGCGCGACGAGCATCCGATGCCGGAGACGACCGCGACATCCTCGGCGCGAAGGGCGAGCTTTGCCAGCGCCTTGGCGAGCGCGTTGAGGACGGCGAAGTCCCCGCAGCCCGGGCACCATACCGGCTTCACTTCGGACTTGTAATCCGCCGGACTCGGCGCCTTCGAGGTGCTGTTGTCGTTCATGTCTGGCTCCATGCGAGCAGATGACGGTGAATCTCGTCCGGGTGGAACTGCAGCACGCCGGGCTTGCGCAGGCTGCTGAGTTCGGCAGCGAGGTCGTATTCCCGTCGCAGGTAGCCGAGGAACTGGCCGCTGTGCGTCTGCTCCACGACCAGCAGCTTGTTTACGCCCTCGAGCGCCTCGGCGAGCCGCGCAGGCTGGGCCGGCGACAGCAGGCGCATCGAGACCAGGCGCACGGCGAGCCCACCCTCACGGGCTCGCGTGATCGCTTCCCGGACCGGTCCCGTGCAGGACCCGAACGTGATCACGGCCAGCTCGCCGTCTCCCTCGACGTCTGCCCAGTGCGCCGCGTAATCGCCATGCGCGAGCTTGCGCTCGCGCTTCTGCAACTGGGCCAGGTGATCGCTGGCCTGCGAGGACGGCGTGCCGCGCTCGGTATGCTCGAGGCCGTCTGCGGTGTAGCTCACGCCCGGCGTGCCCGGGATCGCCATCGGCGACAGGCCGCTGTCAGTGAGCCCGTAGCGCCGGTAGTCCGGGCTGTCCGGTTTCGCGGTCAGGCGGCGGGCCGGGGCGGGCGATGGGGCGGGCGGGTCGATCACGCTCCGCGCCTGTCCCATGAACTGGTCCGACAGGACGATCGCCGGTGCTTGCAGCGATTCGGCCAGCTGCACGGCCCACTCCGCGGTGCAGAGGCAATCCGCCACCGAGTTCGGCGCCAGCACCAGGTGCGGCGCGTCGCCGTGCAGTCCGTAGAGCGCGATGTTCAGGTCGCCTTGTTCGGATTTCGTGGGAATGCCGGTGGAGGGTCCGACCCGCATCACGTTGACGACGACGACCGGGGTCTCCGCGGTCACCGCGAGCCCGAGCGCTTCGACCATCAGCGACAGTCCCGGTCCCGAGGTCGCCGTCAGCGAAGGCACCCCGCCATAGGAGCTGCCGATCGCCATGTTGATCGATGCGAGTTCGTCCTCGGCCTGCACGAGTGCCCCGCCCACCTCGGCCAGGGCCGGGCTCATCCACTCGAGCAGTTCGGTGGCGGGCGTGATCGGATACGCGGCGACGAACCGTACGCCGCCCCGCAACGCACCGAGCCCGGTCGCTTCGTTGCCTGAGACGAGCCAGCGCGACGTGGACTGCGCCGCAGGCGGGGCGAGGCCGTACTCGACCTCGAGGTCCGCGCCGGCCGCGCGTCCTGCGGCCATCGCGGCCAGGCTGGGCTCGAGCGCGCCCGGGCGCCTGCCCAGCGTCTTCTCGACCGCGCGCATTACCGCATCCTCCGGCAGGCCGAGCAGTTCGGCGACGAGCCCGAGCGCAAGCATGTTCGCGCGGCCGCCCTCGATGGTCTTGGCCATCTTCTTCAGGTGGACCGGCGCGTAGCGGGCTCCCGAGCCTGTGAACGCCTCGTGCGGCTCACCCTGGTCCGGGTCGCCGATGACCAGGCTGTCGGCCGTCAGCGCGATTTCTGCCCTGAAGCGATGCACGTTGTCCCAGTCGACCGCGACCAGGACGTCGAACCGGTCGTCCATGCACTCGATGGGATCGCGCGCGATGCGGATCATCGCCGCGGCCTCGCCGCCGCGGATCTGCGGGCCCGATGAGCGCGTCATCAGCGCGTAGTAGCCCGAGCGGGCCGCAGCTTCGAGCAGCATGTTGCCTGCCGTCATTACGCCGGCCCCGCCGCTACCTGCCAGCGCGACGGATACCGACGTGTGGGGCCCGTGCGGGCCCGGATGAATTTTCTCTGGCGAGGTCATTGCTGCCTGGCGTCGTGTGAAAGCCCGCTATTCTAGGACGCCCGGAAGGTTCGGCCACTGTAAGTGGCGGAAAAATTGCTGATCCGAGGCCGCCGGCGACGCCTCGCTGGCCCCTGACGGCGCATGGCCCTTCGGTTTGTGCGGCTTAGTGATCCGTTGCGCGACGGCGACAATGCCGGTTTCAACCTGCCGGAGTACGCGATGAACCTGGCCCAGTCCCTGCTCACGGCCCTGAAGGACCACGGTGCGCGCCAGGTCTTCGGGATTCCGGGCGACTTCGTACTAAAGTTCTTCAAGGTCATCGAGGAATCCGCGATCCTGCCGCTGTACACGCTGAGCCACGAACCCTCGGTTGGATTTGCGGCGGACGCCGCCGCGCGCGCCAGCGCCGTGCCGGGCGTCGCGGCCGTCACCTATGGCGCAGGGGCGCTGAACATGGTGAACCCGGTTGCGGCGGCGTATGCGGAGAAGTCCCCGCTGGTGGTGATCTCGGGGGCACCGGGTCTCAGCGAGGGTGCGGCAGGCCTGCTGCTGCACCACCAGGTGAAGCGTCTCGATTCCCAGTTCTCGATCTACCGCGAGATCACCTGCGACCAGGCTTCGTTGCGGGATCCGGCGAGCGCGCCGGCCGAGATCGCACGCGTGCTCCGCAGCTGCATCGAGCATTCTCGCCCGGTGTACCTGGAGTTGCCCCGGGACGTCGTGACCGAGCCCTGCCAGGCTGTCGAGCGGCTGCCGGAATCGGCCTTCGACCCGGAAGCGGTCGCGGCCTGCGCGGACGAGATCATGGACCGCATCGCGGTCGCCTCGAAGCCCGTGCTGATGGTCGGCGTCGAGGTGCGGCGCTTCGGGCTCGAGGCACGAATCGCGCGGCTCGCGCGACACCTGCACGTTCCGGTCGTGACGTCTTTCATGGGACGGGGCCTGCTCGCCGACAGCGAGGTGCCGGTCGTCGGGACCTACCTCGGGCGCACTGCGCACCCCGACGTCGGACGGCCGGTCGAGGAGTCCGACTGCCTGCTGTTGTTCGGCGTGATCGTCTCGGACACGAACTTCGGGGTCTCGGAAGGACGCATCAATTACCGCAACTGCATACTCGCCGCGGATCGCTCAGTCAGGATGGGATTCCACCGCTACGCCAACATCCCGCTCGCAGCACTGGTCGACGAGTTGACGCGCCGCGTCGCAGCTCAGCCGCCGGTCGCTGCGGGACGTCCTACCGGGTACCCGAGGGGTCTCGTGGCCGACGATGCGCCGGTCGCGCCCGACGACATCGTCAAGGCCGTCAACGACCTGTTCCGGCGTTCGGGACGCATGCCGGTGGCGAGCGACACCGGGGACTGCCTGTTTACATCGCTCGACATCGAGAACACGGAGCTGGTGGCGCCCGGGTACTACGCGACGATGGGCTTCGGCGTACCCGCGGGGCTTGGCCTGCAGGCCGATACCGGCGAGCGGCCGCTCATCCTGGTCGGGGACGGCGCCTTCCAGATGACAGGCTGGGAACTCGGCAACTGCCAGCGCTACGGCTGGGATCCGATCGTGATCGTGTTCAACAACCTCAGCTGGGAAATGCTGCGTGTCTTTCAGCCGGAATCGGGCTTCAACTCGCTCGATGACTGGCGATTCGCCGAGCTTGCGCAGTCCATTGGCGGCGAGGGTCGGCGGGTTTCGACGCGGCGCGAGCTCGCGGCGGCGCTCGACGCGGCCGCCGCACGCCGGGGCCGGTTCCAGCTGATCGAGGTGATGATTCCCCGCGGCAGCGTCTCGGCCACGCTCGAGGGCTTCGTCTCCGCGCTGAAGCGCAGGCACTGAAGCCGCGTCGGCGGATCATTGACGTGAGCCATCCGGCCTGTCGGGGCGGGCGATGCCGGTCGCAGGAATCCGTGGCATAGTTGCGGCCAGAGCGCATCAACCGCTGTGTCGATCTACATGGGGAGTCGGATGGATGTCGTGGCGAATCCTTTCTTTCGTGTTCTGCACGGCTCTTCTTGCGGCCTGTGCGGCTCCGTCGAGCAGCGTGGACGTTGATATGGCTGCCGTCACTGGAACCGTCACGCATCTCGAGCGCCGCGCACTGCCGCCCGAGGCCGTCGTGATCGTCAGGCTGCAGGACATTTCGCGCGCCGACGCGCCGGCGATCCTGCTCGGGGAGCAGCGCATCGAGCTCGACGGCCGGCAGGTCCCTATCCCCTTCGAAATCGGCTACGACCCCGCGATCATTGACGACCGGATGAGCTACTCGGTGTCGGCACGCATCGAGCTCGGCGACGAGCTGCTGATGATCAGTGACACGGTACACCCGGTCATCACGCGCGGGGCGCCCACGGAGAACATCGAAATCAGGGTCGTGCCGGTCAGGCGCTGAGCGTCTGATCTGCCGGCTCGGCTGCCTGAACCACCCGTTAGCGGACCTGGAGCGAGTCATGATTGGTTACGTCACGATTGGTACGAACGACCTGCCGCGTGCCGCGCGTTTTTACGACGCGTTGCTGGCAGAACTCGGCGCGAAGCGCATGATGGAAACCGAGCGCTTCGTGATGTGGTCGGTCGCGCCGGACAAGCCGGCACTGGGCGTGTTCATCCCTTTTGACGGCAAGCCTGCGACGATCGGCAACGGCGACATGGTGGCACTGGCCGTCGACACTCCGCAGAAGGTCGCGGCGATGCACAAGAAGGCGCTGGAGCTAGGTGCGACCGACGAGGGCGCAGCCGGGCCGAGGCAGATACCGGGATTCCATGCCGGATATTTCCGCGACCTCGACGGCAACAAGCTGAATTTCTACTGCTTCGCCGCCGGCTGAGCGTGGCTCGCCGGGATCCGGCCCGAAGCGCGGCAGCGTCTGCCGGTCGCTGCTGACCGAGGGGCTGCAGCAAGTCCGTCGGCGCGGAGCGCGACCGAATCCCGGTCAGCACACGGAGCTCCGAGACTTCGGTCGCCTAGGGACCGGTCGGAGCGTCCGGCCGCACCACCTCCCAGGGCAGGTACTCGATCTCGTCGAGCGGACAGGGTTCCTCCCCGAGAACCAGCACTACCCGGAGGCCATCCGTGTAATAAGGGTCCTTGGTGTAGTTGTAGCGGGGGGACTGCGCGTCCGACTCACCGACGCCCTGGACGTAGCCCACCGAGCACAAGGCCTGCGAGTTCGCCATGTCCAGCGTGACGTAGAGTCGCGCCTCGTCAACGACTGGGTCGATCTTGTGAGTGACGAAAGTCCGGCTCGAGAGCTTGATGCCGATGTCGCGGCTGATCTGGCCGACCCACACTTCCTGCCCGATGGCCGTAACCGGTGCCTTCCACAGGCGCAGGTGGTTGCGCTCGTCCACCGTCGAGCGGGCCTTCTGCAACGCGATGTCCTGCGGGCGGTCGAACACGTACAGCGGCGATACCGGCGAGGTGCGGTACGCGGAGCCGAAGATCGAGGAAAGGATCGTACGCCAGGTGGTTTCTCCGCGGATCGTCTCGGTGAGGTCCCAGCCTTGGCGCACCAGCGCGGCCAGCACGTTGGCTCCCTTGCCGACGAAGACCAGGTTCAGCGGGTCCCCGGGTGTCTTCCGGTCGCCGCCGAGGACACAGCATGGCAGGGTGGCCAGGTAGTCCCGCAGCGCCTCGACATCCATGTCCTGGATCTCCGTGGGCGGATAGAGCCGGGCGAAGTCCACGCTGGAAAAGTCCGCCTCGAAACCGGGCACGAGCTGCACGAAGTCGAAAGAACGCACTGCACGCGGACCGAACAGCTCGACCGAGAAGGCCTTCGCGCCCGGGTCGAGATTGGTGTAGACATAGCCGGATACCGTGCTGTGCGGAGGTATCAGCACGGGGACGTGCCGCTGCAGGAAGGCGTTGGTCTCCCGGGCCAGCGCTTGGTCCGACCTGGCGCCGGCGATCCATGCTACTTCAGAAGGCGCGAAGTAATCAGCGTCGACGCTCAGCAGCATCAGTACGAAAGACAGGTCTTCCTGGTTGTCGATCTGCAGCCAGACGGGCTGAATGCCTTTGTTCGCCAGCGGCACGCCGAAGTGATGCTCAGTCTCGGCCGGGCTCAGGACCACGGCCGTCGCGCTGACGCGCTGGTCGATCTTCGTCTCCGCGCGGGCGTAGAAATCCACCGATTCCGGCACCGACGGTGCGGTCGCACAGCCCGACGCGAGCAGTACGGATCCGAGCAGGGCCGCCGCTGCT
>Ga0316576_10002594_pt1 | contig 10326 bp, 11 predicted proteins | sample S0NA_FD_203075 | JGI IMG/M metagenome (GOLD analysis project Ga0316576, IMG submission 203075) | Rhizosphere microbial communities from salt marsh grasses in Alabama, United States - S0-2_050615r3r5 | ecosystem: Host-associated > Plants > Roots > Rhizosphere | place: USA: Alabama | collected... | reverse complement strand
CGAGAAATTGCAGCCGCTGCGAATCAGGCAGCTTCAGCATCACACGCATGACATCGTGGGCCAGCGGCTCATGAAGGTGTACCTTGCAGGGCATGACCCGCGGCTCGATCTCGGCCGCACGCTCGAGCAAATGGCCTTTGATCAGCAGGTCGCTGGTCGGGATCGCCTGGCAGATCAGCATGCCGTCCTCGTCATCCGTTAATCCCGGCGGGTCACCATGGGGATAGTAAAAACCGCCGGAGACAAGCTTTACCTGGCATGTCCCGCAATTCCCGCTGCGGCAGCCGTAGGGGAGGATCACATTCTGCCGCAGCGCAGCATCGAGAATTGTCTCGTCCTCGCTGACCTCAAACGTCCTGCCCTGTGGCTGAACTGTGACCTGAAATTTGTTCATAAACTTGAATTGGGTACCTAAAACTGCGAGATTGTCCCGTATTTTCCTGTGTATTAAAACCTCATGACCAGAATAGTAATCGCCGGTTGTGGCGATATCGGGCGACGCATTGCTGCTCTCGCGGCCGGCAAGGGGCTCGAGGTGACCGGGCTCGTGCGCAGCCGGGAAAGCTGCAATGCTCTCGAACAGGCAGGCCACACCTGTCTCCAGGTCGATTTTGCCCGCTCCCCGCTGCCACCTCTCGATGTTTCAGACGCTGATCTGATCTACCTTGCCCCGCCTCCCCGCAACGGCGAGACAGATCCCCTGATCGGCAATTTTCTTGCAGCCATGCAGGGGCTGCCACGCTGTTTTCTGTATTTGAGTACAACGGGCGTCTACGGCGATGCCGATGGTGGCTGGATTGATGAATCCTCGCCTCTCGATGCGCAGGCGGAACGCGCCAGACGCCGTCTCGATGCCGAACGGCAGGTGACAGAGACCGCGCGGGCGAAGGGTTTTGATTTTCTGATTATCCGCGTTCCCGGTATCTACGGACCAGGACGACTGCCGCTCGACAGGATCAGGGATCGTCAGCCCGTCCTGAAAGCAGACATCGCACCCTTTACGAACCGCATCCATGCTGATGACCTCGCGGCAGTCACGCTGGACCTGCTCGAAACAGGCAGCAGCGGAGAAGTCTATAACGTCACAGACGGGCACCCTTCGACCATGACCGACTATTTCACAAAGATTGCACACTATGCCGGGCTCGAACCTCCACCCCAGATCGATATGCAATCAGCCCGGGAACAACTCAGTCCCGGCATGCTGAGTTACCTGCAGGAATCCCGCAAGATTTCAAACGACAAGCTCACGCGAACGATCGGCATCGGATTGCGTTTTCCTACCCTCGATGACGGACTCGAGGCAATCTTCGGCAAACCGTCGTGATCCCCTATTTTCATCGCGCGCGGTTTCTCATCAGTGCCGCAAAGCTCTCCCAGCTGCCTGACTGCGAAGAGAGCTACGAGGTGGCTTTTGCAGGACGGTCCAATGCCGGCAAATCGAGCGCCATCAACACACTGACTCACCAGAAAGCACTCGCACGGACAAGCAAGACCCCCGGGCGCACGCAGCTGATTAACCTGTTCGCCCTGGATGACCATCGTCGTCTCGTGGACCTGCCGGGATACGGCTTCGCGAAGGTTGCTGCGCCGATCCGTGACCAGTGGCGCGGGTTGCTCTCGACTTACATCGAGGAGCGCCGCTGTCTCAAGGGCGTTGTCGTCATGATGGATGTCCGCCATCCTCTGAAGGAGCTCGACCAGCAAATGATCGCCTGGTGCAATCACATCGGACTGCCAGTCCACGTCCTTTTAACCAAGGCTGACAAGCTCAAGCGCGGACCGGCGATGGCCTCGCTTCACAAGGTGCGCAAGTCCCTGGGCGATACACCACAAAACAGCGCCCAGCTTTTCTCCTCACTCAAGAAAACCGGTATCGATGAGGCACACGACAAGCTCGCCAGCTGGCTTAACCTTCACAGAAGTGATTGAGCATTGCCGGTTACCCGTCTGATTCAGGAGCAGAGGCCAGCGTTCAGCCTGTAAAAATGCTGTACATCACATAGAATGAGACGGTAACCCTTTCACAGAGAGCAAATCATGATGAAAATTGCCCGCACACTCCTGACCGGCATCCTCCTGCTTCCGGCCGGCACCCTGGTTGCCGGAGAACTCCCCGGTAGCGCCGAAAACGGCCAGAAACTGCATGAAGAGCACTGTACTCGCTGCCACGGTACAGAGGTCTACCTGCCGCCGATGCGCAAGATCGAGTCACTCGAACTCCTCAAGCAACGTGCGACCGGCTGTAATAGCATGACCGGCGCAAACCTGTTTCCCGAGGATGTCGACGACATCGTGCACTACCTGAATACGGCTTTCTACAAATTCGAACAGTAATCACCGGCGCATGTCACGCAGGCGGCTGACCCGGCAACAGAAAGCGCGTATCGCTGCCATCCGGGAAAGGCGCCTGCATCAGGCGCAACGCGAGACGGACAAGCTGCCCGCCAGCAACGACGGGATATCCCGCGAGGGGACTGTGGTCGTGCGGCACGGTCGCAGTCTGGTGATCGCTGATGAAAAGCGGCGTCTCGTCAACTGCCAGTTTCGTCAGAACCTCGGCGACATCGTCTGCGGCGACAAGGTCATCTGGCACAGCACCGATGACGGGGATGGTGTGGTCACAGCCGTCAGGGAACGTACAACACTGCTGTCACGCCCGGACTATGGCGGACACGAGAAACCTCTGGCCGCAAACCTGACCCAGCTCGTCATTGTCGCCGCTCCCAGTCCGCCACCGACCGGTTACCTGCTTGACCAGTATCTGGCCGCAGCCGGGCACTTTGGCCTGAGGGCCATACTGGTACTCAACAAAGCTGACCTTCTCAACGAGGAGGATGGCGAATTGCTCGAACGGTTCGAAACCTATAAAAGGATTGGCTATCGCGTGCTACACGTCAGCACGAAACAGCACACCGGTGAAGAGAAACTGAGAAACTCCCTCATGAACGAGAGCAGCATCCTGGTCGGACAGTCCGGCGTTGGGAAATCATCACTCGTGAACATGCTGCTCCCGGACCTGGATGTCCAGACAGGAGCATTGTCAGACAGGAGCGGTCTCGGCAAGCACACGACATCAAGCGCCACTCTCTACTTCCTGCCGCAGGGTGGCACACTCATCGATTCCCCCGGGGTCCGCAGCTTCCGGCTCCTCATCGTTGATCGCGCAGAGCTCGAGCAGGGATTTCGTGAATTTGCCCCCTTTCTCGGGCACTGCCAGTTCAGCGACTGCCGCCATGAGCAGGAACCGGGGTGCGCACTGACGGAAGCGGTCGAATCGGGCAAAATAGCCGACTGGAGACTCAACCATTTCCGCCTCATGGCACAAGCACTCGGGAAAACCTGATGAATTACTGGCTCATGAAATCCGAACCGGATGTCTTCGGCATCGATCACCTCATGAAAATGCCGAATAAAACAGAACACTGGGACGGTGTCCGCAACTACCAGGCGCGCAACATGATGCGTGACGACATGAAGAAAGGGGACCTGGTCTTTTTCTACCACTCCAACTGTGACGAACCCGGCATCGTGGGCATCATGACCGTCGCAAAAGAGGGCTACCCGGATCACACGGCCTTCGACACCAAGGCAAAATACCATGACCCGAAAAGCGATCCGGAAAATCCGCGCTGGTACATGGTTGACGTCAAACACAAGCGCAAGCTCAAGCGCACCATTACCCTGAAAGAGCTGAAAGAGTACGCCGATACGGAACTCAGGGATTGTCCGCTCGTACGCAAGGGCAACCGGCTGTCGATCATGCCACTGACCGAGCGGCAGTGGGATTTCATTCTTTCTCTTGAATGATTTTCCGGACGGAGACCCGGAGCATTCGTTACTGCATGTGAGTTTTCTTGAATCGCTTCGCGATGTATTGATTGGATGCGCGCATCGGCGCGCAGACCATATTTTGAAAGCGGCGGGTGCGCCGCGGCACCCTTCTTTCTTTTGCTTGCCCAAAAGAAAGAAGGCAAAGAAAAAGGCACCCTGCTAACGCGGCCTTCGGCTGCTCTGCGCTTCACGTCCCTGACAGGCGCTCGCCAACTCGCTTCGCTCAAACACGCCTCGCTTGTTTCCTGTCAGGAACTGCGATGCTCGACGCGTTAGAAGGGGAATAATACCTGACTGTTCAACCTCATCTGCAGGAGTCGAGCCCTCTCGGCGAAGTATTCGCTAGCATTGCGGGCTTCTACGGAAAGAGTGAAAAGAGCGCCAACTGCGACTGGGCGCCACCGAGTACCGCAGTGCACTGCGGAACAAGCGAAAAGGTGTCTGAGCGATCGGAGATCGCGAGTTCTTTTCGCGCCGCAGGTCGCGAGGAACGCAGGGAATCTGAAGGATGGCGTCCCGGAGCGAATGGTTTTGGTGACTTTTGCCGGAACAAAAGTCACTCGGGTGCGCGCCGACGCGCGCATCCAATCAATACATCGCGAGGCGATTCAAAAAACAGGGAGACGAAAGAATAAAGGCCGATTAATCCTTTTTCTTCTTCGTAATCGAGGAGATGGAGACAACATCTGCAGCCGGTTTTTCGTCAGTGTAATAAGGCCTTTCCTGCGGAATTCCCGCCTCGTCAGCCAGTTCACGTTCTCGTGTCGAGATGAGCCCGAGGCACTGGCGAATCTGCTGGATGGTCTCGTCAGAAAGCGGATGGCGCAGGCTGCGATGCTCGGGCGTGGTGTCCTTGATGATATTCGCGAGCACCTTGCGCATCACCATCAGGATTTCACGTTCTTTTCTGGAATCACTCATGGGAAAAATCTGTGGATAGAAACAACTGTGAAAGGATACTCTGCGACAAGCGAGAAAAAAACCCGGCAAATCCTACTCCTGCCGGATCAACAACTCCTCGCCTCGCTGGATCAGTGTCAGCCGCTTGAGAAAACTCATGCCAAGCAGTGCCTCCTGGCCAAGCCCGGGCATGATGGTTGCCGGGACGGCTGTCATCCTGATGTTCCCCAGCGTGACGTTGTCGAGAATGGTATTCCAGCCATAGGCAGTTCCGTTGGCAGTATTGACCGTTACGCGAAATCCTTTCTCCAGGCCGATACGCTCCGCAACCTGTTGGCTGACCGCCACGTCGGTCGCACCGGTATCGACCAGGAAGACGACCGGGACGTCATCGATCGCCCCGGTTGCGACATAGTGTCCGGCGCGATTTCGTTGCAAAAGCACTTCCGGGTTGCCAACGGGATCAACCCGGCTGACAACCTGCACGTTCGGATTGTTTAGCCCCTCGAGATAGCCTGAGGCAAACCAGGTGAGCAGCAGCAGGAACAGTGCCCATGCGGCCAGTGTCATGCCCACACCAATGCGACGATGAAGTTGCATGACGCTCTGTATCGGGACCGCAAAGGGTGGCCGCTAGCCGGATGAGCTGCGGATCTGTGGCCTGTCAGGGCTCAGGATTGTTGCGCATCGCCTGGCGGAAATAGCCACGGTAATAGGCAATCGCACTCTGGCCACCGGCGACAATGTCATAGATCTTCCAGCCATCAGATGTCAGGTGAACACGGAAATCGATACGCCCCGGATACTGACCCGGATTGTTGATCAGCGCACTGATCGTCGTCCGGTCGAAGCCATTGAAGCGCGGGGGGAGATAGACGACATCCTGGCCGTTGTAACTCTTGAGCTTGTCTGCCATGGAGGCAAGGAACATCTGCTCCATTTTCTGCCTGAGCTTCTCGCGCTGCACTTTGCTCATGGTGCGGAAGTAGCGCCCTGCCGCAGACCTCGCCATGTAGGAAAAATCGAAGGATGGCGCGATTTCGCCGGAGAGGAAGCTGGCCAGATCCGCTTCATCATAGTCCGTGTGAAGGAAATCCAGCAGCTTGTCCATGCCGGCCTGCAAGGTGAGGACCGGGTTATTTTCCAGCAATTGAGTCTGAACAGGCTGTTGCTTGATGCCGGGGGGGGCATAGGGCCCCTTGGCAGCAATGACTCCGGATGTGGCGAAAATCAGCAGACAACTGCTGACTGCGGCGAGAATTTTCATAGGTCATCTTCCTCCTGTGGTTGTGCTGTCATCTTAACTGATCGTTATTCTTTGTCGAGGTTCCGGAGAGTTTTGATGTGTGCATCGCTCCTTTTTCTCAGCCTATAAGCAGCTATAAGGGGTCAGTACCCATTAATTCGCCTCACGCAATCTTTCGGCTCATTTGGTAAAAGGGTACTGACCCCTTATCGCTGATGAAGGGTGCCGCGGCGCACCCGCCGCCATCAAAATAAGTCTGTTCCCCGCCGCGCGCGCCAAAATCCAAATCCCGAAGCAATGCAGATTAAAAGCCGTCACGCAATGACAATAAATTCCCGTCTGGAATCACAGAGCCCGAATGCGTAAAATCCGCCCGCTACCCCCGACCCATGGATACCAAGTGCAAATCGGCTCCTACAAGCTCGACAACAGGCTGATATTGGCCCCGATGGCCGGAATCACCGACCGCCCGTTCCGGCAACTTTGCAGGCGACTGGGCGCGGGGCTTGCCGTCTCGGAAATGGTCTCTGCCGACACGAGCCTTTGGGGCAGCCGAAAATCTTTGCGCCGGCTTGACCATCGTGGCGAGAGTGGCCCTGTCTCGGTCCAGATCGTTGGCACAGATCCGGCAAAGATGGCCGAGGCCGCGAGGCTCAATGTCGGTACAGGTGCACAGATTATCGATATCAACATGGGCTGTCCGGCGAAAAAGGTCTGCAAGGTCGCTGCAGGTTCAGCGCTCATGCGGGACGAAAAACTCGTCGGCCGCATTCTCGAGAGTGTCGTCGAGTCTGTTGATGCGCCTGTCACGCTCAAGATCCGTACCGGCTGGGACAGGGACAACAGGAATGCGCTCGCCATCGGGCATATCGCGCAGGAGTCCGGCGTCAGCGCACTTGCGATCCATGGCCGTACACGGTCAGACAAGTTCGCTGGTGACGCTGAATATGGGACCATCTCGATGATCAAGTCAGTGCTTACTATCCCTGTTATCGCAAATGGTGACATCGATTCACCTGTCAAGGCGAAACAGGTCTTGGCACAAACCGGCGCAGATGCGATCATGATCGGCCGCGCTGCTCAGGGAAGGCCGTGGATATTTGATGACATCCGGCAGTATCTGGAGAAAGGGGAGCTGGCTCCACCCAAAACCACGGGGTGGATTGCATCGACGCTGCTGGAACATCTGGACGAACTCTACCGGCACTATGGCAAACACCATGGAGTGCTGGTCGCAAGAAAGCACATCGGCTGGTACAGCAGGACCAGGCCGGGAAGTGCCGGGTTTCGCCAGGCCGTATTCAAAACAGAAACACCAGAAGAACAGACCCGCATGATTCGCGAGTACTTTCTGAGGATCCTTGAGCAGGAGAATCGCGCAGCATGACAAGCAGAACAACTGCCGAGCAGAAGACCACCAAAAGCCTCTATCTACCGAAGAAAAAAGCCGACAAACCCTTGCGCGAATGCGTGCGCCAGGCCGTTGACGTCTACTTTGCCAACATGAATGGCCATCCGACCGATGGTCTCTACAAGCTGCTCATCAGCGAAGTCGAAAAACCGTTGCTTGAGAGTGTCATGAAGCACACTGGCAGTAACCAGGTGCGCGCAGCGCAGATTCTGGGTATCAACCGCACAACCCTGCGCAGCAAACTCAAGAAATACGACATTCTGTAACCCGCTACCGGAGTCCATTTCCATGTCCTCACCCATCACCCGGGCAGTGATCAGCGTCTCTGACAAGACCGGCATTGTCGAATTCGCCCAGGCGCTGCATGAGCGCAATGTCGAAATTCTCTCCACCGGCGGCACAGCAAGACTGCTGATCGAGCATGGGGTTCCGGTCATCGAGGTTGGTGACTACACCGGTTTCCCGGAGATGATGGACGGACGCGTCAAGACCCTTCACCCGAAGATCCATGGTGGAATTCTCGGTCGTCGCGGCACTGACGAGCAGGTCATGGCCGATCACCACATTCCTCCAATCGACCTGATTTGCGTGAACCTCTATCCGTTCGAGGAGACCATCGCGAAACCGGACTGTGATCTCGGAACAGCCATCGAAAATATCGACATCGGCGGACCAACCATGCTGCGGGCCGCAGCCAAGAACCACGCTGCAGTGACCGTGGTCGTTTCGAGCCGGGATTACGATCGCATCATCGAGGAGATGGATGCCAATAACGGCGCCGTGACCGACACGACCCGTTTCGACCTGGCTACACGCACCTTCGAGCATACAGCCCGCTATGACGGACTGATCGCAAACTACCTGGGCTCCATTATCGAGAATGGCCAGCCAGGCGGTCTGCCGCGCACCTTCAACATGCAGTTCACGAAAGCACAAGGCATGCGCTATGGCGAAAATCCGCACCAGAGCGCTGCCTTCTATACCGACATCAGCAACCGGGAAGCCAGTGTCTCAACTGCCCGGCAGCTTCAGGGCAAGGAGCTCTCTTTCAACAATATCGCAGACACCGACGCAGCACTTGAGTGTGTCAAGCAGTTCACCGACGAACCGGCCTGCGTGATCGTCAAGCATGCCAATCCCTGTGGCGTGGCACTTGGCGCAAGCAGTCTCGAGGCCTATGAACGTGCCTTCAGCACCGATCCGGAATCGGCCTTTGGTGGCATCATCGCCTTCAACCGCGAACTTGACGCGGAAACGGCTGCTGCCATCGTCGACCGCCAGTTCGTCGAGGTCATCATTGCACCTACGGTCACACCTGAAGCAAGTTCGGCCGTTGCTGCCAAGAAGAATGTCCGCCTGCTCGAATGTGGACAGTGGGAAGATCCCTGCCAGCGTTTCGACTTGAAACGCGTGAATGGAGGACTGCTCGTTCAGGATGCCGATCTCGCGCTCTACAATGAGCTCAGGATCGTGACAAAGCGTGAACCGACAGACGATGAGATGCGTGACCTGCTGTTCAGCTGGCGTGTTGCGAAGTTCGTGAAATCAAATGCCATCGTCTACGGCAAGGACAAGATGACGATCGGCGTCGGTGCCGGCCAGATGAGTCGCGTCAACTCGGCACGCATCGCCGCGATCAAGGCCGAGCATGCCAAACTCGAGGTCAAGGGCTCTGTCATGGCATCCGATGCGTTCTTCCCGTTCCGCGATGGTATCGACTCTGCAGCTGAAGCCGGTATTGCCGCGGTCATCCAGCCCGGCGGCTCGATGCGTGATGAAGAGGTTATCGCCGCGGCTGACGAACACGGCATGGCCATGGTCTTTACCGGCATGCGCCACTTCCGGCACTGAAGACCGGCGACCGGAAAAGAAGGGACGCAGAGATCGCAAAGATCCGAAAAGGACGCAAAGGCTTTAGACTTCCCGGATCCGGCGTAGATCGGATACAGGGGAAACTTGTCTGTTGGCAGTAACAATCGTCATTCCCGAGTAGCAAAGCAGGGATCCTGAATCCCGTGAACGAAGGCAGTTTGCTTGAATTCCCGCCTGTGCAGGAATAACGAGCGAGGCGACAGCGGGTCGACGTTGCGATCTTGATGGCTGACCTTGTTTCATATCGAGATTGCCACAACCGCTGCGCTTTCTGGCAATGGCAGCTTTAGAGTCTCTGCGCGCTCTGGGGATCTCTGCGCCTTCGGCGTTCCTTTCCTGATTTGAATTCGGCACAACACCTGGCCTGGCTGTGATACGTTTACCCCATGTCCAGCAACCCCTATCAATCCATGAGCAAGATTCATCCTACAGCCATTATCGAGGAAGGCGCACAAGTCGACCCCTCGGTCTCTGTCGGCCCCTTCTCTGTCATTGAAAGCGGCGCCGTCATCGGCCCGGACTGCATCATTGAAAGCAGCGTGCGCATCTACAGTCCTGTACGCATGGGGTCAGGCAACCGGGTTTGCCATGGCGCAGCACTTGGCTGCGAGCCACAGGATCTTGGTTATACACCGGAAAAAAGCAAGCCCATCACCATAGGAAACCACAATCACTTCAAGGAGAACGTCAACATCAGCCGTGGCGTCAAAACAGAGGAAGGTACAGTGATTGGCGACAACAACTATTTCATGAGCGGCTTTCATGCGGGCCATGATGTCGTGATCGGCAATCACAACATCCTGGGGTCGAACTCCGTCTTCGCCGGGCACGTCATCATGGGCAACCGGTCGTTTCTCTCCGGTGTCGCCGCGGTGCACCAGTTCGTCAATATCGGCGATTACACCATGATTGCAGGTTGCTCGAAGGTCACCAAGGATATCCCGCCCTATACCACTGCGGACGGCAACCCGGCGCGAATCATCGGACTCAACAGCGTCGGATTGCGGCGCGCCGGCTTCTCAGCCGCGACACGCAAGGCGATCAAGAAAACCTACCAGACGCT